>Ga0190273_10000268_pt1 | contig 23191 bp, 16 predicted proteins | sample Popmic504IS_FD_134513 | JGI IMG/M metagenome (GOLD analysis project Ga0190273, IMG submission 134513) | Populus adjacent soil microbial communities from riparian zone of Shoshone River, Wyoming, USA - 504 IS | ecosystem: Environmental > Terrestrial > Soil > Riparian zone > Trees stand | place... | reverse complement strand
GCGCCCGTCAGGTTAAAGCGCGCGTCGTAGAAGGCGGCCATCTCCTCGAACGATTTCGCCTGCGACTGCCAGTCAAGAAAGTTCGTTGGCGAGATGACATTGTGCGGGCGGTTGCCCCTCTTGTTGTCCTCCCAAAGTGTCACTAACCTGTCGGCGTCCTTGTAGGGCAGCGCCTGCAAGAGCACAGCGTGGACGACGGAGAAGATCGCCGTGTTCGCTCCGATTCCCAAAGCCAGCGTTAGGACGGCAACGATGGTAAAGCCCGGCGTGCGCCGCAGAAAGCGCACCCCATATTTGATGTCCTGTAGAAGTTGTTCCAACCACACCCAGCCCCACATCTCGCGCGTCACCTCTTTGACCAACCCCGCATTTCCGAACTCACGCCTGACAGCCGCTTCCGCCTCCTCAAGCGTCTCACCGCGCGCTACGCGATCCTGAACGGCCATCTTCAGATGACTATGCAGCTCTGCTTCGAGTTCTTCTTCACGATTCCGTCGCCACGGCCAGAGCCTCATACTTCACTCTCCTTCTTTTGCGGGTTCAGGGCACGTGCGATGGCTTCGGAGAGTTGCTCCCAGCGAGATAGTTCGTTTAAGAGCTGCTTTTTGCCACTCGCAGTCAGCCGATAGACTTTGACCTGCTGATTATTCTCAGAAGTCTTCCACTCCGAACGGATCGCCTTCTGAAGCTCAAGACGATGTAGCGCAGGGTAGAGCGAGCCGGTGTCGACTTGCAGCACTTCGCCGGAATTGACCCGGATGGCCTGACTGATGCTGTAGCCATGCTGCGGCCCCCATTGCAGAGTCTGGAGAATGAGCAGGTCGAGCGTGCCCTGTAGTAACTCTATTCTGTTCTGGTAGGGAATTTTCCTAGGCATGTAGATATTCTACACCAAGGGGTGTAGAATATCTACTGCGTTTATCGAGTTGTGTGTCCAGCGGTCTTATACGATAAGAGTCACGACAATCTTCGTCTGTCCGTTTATAGAATTTTCTCCAGTCATAACCTGAAGATATTCCACGACGCCTGGTGAACTGACAAGGTTCAATAAAGAAACCAGGGCCCTTCCGCATCGCAGGACATATTTTCGTCCAGATCGTAGAGCGGCATAACCCTATGCGAGAATTCCCAGCGGTACTTCATTTTCTCGTAGGTGTACTGCAACTCCGGCAACCTTCCCCACTTGAGCGCATACGAGACCAGCTCCGGAGAAATCTTGAAAAGGTTCTCGGACGGGTAGTAAGCCAGGCAAGCATCATCTTTAAAGTCTGACTGCTCTCCGATGATAACCTGGAACTGTCTGCGCTTTGGGTTAGGACCTAAAACGAGTTCAAAGGCTGTTTGCAGCAAAGCCTGAAGCGCAAGGTTCTCCACCATAAATCCTCCTTATTAATGCACCATCACGCGTGGTTTTAAAAATCGGCTGGTGATCTTAGCAGTACTCATACAAAACCTCCCCTTTCAGGTTGTATGAAACATACTACACGTTTGCATGAAACCATGCAAGCTTTTTATCCGATTGCTTTTTCAACTCCAAAATTCTCCGGGGTTTTCAAGGCGGCGGTCTGGACAAGCAGGGCTTGTTTTGGTAAATTTCTTAGTCCTTGATAGATTACGCCGCAGGCTTCAAAATCTTTCCGTCGTCTTCTTTTCAGCAAAAATGTAGCTGACTTACAGACAATCTGTTAATGAAATACACACAATCACAGATTGAGGCCGCCCAGAGACGACTTTGGGGCACGGCTGATTCCTTAAATATCTCCGCCGAAGAGCGGCAGCTCGCACAGCACACCATCAAAATCCTCGCAAAATGGCGAGCGCCGTATGAAACCATGATGGCGGCGATCATCACACCCATGCTGGCGCGCCCCAATCACGACCGCCAGCAACTCGTAGATTTAGTAGGGCGCGAGGCGGTTGAGCTATCAGAGCGGCTCTTGTCCTGGCGCGTGTCCTTTGAATCTATAAACAGGGGTAGAAAGACACGCAATCCGTCCTGGCTCTCTCTGGGCCGACTTTACAGACAGGTATATCTGGACCTGCCCTCTATGTCCTTCATGCTGCTGCTGCTCTCGGATCGTGACGCACAAATATCTAGCCAACGGGAATTATCCATGGAGGTCGCTCAGCAGACGCAGGAGATTTTTATTCCGCTCACGGAGATGCTCGGCTTCTGGAGTCTGTACAGGCGATGGGTAGAGAAGAGTTACAGCGTTCTTTTCGCCAAAAAGTATGAAGACATGAGGACGCTCCTGGGCCGTCCTGAAGATTATTCCAGAGAAGTTTTCGCGCGCGTGCTCGATAATCGAAGCGCACTCGAACGCAGCGCGACCGTCACGACAGAGGACGGCCATACACTCACACGCAATAAGTTCCTGTTCGACAAAGCGGAGGCATATTTAAATCTTTATCACGAGCTTCGGACAAAGTTTGCGGAAAAACGTATCAAGGCTCGTGTGCTGCCGATACCGCATTTTTCTGGTCTGGCCCTGCGCCGCATCAATGATGGAGAGGCGAAGGACGATGTCGCCGGGCGATTGAGCATTCGCATTGTGTGTCGGTCGGTAGATGATTGCTACGCGGCCCTCGGAGTCGTTCACAACCTGGGCAAGCCCATCTCCTTAACCTCCTCGCTGCACTTCAGTGACAAAATAGCTTCACCGCAGGCGAACGGCTACAGAGCTATTCATGCCGCCATCACCTATAACGGCTTCAAAGGACGCAGCGTGGGCAAAGAGAAACGTAGCGGGACGATCACGGTCGAGATACGCATCCTGACGATGGAGATGTGGCGGCTCAATGAGGGCGGCGTTGCCGTGGCACAGAGCAACGCACCGGATTTGAATTCTCAAGTGTATGAGTGGTGGAATCAGTTGCCTGGATTGAACAGGCAGCTTCATGATGGTTTCGGACAAAGCCCTTCCGTTACTATCCAGCAATATCTGCACGCGCATGAGCCTGGCTCAGACTCTCATCCCTTATATGTCTTTACACCGCGCGGCGAGATAGTCTTGCTGGATCAAGGAAGCACGCCGCTCGACTTCGCCTATCATATTCATACGGAGATGGGCCATCACGCCATCAAGGTAGAGGTCAATGGACAGACGGTGCATCACAGTTATCCTCTGCGCAACGGCGACATCGTGCGCATCTACTATGAACCGGACTTCGCCGGGCCTGATCTCTCCTGGTTGACTTTCGTGGCGACGCCTTTAGCGCGTTCGCGCATCCGTAAGGGGCTGATGAAGCGTCTCAGATATGCGCACACGGAGCGCGCCCTGATAGAGGATCAGGTTCTCAAGACTTTGCGTCGTTATAAGCAGGAGAAGGGTTACGACATTGTAATTACAACGGGATGTTTGGACGACTTTCTAACCAACATGATCCAGTCCAACGGGCTGGCTGGGATAGACGAGTTGTACTCCAGTATGAACAAGAAAGGGAACGGTGCGCGGCTTCTCGCAAACCAACTTATCTCGGCTGAATTGTCCTCCGGCATTGTTATGCCGGAGGGTGAGCCGCTGCCCTTTTCGCAGTCACAGATTTCACTCTGTCAGAACTGCTGTCCCTGCCCGCGCGACGCAATCGTCGGCTACGGAATTCTCAAAAAGGGACTGGTCATACATTGCGATGCGGATAATAACTGCACGCGCATCGCCAATGCGTCACGGCGTATTCCAGTGATGTGGGCCGACCATACCAACATAGACCAGAACGAATTGCTCGTCTACAGAATCAGCGGCGATGACAGGCCGGGCTTGCTGCGCGAGGTGCTGGACGTGGTCTACAAAACTCCCAACGCCTACCTGCACAAGGTCAAGGCTTGCACGCACAAGGATAGGCACGCAGACATTTCCATGGTCGTCAAGGCGGACTCTTTTGAAAGCTTCGCGGAAATCCAGAGGCGTTTGAGTAACGTTGCGGGTATTGAAATTACCTCCGCCCCTCCGACTCCTTCCGAGTGGATGTCTTTTGTCACTCCGCCGAGCGCCCAGCCGATATTCTCCATCGCCGGGAACTTTCATAACCCATATACAGCCGAGGAGGTCTATCAGCGCGGCATCTTCTATGACCGCGAAGAACTGTTGCGAGATTTACTGGCGTGGCTGCGCGAGCCTCTGCCTGCATCCGTGATGATCCTGCACGGCCAGCGCAGAGTCGGCAAGTCTTCGCTGGTTAAATATCTGATGTATGAATATCTGCCTCAGTATCGCTTAGTTCAGCCGGTCTTTATAGACCTTCAGGGACTGGACGAGTTTGCGCCGCGTAACATAGCCAACTACATCGTCAATAAAGTATATGCCTCGATTGAGCGAAACATCCCGTCCCGTTTGAAAAATGAGGAGACCGTCCATTGGGTCAACCGCGCGCTCAGTGAGGCTCTTGAGCATTGCCCGCGTCTGCTTATTGTCATAGATGAGTTTAATGTCCTTATCGAACTTGAACGGGCCGGCAAGCTAAATCCAGTCGTCTATAATAATCTCCGTTCGGTGATGAACATGCAGCGTTCCATCAACTGGCTGCTCGTCGTTCAGGACACGCATTTCCTGGATCCCGAAATGTGGGGGAGCGCCGGGATACTCTTTCAAAGGGTACACAAACTTCACGTTAAGCATCTGGACGAGGAATGGGCTCGAAAACTGATTCTTGAGCCTGCGAGGAAATGCGGCATCATTCCGCAGGACGAGGATTATGTGACCAGTGAGATGTTAAGGCTGACGGCTGGCAGCCCCTACCTGATACATCTACTGTGCCGCGAGATGGTGGAGAAGGCGCGCAGCGAAGGCAGGTCAACCATCACAGTAGATGACCTGACCGTGGCGGCTGACATCGTCACACACGAAGGCCCCTGTAACTTCGATCACTTTATCAAGAATCTGGTTGACAGAAGAAAAGTGGTGATGGCGGCGGTCGCCACCGTTCTACAGGGAAAGGAGATCGCCAGCGAACAGGAGGTTGTAGACCTGTTGGCCAGGAAGGCACGTCGGATCGATCAAGCGGCAGTGCGCAAGGTTCTGGTAGACTTGGCGAAAGAAGGTTTGATAAACATCTGGAAGGACGAGCCGGACAACACCCCCATGTTGACCATACACATCGGTCTCTTCAGACGTTTCATCACAAATTACCTGAACCTGGATGAAGCCATAGAGCAGTGGCGCGCGGCCCGAGCCCCGCGTCGTAAAGCGCCACGTATGGAGAAAACCCGATGAGCATATCCGTATCGCCGAGGAACCCTTATTTCACCCTCCCCCTGTCTTTTAACCCTGATTCCTACTACGGTTCACAGGCGTGGGCCGACTTCGCACTGAGCAGCATCAGCAACACCCCGCCGCGCTCAATAGAACTGATCGGCCTGCCTGGAATGGGGAAGACCTCTCTGCTGCGTTATCTGGCCGATCCAGCGGGCGCGCTGACGAAGAATAAGGGGGCGCTCCAATCACCCTTCTCCGACGACCCCTCAATGATTTTCCCGATTCTGGTGGAATTCCGGCTGCTCCCCACGGGCATGAAACCGTTCATCTACCTTTACAAGCGGTTTCATGAAGAGTACCCGAAGTATCGTGAGCGCTTTAAAAAAGCGGCAAGGGCCGGCGATGTGCCCGATCTCAAAGACCACGCGTTTCCGAAGCTTTCCGTTGAGGCCACGGCGGCGCTTGAAGAAGACTTAACGGAGTTGAAGGAGTTCGGCGTCCGTCCTGTCTTTCTCTTAGACGATTTTCATCTGGCCTTCGGGGATGTGCAAGAGGAGGAGGCGACGCGGCTGCGCCCCTGGCGTGATCGTGTTGCTTACGTGATTGTCACAGAGGAGCGGCTGGAAAAAGTGAATCCAAAGGCGGCGGGCTCACCCTTCTTCCAAACACTATCGAAGGTGCGCGTCGGCGGGCTCACGCCTGCCGAGGCCAAGCGACTGGTGTCTGAGCCAGCCAAGTTAGCCGACGCGCCCTTTCATCTTTCCGACGTAAACTTCGTACTTGCGCAGGCGAATGGTCATCCGCACATGCTCATCCTGGGCGGCGGTACGCTCTGGGACGCACGCAACAGCCTGATGCTGCCCGTAAATAAAAAGGCATCCATATCGAAGGAGTTTCCCGAGTTGCTGCTGGCGCAACTTGAAGAGCGGTTTCGCCCTGCCTTTCAGATGTACTGGGAGCACCTGGACGAAGCTGAGCAGGACGCGCTACGAGCTGCTGCCGACACGAAGGAAGTAGCGAGTTTCCATTATCCAGCCCTGGCCTTTATGGCTCAACTGGGAGTGGTCAAGTTCAACCCCAAGAGCCGGAAGTATGAACCGTTTTCGAGGCTCTTCAAAGAGTTCATCCAGAGCCAGCAAGCTGTCGCTGCCGTCGCCCCCCAAACATCCAATGGGCTTGAGCTCTCCGGTCTCGAAGCGACCCTTTACGAATATCTCAAACAGCATCCCGATCATATATGCACCTTCGACGAGTTATCGCAGGTCTTATGGGAAGAAAAGTTGCATGACGCAAAGGATGCAGAGTTGCTTCGGCGTCGCGTGCAGGTAACGGTTTCCAGGCTTCGCAAGAAGCTTCAGGAATCCGGCGCGGGTAACATCATCAGCAGCCGGGATCAGGGATACCGTCTGATCTTAACTTAGCGCGAACTTTTTTTACCTGCCGGGTTAAACTTCAAACATCATCGGTTGTGATGTTCTGTATCAAGGCGCTGGCAACGGCAGACCTCTTCTGCGCCCTGCGTCGATCACCTAAGCTTCTACGCTCTCGCGCCCGCGACCGAACCTCCTATCGCGCGCGCAAAAATAAAGAATCGTCCTTCAATCAGGAAAGTTTTTATTCTGTGTCGTGGCAAGCTTCTTTCAGGGGTTCGATAAACTAAATGCGGCGACTCTAAACTCTGCTTTACCTCTTTTGTCATAGCAGGAAATTATAAGTAAGCTGACCGCTTTCCGGCTTATAAACTACCAACCTCCGCCCCCACCGCTCCCCCCCTGGGGATAGTCAATCGGACTCTCTATCATGACATCGACACCCTCAGGGCTTGAGTCGGGGGACTCTTCACTACTGTCGGTCCCTGGTGCGTACCCTTCCACGGTCACATCAACCGCCGGGTCTGCCACTACTCCTTCCTGAAGCACGTCGATTGAGGTCTGCGGTTCTTCAGAATGCGGGATGGTGTATTGGCTGTCCTCGGAAGAATCCAACTGGCTCTTGAGTTCCTGTAGCAGTCTCTCGACCTTATCTGCTTCGGGTGCATTCAGATCATTAAAAGCAGCCTGAGCAGCAGCGAGCTTTTCCTGTGCCTCCGCAAGATGCCCAAGGCGTGCCTCTACCAATCCGAACAGTGAAAGGGCAGAAACCTGCGTGAGACGGTCTTCTGCTTCTTCGGCAAATTTCAGGGCCTGTTTTGCTCTGGAGACGGCACGCTTCAAATTCCCTTGAGCGAGGTCCAAGCGTCCGAGCTGATGCAGCGTCCCGGCCAGCAATGCCAGATCCTTCTCTCTTCTGGCGACCTTTTCTACTTCTTCGTACGCAGACCTGGCTTCATCATTGTGGCCTCGACGTTGCGCGATGACGGCCAGTTGATATTGATTACGCGCGGCTCCCAAATCCGCCTGAAGCTCATCCCGATTGATTTTTAAAGCTCGCTGATACTCTCGTTCCGCCGCCGCCAGTAAGTCGTCAGAGACAGCCGTTGAATAAGCGACATTGCCAAGCGCATGATAGGCCAGGGCCAGGCCAAGCTTGTACTTTAATACTTCAAAGGTAGCCCGCCCGGACAGAAAGTGCTTGGTCGCCTCGTCGTAATCTCCACGGTAATAATGCTGGTAGCCGATCTCCAACTCCAACATCGCTCTGTCGCGCACATGGCCGATCCGCTCGTACTTGTCATGCGCAAGTTGATACTGCTCCAGAGCATCGTTATGTTTCCCTGCCTTTCGAAGCAAGCGACCGAGCGACGCATGAACCCTCGCCTGCTCTTCCAAATCACCCGCCGCGCTACTTATGTTGAGCGCTTGATAGTATTGCTCGCGCGCTTCATCCAGATTGCCCTGAGTGGCAAGAATACTCGCGACGCGCGCGTGTGCGCCTGCGCGGTCACGCGCCGGGGCACTTTCATCCATCCATGTTAGTGACTTGCGCGCTTGTTGTAATGACCTAGATAATTTACTTTGCAGAAAACTCACGTTCGACCGGCGATAGAGCACCTGTCCACGACCTGACTGATTCTTCTCCCCGGAATAAAGCGCGTCGGCGCGCTCGTAATTCTCCTGCGCGAGTTTATAGTCGCCCTGTTGGGTGAGCATGATTCCGATGTGCAGGTACACCCACGCCTCATCGGATGGCCGTTGCAGTTCCTGCGCCGACTTTAACGCTTGATTGAGACGCTCGTGTGCTTCTCGCCAATAGCCGCGCACGCGCAGGTAATCGAAAATGTCTCGTATGAGGCTGATCGTGCCCGCCGATTTCTTCTCGCTCTTGAAGCGGTCTAGGAGGCCGAGCAGATTTCTGTGCTCGCGCTCCAGTGCCGAATAATCATTCGTATGCTCGTGCGCATAGTTCAAGAGCCATTCGGTAACGCGCTTGCGTCCATCTGTCACAGTCTCTTTGTCAGCTCGATCATGGGCCAACCTTCCCAACAATGGATGCAAAGACAACCGATCCGTCCCGGCAGCGCTCACGAGTCCAAGTGCCACCAGCTTATCTTTCGCCTGGAAGAACTCCAGATCATCTTCGCCGGAACGCAAAGGCTCTAGCGATGCTTCGAGTGCAGGAAAACTTGCGAGATGCACCAACAGGCGCAACGCGGCGGGAACTTTTTGCAGGTCGTCGTAGATCGCCGCGAAGATGGTACTGACTTCTTCGTGACCTTCGATGATCGTGGTCGGAGCAACTTCGAGCCGCGCTTGAATCGTGCTGAGCGATTCTCCTTCCGCATGTTTGAGCGCCGCGAGATTGATCGCCAACGGTAAGTAACCCATCTTTTCGCAGATGCTCTCTATTCTCTGCCTATCGCCCTCTGGTATTTCTTCCAGGGGACGATGAATCAGCGCGGCAAAGAGGCGCACTGCTTCGGCTGCGACTAAGGGAGAGAGTGCAAACTCTTTGATTTGATTGCTCAGGCCCAACAGTTTAGGGCCGTTCAGGACGACCGTACATTTCCCTGCCGCCGCCAGAACAGCGCGTGCAACCTTGGCGTCGTATACTTCGTCCAGACCAATCAACAGATCATCGCGCGACGCAAGCAGTTCACGCAGGGCATTAACTTTGGCCTCCGGGCCTGCCGCCAGAGCCACTGACTGCTCGCCAAATTGCGCGCCTATCCACTCCAGCACGCTGGAGACATCCGCCTTTTGCGCCACTTGATGCCAGATGTATCCGTCTGTAAAGTCGTCCTTCGCGACGGCGGCTGTAAAGAGTTCTGTCGCGAGACTGGTCTTGCCGACCCCATACGCGCCGTAGAAATAGTACTTGCCTCCGCGCAGCTCAGACTGCACACGCCTTATCTCTTCGTCACGTCCGATCAGAGTTGCTTGCAAGGGAGTGGGAGCGATGTGCGGGACAATCGTATGACTCTCTGAGGAGATCGCCTGACGTGGAAAGATGACGCCGTCTTCTACGCGTAAGTAGAGCACCAGCGCTCCCCAATCACGATTCACAAGGCCCGATTTACCGTGTATAGCCCGCCGGGCATTCGATACTGCTTCATCTACAGTGCCTCCTGCCAGCACACCTCTGTAAACCTCTTCGGCCAGCGGCTCGGCATTCGTGTCGGCCAGGCGTAACTGGCTGGCGACGACGGCAGCCACCCCCGCCTGGACTAAAGCCTGCGCGACTCCGCCCCAGATATTCTCACCAGAGGTTTGGGCTGATTCGCAAGCGCCCAGAACTGCGAGACTCACCTTCTTGGTCAACAGCAGAGCTAAAGATGCAGCATCATAATAGACGGCATTGCCGTTCTCATTATTATGCAGAACGATTTGCCCGCTTTCACCATTGAAGTATCCATGCCCGGCGAAATGAAAGATGTCTGCGCCCGCACGGAGCGCGTCGAAGAGCTTATCGGGGGTGGCCTTATCTACCCACACGGGCTCGATGGTTCCTATCCCCTGCTGCTCGTCTACCGTCTCTATCATTCGTTTTATGGCTTGACGATCTTTTTCGACATTGAGCTGCGGCGGTTTGGTCGGATCGGCCAGAGCCGCCACGAGTTTGTAATGATCGCGCCTGACCTCAGAGGGCTCGGGCAGGTCGATGGCCTCGTGGCGGACGATGGAGATGTCCGGCTGGAGAGCCAGGAAATTGAGCTCGCTTTGTCCTGGAGTCCCGACTCCTTCCAAATAAAGATATTCCCAGGGGAGCGGAATCAATTCGCGCGCCTCTATGTTCAGCCGTATGCGCAGTCCCTGTTTTCGCGCACGAACAATCTTCAGGCTCTCCAGCAAGCGCCGCCTGATAGTTCCAGGCAAGATCATATCGCTGAGAATCGCGCCGAGCTTGAAGAGTTGCGGGTGAGTAATATCACGGGACTTGAGCTGCTCGATGAGATTTACGGGAATGCCGCCAGAGTCTATGACGAAATCAGCCGGATCGAAACGGCAGGTCTCCTGTTCATTAAAGCCGGGCTGTCCACCGGGAGTCCCTGACTCGACGCGTAAAGCATACGTGGCATTTTCAGGCTCGATGTTCCCGACTCGAATGACGAAGCTGCGATAATTTATCGAAGACACTGCTAACCTTCTTTCTGTATCTCTTCTTTGAGAGCTTCATCAGGTTCTGCCTCAACGGCGATCAACTCTTTTAACCTGACTACGGGCTCATTGAATACTGAAACCGTGGCCTGCAATTCGTAATACCCCTGGGTCTCGGGCGCTGCAAGTCGTCCGGCATAACGTCCTTGAATATCTCTCGATTTGGTGAGGTATATTTCTGGCAAATTCTTTGGCGGTAACTCGACACTTTCTCCTGGGTTCTTCGCTCCCGGCAAAGCTTGTCGCCATATTACGTTGACCCTGATCGAAGCGTTCGTCACAGGCTCAAGATCATTCTCGCCCGGCTCGGTGGTCGCATCTGCTGCGGGCTGCGACCCTTCACCCGCTCGCTCATCCGTAGATTCCTCACCCGAAGATGTGTCCTGAGGAAGCTTATGAACAGTGGCCCATAAATTTATGACTTGGCCCGGATTGTAAAAGTCCTGATGCTCCGTTCCAGTGTCGCCTGCGCTGCCGCTTCCCTGCTCGAAAACAATCTTCAAGTTATTGGTGATAACGGCGTCGCGCTCAGCAGCACGATACTTGTCGATCATTTCATAGCGCAGTTTTTCCAGCACCGCCTCGTCAACATAAATATCGCCGTGGCTGACGGGATACGGAAGCTTCTCTTTCGCGCCGGGGTGCACGGCGCTGCGCTCAGGAATCGTTCCGTCTCCTGCATCCGCTTGTTGATCCCACTGAATCTCCTTCCAGGCATTTGCCGCCTCGAAGATGACGCGACCGGAAGTCGGAGTGGCGCGACGAGTGCCAAAGAAACAGATCGTCTCGACGCTCATAGCTGTCCCTAATGTCTGACTAAAAGCCAGCCCGTCCTGAAGCAGCTGTGCCTGAGATTGGTCTACCCAGACTCCGTCGCTAAAAGGGTTCACATGATTATTCCCGGCATCGCGCAGAAACGGATTCTGGTAAGGGATTAACTGATAGATGGAAGGAAAGGTGCGTACAAGTTTGCGCGTTTTCTCCGGGATGCCAAAGAGATCGAAGCGACGACTAAAGAGCGTGTCCAATCCGTTGAACGCCATCGATAGAGCCTTCGGCGTTCCGTCCCAGGGCGAGCCCATCAGGAACAATCGCCCGACCTGATCTTTTCCGCCTTCCTGCTCTATATACCATCTCGCGACGACTCCACCATTGCTATGAGCAATCATCCAGACCTGTGCGCCAGGATGATATTCACGCCAGCGGTTAATGGCCTCGCCGAGCTGTTTGGCGGATCGTCGATTGTCCTGTCTCCAATCATAGGCGAAGGCGTAAACATTCAGCTTACTCTCGTCGAATGGAGGCTGATCTCCCTCGTACCCGAAGCATTGTGCGAGGTCGGCTTTGTAGCCTAGACTTTGCAGCTTTTTAATCAGCCGCTCGTAATTCTCCAGCTTGGCCCAGGGCGGTATAAAGATAACGTCATCCATTATCCCGCTTGGTTCCAGCCCGTCGTTCGGATACTCAAGAGTAGTCAGTATGTTGTTAAGCCAGCTTTTCCAGCTAAATGGATTCAAGGGAATACTGGAAGTGTCCACCCAGATAACCTCTTTCGTGTCGCGTTTACGTAATTTGCTTCCCATGTACCCAGGTACAATGACGATAAAATGAGGCGGCGCCTGTTTCTTAGACATAGAATATTCTCCTTACGGCTGAGAGGTAAGTTGCGGCGATCCTGCTACTGAAAATTTTGATAATTCACAGAGGTTGTTTACTGATCGAGATATGAGCCTGCGCCTCATACAGGCGAACTGAGGACTGGAGCGCAGGCGTAGAAGAAAAGGCCAAGTACGTGAGTCTTAACAGGAGTGAAATACCCGTTATAAATTCCACCCCTACCCACGATGAGACGAGGAGTAAGAACCCTTTTTCGCAGACTGGCGTAGTGTAAAACCGATGGGCGTTAGAGTCAATAAATCCATTACGGGGTAATGGTTCAATTTCAAAAGCTAACGACGACTGCTCTCCCCTTTCCTCTACAGTCTCCTCTTCCTCGACAGAGATAATTCTTCCGGCCCACTCGTCTCTAAATGTTTATGTCGTTTCGGGGCAAGATATTTCATAGAGCCGGTTGCGCAATAAAGGAAAGGATACCTTTCATAAAGTAGCAGCGGCGCGTTGCCTGTGTAGACCTTCGGGTTGATGATGAAGTTTATTTCCAACCTCATGCAGAAACCAGACGCCGGTCTCGATGCCTTTGTAGAAGTTTGGGAGATGGAACTTTTCATTCGGGGCGTGGATGCGGTCGTCCGGCAGTGCGAAGCCCATCAGGACGACGGGCGCATCGAGTGACTTCTGAAACTCATTGACGATGGGGATGCTGCCACCCGAACGCACGAAGACGGGCGCGACGCCGAAGCCTTTGCTATAGGCAGCGACCGCCGCACGCATGGCCGGGTGTGTGCGGTCAATCAATGCTGGCCGTGTGCGGAAGAAGGTGCGTATGCGAATCTTCACAGCGGGCGGCGTTAACCGGCAGATGTACTCGCGAAAGAGACGATCAATCTCTGCCGGGGCCTGATCCGGGACGAGCCTTATGTCTATCTTCGCCACGGCGCTCGCAGGGACGATTGACTTGCCGCCCTTCCCTTGATAACCGCCGCCCAGTCCTGTCACGCCGAGCGCGGGACGCACAGTCGTTCGCTCATAGAGCGTGAAGCCGCGCTCGCCCCACCCGTGCTCGACGCCCGCGTTGCGCAGAATCTCTGTATCCGATGGGCCAACTCTCTTCATGTAGTCGCGCTCCGTTGCGCCCCAACGTCGCACGCAGTCATAGAAGCCAGGGATGAGGATTCGGCCATCGCGGTCGTGCAACTTGCAGATGATTCGGCTAAGCGCCTGAAGCGGGTTGAGAAGCGCGCCGCCGAAGTTACCCGAATGTAGATCGTGCGATGCGCCCTGGACTTCTAGTTCGATGCTGAGTGCTCCGCGCAGGCCATAGGTGATGGCCGGACGATTCATACCGAGCATGCGCGTATCGGAGATTACGACGGTGTCCGCCGAGAGAGCGCGTGCGTGGCGCGTAACAAACGGCTTCAGGTTCGGGCTGCCGATCTCTTCCTCGCCTTCGAACACGCACTTGACGTTGACGGGCAAACGCCCCGTCGTGCGAAGGTACGATTCAAGCGCCTTGATGTGTGCAAAGAGTTGTCCCTTGTCGTCACACGCGCCGCGCCCGTAGATGTTCTGGCCGCGCACGGTCGGCTCAAACGGTGGCGTGCGCCACTCGCCGAGCGGCTCTGCGGGCTGCACGTCGTAATGGCCGTAGACAAGAACGGTGGGACGACCCGGCGCGTGTAGCCAGTCGGCGTAGACAATCGGGTGGCGCGCAGTCTTAATGACGCGCGCATGTTCAAGACCAACGCCGCGAAGATGATTCGAGAGCCACACGGCGCAACGCTTCACGTCCGACGCGTGCTGCGGCTGCGCGCTGACAGAGGGAAAGCGGACGAACTCCTTTAGCTCCGTCAGGAAGCGTTGACGGTTATTCCGCGCGTAGACATGAGGATGGGAACGAGACATGACGCGTTCGACTTCATTTGCTGCCACTTCATTCTCCGCCGGCCAACAGTCGCCCTCAGAATGTAAAACTGGTGATGCCGTCTGCGCGCATCCACTGTTTCAGTTGATTAAGGAGTGGCTGGGTAATGCGGACGCTCTTGTTGGCGGTAGCGCTGAAGTTGCCGGTGTGGATCGCGATGAGGTTGCGGTAGCCCTGCCAGTGCAGCCAGATCGGCCCGCCATCTTGCCCCGGCATCGTATCAAGGCTGTGTAGGAGCAATTTCGGCGCGCTCGCGGGCGCGGGATCGACGACGACGCCCGTGGACGTAACCCACTGCATTGAGCCGCGATCAATCGCCGGACAAGCGGCGAGTTGCGCCGCTGTGCCCGAACCATTGACCGGCTTGTCGCTGCACTTGTCGTTGGCATAACCGGCGTGACTCAGCCTCGCCCCACGCAGGTCATTGATCGTGCGTGGAATGATACGCGTGCGGGCTCCGAGACTACGATGACCCCAGAAGCCGAATACGCCTTCTCCGGTTAACTCATTGGGGGCATTGGGTTGCGATTCCAAGTCAATTGTCGGGGCGAACGGCCCGGACTTGGGCTGTTTGACGTTGGCTGTGCCCAAATCATGTTCAAGGGTAAGCAGGGCGAAGTCAGCCTGCGGGTCGCCCGTGTCTATCCAACCGGGCGCGACGCGGATTTTCGCGACTTCGGACATACCGCCCAACAAATTTCGGCCGTGCCGCCGCGGTGCGACACGGGCGCTGGTCTGACCGAGAGCTAACGCACTTGGTGTCGGGCCGCGCGCGACGCAGTGGGCCGCCGTCAACACGTGGCGCGGGCTGATAATCGTGCCCGAGTTTCTCAGGAATAATACCTTTGGCCCGACCGGATTAAACGTCGGGACAACGGCCTCGACCCAGCAGATAAAACGGAAGGGCACGAGCAGCGGGTTGGCGACGACGGTGCGCTCGTCGTCAAGCCCCAAAATCTCAGCCTCCGCAGAGCTGCGCTGGCGCGGAGCAGCGAAAGATTCCAACTCCTGTTCGTCGAGAGCCGCGTCGTAAAGCCCGCCGAGGTAGCCGCGCCAGACGGAGACGAGCGCGGGGTCGAGCCGGTAGCGGTCGCCGCGATACTGCGTGCGGAAGATGATGGTCGGCGGCGCGTAAGGGTTGCGCTCGCGCACGAGCGCGGCGACGCGGCCAGGCGGCACGAGTTGCCAGCGAACGGTGCCGAGGCGTGAGGCGAGTTGCGCGGCGGCGCGCAGGTCGTCGCCGTAGATGCCCTGGAGTTGACCGCCCTTGACGGCGGCGAGCATCTGCGCGGCGTCCGCACTCGTCGCGGGGTTCCCCCTCAGACGTATGAGCGCCTTCTGCGCGCTCACGTCTATGCGCGGGTTGATAACGTCGTAGTTGCTGAAACTCTCGGCGAAGGATTCGTACTCGTTCCCCGCGCGTCGGCGGACGCTGTGCCTCATCTCTGACCCTCCACTTCTGAAGCGGCGCAAGCCAAGCGTCGCCCGTCGCGCACGCGGCGTGTGGCGCTCGCAGTCTCAGCGCCCAGCGAGGAAAACTTCTACGCGGCGGTTGCGCGCACGTCCCTGCGGCGTCGTGTTGGGAGCGATGGGGCGCGCTTCGCCCAGGCTCTGCACGACGATCTGGACGGAGCGCGAGTGTCCGGGCCGTAGCCGGTCGATGGCGGCAACCAGCAGAGGCTGCACGCTGGCTGCGCGTCGTCGTCCGAGGTCCAGGTTGTAGGCGTCGCTGCCGGAGTTATCTGTGTGACCAACGAGGCGCACGGTGTGAACGGGTGGACGCCCCCCGACAATGCGGCGCGCTATCTCATCTATGGTTCGCAGGTGGCGTGGCGGCACTTGGGGTTGGTTGTGCTGGAACTCTTCGAGGACGCGAAACGGTCTCACGGTGATGACGATCGGCGGCATATTTATCACGCGCGGGGCCGCACGCAGCCAGCGCTGAATGTCGTTTAGGATAGAGCGTGTGATGCGTATGCCGCGATTGGCGCGGATGGGCGTCGCATTCGGACGACCTCTGTCGTCGCCCCCGGCGTGGATGCCGACCATGACGCGACCGCCGAGGCTGGCGTCACGCTTGACCCAGACAGGGCCGCCGCTCTGGCCTCGGCCAGTGTCGTTCAGGTAGTGGAGCATCCCGTCGCGCTGGAGCATGGCGCGGTTATATGCACGCCACTGCTGGCGCAGGGGCTGCGGCGGCGTGCCGAAGTCGAATCCCTTGTCGCGTGGATAGCCTGAGAGGTTGACCTTCAAGTGACCGAGCGGCATTGGCAGCGGAGCAGCCGAGATGCTTGTGCCGAGCGGGTCGCGCGGTGAGCTGGTGTGCGCCACTGTCCAGTGGCCGACGGTGCGGCCTATGGGTGTTTGCAGATAGACGACGGCGTAGTCGTTGCGCGTGACGTTGTCGCGCCTGCCGCGATAGCCCGGCGCGAAATGGAAGCTGAGGGCTTGCGCCGTCCCGAATGGGCGGATGTCACCACGGCGGCGGTCGGCGTTGCGCCCCGGAATGACGACCATGCGGGCCGCATCCTTCTGTCTGTCTGCGGTTTTGTTCCATAGAACGTGCGCGCATGTCAGCACGACGTTCGGCGCGATGAGCGTGCCGGTTCCGGCGGGGCTGCCTGCGTGTACGAGGTGGCAGATATAGCGGTAGGGCGCAAGGCGCGTGTTGCTGACATGGACGCGTGTGTCGAAGGGTGGAATGACTTCGCTCTCGCCACGGGCCTGCGCTTCAAGCTCACTCTCCCACTCGGTTTCGAGTTCGTACTCGCCCTCCAACTCGTATTCCAATTCCAATTCGCCAAGCATACGAACCTCCTTCGTGTTACGCGTGCGAGTTGTTGAACCGACCTCAGAAGTAAGCTGCCGCACCGAACATCTCACCCTCGCGGATGTTCGTGCCGCGAAAGACGCGGTTGCGGCGCATGCGTCTGATCTCGCTCTTTTCGGCGGCGATGACCTGCGGCGCGCTCATCCCGCGCATCGGCCCGAGCGAGACCTGGTAGGGCGCGGGGTCGATGCCAAGATGTGTTAGACACCAGCGATGTTGGATGAGGCGGTTACGGATTGTGCCAGGGGCAGCACGGCCTGAGTAGATGGGGCGACCGCTTTTGTATATACGATAAAGACCGACGTTATTAGCGTCATTGTGGCTGAGCGCTGCCGCGAAGCTCATCCGATGGCCGAACTGCGGCGGCTGTGCGGAACGCGCCACCATGTACTCGGCACTTCCCCAAGGGCCGGACGCGCCGCAATCACAACAACCGCAGCCGCAGCCGTTCGTCGCTCTCATCTGACAGCTTTCCTTTCAAGTGGCCTGGTAGAGAACGAGGGATGAAGGACTCGTGTCAGAGCCTGGACACGTCCCCCATCCCTCTGTCTTCCGGCGTACTGCGCTTATGTGACTGCGGACGCGCGTCGGCTGCCGTCGCCCGACGCTACGCGATCGCGCGCCAGCGACAGCACACGCCCACGCGGACGGCGCTGCTCGGCAAGCCCGACACTCTCGGCGCTCATCAGCCATTCCTCTGCGTGCTCGGCGATCTGTAGCAGCAGCGCCTCGAACTGCGAGCGCGTGGTTTGCAGCAGGTGCGGCTGCGCGAGCCAGCGCAGAATATCGCGCCCCGAGACGGCCATACGCTGACGCGGGCTCGTCTCCAGTCGCTCGTTGAAGTAGTGCGTCAAAATCTCTTCGATCACATCCCACGCATTATCTGCGCCGAAGAGGCGGCGCACATCTTCGGCGTTGAGGATGCGGAAGGTCTCGTCCAGGAGTTGCATGACCTCTACGCGCAGCACATTGAGGTTGCCGTAAGAGGCAAACTTCAGATCATTGCGCAGATCCAGTCCGGCGCGGCGCACGGTGGCGATTGAGCCAAACGACGGATCGTAGGCGCGCTCGCGTATGACATCCGAGACGCGTTTGTCGCGCCAGTAGAGCGTCACCTCATTGATGAAGAGAGTGAACAACTGGTGAAAGCGCGTGTTCTCGCGTGCGCCCGGCGGGGCCGGGGCCATGCAGTATCCGAAGGCGCGGCAATAAGCGGCCAGCCGATCATTGCGCGTGAAGCGCAAGACCTGTCGACGGTCAAACTGGTAGAGGCCGTAAGCGCCCGGCCCGGAAGAGAGACGGACAGTGCCCGCGCGGAAAAGCTCTTGTAGCTTTCGTATCGCGCGGAATACTCCTATGCGCTCGTGCTGGTAGATATAGTAGAGGTCTGCAATCGCCAGGATACGCTCGGAGGTAACGGTCTCGTCGTAGCGTTGGACGCCGGAGGGGAGCCGCGTTTGTCCCAACGTGGTCGCCGCCGTCGGCCCGAGTCCGATCAACTCTGCCAGACCGTTATCGGGCGGGGGCGCGGTGGTTGCGTCCGCCGCTTCGACGGACGCCAGCATATCGTCGATCTGCTTGGTGAGCGCATCGGCAAGCTGCGGGTTGGTTATTAGGTCAACGCCCAGACGCTTGGTTACGGTCTCGCGTAACGCGGCGATGCGGTCATAGAGCTGTTGAATGTCTTTCTCGGTCGCCATGTTTAATGCGCCTCCTTAATTAGAACTCCAAGTCCGCCGTATCAACCAGCGTTTTCAAGTACCGCTCAAGCTCGCGCAGAGGATTGATGACACGCGCATGACCGAACTGATTCGGTAGTCCGCTCTCGGACACTTCGCCTCTCATATTCCTGATTGCCACGCACTTGTTGATTAGCTGCCCGGTCAAGTTTCTTAGCTTCTGCGCCGTCGGGACGATGGCCAGGACGCCCAGCTTGCCGCCGTCGCGGAGCAGTTGCGGCGCTTCGCGCGAGGCGAACGAGGCAACCCACGTCAGGTAGTCTTCGACCGACATGTTGTCGTCGCCGGTGAAGTTGATGATCGTGACGAGGCGCTCCGCCTGATCTATGTTGACGGAATCCATCGCGACAAAGATTTCGTTGACGCCGTCCTCGATGACGGCAAGCTGGCGTTCAATCAACAGCAGTCTGCCGCCCAAATCTCTCTGCTCCTTGAAGAAGGTCGTGAAGTAGGTCCTCCAGCTATTAGACACGGCAAGATAGTAGTCCGTGAGCGCGATGAAATTGGTGAGATAGCCCTCTTCCTCACTCGTTACCACGTTGGTGCGTTGGAATTCGAGTCGTCTGTCCTTGCCCAACGTGGTTGTGTCGTCGTCACCCGGGAGCACCCCGAGCAAGTTTCCCAGCCGCACCAGGTGTCCCGTGGCTGTGCCGTCTTCCGCCACACTGAAGATGCTCTCGTCGAGTGAGTTGGCGCGGGGAGCGCGCGGCCCGCCTTCCCTCGACAGCTCGCCGATAAACTCGTTCCAGGCCGTAACGAAGATAGACTTGGCCGCCCCGAAGTTCTCTTCGTCAACGTCCGGCACCAGCGATTGTAGATTGTCTATGAGCGTTGCCGCCGTCTGGTGCAAGCTGTTGGCGAACGAGACCAGGCTAAACTGTGCGCCAGAGATGCCGCCGCCGACATCTGTCGCGCCAACCGAAGGATAGGCGCGTGGCTTCCACTGATAGCTGGGCATTCCCGCTTCTTCTTTATACTCGAACGAAATTTCCAGCGCCGCCCGAAACGAGCGGTGGTCGCCTTCTTTGAAACTGCGCCCGAGCACCCCCTGAAGGGCTTGATTGACGATCTGTTGCAGTTGTGACGGCGCGGCTGAGCCGCCGGGCGTCGCCCCCGTCGTTGGGCCGGGAGACGGGACGCTGACGACGGGATAGGTGCTCCCGAACTCATACGCATCAACCAAATCCGAAACATCCGATTTCGCCATATTGGCCTCCTCTTTCGAATACTCAAGACCTGAGCGCGAATGGCCCCACCCGGCTGTGTCGCGTAGTCCCTTGAGCGCCACCCTTGCGCCGTATTCCGCGGCGTTTCACGTCATGCCTTCTGCTGTCAATTCCTGATTCTGAGGGACGGTGACTTGCTGACCGATGGTGGTCGTCTGTACGGAGACTGAGGTCATGCCGACGCGCTCGGCTATCTCCAGCCAGCAGCGAAACAGCGCTTGGTTCATATCATACAAGTGCTGCTGGCAACCTTCAAGCTCGCCCTTGACTGTGTTCGACCATCCCTGCCATTCTCCGCGCCGCTCGCGCCCCAGTTGCATCAACTGCGCCACCTTGTCGTAACTTGCCAGGTCGAACATAAAGCAGTTCATGATGCGGTTGAACTGTTCCTGGCAAAAGACTAGCGCCTGACGAGCGCGGCCCACATCAAAGTTGGGCTCGCCTTTTGGCTGCGATTCCTCCATCAGTGGCGCGACTAAACCGAGCGCCTCTTCCAACCAGCCGAGCGTGCCCTCGACCGCGTCGCCGAATGAATCCAGCAGGAGCACCCGTTGCCCCCTCGGCGGGCGATCATCAATCGCTGTGCGTAAGGAACAGAGCGCCTCTTGCAGGCTTTCCATCTGCGCGCAGAGGCTTTGAAATTCAGTTCGCAACGACACCGGATTATCTCCTGGACAGTTCCCTGTAAAAATTCTCTTTGATGGCTTCGGGGCGCGCCAGCTTTCCGTCGAAGGCGTAACGCGACGCGCCGATTAAAAAACGCTCCGGGATGATGCCGGGATCATTGCCCGCCGCCAGCCGCCGCGCCGCCTCCTCGACGAGCAGTTGCTCCTTCGGCCCGAATTTAATCACCTCCGACAAACACTTGTTGCCGAGCGTCTCGTAAGGGCGATAGCAGATAGTATCGACGACGACGCGGATGGCATGCTCGGCTGTGTCAAGCACGGCGCGCGGGATAGTCCCCCGCCGCGGGTTCGGATAGCAGCGCGTCCAGGCGCGCCGTGCCTGCTCTGCCTTCTCCGGAAAACCCATGCGCCGCAGTAACTCGAAGCTGATGAAAGCGCGCAGGTAAGGCGTCGGGTGTGGCCCTCTGGGGTTGTATGCGACGACCGTTTGAGGCGAGCGCCCGATGATGTCCATCAAAGAGGCAACGACCGCCGGGCCGCCCAAAAGCAATCCGCTCAAGTCTGCGAACGTCTCGCGGTTCCAGCGCACCCAGACCAACGCCACAGAGCGCGGCAGTCCTGCGCGCAACAATCGCTCGCCTATCTGCCTGGGAATGATTTCCGCCAGCCCCAGATCGTTCTGCGTGTTGTGGCTGACCTCGTGCAATACCGCACCGAGCGTCCAGGGATTGACCAGGCGATGATAGGGCAGTTGGATCAACGGGAACGGATTGAGATTGCGCCCGAGTCTGCGCAAGGGAATACCACGCCGAAAAGTCGCAGGCGAAAAGCCCGTACGCATGTAAGAGAAGGGCGGCGGGGCCGGAATTGATTTCGGCGTAGCGATGCCCATGAAGGCCACTTGGTAACAGTCGAGCGCAATGCGGTCGCAGCTCAGCAGCCAGTCTGCGAAACGTGACTGACGCTGCCCGAACAATTCAAAATAGAAATCCCACACTTGCTCGACGGAGCGCACAAGGTCGTGTGCGCGCTCTTTGTAGGTAACGACTGCCTGCAAATTTCGCGTGCTCGCGCGCCCGCGCGCAGCTTGCACTGCCTCTGTCACCTTGTTCGCCTTCTGCAAGAGATTGGCGCGTAGTTCCGTGATGAGCTTGTTGACCTCCTTGACATGACCCTCTGTCGGGGAGGCCGCGTCTGTCCCGAATTCACCGCGAGCAAATGGCCGCAAGGCAGCCGCGTGGCGCGTGACGTTTATGGCCTGCCCGCGCAGCCACGGCAAGAGCACAGAACCCTGACGATGCCCCTTGAGCGTGCCTGCGTTCTGCTGTGGGCGAAGCGTGCGCCGCGGCGTTCTGAGTTGTTCGGCGGTGGTTGACATTACCTTTCACCAAGTCGTCGGATAGTGGCCGGGTACGGTTGTTCTGTAAGGCAGCCTCGCGTCCTCGAAGATGTTGCCCACCGCCCGGAAGCGCGGCACGGAGCGCCGGGCTAACGTCGTGATGCGCCTGGACTGCCCGACCATGCTCGGGTCTTCCGGCGGGAGACTGATGTCGAACGGGTTCGCGCGTCTCCCGTGACGCAAGGGGTATGGCGGGCTGCCCATCATCCGCTCCTTGTGTGCGGAAGCGGCGCGCGGCTCAACACCTCTACGTGCGACCCGACCCGTGCCGCAGCCTGAGCCTCAATAATACATCTCTGTGCCCTGCTCTTCGGGCGCATAACCGCCTGCGCCGCCGTCATCGAAACCGCCACTAACATCACCGTAACCACCGGCAGCGCCAGGATCACCGGGGACTCCGCCAGGGAAACCGCCGCCCATCGGCCCTGCGCCTGCGCCGTAACGCGGCTGAGGTCTGCGACGTGGCGGGCGCGCAACCGTTTGGTGATAGCGCCGGTCTAGAGAGCGGTTCTGCTGGTATGCCCTGGCTGCCTGCTGCGGGCTTCCGATCACGCGCGCCGTCTGCCGCGCGAGAGTGCGAACGGCCATCTGCGGCGTGAGGGGACGACCCTGCGCTACCTGACGCGCCATCGCGCCGACAGTATTACGCGCGACCGTCGGGAGCGTGCGCACGAGTTGCTGCGTGGCAGGATTGCTGCGTAGCCGCTGCGCGACGTTCGACATGCCGCGAATCAGTTGCGGCGCGGCGCGCATGACCGCCGGGGCAACACGCGGGATGAGCCGCGCGGCGAGCGGGATCAACGCCCCTATAAAGGCCTCTGCTTCGTCCTCGCTCTCTGCCGCGGCGGCAGCGTTGCCTAAGTGAGCCATCAGCATTCCTTCGCGCGAGAGGCGTCGCTGTGGGTTGACGAAATCTTCATACTCACCCTCATCTTCGTACTCGCCCTCGTACTCGCCTTCGTATTCGTATTCGCCTTCGTACTCGCGTTGAGGCAGGACGCCGCCGAGGACGTTGGCCGCCATGCCGCCCGCAGGCCCCATCCCGCGCAGACCTCCGAGCGCCGAGCGTGCCGCCTGTAATCCGACTCTGCGAAGCATAGGGTT
>Ga0190273_10000267_pt1 | contig 23210 bp, 19 predicted proteins | sample Popmic504IS_FD_134513 | JGI IMG/M metagenome (GOLD analysis project Ga0190273, IMG submission 134513) | Populus adjacent soil microbial communities from riparian zone of Shoshone River, Wyoming, USA - 504 IS | ecosystem: Environmental > Terrestrial > Soil > Riparian zone > Trees stand | place... | reverse complement strand
GGGTGCAAAGAATTCACTTATCTGGTATTCAACCTCAGTATCATCTTCAAGCGTTATGAACCCATGCGCAAATTCTTTTGGAATATAAAGCATCCGGTAACTCCGGGCTGTCAACTCTACACCGAACCATTTCGTGTAAGTGGGCGAATCCTTTCGGAGATCAACGATCACATCATAGATCCCTCCGCTGGTACATCTTATAAGTTTTGTTTCACTGTAAGGAGAAACCTGCATATGCATACCTCTTAACGTGCCCTTTTTTTTATTATAGCTGATGTTACTTTGGACGATAGCGGTTTCAAGACCGAGCTCTTTCAATTCGTTCACACAAAAGCTACGGCCAAAAAAGCCGCGATCGTCCTCAATTTTTTTAACATCGATAATATAAGCACCTTTAAGAGGTGTTTCTGTGAAGATCATTGTATCGGCTTAGTTAGCTGTTGCCAGTGATGGCTTCTTCGCGACATTCACCGCCCTGTCTGTCCACACAAGCTGGTCGTCTATCTTTTTGGTTTCCTGCAAACTGGTTAATACTTTTAAACGCATCAACAATGAATTTCTAAAATCGCCATCGCGGAACTGCATCGCCTGCAGCCCTTCATACAATTCTGCAATTGCCTGTTGCAATGAGTAAACCGGAAGATGGTCAGGTGCCAGTTCTTTGAACAGGTTAAAGTTTACACGGTAAGACCTTTTGTCTGGCGGCGCATCAGGATTCAAGGTCAGTGTGGTTCCGGGAATCTGTTTTACCACTGCTTCAGCAAGATCTTTCACCTGGTAGTTCCATTCGCTGCTTCCGGTATTGATAGCAAGAAATTCACCACCCTGGGCTGCAGGTCGTTTCACTGCCCATTCAATAGCCCTTGCCATATCCTTAACATGGATCAGCGGCCGCCATGGGCTACCATCACTCAATATATTGATCTTACCGGTTGCTACTGCACCGGCAACAAAATCATTCAATACAAGATCAAGCCTGAGCCTTTCGCTCATGCCGCAAGCGGTCGCAAAGCGAAGACAGGTTACCACAAAATTTGAATCTGCATATCCGCGAATATCCTGCTCTGTCATCACTTTTGACCTGGCGTAAGCCGTCAATGGATTAAGAGTTGAAGTCTCTGTTTTCGGACCATCTTCCGCAGCCCCATACATACTGCAACTTGATGCGAATATGAACGACGAAACACCGGCCTGCTTAGCCATTTCAGCAATTTTGACACTCGACCGATGATTGATATCAAGTGTGATCGCTTCATATTTATTACTCATCGGATCATTCGAGATCGCTGCCAGGTGCACAACGGCATCAACACCATCAAAAACATCTGCCGTAATTGTTCTGACATCGCCAAATATCTGTACGTCAAGTCGGCTTTCGGGAAGTACAAGTGCGTTGGTAAGATGCGGTGCAAAATAACCCATATCAAATCCAACAAGTGTTGCATCAGGAAATGCCTGACGAAGATGTTTCACAACGCCGGGTCCCACATAACCCATATTACCCGTGACTAAAATTTTCATAATGAGAAGATTGATGTTAATGACAAAGTGATTGATTGCAATAATGAATAATTCGAAAAATGCGATACTATTTCAAACAGTTTAAGAGGTTACTGCCGTGGGGAAAAGCTTGGGATACCATGGAGCCTTACCTGATTGCCACAAGTCTTCGAGGTAATGTTTATCACGAAGCGTATCCATTGGCTGCCAGAACCCTGAATGCCGGTACGCAGATAATTCTCCGCTTGCGGCGAGTTTCTCCAATGGGCCACGCTCCCACACGGTTTTATCGTTATCTATATAATCGATCACTTCAGGCTCAAGTACAAAATAGCCACCGTTGATCCAGGGCATATCGCCATCAGCTTCAGGCTTTTCCTGGAAGTGACGGATCTTGGTATCTTCCTGTGATACATTGAATACTCCAAATCTTCCAGGCTGCTGCACAGCAGTAAGTGTGGCGAGTGTACCCTGTGATTTATGGAACCGGATCGACTCTGCGATGTCGACCGTACTAACCCCATCGCCATAGGTCATACAAAAAGTTTCATTGCCGATATATTCTTTAACGCGCCTTAAACGTCCGCCGGTCATGCTATCAAAACCCGTATTCACCAGTGTTACCTTCCAATCTTCTGTGTTCGATTTGTGGACTTCCATACTGTTGTTGCGCATATCAAACGTAACATCAGAATTGTCAAGAAAATAATTCGCAAAAAATTCTTTTATCATATGTCCTTTATATCCAAGACAAATGATAAATTCATTGATGTCGTAATGTGAATATAGTTTCATGATATGCCATAAGATTGGCTTACCGCCAACTTCTACCATAGGTTTAGGGCGAATACCACTTTCTTCGCTGATGCGGGTTCCAAAACCTCCTGCGAGTATGACTGCTTTCATAAAAGCTTGTTTTGTTTAGGGTTAATTATTCAGATCCATTTACTGATGATACGTTGTCAGATCACCTCAAGCTCTGGTATCGGAACAACAAACTTGCCGCCCCATTCATTAATATAGTGAAGTTGTTTCACTATTTCATCTTTGAGGTTCCATGGAAAGATGACCACATAATCAGGCTTGCTATCTTTCAAAAACGCTTCATTTACCACTGGGATGTGGCTTGCCGGCAGCCACTTGTTTTGTTTATGTGGATTCGCATCAACCACAAATTCGACAAGGTCACTTTTAATACCGCAGTAGTTTAAAAGTGTATTACCTTTTGCGGCTGCACCGTAACCAGCTACTCTTTTATTAGCGAGTTTCTGTTCTATTAGGAATTTGGTAAAGTCAAGTTTTACTTTTGCCGCTTTCTGTTGAAAGTCTTCGTAATATTTCAGCGTATTAATTCCTTTGCTGATCTCTTTATCAAGCAGCGCCTGAACGTTTGGCGAAATTTGTTTGCTGCTGTCATCATTATGTTTTGCAAAGATCCTGAGCGAGCCACCATGCGTCGGGATCTCCTCTACATCAAACATTTCCAGACCTACAGAGGCGAATATTTGTTTTACTGAATAGAACGACAAATAGGAAAAGTGCTCATGATACACTGTGTCGAACTGGTTATTATCTACCAGCTGCATCAGGTGAGGAAATTCCATGGTGATTACGCCATTTTCCTTCAGTAGTGTTTTCATACCAGTTACAAAATCTACGATATCCGGAACATGGGCGAGTACATTATTTCCAAGCAGTAAATCTGCCCGGGTACCTTTACTTACTAATTTTTTTGCAAGTTCAGCTCCAAAAAATTCAGTAACACTTTCGATGCCTTTTGATTTGGCAACTTCAGCAGTATTTGCGGTCGGTTCTATTCCGAGTACCGGTATATTCTTCTCCTTAAAATATTGTAACAGGTAGCCGTCATTTGAGGCAATCTCGATGACCTGGGAAGTATTTGAAAAGCCAAAACGTTCAACCATCATTTCCGTATACTTTTTTGCATGCGCAAGCCAGCTCGTGGAAAACGATGAAAAATAAACGTATTTGTCATCAAATATCGCATCCGACTTTTTATACTCATCTATCTGCACCAGGAAGCATTTACTGCAGGTATAAACCTTTAAAGGAAAGAAAACCTCGGGCTCGTTTAACTGTTCTTTTGAAAGGAATGAATTCGAAGCGGGTGAATTGATAAGGTCGATAAAAACATCGGTAAGTTCCGATTTACAAAATCTGCATTGCATATTTATTCGCGTTGGGTTGATTAAGGGCGTTCGTTATAGGGTTCAGTGATTATTTGTATACATCTTTAAAGTAAAGCGGCCGGATTAACTCCGGCCCCTTCATCTATATGAAAGAGCAGTGAAATTGTTTAAGAGGTCACTGTTTCTGTACTCAATGGAGTTCCGTTTACATACATATCAAAGATTTCATCCGACAGCTGACCGAAGTCTGTACCGCGCAGATAATCTTTCATTGGTGTACCGGTGCATTCGGAATCAAGATTAGGTGCTCCGCGGCGTTGAAGGAGATCATCCACATTTACTGTTCTGAAATCAATGCTGAAGCGGGTCTTGCCCGTGTCATTTGGAACGGTAGAATGCATTTGTGCACCGGAAAAGATAAGCAGACCACCAACGTTTGCAATGATACGGGTTTGTGGTTCGAGTGTCATTGGTTCTTCTGGTTTCGGTTGCACCCGCGTGTCAGTTTTAACGTGTTGAGCTGCATTAAAACGATTATTCGCATTCCACTCCTGGTAGTTATAGGTCCGTGAACCATTTTTTACTGCCTTCTTCCAGTAGTTCGGATGGAAAGCCATAGAGCGGCCCGACTCAAGGTCGAAAACAGGCATCCAGAAATTCAACTGGCAAAGCGGCGCAGAATACCAGGTATCACGATGTGGATGAAACGCATATGCAATACCGGTAGTAAGGTAATTATCGCTTGTGGCTGTTCTCAGTCTTGGTACATCGAAATGGGTTTTTTCCAGATCACAACCAAGCTCTCTTAATATACCTTGTATGTATCTTTTATTCTCCGGGTGATGTATAAACTTTGGTTTAAGTTCTGCAAGAATTGCTGCATATTCTTCTACCGGCAAATGATTATGTGCAGTTTCAGGATCAAGTGAGCCAAAATGTGAACGGATAAGTTCTTGTGTAAACTGGCACATTTCCATTGCGCTCTTAACCGGAGAGTAAACAAAAAGATCCCCGTTATATAGCATTTCTCTACGTTCGTTCTCCGGGTGTTTAGAGTCAAAATAGATTGTATTCATGTTGATTTTAATTTAAGTGTTATTAATTAACGGTTACTCTTTTAAGCTATTTCAAAATCAGTTTTAAAGTGATTTCAAAGATAGACACTATCGAAGCCAAATGCAAGTTTGGAACCGGCTTTTGGTATTATCATTATTCTTCAATACGATTTCATCATAGGCCGTATTGTTATATCGGTTACCTCTGCCGTACGTGGTAGTGCAAGTGTGTTTGCCACCACTGCAGCGATGTCTTCCGGCTGAATTAATAAGTCAGGATTATACTGTTTTCCCTGTTTTTCATAAAGATCCGCCATGCGGGATGTTGCCGTCCTGCCCAGGTAAAGACTGGTGACCCTTATTCCCTGTTCGTTAACTTCAGCACGAAGACTATCTGCAACGGCCCTCATTGAGTGCTGCGAAGATGCAAACTGTCCCGCACCAGCTGAAGCATTTAAACCCTGGGAAGAATTTATAAAAATCACTTGTCCTTTGGCTGTCTGCAGCAGGCTGAGTAACGACTTTGTCAACAGGTAAGGCGCCCTGACATTGGCCGAAAAGATCCGGTCGAATTCAAGAATGTCAGCTGATGCCATTGGAGAAGACGAATACATGCCTGCACTATGCACCAGTATATCAAGTGCACCCCTGGTTTCTTTTACTGATGAAATAACCCTTTCAATATCTTCCGCGCTGGTCAGATCCGCCGGTATCGCGGTAATGTTACCTGATGGCCTGTTCATTAGCCCGATAGTCTCTTCCAATTTCTCTTTGCGACGGGCCACCAGAATGCAATCGGCACCGAGTGCAGCCAGTCTAATGGCAATCGCACGGCCAATGCCATTACTGGCACCGGTGATCAAAGCTGTCTGATTTTTGAATAGATCCATTTTAAGTGTAACCTCGAAGCGATTATTAAATTTGTAAAAGCCGATTTTAGTCAGAGAATGCGTTAATCAGTTCTCATGGTCATCCGAAGTAATCGGCCTGTTCTTTCCTAAGCCTGTCGATTATCCGTCCCCCTGGCACGATCACGTCGTCATAAGTTAATACCTCATCTTTCGCAATATCTCTTTTCAGGATACAGGATTCAGCCACCCCAATTGGCAACAGGTTTTCAGATTTTGTTATATCCGCATTTTCGCAAAGCCCGTATACAGTGTATCGGCCAATTCCATCGATCGTCTGCCCGGCTTTGAGATCTGTTTTTGCTGCGGCAACAACTTCGACCACAGGTCCGGCAATCGGGGCGGAAGTTGCATCATTAAACAGGACTGCCCTCGCAACGGTGTTCTTAACTTCAAAATGACAAAGATGATACGGAGTGTAAAAGAGGTAAAGCGGGCCTTCTCCAAGCTTATATAAATTCAAATAATGTTTTTGAAAGGGATCATCATGTGTTCCGAGAATGAAAACTCCGGGCGCGGGTTCTGCAATTCCCACGACGTAATCAACAAGCCCCGGTCCGGCAAGTAATTCATCTATTGGAAAGAGATTGAGCACTTCTTTTATGGTTGACCCTGCAGGCACTGTTGGTCCATACATGCCTCTTTTCGCGACACGCATACCAGTGCCGTTTGCAACGATTGCCTGTTCGAATGAAATCTTGCTGCCATCTGCAGCTGAAGTCACAAGTATCGGACTCTGACCCCATTTTTTTGCAAAACCTTCCTGTGTTGTCGGGTTGCGATAAGGGTCGTGCAAGCCCTTGATGTTGCCACATAATACCGGCTTGACGCCAAGAGATTTCACAAAGCGATATAGGTTCATCAATACGCCGGGTTGGTCGCCGTCATCACTAGAATAAATTACACCATTTCTGTCTGCGTATACTTTTAAGATTGGTCCTACTGTTCCATCAACATCCGCGTTAACGAGAATAATGTGCTTCCTGTTTTCAATCGCACTAACGGCAATGCCTGCCCCAAATTCCACGGCACCCGTTACTTCTATTACAGCATCGATACCATTGGCCTTGCAAACGAGCGCAGCATCCTCAGTGATACTAAATGTTCCTTTCCTGATATTCGCCTCAAGTTGTTCAACAGTTGACACCTCAACAGCGTCCTCAATGCCTGCTCCGCTATAAGCCTGCTTTGCTTTGCCAATGTTACGATTTGAGATGGCAACTAGTTTCATACCGGGAACATAGTTGCATAGCTGGTAAGCTATTGCCTTCCCCATGAATCCAGCGCCAACCATAGCGACCCGCACCGGATTTCCTTCTGCTTCCCTTTTTTCCAATGCCTTATCTACCAGGATCATTTTTTAGCTTTAGTTGAAATATTTTTTAGTTATGGTCTGATTCGTTAATTACAGTCAGCAATGTATTAAGGACAAGATTTTCCGGCTTAACAAAATTATTATAGTAATGATGGTTATTGCGCATCATGTTGAGTAGATCGTCATTATTACTACGTAGCTTGTCAATTTTTGAGATAAGCTGATCTGCGGTCTCAAACTCATAATAATTTTTTTCGTTCGCAAAGTCTCCCGGTAATTCAAACTTCAGCGGTTCTGAAACAATAGCTCTCGATGCAGCAACATATTCACCCATCTTCCAGCCTATTGAATTGTGAAGGCCGGTGGTAGCTATACATATTGCATGCTCCTTCACTGCCTGCAGGTAGCTGGCCTTATTCGTAAGGCTGTTATCTATAATCAATTCGGGAAAGTTCTTCTTTGCAAAGTTCTCAATAAAGAGCCCGCCAGTAAAGTCATTGCCATATTCTTTGCGACACCTCGTAATGCATTCGATCCGGGTTTTATTGATCCTGGTGCGAAGCTCTACTGACCGCTGTGATTTGGCTTCTCCCGGATCCCATAGACGGGTAAGAAACAAAACATTCTTTTTACCAGGCTTAACCGGATAGTATTCAAAATCCTGCTCATAAAAAAAGCTCTTAGCAGATACTTTCTTCAACAGCTTGTTTGTCTTTATGAAGTATTTAAATTTATCGCTTGGAGAACCGCTATAGCGTAAGAGATTTTTGCGGGGCTGCACATTGTAATTAAGTCCCAGGGGGAACACCTTGCAGTTTGCCGGGGCATGTTCTTTCATTAGTGAACTAAAACTTCGTTTGAAGTAGTAGTCAACATTATAAGTTTTCTGGAAGTGTTCTAAATTTACCGCTACGTCGCCAGGTATCCAGGTGAGTCCGTCAAGGGTGTCATAGACTACCCGGTGTTTCTTGTTGACTGTAACGTTGATAATCGAATAAGCACTTTTGTTATTGAGGATGGGCTTTATCTTCAGGTCGATAATGCCCTTACGTTGAAGCTCAAAAAAGCCACTATATAGTTGCATTAGGTGAAAGTTCGGAAAGTATTCTATTTCACATTCGAGTAGCTTCATCATTTGTTTTTGTAAGCAATTTAATTTTCTAAACAGGGTACGATAGTCTTATATGTCTAGAAAATAAAATATATATCAGTTTCAACAATTTCGATGAACAAGTCATTAAAAGTTGAATAGGAAAAGCAGCGATGTTAATGTGGGGATTTCAGATGATAAAAGGATAATAAATGCCTGTTAACTTCAGGTTTGGAAGTATTGCAGGTTAGGAGTTACACAGTATTCTTTCCAGTCAAATTCCAGTGCAAGGATAGACATTTAAGTCTGCATCCGCAATACCCTAAAAGTTATTTTTTTTTACCAATAAGTGGTCTTGAAAGCTAAAAGACATACCGGAACATCGGCGATCAGGACAAATAGTAATACCGGCGCAACATAGCAGGGCCGGCATTACTATTAGTGTTATGAGTTTGAAGCCATGTCGGAGAACACAGCATACGTGTTGTTGTTATTATCCAGCTTCTCGTACTTTGAATTTTTGCTTTTAAATTCTGGTACAAGTCTTTTCATCTTGCGAACCAGCTCATCATTGTCTTCTTCCAGGCAAAGCTCTATAAGATCTTCAATGTCATTCCTGGTTTCCCATGAGCATGGTATTACCCGCGCAATTTTGATTTTCTCATGGTGGGTAGGCAAGGTCTTCTCTTCTTTGTTAAGCAATTCTTCATACAACTTTTCACCCGGGCGCAAACCTGTATAAACTATGCGGATATCTTCATCAGGTACAAGGCCGGCAAGTCTGATCATTTTTTTGGCCAGATCTACTATGCGCACCGGTTTGCCCATATCGAATATAAAGATTTCGCCGCCAGTTCCCATTGTGCCAGCCTCAAGTACGAGCTGTACTGCTTCGGGGATGGTCATAAAAAACCTGGTGATTTCAGGATCGGTTACAGTAACGGGGCCGCCTTTTTGAATCTGTTCACGAAATCTTGGGATCACCGAACCATTCGAGCCAAGAACGTTTCCGAAACGTGTAGTTATAAATTTGGTGTTCGAATTCTGATCGAAACCGTTGATATCATTATCAAGAGTCTGTCCGCTTAACGACTGAACATACATCTCAGCAATACGCTTTGAGGTGCCCATGATATTTGTTGGATTAACGGCTTTATCCGTTGAGATCATCACAAACTTCTGAGCGTTATACGCAACAGCGAGGTCTGCAAGATGTTTGGTGCCCATTACGTTTGTAAGAACTGCTTCAGAAGGGTGGTGTTCCATCATTGGAACATGTTTGTAAGCGGCAGCGTGAAACACAACCTGGGGACGGTATGTATTAAACATGATTTCCATCCTCTTGTATTCCCGAATATTGCCAATGAACACCCGAATCTTGATGCCAGGAAATTTCTCTTCCACTTCCAGCTGCATTTCATGAAGATCCGATTCGGCCTGATCGCAAAGGATCACCATTTCGGGAGCATAAGAAAGAACCTGTCTTACTATTTCAGACCCTATAGATCCTGCAGCGCCGGTTACAAGTATACGTTTTCCTTCGAGGTCCTTTGAAACCTGGCTGTTGTTAATTACAATTGGTTCGCGTTGAAGGAGATCCTCGATTTTTAACGCCTGGATCTGATTTGAACTAAGTTTTCCTGAAGTCCACTGATCAGAAGGTGGAACGGTTAAAACCTTAATTCCTAATTGTAAACATCTTTCAATAACGAGTTTTTTATCAATACTTGTCAATTGCTCATTCATCAGAATAAGCTTTGATATATTCTTCTTCTCCTTCAGCGTCGAAAGTTCTTTAAGATGGTAAACTTTCTTCTGTTGTATATAAGTATTGATTTTGCGGTTATTAGCCTCGAGGAAACCTGCAATCAGGAACTTTGCGTTACCGGATTCCATAGCCTGTTTCATCAGAATGGAATTATTGTCAGCTCCGTAGATCAGGATATTCTCTTTATCAGCAGTCGTGTTTCTCTTTACGTAGTTATACAATTCCTTTACTCCGGTACGAAGCATAACAAGCATCGTCGAGGCGACAAAGAAGTTTATGAAGAGCACAGTGCTGATGCTGAGAGATGCAATGTTCAGATTGTTAACCATCACAAATTGCACAGCGATGGGATAAATGAGGCTGGTAACAAATACAGACAGGAATATGCGCAGCATATCCTTGATATTCGAATATCTGATAAGGCCGGTATGTACCCGCATCAGGTAAAACACCACTCCGGATACAAGGCAATACAAGCCGGTATAGAAGAAGAAATGCCCTCTAAGGATAGCCGGAAAATCAAATTGCTTAACTACAAAGTACGATAAGGCAAATGACGAACCGCTGATAATAAGATCCACTAAAAGTATAACCCACCGGGGTAATACTGTAGCATTTAAAAGTAACTTTTTCATGGCCTCTAAAAGGGTTTAGATAATGAAAAAGGATATCGGCCATGGAAATTTATAGGATGTGGCTTCTGGTGGGTTTTATAAGAAATAAGATTTTGAGGATTTTCGGTGGATTGATGGACTTCTGCCGGCTATGTCTCAGCCGCCGGCTTGCTTTTTCAGTTTTATCAGCTTGTACTAGACAAGCTGGGGCGTTGCAATAATCTGGCCAGCACGGGCATGAACCTGTTGAATTACAGCGAGTACCCTATTTAAATCATCGTCACTCAGGTTTGATCCTGAAGGTAGACAAAGTCCTTTTTCGAACAGGGTCTCACAAACGTTTTTTCCATAATACGGTGCGCTCTCAAAAACCGGTTGCATATGCATTGGTTTCCAGGTCGGGCGGCAGTCAATATTTTCCTTCACCATTGCCAGACGCAAATCTTCACGGGTAAAGTTGTCAGCTTCCACTTTTATTACGCTAAGCCAATGATTTGAAAAATAGTTATCGGCCGGTTCATCTGCACAGGTTATATCTTCTATCGCAGCAAGAGCCGACTTATAAAATTCAAAATTCTTTCTTCTCTTTTCAACGCGTTCATTTAACACTTGCATCTGTCCTCTGCCGATCCCCGCACTAATATTACTCATCCGGTAGTTGAAACCGATCTGGGAGTGCTGGTAATGTGGCGCCGGATCCAATGCCTGGGTGGATAAAAATCTCGCCTTTTTCACATATTCCTCGTTTGCCGAAACAAGCGCGCCCCCGCCTGAAGTGGTAATAATTTTATTACCATTAAAGGAAAGGATACCTATGTCCCCAAACGTACCAAGCGGCTGACCATCGTAGGTTGAACCCAACGCTTCAGCTGCATCTTCGATTACGGGGATCCCGTATTTTCTGGATACAGACATGATTTTTTCCATTTGTGCGGGCATTCCGTACAAATGAACTACTATAATTGCCTTAGGTAACTTACCGGTTTTAGAGAGACGATCCTGGATAGAAACTTCCAGATATTCAGGGCATATATTCCAGGTTTCTTCCTCACTATCGACAAACACAGGTGTTGCACCCTGGTAAACAATTGGATTTGCAGATGCGGAAAAGGTCATTGACTGGCAAATCACCTCATCTCCTGCTTGCACTCCTAAAATCACTAATGCGAGATGAATTGCCGCGGTGCCTGAACTGAGGGCCGCAACGTGAGGTTTGTTTCCAAGAAATTCTTTCAAATCCTGCTCAAACCCATCCACATTGGGACCGAGTGGAGCAATCCAGTTGGATTCAAAAGCCTGATGTATAAAGCTTAATTCCTGACCCCCCATATGAGGCGAAGAAAGCCAAATTTTAGAATTCATTTTATAGGGTAAACCGTTTAGATTAAAAAAAACTAGAACAACGGCGGGTATCTCAAAGGAAAGTGGATAGGAAGATTCGAAGGATTAATTTGGAAGCACAATATCTAAAGAATATTTGATTCCGCAAAGTATTATATCTAAAAAATATTAATTCAGGTATTACTACGGATCATACCATTATAAATTACCCACTCACCCCGAAAACTTGTATAACCTATTGGTTACTACTGCCCCTGCCTATCTTAATGTTGTTTTAATCCGTACGGCCTTTGCCTAAAGTACCAGCCTGATTTCATGAAAACCATTGATAACAAACTGAGGCAAAACGTCAGCAGTAAACTGTTGTTTATGTATGTTCTCGCCCCGGTCTTTTACACACACTGTCACCCACCCTAATCTTGCCGGGGTAATAAAGTCTTTGGTAGTATTATCGCCAAAATAATAAAAATGCTTTCCTGGGTGCTTGGTAATAAAATAGGAATAGTTTCGCTCGTCCGGTTTTTCAGAGCCGAATTCTTCCGAGATAATGATGTCAGTAAAAAGATCGGCAATCCCCAGGGCTTTGAGTTTGTTTCGTTGAGTTACACTTCTGCCATCCGTTATCACCCCCATTGGAATTTTCATAGTCCTGGCATGCTCGATAAAATTTTTTGTTTCAACGCTCAATTGAATCTCCGGCATGTGTTCCCGATAGGCGCTGACCAGCCATGCATGATTACGATCACTGAGAAGTTCCCGGTGTTCGGTGATGATCCACTGAAATACATTTTCTTTCCGCTGGTATCGTTCCAGCATTTCCTGGTAAATTGATCTTTTGAGAAGCGGTTCCAGCTCAGTGGAGATATGTTTATAAGCAGATCTCAGAAAGTCGATCTCCTGGTAAAGTGTATCGTCAAGATCAAATACGAAAAAGGTGTCCTGGTCAATCCTGATATCCATGTACAATTACTTCATCATCGTATCTCAACATCAAAAGGCCATCTTCCCAGCCATCAGTATAACCGATGTCCTGGCTTAGAAAATATTCGTTTATCAGCCACAACGGGTAATTGGCTCCTGCCCGGTAGCTCAGCGGATATCCGCCTCCAAAACGTGGATTGATCTCAATGGCCACAATTCTGTCTGACGTTTTACTCAGAAAAAGCTGAAGTGTGAGGCATCCGATGGCGCCGGGGATATTAGTAAGTTTGTTTTTAAGATAAGATACAATGTGGTTTTTGCATGTTAGTCCCTTATTGATCTCCCCTGCCCTCACGAGCATCCGCCGGCGGGGAACAATGCATTTCACATTATGGTCACGGTCATAATACATATCAACGGTATATTCATCATACCCCGACTTGTCAATGTATTCCATGAACATAAATCTTGGATTGCTCAGCTGCTCTTCTGTAAGTTGTTCTTTGGAACGTATCAGAAATGTGTCAGCGCTGAGACTTCCGTCGAAAGGCTTTATAAAAAGCGGGAACACGGGGTTTTGTTTGTCTACCGCCGCGGGAATCTCAATGCCAGCGTTTATAAAAAAATCATTAATCTGGCGTTTGTCACGGCATTGCGCAGTGAACTGCTCATCACACACTATGAGTTGCACCCCGCGTTGCGCAAAATCAGCTTTATGTTTTGCGAGAACAAGTAGTTCCGTATCGATCGTCGGAACAACCATACGGATCTCATTCGCAAGGCATAAATGGAGCAATTCCTGCATGTAAGCAGGGTCGGTAACTCTATTAACTTTAAAAAAGCCATCAGACACATTACAGGCGGCGCTTAATTGCGGCTGCATATCTGTCGTGTATACTTTTGCTTCCGGATAAACCGATTTCAATTGGGTTTGAAATGCACGGACAAGCGATACCCGCTGCCCCGCCGACGTAATTAATATGTTCATGTTTTGCTTCCCTTAAAATGAGGCATTGTTGCGTGACCGTCCTGGCTTATACCTTCGGGTTTAATAACTTTTTTTACTGTTAACCACAAAATTTTTGCATCGAGGGCTGCGGAAACATTGTCAGCATACCAGACATCCAGTTCAAATTTTCTTTCCCAACTGATCGCATTGCGGCCATTTACTTGTGCCCAACCAGTGATACCGGGTTTTACTTCGTGTCGCCTGTTTTGAAAACCGGTATACAATGGCAGATACTCAACGAGCAGCGGTCTTGGGCCTACGAGACTCATATCGCCTTTGATTACGTTTATAAGTTGTGGTATTTCATCAAGAGATGTTTTCCTGACAAACTTCCCTACTGCCGTCAATCGCTTTTCATCTGGCAGTAATTTGCCCGTTGAATCTTTTCTGTCGTTCATCGTTTTGAATTTCACCAGCAAAAATATACGCCCGTTTTTTCCGGGCCTTCTTTGAAAGAAAAATGGCTTTCCCTGGTTGGCAAACAGCAAAAAAATGACCACTGCTACAAACACTGGAGATAAAATGCAGATAGCAACAACACCAATCACAAGATCTGCGAGGGGTTTGAAAAAGTCACGATAAATTTGCATGTTGTATTTGTTCGTGGTATTCTTTAAGAATTATTGACCACAGGTATTTTTGTTCATAACGTTCAACGATCATCTTACGGCCACAAAGCTTCATTTGGTTATAAAGCTCCCTGTCTTGCAACAATCTCAACATTGCTGATTCGAGACTGTCAATATCTTTCGGTGGAATTATAATACCGTTTTCTCCATTTATAACAATCTCATTGCAACCGTTAATATCAGTAACTATCAGGGGCAAATCATAACATCCGGCCTGCATCGGAACGTTCGGAAATCCTTCGCGATATGAAGGGAAGGCAAGCACATCGCTCAGGAGATAATATGGTCTTACATCCTGTTGAAATCCGACAAGGGTGATCTGTGTATGTTCTTTTATAATGTGTGATGTGGTTTCAGGTATCGGGTCTAATTCCGGTTCGAAGGGTCCAACGAGTAACAAGCGTGCATTCTTATGGATGGCCTGCACACGGACGAACGCCTCTACGAGTTCAGTAATCCCTTTGTCACGCACAAGGCGGCCTATAAACACAAAGATGAAATCAGAGGCCGGTATACTTAGCCTGTTCCGGATATCTAAAGCGTCTGCTTCGAGTTCAGGTGTCCTCGAAAAAAAATTAGTATCGATGCCATTACTGCTTCCGTTGCCAAGCACCTTTACTTTCGAGGGTGCACAAAATTTGTTACTTATAACGAACCGGGACAGGTTACCTGAGTTTGGATAAATTTTTGTCGCCGCCGCATAGGTAACTTTTTCGACCTGCTCCAATAATATTCTTTTGTTCCCTGTTGCTTCCATAAGAGGAAGACCTGCTACGGTATGCAAACGGATGGGCACGCCGGCAAGTCTTCCTGCAATCATACCCAGCAAACCAGCCTTCGGCGTATGAGTATGAACTATGGTGGGTTTTTCTTTTCTGAATAACCTGTACAGGCTCCATATGGCTTTCAAATCCTGCAAAGGGGTAATTGCGCGGGTCATGTTGACTGGCACTGTTCTGATCCCCTCCTGCACTCCAACTTCTGTAAGTGTTATACCAGGCGAGGAAACACCGATCATTTCAAAGTACGAACTCATAAACTTCAACTGTTGTTTGAGTAATACCTTCAGCGAAATGGGTACGGTTGTGATCCTTATTATTTTTTTCTTCAGCGCCATGTTATCAATTACCGGTAGCCCGCGGCTGTTTGATTTTGTAATATGACCGGTACCATTTTATAAACTCACGTATCCCATCACTTATAGGTGTTGATGGGCTGTAATCGAAGTCGTTTATGATCTCGGAGACATCCGCATAAGTAACTGTCACATCCCCCGGTTGCATTTCCGTCATAACCTTGTTCGCTTTAACGCCGAGTTGCTCCTCCAGTGTTTCAATAAAGTCAAGAAGGTTAACCGGCTGGTTATTCCCGATATTATATATTCTGAACGGTGTCTTAGATCGTGAAGGATCCGGGTTGTGCTCGCTCCAGTCCGCGGAAGGTTTCGCCGGCGAAGGTATGATCCGCGCAATTCCGTTTATAATGTCATCGATATAAGTAAAATCCCTTCTCATTTCTCCTCCGTTAAATACCCTGATGGGTTTGCCTTCAAGTATGTTGTTGGTAAAGGAGAAATAGGCCATGTCAGGTCTTCCCCAGGCCCCATATACTGTAAAAAAACGGAGACCTGTGACAGGTAGATTGTACAGGTGACTATAAACGTGGGCCATCAGTTCATTACTCTTTTTTGTTGCAGCATATAATGAAACAGGATGGTCGGTGTGTTGATCAACCCGGAACGGGATCTCAGCGTTCAGTCCGTACACACTGGAACTGCTCGCATAAACCAGGTGCTTAACAGCATGATTTTTTGAAGCTTCAAGAATGTTTACGAACCCGATAACATTGCTATGAATGTATTTAAGTGGCTTTTCAATACTATAGCGGACGCCAGCCTGTGCAGCGAGATGACAAACCAGATCGAATTTCTGGGAATCAAAAAGTTTTTCAATGTTCTCCTCATCTTCAAGATGCGCCCAGGTAAATGAAAAGGTTTTAAGAGATGTGCTGGCTGTGAGTTCGTTTAGCCTGAGATCTTCTTTCGCTATTCCAAGTTCGTTAAGACGACCATATTTTAGATTCACATCATAGTAGTCATTGATGTTATCGAGCCCGATCACATCATAGCCTTCAGACACGAGTTTCTTAACAAGGTGAAAACCGATAAAACCAGCAGCGCCAGTTACTAATATCTTCATTGTTTAATTTTTTCTGTTTTACCGGGATAATTGGATTTAAGTATTATTTTGAGACTAAATTTTTTCATGAATATCCGACCTGCCACTTCCAAAGATAAACCGGCAATTATAGAACTGCTGCGAAAATCACTTGGTGAATCTACGATACCAAAATCAGAGGCCCTCTGGAACTGGAAGCATGAAGAAAATCCTTTTGGACATTCATACGTTCTTCTTGCAGAAGAGAACGAAGAATTGATAGGTCTTCGTGCCTTCATGCAATGGAAATGGCAATGGGGCGAAAAAATATACCGGACGATCCGGGCTGTCGATACCGCCACACACCCTCAGCACCAGGGCAAAGGCATCTTCAAAAAGCTAACCCTCGATCAGCTCGAACGTTGTAAACAGGATGGAATTGGTTTTGTGTTCAACACCCCCAATTCGCAAAGCATGCCCGGCTATCTGAAAATGGGATGGAAAGTGCAGGGACGCATGCCCATAAAGATCCAGGCTCTTAACCCGGTTAAGACAGCATTCAGTGTTTTGTTAAATAAAAAAACCCCGACACCAATTGCCAACTCCACTGTCGAATGGAATTCGACATTACAAAGTTTCGCGTCGCTTCAACCGTTAAGCATCCAGGGCATTCACACTCCGTGGTCGTCTTCGTATGTTCGTTGGCGATATATTAATAACCCGCTTTTTGCCTATAGTTACCTATCCGATAATAAAAATTACCTGCTGATTTATCGTATCAAAGAGCATAGTCGTTTCACCGAATTAAGGGTGACCGACTTTTTTATTTTCAACACCAGTCTCGGTGTAAAAAAGGATATTGTTAAACAACTGAAATCGCTAAGCCGAAACGTATCTGCCGACCTGCTAACCATTTCCGCCCGCCAGTGGAATGCCTATAAAGACCAACTGCCGTCGTTTGGCTTGATTCCGGTTCGTAATGCCGGTCCATCAGTAACACTTCGTGACCTCTCTGTTACTTCGGAATTCGAAACTTTAATGAACATGAATAACTGGAGCTTCAGCATGGGCGATCTTGAATTGTTTTAACCGTCCTATTGGCCGAACCATAAGGCATACTCCCCCATGTTCCAGCTTTGCATCTTATACAGATCCCTGCATTCTGAATAGTATTCAAGGATCTTCTTAAGGTTCGCCATATTCTCCTCCGGGAAGTCACCAAAATTTTCAGGGTGCCACCATAGGTGATAACATTCCTTTTTTATCGCTGCGGTTTTCATCTCCCCCATCACCCGGTTCATTGCCAGGTTGTTTGCCATTTTATATCTGGGATGCCATGGTCTGAGGAAACGACTTGCCGGAATCTGCAGTGGCTCATTTTTTACTGGTTTGATATCGGATAAAGGGAAAGAAGTACGTTTTGAAGCCATCGGAAAATATGCGTCACCGGTTCGAAATATTTTCCGGATCAGGTTTCCTCCCTTGTCTGGCACGGGACTCCAGAACCAGTCCGCCGGATTCGATCGTATTGTTTTAATACCATTGTCATAACAAATTTTCAGGTGTCCGGGGTTAAACTGATTCCGCGGAAAAACCAGTGAAACGGTGCTGGTATTAAACTTAGCTGCTGCACGTTGGACCGAGCGCAGGTCGGCACCAAAGGCGTCTTCACCGTGTAGTTTTTCAAGACAGTAATAATGACTGAAAGTGTGCGTTCCCAATTCCTGAGTCGGGTACTCAAGGATTTTCGTGATCATCTCCGGCGCAAAATGTGCCCATCTGTATCGTTGGTCTAATCCGTTTTCGCGCACATAACGATAAGCAGAATAAATGTTGTTTTCATAAGCCGGTTCACTGGCAGGTTTCAGTTCATGCCACTCCTGCTGGTCACTTGCGAATAATGAACCTACTGAAGCCCAGGTAACATGAACTTCATGTTTGTAAAAGAGCTCAAGCATTTGTGGAATAATCCGCAATGTGTTTTCATAACAGCGACGTCTTTCATCACGGTTCCTTTTATCAAAAACACCCCAATGAAGTTCAAAATCCAGGCTAATTGTAAATACTCCGTCCATATTACAAACCGTTTATCCCGGGTTGATACTGTTTATCTGATGGATGAACTTCGTCATTACGACCATCACCCGCGTCGACGTTTCCGGGTTCATCCGGATCCTGGTTCTGCAGTTTTTGTGCATCCATAAACTGTTTTCGCCTCGCCAGTTTTACCCTCTGTTTATATTCAAGAAAGGATATAATGATAAACAGGAAGAAATACATAACCATACTTTTCTGACGGATAATGATACCCATATTAGATAGCGTGGCAGATAAGGCAAACGAAGTTGCGAGAAAAGCTACCGCTGCAGTTTTCACCAGCGCAGAACTTTTAAACAGGTATTTGAAAAAACCCTTCTGAAACAAATTGGCGGCAAGTAAAATGTATACAACGTTTTCGAACGATACAATAATCCCCGCGGCGCCGGGGGCGTCGAGGAATAAGGGCCGGAACCAGAAAGTAAACAATTTAAGTATCAGCGGGTAATTAGAGATATCAACTCCCGAATTCGCTTTAGCCAGTTCACCTGAGCGTGTTGTTGAAAATTTATCAAAACTCTCGACCAGGTTATCACTGTCTAACCCCACAAAACTCATGATGGTATTATACATAAGTGCCAGAGTGATGGCAACGCCAAAGAACACCAGCGCCTTTTGATAGGTTGGTATCTTCTGACGACCCGTAAACATTCCCACAATAATACCAACAGTCATGAACAGGAACACGTGGGGTCGCACATGATACACCAAGATAAGCCCGAATAACAATGCAAACTTGCGCTTATTGAGTTTGCTGAGACCGTACATGGTCATCGCCAGGCCCCAGAATATTATTGAACCTTTGCCAAGAGAAGAGGTCCAGTAATGCATATTAGGAAGAAATATGAACAGTGTGATCATATCGATACCGTTCTTTCTCCCGCCAAGTGATGTATTCGGCAAAAAACGGTGCGGATAAGTAATATTCTCTTTAAAAAATACGTAGAAGTAAACAAAGCCCCAGTAACCCATATAGGTGAAAAGCACCATCATCATCTCGTAACTGAAGCCGAGATGCTTAACAAAGGGATAAGCTACAAAATCGATAAACTTTGTTCCGGTAGTATAAATCGACAGCCAGTCGTTGTGCTCATAGGCCGCACGGTTGTAGTAACCGACAGAATCAGACCTCGCATTCATTACCATTACATAATAAACGATTGCAAAAAAGATATGGTACCAAAACAATCCCTTCATCAGGTTTGCATCGAACCATGGTTTGCCAGCCTTAAAAGAATTAAGTAAGGGCAATGTGATTACAAACAGAACAACAATTAATATGACGGCTCCGATCAAAATGGTAGTTTTAAAGTTTCACGATATATTGTTTCAAGCTCCCCGACCATCTTTTCCATACTGAATTCATCAATTACTGTGTTCCTGGCCTGGTTGCCCATAAACTTTATCTTCGTCCGATCCGATAAAAAAGGCGCAAGCTTTTCAGCCAGCAACAACGGTTCTGCTACAGGAACAAGCACCCCGTTAACATCATCTCTTACCAGTTCACTAATACCACCGGCGTTAGTACAGGCGGGCATCACTTCCATACTCATCGCCTCCAATAAAGCTATGGGTAATCCTTCAAATTCCGAACTCATCATGAATATATCCATAGCCAGAAGATATGGCCGGATTTCAGTTTGCAAACCGGCAAAATGTACATATTCCGAGGTTTTTAACTCAGCTGCCCTGCTATGAATTTCAGCTTTCAATATGCCATCTCCAATGATGATAAAATGAACGGCTGGAAAGTTCTGGTGGATGCGGTTCGCGATCTCCAGCCAGGTCGTAAGCCGCTTCTGCGCCCTGAACACACAGGTGATACCAATTAAAATAGCTTCAGGCGGTATGCCAAACCTACCCCTGATGTCAATGTCCGTTTTGTAAGCTTTGGAAAATTTTTCTGTGTTGATACCGTTTAATACCACTTGCACAGCCGGCTTTTTATTTTTGTGATGCTTATGTATAGAACCGGCAACCTCAGAGGAAACAGCAATAACTTTTTCCTGGCTGGAATAGGTGATTTTATTGAGATGATAAGTTAGCCGGTGATATCGTTCCCATAAATTATGTTCTGTATAAACAACCGGCACCCCGGTTAACCGGCCAACAATCCTCCCCGTAATTCCTGCCCAGGGTAAATGACAGTGAATAAGCCGGATCTGGTGTTTTTTGACATATGCAACGATCGCCGGAACTTTTGACATTATAGCGAGGTTATTTGTAGCCGAATAACAAGTCACAACACCTCCGGCGGTCTGGATGGCGCCGACCATCTGGTCTTTCCAGGGAATAAAATATATATAGTGAAACCGGTATTTTCCCTGGTCATGTTTAACAAGTGTTTCAGGCAACAAGGTCTCCGCCCCACCACGTCCGAGTGATTTGATTATATGTAAGATGTTTATCGGTTCGTTGTTATTCATTAGTTGATCTTCGTGCTTATCAGATCCTGATAGGCTTTTATAAACCGGGCTGTTATAGCTGTGTTCAGGTATTCTTTCTTTACCAGTTCGAAGGCATTTGCAATCATCCCTGGGTTGGGATTAACAACGGTATTAATTACGGCGCGGGCAAAACCAACCTCATCACCCTTTGTAATCAGGGAACCGGTATCACCATTACTTAAAATTTCACTGATTCCACCAACATTATAGGCAACTACCGGCGTCCGGCAATAAAAGGCTTCGAGAATTACACCCGGCAATCCTTCAATGATACTTGGTAGCACCAACACGTCAGCGTCTTTTATCAATTGCATGGCATCACTGCGGAACCCATGAAAAATTACTTTTTCCTGCAAGCCGCTTTCTTCAACAAGCTGTGCAATCTCGTTTTTCAATATGCCATTGCCCACTAATTCCAATGTTGCAACATGCCCCAGCGCATTGATTTTACTAAGAATGCTGATCAGGCCACGGTGGTTTTTTTCGAAGCTAAAACCACCAACATGGATGATCCGGATCGGCTGACTGCCGTCACGTATCGGGCCTGTCGTATTAGTCAATACAGGCTCTTCGATACCAATTGGTATTGTAATCACCGGAGGTTTAAACGCCGGGAAAACTCTTTTGAAGTCTGATGCGGAAGTCTTACTAACTGAAATCACCAGCGACGTATGGCGGAAAAAGAAACCGTTGAATAGCTTCGAAGCGAGAGACTTGATGTATAGGCTAATTGTACTTGCATTTCGGAAAACAATAGGCTGTTTCCAGCGAAAAAGTAATTTTGACGAAACAGCATACTTTAATGTGTCACCGGCATTTGCCTGTACAACATCCGGCTTTTCCCTTTCAATGATCGCTGCAAGCTGCTTCCATGCCGGCTTGTCTGTAAACCGGCTGGAACTGTTTCCATTAAGGTTGTAGATGGTACCCGTAAAAGGCAAAGCCGCCTCACCGGGAAAGACAAACACAAGTACCGCCACATGGCCGGTGGCGTTAAGATGCGTGGCAAGCTGTGAAGCAAACATTTCTGCTCCCCGTAATTGCGGCTTCTGAACAAGGTGAAGAATTTTCACTGTGCCGCCGACATTTTATTGTGAAGATAAGTTTCGAACTGGTTAACGATATTCGTAAGTTCGAAATTCTGGATCGCATACTCATATCCGTTAGCAGCCAGTTCATATGCGAGTGGCATATTGTTTTTAAACCAAAGCATAGATTTAGCAATCTCTTCAGCCGATTCTGTTCCAAAAACATAACCCGTTTTCAGATGCGTTACTATTTCCTGGTTCTGTGGTATATCAGTTGCGAGGATCGGAAGTTCCGCAAACAAAGCTTCTACGAGTGCGCCGCTGAAACCTTCCATGATAGAAGGAAAAACAAAGCAATCATAATCCGCCAGGATCTCCGGAACATCTTTTCGTGCACCGAGTAAAGTGATTTTTGAGTCGAGGTTATTATTAGTGATCAGATGTTGAAGCTCGTTTTTTAACGGTCCATCCCCGACTATAGTTAGTGTAGCGTCGGGATACTGTTCTGTAAATATTTTAAATCCGAGTATTAACTGGCGATGACCTTTAACCGTAAACAAACGGCTGACATTTACAAAATTGACAGGCCGGTTGCTAGGTTCGTTTCCCGGCGGTCGCCGTTTGATCTTGAAGCTGTCCCTGCCCCTGTTAATGACTTCTATTTTGGCAGGCGGAATATTCAAATGGACTGCATTAGCCTCTTTAATGGCCATGGAATTGGCCACGAACCCAACACAATATCTACTCGTGTAACGATTCAAAATTTTAAAGAACCCAACAAGTTTTTGTGCTTTCCAGCTCAGGTGCTGGTTATAAGAGGGAGTATACAGATCGTTTACAAAAGTACCGATCACCGGAACATGGCTCTTTCTTCCGACCATCCTCGCAACAAGCTCAGATCTCGTAAGGTATGCCACGATGAGATCCGGCTTTTCATCCCGGACAATTTTCTTTAATTGCCGGTACGCTTCAGCGAATCCGTATTTCTTTTTGATATTAAGTGAATATACTTTTTTGCCATACTCTATAAACTTTGGCTTCAGCGCCTCGCCGGGATAAAGGTGACAGATTACGGAGTCCGTGTTCACGAAACGGCTACTATTAGCCAACAGGCTTTGTTCTGCTCCGCCTAGCTGCAGGGTGTCTATAACAAACAGAACTTTTCTTCGCCCTTCAGGATGT
>Ga0190273_10000266_pt1 | contig 23226 bp, 19 predicted proteins | sample Popmic504IS_FD_134513 | JGI IMG/M metagenome (GOLD analysis project Ga0190273, IMG submission 134513) | Populus adjacent soil microbial communities from riparian zone of Shoshone River, Wyoming, USA - 504 IS | ecosystem: Environmental > Terrestrial > Soil > Riparian zone > Trees stand | place... | reverse complement strand
GTCGTTGCCCGCGCCGCCGAAGAGACGGAAGTTGCCGTCCGATTCGTCGGAGCCGTTGAACGCCAGCGATTCTTCGGACTGGAGCGTGGCGCCGTTGATCGTCATCGTCTGGCCGGCGGCGAGAAAGTCGCCGTCCCACGTGATGGAATAATCGAACTCGGTGCCGCCGCCGCGGGCGTAGCGCTGGTCGCCGGCCCCGGAGACGGTCAGGTTCTCGAGGTTGGCGAGGGCACCGGCATAGCCCGCCTGGGTGAAGTCGATCGTGTAATTGCCGCGCAGGAAGAGGCCGTCATAGCCGCCGCCGCCGTCGACCGTGTCGCCCGCGGCGAAGCGGCCGGCCTCGGCGAAGAAGAAGATGTCGTTGCCGGCGCCGCCGGTAAGGTCGTCCTGGCCCTTGCCGCCATAGATGAGGAACTTGGCGTCCGTCTCGGCGGAGCCGTCGAACGTGAAATCCTCGCCCGCGAGCAGGGCCGAGCCGTTGATCCGCGCCTGGACGCCGGCGGCGAAATTGGAGTCATTGGTGGCGAGGACATAGTCGAAGCGGTTCGAACCGGGCTCGCCCAGGCTGGTATTGGTGCCCGCGAGCATCGAGATGTTCTCGATCTCCAGGACATTATCGCCGAGGACCAGGCCGTCCGAATAATCGCCTTGAAGGACTATTGTATCGGCTCCGTCGCCGCCGTCGACCGAATCGTTCGAATCCATGGCCCCGCCGAAAAAGAAGATGTCGCTTCCCGCTCCGCCGGAGGCGTAATCGTCGCCGCCGAGCTGAAGATAGAAACGGTCGTTACCGGCGCCGCCGTACAGACCGTCATTGCCGCCGCCGGTGGTGACCGTGTCGTTTCCGGAGCCCGTGGTTACAATCATCCTTTCCACGCCGACGAAATCGAGGGTCGCCCCGGCAAGGTCGGCGATGTGGCCGCTATAACCGGCGGCGAGATTCCCGCTCGTGACTCCCCCGGTGACGTCCGTGAGCGAGGCGGAATAATCGATGATGAGCAGGTCGCTGCCGGCGCCGGCATCGGCGCTGTCCGCCCCTCCCGTGATCGTGATCCGGTCGGCGGCGCCGCCGCTGACGATCGTGTCGGCGCCGGTGCCGGTGAGGATTTCGTCTTCGCCGTCGCCTGTGGTGATCGTGTTGGCGCCATCGCCGCCGTCGACATAATTGCCGCCGCCGCCGGCGGTGATCGTGTCGGCCCCGCTGCCTCCAATGATGGTATTGAATCCTTCGCCGGCAGTGACCGTCCCGGCGCCTTCGCCGGTGCGGATGTCGTCGTCGCCGTCGCCGGTGGTGATCGTGTCGGCGCCCGCGCCGGTCCAGATGGTGAAGTGCTCGAAGCCGCCGTTGATGGTTACCAGCCTGCCGCCGCCACCTGCTTCGGCGACGTTCGCGACGGTTCCGGTGACCGCGCCCGTCGCCAGCCGATAGTCGACGAACAGCCGGTCGTTGCCCGGCCCGCCGCTCGCGGAATCGGCGCCGGCGGTGACGGTGATCAGATTGTCGCCGTCATTGCCGACGATGCCGTTGCCGTCCGAAGCGTCGTTAAGATCGATGGGCGCTGTTCCGGCCAGGGTCACGGTGGCGATTCCCTGCCCCAGGTTGAGCACGATCCCGGTCGAGCTCGACTCGCCGGCGATGGTCATGCCGCTGTACAGGATCGTCGCGATCTCGTCCGAGTAGCCCGGCTCGAGTTGGATCGTGTCGCCCGGCCCCGAGGCGGCCATGGCGGTGGCGATGGACGGATAGGACCCGTTCGGGCCGACGGTACGAATAGCCATGAAAGTGTCTCCTGGCGGAGCGCCAGGGAGCTGCTTTCATCCCGGATGCCTACGCATTTATGCGCGGAAAAACGCCGCGGCGGCTTGCAGAATAAGTATCCGAGCACCCTCGAAAATCAAGGTTCTCAGCTATGAAGAAAGAGATAGGCGCGATTATTCTAATAAACAACTAATGATTGCCAGAACTACGTTGATTTATCTCGATATTGCAAATAATATTTTGTCGCGGATTTTATTTCTGTCTGGAACTTTTTTCGTTTTGCCTTTGAATGATCTTTGGCCCGGTGCGTCCCGTCTCACCGCGGGGCGTTGCGGACGATCATGTCGAGCACGGCGGGGTGGAGCGGGCGAACGAACTCGCAGCCGAGCAGATGGCCTTTCATCCAGACGACCCGGGAATGGAGCGATTCGAGGCCGGGCAGCTTCAGCCAGATATCGGTGCCGCTCATCAGCTCGAGATGGGTGGCGGCGCGGAAGCCGGTGATCGAGAGGTCGAGGACCTGGACGGTGACCGCGTGGGCGCCACGCTGCCGGAGGCCGGCGCCGAGCACGACTTCGGCCCGGGCGGCGCGGCGGCCGTCTTCGTCCGAAAGCGTCGAAAGCTCGGCGGTGAAGCTCATCGGCGAAGCCTCACTCCCCCGGGATGGCGATGCCCACCGAGGCACCCCAGAGGCGGGCCAGCTGCTTCTCCTGATGGCTCATCGACTCGCCGAAGAGGCGCGGACGGCGGAAGCGGGTCTGGTTCTGGTCGCTCGAGGTGCGCTTGAGCTGCACCAGCACCTCATGCTCGTCGATCATGTAGGCGAATTCGAGCCCGACCCGGTCCGCACCCGTCCAGGCGACCCGGGCGGGAATGCTGGTCGAGCCGCGGTTGAAGACGAGCTCGGTGCCGACCGGCGGCACCGTCTGGCATTCGACCAGGGCGCCCTTGCGCGAGAGATCGCGAAGGCGGGCGTCGATCTCGCCGTTCGCCGTCTGCAGCTTCGCGGCGAGCAGGACGCGCGCGCGCTTGGCCTTGCGCTTGCCCGCCACCGGTCCGTCGACAAAATGCTCTACGCCCATGCGCTGAATTCCTCATTGGCTCTCGGCAGAGAGGGATAGGCCCAAGGCGCCTAAATTGTCGTAAACGCCGGCGCCATTTTCGCTCGCTGCAATTGTCAGTATCGAGCGCGGTCCCTAGGGACCGTACTCAGTTCCCGCAGCGGCGTGACGGAGCGCATTTTTGGCCGCTGGCCAGGAGCGAGGAGGGCGCGATGTGGTACATCGCGCCCGCGCGGCTTGGCCGTAGTCCCTGCTACGCCCGCGCCGCGCCCCTACCCGGCGCGCCTCACCGGGCGATCACGCTCGTTGCGGGAACTGAGTACGGACCCTATGGCGCCGTCATGCGCTTTTTCTCCGACAGTGCGGCCGCGGCCTGCCCCGAGGCGGTCGCCGCCATCGCCGCCGCCAATCGTCTCGACACCGCCTATGACGGAGACTCCTGGAGCGCCCGGCTGGACGACGCCTTCTCGGACCTGTTCGAGACCCGGGTGACGGCGCTCTGGGTGGCGACCGGAACGGCGGCGAACGCCCTGGCACTCGCCGCGCTGTGCCCGCCCTACGGCAGCATCGTCTGCCACCGCGACGCGCACATCCAGAACGACGAATGCGGCGCTCCGGAATTCTACACCCACGGCGCGAAGCTGCTCCTCGCCGAAGGCGCCGGCGCCAAGCTCACTCCGGAGACGGTCGCGGCGCTGCTGGCGACGGTCCGCGACGACGTCCACCAGACCCAGCCGGCGGTCCTTTCGATCACCAACGCCACCGAATACGGCCTCGTCTACGACGCCGCCGAGACCGCCGCCCTGGGTGAGCTCGCCCGCGCCCGCGGCCTTCGCCTTCACGTCGACGGAGCCCGCTTCGCCAACGCCGTCGTCAGCACCGGAGCGACGCCCGCCGAGCTGAGCTGGAAGGCCGGGGCCGACGCGCTCAGCTTCGGCTTCGTCAAGAATGGCGGGATTTCGGCCGAAGCGCTCATCTTCTTCGGCGAGGAGCACCGCCAGGCGACCCGCTACCGCCGCAAGCGGGCCGGCCATCTTCTGTCCAAGGGCCGCTACATGGCCGCCCAGATCCTCGCCATGCTCGAAGACGGCGTGTGGCTGCGCAACGCCGCCGCCGCCAACGACGCCGCCGCCCGGCTCGCCGAGGCCGCCGGACCGGACCGGCTGCTGCTCGCCGTGGAAGCGAACGAGATCTTCATCCGGGCCGCGCCGGAGGAGGCGCAGCATCTTCGCGACCAGGGCTTCGACTTTTACGACTGGGGGCCGGGGGAAGCGCGGTTCGTGACGGCCTGGGATTCGGACCCGGCCCATGTGGCCGCGCTCGCCGCGGCGCTCCGGGCGCTGTGAGCGAGCCGTCCGCGGGATTCCGCGACCCGAAGGTGCTCATCCCCTTCCTCCTCATCACCCTGATCTGGAGCTCGACCTGGATCGTCATCAAGGACCAGCTCGGCACGGTCCCGCCGGCTTGGTCGGTCACCTACCGGTTCGTCATCGCCGCCGCGGCGATGTTCGTGTGGGCGGCGGCGAGCGGGGCGACCTTGCGGATCGGACGGCTCGGGCATCTCCTCGCCGCCCTGTTCGGAATCCCGCAATTCTGCCTCAACTTCAATTTCGTCTATGCCGCCGAGCACCATGTCACCAGCGGCCTGGTCGCGACCGTCTTCGCGCTTCTGATGGTGCCGAACAGCGCCCTCGCCTGGCTGTTCCTCAAGCAGAGGGCGACCTGGAGCTTCGTCGCCGGCTCGGCGATCGCCTGCGTCGGAGTCGCCCTGCTCTTCGTCCAGGAGATCAGGGCGAGCCCGACCTCCACGGAGCAGGTGCTTCTCGGCATCGGCCTCACCCTGCTCGGGGTCCTCTCCGCCTCGATCGCGAACATCCTGCAGGCCAGCCGGGGCGTCAGGGTCATGCCGCTCGCCAGCCTGCTCGCCTGGGGCATGATCTATGGAATCCTCGCCAACGCCTTGCTGGCCTGGGCGGCGGCCGGCCCGCCCGTGATCGAGGCCCGGCCCGCCTACTGGCTCGGCCTCGTCTATCTCGGCCTGTTCGCCTCGGCGCTCGCCTTCCCGCTCTATTTCGCGGTGATGCGGGCGGTCGGGCCCGGCAAGGCGGCCTATTCGAGCGTGCTCGTGCCGATCCTCGCCATGGCAATCTCGACCCTGTTCGAAGGCTATCGCTGGTCGACGCTGGCGCTGGCCGGAGGGGCGCTCGCGCTGGTCGGCCTGGTCATCGCGCTAAGGTCGCGGGCGGCGGCGGCCTAACCTTCTTTCCTTCCAGGGAGGGGAATATTGCACCCTCCCGCCCCCGCGCCTAAGTCCGCGCCATGCTCGATGCCCAGAACGCCCCCGCCGCTCCGCCCTCTGCAATCCGCCGGGAGGATTACCGGCCGCCGGACTGGCTCATCCCCTCGATCGAGCTGGAATTCGACCTCGGCGCCGAGCGGACCCGGGTGAGATCCCGGCTGAGCGTCGAGCGCAACGGATCGCATGAGCGGCCGCTCCGGCTGGATTCGCAGGGGCTCGAGCTGGTCGAGATGAGCGTCGACGGAGCGCCCGCGCAGTACAGGCTGGAAGGCGACGTCCTGACCGTCGCGCTCGGCGGCGGGACGGCGATCGTTGAGACTCTCGTCGAGCTCGCGCCGCGGGCCAACACCCAGCTGATGGGCCTCTACGAATCGGGCGGAATCCTGTGCACGCAATGCGAGGCCGAAGGATTCCGGAGGATCACGCCTTTCCCCGACCGGCCCGACATGCTCTCGCGCTACCGGGTGCGGATGATCGCCGACAAAACCGCCTATCCGGTGCTTCTGTCGAACGGGAACCAGGTCGGCGCTGGCGATCTGGAGGGCGGCCGCCACTGGGCCGAGTGGGACGACCCCTTCCCAAAGCCCTGCTATCTGTTCGCTCTCGTCGCCGGCGACCTCGCCGCCAACCGCGACCGCTTCACCACCTTCACCGGCCGCAAGGTCGATCTCGCAATCTGGGTCCGGGAGGGCGACCTGCCCAAGACCGAGCATGCCATGGAATCGCTCAAGGCGGCGATGAAGTGGGACGAGGAAGTCTATGGCCGCGAGTACGACCTCGCCGTGTTCAACATCGTCGCGGTCGCCGATTTCAATTTCGGGGCGATGGAGAACAAGGGCCTCAACATCTTCAACTCGCGCTACATCCTCGCCGATCCGGAGACCGCGACGGATGCGGATTTCGACGCCGTCGCCGGAGTCGTCGCTCACGAATATTTCCACAATTGGTCGGGCAACCGGGTCACCTGCCGCGACTGGTTCCAGCTCTCGCTCAAGGAAGGCTTCACCGTCTTTCGCGACCAGATGTTCTCGGCCGACATGGGCTCCGCCGCGGTCAAGCGGATCGAGGACGTGAAGATGCTCCGGGCCGCGCAATTCCCGGAGGACGGCGGCCCGCTCGCCCATCCGGTGCGGCCCGACAGCTATATGGAGATCGCCAATTTCTACACGGCGACGGTCTACAACAAGGGCGCCGAGCTGATCCGGATGCTCCACACTCTGCTCGGGCCGGACCGGTTCCGGGCGGGGTCGGACCTCTATTTCGACCGGCATGACGGCGAGGCCGTAACCTGCGAGGATTTCGTCCGGGCGATGGAGGAAGCGAGCGGCGAGGATCTGGCGCACTTCCGCTTGTGGTACGAGCAGGCGGGGACGCCGCGGGTGCGGGCCGAGCTCCGTCAGGAGAACGGCTCGGCGCGGCTGAGGCTCAGCCAGGAAGTTCCGCCGACCCCGGGCCAGCCGGTCAAGAAGCCGATGCCGATCCCGCTTCGGGTCGCGCTGTTCGCCCGGGATAGCGGAGCGAAGGTCGCGGAGCAGCTCGTCCTGCTCGACAAGGCGGAGACCGAAGCCGTGTTCGACGCCGGGCGGGACGGGGTCGTCCTGTCGATCAACCGCGGCTTCTCGGCGCCGGTGATCGTCGAGACCGAGCGACCGGCGGCGGACCTCGCCTTCCTGTCGGCGCATGACGACGATCCCTTCGCCCGCTACGAGGCGATGCAGCAGCTGATGCTCGACACCCTGCTGGCCGCGATCGCCTCGGGGCGGCCGGACCACGGCCCGGTGGTCGACGCGGTTCGCCGCACTCTGGCCGACCCGTCGCTCGATCCCGCCTTCACGGCGGACGCGGTGCTGCCGCCGAGCGAATCGTTCATCGGCGACCAGATGACGGTCGTCGATCCCGAAAAGATCCGACTCGCCCGCGACGCGATGCGCTCGGAGCTGGGCCGGGCCCTGGAGCCTTTATGGCGGGCGGCCTACGCCTCCACCGCCGCCAACCGCTACGAATATTCGCCGGCCGCCAAGGGCGCCCGGCGGCTGAAGACGGTGGCGCTCAACTATCTGATGGCGGCCGGGGCCAAGGACGCTCCGGCCCTCGCCCGGCGGCAGTATGACGAAGCCGACAACATGACCGACCGCCAGGGGGCGCTGGGAGCCCTCGTCAGCTCGGACTCGCCCGAGCGCCACGGCGCCCTGGCCGCCTTTTACGAGCGCTATCGGGCCGATCCGCTGGTGCTCGACAAATGGTTCACGGTGCAGGCGCTCTCGACCCGCGACGACACCCTGGCGGCGGTGGAGGGGCTGGCCGGGCATCCCGACTTCACCCTCTCCAACCCCAACCGGATGCGCTCGCTGGTCGGAGCGTTCGCCGCCAACCAGCGCGCCTTCCACGACGTCTCCGGCCGCGGCTATCGCTTCCTCGCCGACATGATCCTGGCGGTCGACCGGCTCAATCCGCAGACGGCGGCCCGGCTGGTTCCGCCGCTCGGCCGCTGGCGCCGCTTCGACTCCGCCCGCCAGGACCTGATGAAGGCCGAGCTCGAGCGGATCGTCGCCACTGCGGGCCTGAGCAAGGACGTGTTCGAGCAGGCGAGCAAGTCGCTGGGGTAGGTCCCCCCCTAAGTCCGAATTAACCATTGCAGGTTAAGGTCTTACCGACCGCGGTGGGATGCGGGCAGCGGAGGTGGCGCCGACGTGGGTGAGATGGTCGAGATAGAGCCGGAAGGAAGCGTCGAGGACCGGGTCGCGCCGCGCACCAATCTGCTGCTCGCGGCGACGGCCGAGGTCGACGGCCGAAGCCTCGCCGTTCGGATCCGCAACCTTTCCGAGAGCGGAGCGATGATCGAGGGCGCCGGCCTGCCCGAGGCGGGGATGCCCCTGGTTCTGATGCGGGGCGATCTCCAGGTCGCGGCGACCGTCGCCTGGGCCTCCGGAGGCCGCCGCGGAGTCAGGTTCGCCGGGCCGACTCCGGTCAACGAATGGACCGGGGGCAAGCCCAAGCCGATCGACTGCACCGGCCTTCGCGACCAGAGGCGGGTCGACGCGATCCAGGCGGAGGCCCGGGCCGATCCGCCGGCCGGGCGGGCGTTGCGGGCGTCCGAGTCGCCCGCCGCGCCGCCACCGGTCTCCCCGGACCTCGACAAGAGGCTGGCCGAAGAGCTCGGCTACGTCCAGCGCCTGCTCGAAGGCCTCGGCGACGAGCTCATCGCCGACCTGCTCCTCATCCAGCGCCACGGCAAGTCGCTCCAGAGCCTCGACCTCGTCGGCCAGATCCTCGGCCATGTCTCGGCCATTCTCCGCGCCGAAGACAAGGCCGCGGTGGTCGAGGAGATCGGAATGGAGGATCTGCGGGCGAGGCTGAAGCGGAAGGCGATCGGATAGGAAATGGTGCCAGGCACCAATTTCCCAGGCACCAATTTCCAAGCCCCGGGAATCATTGAAGGCCGTCATGCTGAACTTGTTTCAGCATCCAGGGTGGAGCCGCTCCGCCGCTGGACTGCGCCCACCGACATCGGCGCTGCGTCTGCCTGGACCCTGAAACGAGTTCAGGGTGACGATTCAATTCAAGGTTGGAGCCCAGGCCGACGAACCTAACCCACCCAGGCCGCCACTTCGGCCGCGACCTGATTCGCCGCTTGGTTGAGCGCGGCGGGGGCGCTCGCCGCGTCGAGGGCCGCGACCGGCACGCGCGCTTCGAAGCGCCTCGTCTCGACCGATTCCTTGCCGCGCGAGACGGCGGCGTCGTACACCACGACCGCCTCCATCCGGTCGGCGTCGAGGCCGAACGTCTGGAGCGTGCCGGTCAGGCGCTGGCCGGGATCGAAGGTGAACTGCTTCGGATCGAGGACGACCCGGCCCGTCTTGGCGGCGATCGTCTCCGAGACCAGGCGCGCGAACATAATGGTCGGCACCTCCACCCATTGCGCGTCCTTGACATAGGCGACCTGGGTGGCGCCGGTGCGGACCGGGACTCGCGGCGTGTTGAGCTCCGCGGGCGCGGTGGGCGGGACCACGGTGATCGCCCCAGCCTGCGGGCCGCTTCGGCTCGAGGCGGTGAGCTGGGCGTCGGACGTCAGCCGCATCAGGACCGGCGGCACCTTGGGCCCGAAGCTGCAGCCGGAGACGGCGAGGGCCGCGGCCAGAGCGGCGGTGGGGGCGAGGAAGGGGCGGATCTGTCTCATTTTTTCCTCGGCTTGTAGTCGGGCAGCTTCGAGCCGCCGATGATCCCGCCCGCGCCCTGCGTGTTGAGCCGCTGGGCGACCTGGGACAGGGCATCGGACATTTCCCTCAAGTCGCGGACGAGCTGGCCGACCTCGGGGATGGTCTGCTTGGAGAAGGCCTGGAGGCCCGGGCGAGCGTCGCCGATGGCGGCGTCGAGATTGCCCATGCTGGTCTCGGCGGCGCGGATCGTCTGCCTGAGGTCGCCCAGCATCGGCCGGATGTCGCCGGACAGCGACTTGTCGGCGGTGTCGGCGAGCTGGCCCATCTCCTGGGCGGCGACTCCGGTCTGGCGGATGGCGACCCGCGCCTCGGCGAGCGTGGCGGCGATCTCGTCCGAGCGCTCGGCGAGGTTGCGGCTGATCACCTGGACGTTCTCGAGGATCGCGGCGATCGAATTCTGGTTGCGGTCGCCGAGCAATTCGGTGAGCCGCGCGGTCAGCGCCGAGACCCGCTCGAGCAGCTCCGGAGCGCTGTTGAGCAGCTGGCCGAGCGCTCCGGGCTTGGTCGGGATGAGCGGCACTCCGAACGGACATTGCGCGTCCGGATTGACCTCGGGGCAGACGATCGGCCGGTCGACCCGGCGGTTGCGCGGGTCGCGCTCGGGCGGGTCGAGCTGGATCGAGGCGATTCCGGTGAAGGTCGCCTTCATCGTCGCGGTGGTTCCGACGATGACCGGAGTTTCCTCGTCGACGGAAATTCGGATGCGCACGAATTGGGGAGTCTTCGGCATCAGGTTGATCGATTCGACCGATCCGACCGGAACGCCCGAAAAGGTAACGGCGCTGCCCTTGGCAAGCCCCTCGACCGCCTGGCTGAAGAGGATGTCGTATTTCTTGTCCTGATCGCCCCCGGCCTGGCTCAGCCAGACGACGAACAGGACCAGGGCCGCCAGCATTCCGAGGACGACGGCGCCTACCAGGATGTGGTTCGAGCGGGTTTCCATTATCTCTCAGTGCCCCCGTTCGTTTCGCCGGTCCGTGCCTCTTCGGCTTCCATGGCCTCTTCGGCCGCGCGGCCGCGCGGACCCCTGAAATACTCCTGAATCCATTCGTGGTCCAAAGCCAGTAATTCCGGAATGGTGCCGACCGCGATCACCTTCCGGTCGGCAAGCACGGCGACACGGTCGCAGATGGTATAGAGCGTGTCGAGATCGTGCGTGATCAAAAAGACGGTGAGTCCGAGTCGCTCGCGAAGTTCGACGATCAGCTGGTCGAAGGCGGCGGCCCCGATCGGGTCGAGGCCCGCCGTGGGCTCATCGAGGAAGAGCAGCTCCGGATCGAGCGCCAGCGCCCGGGCGATTCCGGCCCGCTTCCTCATGCCCCCGGACAGCTCGGCGGGATATTTGGGTCCGGCATCGGGGGAAAGGCCGACCATCACGATCTTGTAGGCGGCGATCTCGTCGAGCAATTTCTCCGACAGGCGCGGATAGAATTCGCGAAGCGGCACCTGGACGTTCTCGGCGACGGTGAGGGTCGAGAACAAAGCGGCGCCCTGGAACAATATGCCCCAGCGCTTGCGGATGGGCTGGAGCGCGGCATCGTCGCGGTCGAGCATCGGCTCGCCGAACACCCTGACCTCGCCCGAGTCCGGCCTCTGCAGCCCGATGATCGAGCGCATCATCACCGACTTGCCGGTGCCCGATCCGCCGACCACGCCGATGATCTCGCCGCGCTTCACCTCCAGATCGAGCCCGTCGTGGATGACGGCCTCGCCGAAGCTGTTGCTGAGGCCGTGAACCTCTATGACGATCTCGCCTTCGTCGCTCACAGCCAGCCGATCTCGGTGAAGAAGACGGCGAAGAAGGCATCGAGGACGATGACGAGGAAGATCGCCTGGACGACGGCGGTGGTGGTCCGAAGGCCGACCTCCTCGGCGTCCGACTTGACCTGCATGCCCTGGAAGCAGCCGGCGAGCGAGATGATCAGGCCGAAGACCGGCGCCTTGACCAGAAGCTGCCAGAGGTCGGTCCTCGGAACCACCTCGCGGATCCGCTGGACGAAGGTGACCGGCGGGATGTCGAGCGAGATCCAGCAGAAGATGCCGCCGCCGACGATCGCCACGATCGCCGCGTAGAAGCTCAGCAGCGGCATCATCAGCACGGTCGCGAAGACCCGCGGCAGGACGAGCGCCTCCATCGGCGAGACTCCGATCGTGCGCATCGCGTCGACCTCCTCGGCGAGCTTCATCGAGCCCAGCTGCGCCGCGAAGGACGAGCCCGAGCGGCCGGCGACCATGATCGCCGTCATCAGCACGCCCAATTCCTTGATCGAGCTTCGGCCGATGAGGTTGACGGTGAACACCTCGGCGCCGAACTGCCGCAATTGCACCGCGCCCTGCTGGGCGATGACGATCCCGACCAGGAAGCTCATCAGGCCGATGATCCCGAAGGCATGGACTCCGACCACCTCGAAGCGCTGGACGACGGCGTTGAGTCGGAAGCGGCGCGGCTGGCGGATGATCGCACCGATCGAGATCAGCATGCCTCCGAAGAAGCCGAGCAGCCCGACGAAGGTCCGGCCCGCCTCGACGGTCGCCGAGCCGAGCTGGTCGAGCACGCGCTGGAACGGGGCCGGCGGATCGGGGCGGACCTTGACCGGCTGATCGGCGCGCTCGACCTGCTGCAGCAAGGTCGTCAGCGCCGGATCGGCGCCCACGATCTTGCCGCCGCGCTCGCGCGCGGTGCGGTGGACGAGCCAGGCGCCGATCGTATCCATCCGGCCGACCCCGGAGAGATCGATCGTGAAGTCGCGGCCCTTGAGGCGGTCGAGGCGGTTGGGGAGCACTCCGAGCCGCGGCAGGGTGAGGTCGCCCTGGAAGCGGAGCACGCGGCGGCCTTCCTCGACGCTGTCAGTGAAGCGGGCGACCGTGCTCATGGGCGCGTTCATGCTTCAATTCCCAAGCGCGGGCAATGCTGGACAAAGACCATGTCCGGATGCTTGAGCCCGGGCATGAAGGCTCGGCTGGCGATTTACGACATGGACCGGACGATCACCCGGCGTGCGACCTACACGCCTTTCCTGATCCACGCGGCGACGAAGCTGGCGCCGTGGCGGCTGGCCTTCCTTCCGATCGTGCTTCTGACGATGCTCGCTTATGTCCTGAAGCTGATCGACCGCGGCCGTCTCAAGGAGATCAACTACACCCTGCTGATCGGGCGGGGAATCGCTCCGGAGCGGCTCGAGCCGGTGATCGAGAGCTTCGCCGACCGGCAGCTCGCCGGCAACATCATGCCCGGCGCCCGCCGAGCCATCGCCGCCGACCGGGCGGCCGGGCGTCGGCTGGTCATGGCCACCGCCTCCTACCGCCTCTACGCCTCCGCGATCGCCCGCCGGCTCGGCTTCGACGACGTCATCGCGACCGAGACCGGGATCGACGCCAAGGGCCGGATCGTCGCCCGGATCGACGGCGCCAATTGCTACGGCCCGGCCAAGAAGGACATGATCCTCGCCTGGCTCCAGCGCGAGGGCCTGGAGCGCGACGCCGTCCACATCCGCTTCTATTCCGACCATGTCTCCGACCACCACGTCCACCGCTGGGCCGACGAGGCGGTCGCGGCGAACGCGCATTCGCGGTTGGTCCGGCTGGCGAAGGCGGAGGGGTGGGAGGTGGTGGATTGGTCGGAGCGATAATCGTCACCCCGGCGGAAGCCGGGGCCTCGGGGAGGCCCACCGTGACTTTCCGGCCCGAGGTCCCGGCTTTCGCCGGGATGACGGTCAGACCGCGCCCAGCGCCTGATCGAAGTCGGCGATGAGATCGTCCGGATCCTCGACCCCGATCGAGATCCGCACCAGATTGTCGGTGATCCCCAGCGCCTGCTTGCGCTCGTCCGGAACCGAGAGGTGGGTCATCGCCGCCGGGGCGCTCGCCAGGGTCTCGGTGCCGCCGAGGCTGACCGCGAGATGGGCGATCTTGAGGGCGTCGAGGAAGGCGAAGGATTCGCGCTCGCCGCCCTTCAGGTAGAGCGAGAAGGTCGAGCCGGCGCCGGTGCAGTGGCGGCGGTAGATGTCGGCCTGCCTCGAGTCGCCGCCCTCCTCCAGGAAGCCGAGATAGCCGACGCTCTCCACCTTGGGATGGTCGCGAAGGAAACGGCACACCTTGTCGGCATTCTCCCCGGCCCGGATCATCCGAAGCTCGAGCGTCTCGAGGCTGCGAAGGAGCATCCAGGCGGTATTGGGATCGGTGATCGTTCCGATCGTGTTGCGGAGCATGCGGATGGTGTTGATCAGCTCCTTGGAGCCGGTGATGCCGCCGGCGACGAGATCGGAATGGCCGCCGGCATATTTGGTCAGCGAATAGACCGAAAGGTCGGCGCCCTGGCGGAGCGGCTGGGCCCAGAGCGGACCCAGGAAGGTATTGTCGATCGCGATCGGCGGGCGCTCGTCGCCGAGCACCGAGGCGCGGGCGGCCGCCACGGCCTCGACGTCGACGAGGGCGTTGGTCGGGTTGGCCGGGCTCTCGAGATAGATGAGCGAGACCCGGCCCATCGCCTTGGCGCGCTCGAGCACGCCCTCGATCTCCTCGCGCGTCGCTCCGGCCGGGAAATCGAGCCATTCGACCCCGAAGCGGCCGAGGATGCGGGCGATCAGGGTCTCGGTCGCCGCGTAGAGCGGGCCCGAATGGACGACGACGTCGCCGGGCTGGACGAAGGCGAGGAGCAAGGTGGAGATGGCCGACATCCCCGAGGAGAAGGTCAGGGCGTCCTCGGCATCCTCCCAAAGGCTCAGCCGATCCTCGAGGATCTCCTGATTGGGTCCGTTGAAGCGCGAATAGACGAGGCCCTCGGCGCCGCCCGGGCGCTTGCCGGTGACGCCCTCGAAGAAGCGCTTGCCGGCGGCGGCGGTCTCGAAGACGAAGGTCGAGGTGAGGAAGATGGGCGGCTTCAGCGAGCCTTCCGAAAGCGTCGGATCGTAGCCATAGCCCATCATCAGGGTGGACGGCTTGAGGCGCCGCCCGCCGATCTCGAGCGCGCTCGCCTTGGGGCGGCGGCGCGGAGTCGCGCCGGTGATGTCGTTTTCGTCCTGCATGATCATGCCTCCTATCAGCCGTATCGCATTCGCTGCGTGGAGACCGAGCCTGCCTTTGGTCAGGCTCACCGGCCGCGCGAAAAAGCGCGGCCCCGGGGGGTGAGGTCGGTTGCCCGCGGGCTCCCTAACCCATCCGGCGCCCGCGCCGCTAGCCCCCGATGGCGGCGGGGTCGAATAGAAGCTAGGAACGCCGGCATGTCCCAGACCGACAGCGCCAATGCCGAGCAGTCCGCCAAATGGAACGATCAGGCCGGCCGCAGCTGGGCCGAGCTCAGCGACATGCTCGACCGGCTGCTCGAGCCGTTCGTCCCGCTGGTGCTCGATGAGATCGGACCCGTCGCCTCGCGCCGGATTCTCGACGTCGGCTGCGGCGCCGGCGCCCTCACCCTCGCCGCGGCCGAAAGAGGCGCATTCGGCCTCGGAGTCGACATCTCGGCGCCGCTGATCGAAGCGGCGCGGGCAAGGGCCGCGCGTCTCGGATCGACCAGGGCGGAATTCGTCCAGGGCGACGCGCAGGCGTACCGGTTCGAAGGTCCGGGCTTCGAAGGTCTGGTCTCGCGTTTCGGAGTGATGTTCTTCGCCGATCCGATCGCGGCTTTCGGCAACCTGCGCTCCGCCATGCGGCCGGGGGCGAAGCTGGCCTTCCTCGCCTGGCGCTCCGCCGAAGAGAATGAATTCATGACCGCCGCCGAGCGCTCGGCGGCGGACCTGCTTCCCGAATTGCCGCCGCGAATCGATGGCGGTCCAGGCCAGTTCGGCTTCGCGGATTCCGGCCGGGTGCGCTCGATCCTGGCGGACAGCGGCTGGCAGGATGTCGCGATCGGCCCCGTCGACGTCGAGTGCACAATGAACGAGGAGGAGCTCCGCCTCTACGGTCGGCGGATGGGGCCGGTCGCCAGCTTGCTCCCGGGCCTCGACGATTTCAGGCGAGCCGAGGTCGAAAGGCGGATCGACGCCGGGTTCCTGCCCTATCTGCGCAATGACGAGGCGCGGTTCACGGCCGCCTGCTGGATGGTGACCGCGAGCGCCTAGCCGAGAATTGCCCCAATCCCCCAGACGATTCCGACCATGAGCGGCACTCCGGCGAGGTCGAGCAGGAGGCCGGCCTTGAGCATCCGCGGCAAAGCGATGTGGCCGGTCGCCCAGGCGATGGCGTTGGGGCCGGTCCCGGAAGGGAGCATGAAGCCCCAGCTCGAGGCGAAGGCGGCGGGCAAGGCGAGCAGGATGGGGTCGATCCCGGTGGCGGCGATGATCCCCGCGACGACCGGGATGGCGCCGCTCGCCGTCGCCACGTTCGAGGCGAATTCGGTGACGACGATGACGATGGCGACGAGCACCGCCGCGACGATCAGCGGATGCACCGTGCGCAGCGGCTGAAGAGCCACCCCCATCCATTCGGCCAGGCCCGATTCGCCGATCCCCGCGGCGAGGGCGAGGCCGCCGCCGAACATCATGATCACCCCCCAGGGCGCACGGTTCGCTTCTTCCCAGTTGAGGATGGCGCGGCCGGTGCCGTCGGGGATGACGAAGAGGAGCAGAGCGGCGACGACGGCGATGGTGCCGTCGGTCAGCGAATCCTTGGGGAGGAAAGGCGTGACGAAGGGGACCGCGATCCACGCCGCCACGGTCAGTGCGACGAGCGGGACGAGGCGCTTCTCGGCGATCGACCAGCGGCCGGTCTCGCCGATCCCGGCGCGGGCCGCGGCGGGATCGAAGTCGGTCGCGGCGACTCTCTGGACCTTCATCAATATCGCCCAGCACAAAGGCACCGAGACGAGGACGAGCGGGAGTCCATAGAGGGCCCAGGTGAGGAAATCGATCCGGTAGCCGGTCGCCTTCTCGATGATGCCGACGGCGATGGCGTTGGTCGGCGAGCCGACCAGGGTGCCGAAGCCGCCGATCGTGGCGGCGAAGGCGATTCCCATGGCGAGCGCTCCGGCGAAGCCGTCGGTGTGGCCGGGCTCGATCCTGGCGGCACGGAGCACGGCGAGGCCGATCGGCATCATGATCAGGGTGGTGGCGGTATTGGAGACGATGGTGCTGAGCAAAGCGGTGGCGGCCATGAAGGCGAACAGCATCTGCGCCGGTCCGCCGCCGCCTCGGCTGACGATGGCAAGGGCCAGCCGGCGGTGGAGCCCGGTCCGTTCGATGGCCAGCGCGACGATGGCTCCGCCGAGGACCAGGAACAGGATCGGCGAATAATAAGAGGCTGCGGATTCGCTCGCCGTCATGATCCCGAGCAGCGGGAAAGCGAGGAACGGGACGAGCGCCGTAGCGGTGAGCGGCAACGCCTCCGTCATCCACCAGCAGGCCATGAGGACGATGATCGCGGTGGTCCGCCAGGCGGCCGGGGACATGCCGCCCGGAGCGGGGAGCAGAAGCATGACGACGAAGACGGCGAGCCCGCCCCAAAGGCCCCAGCGTGCGGCCATTCGATCCCCCTAGAGTTTGGCGGGTGATGGCATGGGCGGAGGCCGTAGCCAATCCTCTCGTCGCCCCAGCGCAGGCTGGGGCCCCGGCGGCTGAAAGGCGCCGCGTTCTTCACCCGCTGGGGTTCCCAGCCTTCGCTGGGACGACGGGTCAGAGGGCGATCAGCGCAATCTGCCGCCCGTAATCCGCCTCCCCCCGATGGGTCGCCCGGCGGTAGCTGAAGAAGCGCTCCGGCTGCGAGTAAGTGTCCTCGCCGAGCGCCTCGATCCGGGTCAGGCCGGCGGCGGCGAGGCGGGCGAGGACGAAGCCTTCGAGGTCGAACTGGTGATGGCCCTCGCGGCCGAGGGTGAAGAAACGCTCATGCTCGGGATCGGCCTCAGCAAAGCGGCGAAGGAAGGCCTCGTCCACCTCGTAGGAGCGGCGGGCGATGCAGGGTCCGACGGCGGCGGCGATCCGGGCGCGGTCGGCGCCGCGCCGTTCCATCTCGGCGACGGTCGCCTCGACGACCCCGCCCAGCGCCCCCTTCCAGCCGGCATGGGCGGCGGCGACCACGCCCGACTCGCGGTCGGCGAGAAGCACCGGCGCGCAATCGGCGGTGAGGATGCCGAGGACCAGCCCGGGACGGTCGGTCACCATCGCGTCGGCTTTGGGGCGGGCGTCGTCGGCGAAAGGGGCGGTCACGTATATCGCCTCAGCCGAGTGGATCTGATGGAGCGTGACCAGCTTGGCGCCGGGCGCCACCGCGGCGACCGCCCGGCGGCGATTCTCGCGGATCGATTGCCGATCGTCGCCGGAGCCCAGGCCGACGTTGAGGCCCTCGCAAACCCCTCCGGACACTCCCCCGCGCCGACCGAGGAAACCGTGCGCGACTCCGTCCAGCGCTCGGGCGCGCAGGGCTTCTACAGCTCCAGCTTCCATATCTCGTCCTCGTCCGCCTGGTCGCCGACCATGAACTTGTAGGGGCCGACATAGGTGAAGCCGTAGCGGCGGTAGAAAGCCTTGGCTCGGTGGTTCTCGGTGAAGACCGAGAGATAGAGCTCCTCGGCGCCCCTGAGGCGGGCCTGGTCGATCGCCCATTGGGACAGCGCCTGCGCCACTCCGGCGCCCTGCCATTGGCCGAGCACGTAGAGCTGCCTGAACTCGAGCGCCGGACGGGAAGGCTGGACCGGCAGGGTGATCGGCCCGAGCTTGACGAAGGCCACCGGCTCGCCATCCGCTTCGGCGAAGCGCACCTGATGCTCGCCGTCGAGCAGCTCGCCGCGAAAGCCCTCCTCGCTCAGCTTCTCGAGGAACGCCGCCAGGTCCTCCGGCCGGTAGAGATGGGCGAAGGTCTCGACGAAGCTTCGGCGATGGAGGTCCGCGAGCGCCGCTGCGTCCTCCAAAGTGGCGTCCCGATAGGTGATCATGCAAACCCCTCCGGAGCCGGCCAGCCGGGCGCCGAAAGGCCCATCACCCGGAACAGTCGGCCCATCTGCTCGGGTGAGACGAGCCGATCCCTCGCGGTCCGGACCTCGTCGCGCCGGTGCGGGGCTGAGCCGGCGAGGGCCTCGGCCCGGGCGTCGATGCCCAGCCGGGCCAGCCAGTCGCCCTGCGCGACCGGGCCCTGCACTCGCACATCGGCCTCGGCGGCGGCGCGCGCCAGCGATTCGAAGTCGACGTGGGCGCTGAGGTCGGATTCGCCCGGCTCTATCCACGGATTTGCATAATCATGCATCCGGACCGCTTGCAGAGTCTCGCCGGCCGAAGCGCGATCATGCCCGTAATCGACGATCAGAGCCCCGCCTCCGTGCCTGTTCATGCGTCGGGCGAGCAGGCGAACATAGGCCAGCGACGCCGGCGAGGTTTCGAGCAGGGTCCCGGGTTGCGCGGCGCGGAGGGGGTCGGGGATGGCGGCGGCCGGCACCGGCGGGCCGGCAGCGGGCACGAAGCGGTCGCCGTCGAGGGTGACGAGGCGTTCGCGCCAGCCGGTGCCGGTCGCGATCAGCTGGCGGACCGGGAGCGCGTCGAAAAATTCGTTGGCGACGGCGAGGATCGGACCGTCCTCGGGCAGGGTGTGGAGATCCTCGTGCCAGCGGGCGTTCGGGACCCGCTCCGCCTGGGCGGCGCGGAGGATCGGGCTGGTCTCGACGAAATGCACCTCGGGCTCGAGGCCGGCGGCTCGCATCGCCCGAAGAGCATCGGCGGCGAGGGTGCCCCGGCCCGGCCCGAGCTCGACGTAGCGCGCGCCTTCGGGGCGGCCGGCGCGGTCCCACAGATCGGCGAGCGCGAGGCCGACCAGCTCGCCGAACATCTGGCTGATCTCGGGCGCGGTGGTGAAGTCGCCGGCGGCGCCGAGCGGGTCGCGGGCCGCGTAATAATGCGCGTTGGCCAGCGCCATGTAATCGGAGACGGGGATCGGGCCGTGCGAGGCGATCATGCGGCGCAATCGGTCGGCCAGGGACGGGTCAGGCAACGCTCTCCGTCCCCGCGATCGGCTCCACCCGCTGCCTCCGCCTTTTCGCCGTCGCGATCAGCCAGGCGCCGCCGAGCAGCATCGGCACGGTCAGGGTCTGGCCCATGGTCAGGCCCCAGGGCAGATTCTCGAGCCCCTGGTCCGGCTGGCGCACGAGCTCGACGAGGACCCGGCTGAGGCCATAGACGAGCAGGAAGGCGCCGACGAGCTTGCCGGGCTGGTAGCGGGCGTCGGTCTTCCAGAACAGGAGCCAGAGGACGAGGAAGAGGAGGATTCCCTCCAGTCCCGCCTCGTAGAGCTGGCTGGGGTGACGAGGCACCTCGCCGCCGGTCGGGAAGATGATCGCCCAGGGGACATTGGTCGGCCGGCCCCACAATTCGCCATTCACGAAATTGGCGAGGCGGCCGAAGAACAGGCCGAAGGGCACGCAGCAGGCGATGTAATCGTGGACTCTCAGCCAGTCGAGCTTGTGCTTCCTCGCCATCCACAGGATTCCGAGCGAGGTGCCGATGACTCCGCCGTGGAACGACATTCCGCCGTCCCACAGTCGAAGGATATGGACCGGATGGGAGAGATAGAATTCGGGCCGGTAGAAGAGCACGTAGCCGATCCGGCCGCCGAGGATGATGCCCAGGGTCGCGTAGAAGACCATGTCGTCGGCGTGGCGCCGGGCCATCGGCGCTCCCGGCCGGTCGATCAGCTTCATCAGATACCACCAGCCGACGAGGATCCCGGCGAGATAGGCGAGCGAATACCAGCGCAGCGGGAAGGGCCAGTCGAACAGGGTCGGCTTCAGCGGGAGGTCCGCGAAACGGACGTAATCTCCGGCCGCCGTCGACAGACTTGTCAGCAAAGCATCCATCAAAGGCTTCCCCCTCTCGCTCCAGGCCCTAATAGAAGGGGCCTATCGAAACGGAAAGGGAGAGTCGGATGCCGAGCGAGCTGGACCGCAAGTTCGACGCGGTGCTGGCCCAGGTGACGGGACCCGGCGGCCGGATCCAGATCGGCGAGGACGGGGAAGGGCGCAAGATCGTCGCCAACCTGCCCCCGACCCTCCCCGGAATGTTCGACGCCTTCTGCATGCTCCACGGGGCGACCGTCGCCGTCATCGCCGACGGCGAGCGCCTCACCTTCGCCGAGCTGAACGCGCATGCCACCCGGCTGGCCCGGGCGCTGGCCGGCGGCTGGGGAGTCGGCAAGGGCGACCGGGTGGCGATCGCGATGCGCAACTGCCCGGCCTGGATCGTCGCCTATATGGCGGTGCTCAAGGCGGGCGGGGTCGCGACCCTCGTCAACGGCTGGTGGCAGGCGGACGAGCTTCGCCACCGCCTCGCCCTGACCGAGCCCTGCCTCGTCCTGTGCGACGCGCCGCGGGCGAAGCGGCTCGAGGCCACCGGCCTCGGCACGGCCAGCGCCGTGCTTCCTATCGAGAAGCCGATCGCCGAGGCGCTTGCGCCGCTGCTCGGCCGGGGGGAGGCCGACCTCCCCGAGGTCACCCCGGAGGATGACGCCACCATCCTCTTCACCTCCGGCTCGACCGGAGTCGCCAAGGGCGCGATCTCCAGCCACCGCGCCGTCACCACCGCCATCTACACTTATTCGGTCAGCCTTCTCGCCCTGCTCGGGATCATGGAGAGCGAGGGTCGGGGCCCGGCCAACCCGCCGCGCACCCTGGTCAACGTGCCCTTGTTCCACGTCACCGGGGAGGTGCCGGTGCTCCTCAACAGCTTCGTCATCGGCCGCGGCATGGTGCTGATGGCGAAATGGGACCCGGGCGAGGCGCTTCGGCTGATCCAGGACGAGAAGGTCACCTATTTCGTCGGCGTTCCGACGATGAGCCTCGAGCTGATGCAGCATCCCGACCGCGACAGATACGACCTGTCGTCGCTGACCGACATCGCCGCCGGCGGAGCGCCGCGGCCGGTCGCCCACGTCAAGCGGCTCCAGGAGAGCTTCAAGGGCGCCCAGCCGGCCCTGGGCTACGGCCTCACCGAGACCAATGCCGTGGGCTGCGGGATTTTCTGGCAGAATTACGCCGACAAGCCCGCCTCGACCGGCCGCCCGCACAAGCCGATGGTCGAGCTCGCCATCCTCGGCGGGGGCGACCGGCATTTGCCGACCGGCGAGGCGGGCGAGATCGGCATCCGCTCGGCCGCCAATTTCCGCGGCTATTGGAACGACCCGGCATCTACCGCGGCGGCGTTCACGGCGGACGGCTACCTCAAGACCGGCGACATCGGCTATCTCGACGAGGACGAATATCTGTTCATCGTCGACCGCAAGAAGGACATCATCATCCGCGGCGGCGAGAACATCAGCTGCCAGGAAGTGGAAGCGGCGATCTATTCGCACCCGGCGGTGTCCGAATGCTCGGTGTTCGGAGTGCCCTGCGACCGCCTGGGCGAGGTGCCGGCGGCGGTGGTCTATAGCGAGGAGGAAGGCGGCATCGACGCCGACGAGCTGCGGGCGTTCCTCGACGGCAAGATCGCCTTGTACAAGATCCCCCAGCACATCTGGGTGCACGATGAGCCCTTGCCCAAGCTGGGCACGGGCAAGATCGACAAGAAGACTCTGAGGGAGCGCTATTCGGCGGAGGTGGAGAGCGCCTGACGTCGTCCCAGCGAAGGCTGGGACCCCAGCGGGTGAAAGGCGCCGCATTCTTCACCCGCCGGGGCCCCAGCCTACGCTGGGGCGACGGGGGTTCCGCCTTCCCCTTCTCCCCTCTATCAGCCCTTCATGGCGCGAGGCGGCGAGACGAGGGGGATAAGCCGGCGGACCCTGCTGGTGGGCGGGGGCGCCGGAGCCGGGCTGATCCTGGCCTGGGCCTTGTGGCCGCGTTCCTACGAGCCCAACCTTCGCGCCGGCGAGGGCGAGCATGTCTTCAACGCCTTCCTCAAGATCGGCAGCGACGGCCGGGTCCTGGTCGCGGTGCCGCAGGCGGAGCTCGGCCAGGGGAGCTGGACGGCGCTGGCCCAGATAATCGCCGACGAGCTCGGCGCCGACTGGCGGACGGTGGGGGTGGAGCCGGCGCCGCTGGGGCCGCTCTACGCCAACCGTCTGCTCGCCGAGGGCGAGGACGACGGCACCTTCCTCGGCGGCGTCCGGCGCTGGCGGGCGCAGCGCTTCGAAGGCGGCGAGACGGGGATGCTGACCGCGGGATCGAGCTCGGTGCGGGCGTTCGAGCGGCCGCTGCGCGAGGCCGGCGCTGGCGCCCGGGCGCTGCTGATGAAGGCGGCGGGGAGGCGCTGGGGGATCGAGTGGGAGACCCTCGACACGGCGGCGGGGTTCGTCCTCGACGGCCGGCGCAGGCTCGGCTTCGCGGAGCTGGTCGAGGCCGCGGCCGGCGAAGAGCTGCCCGAGCATCTGCCGATCCGGGCCGGGATCGACAACCGCCTCGCCGGCCAGCCGCTGCCGAGGCTCGATCTGCCGGCCAAGGTCGACGGCTCGGCGCCCTTCGCCGGCGACATCCGGCTTCCCGACATGGTCTATGCCTCGGTCCGGGCGGGACCGACCGAAGACAGCCGGCTGGAGCGCTGGCGGAAGGCGAAGGGGCTGGCGGTGCCGGGCGTGTTCGGAGCGCTCGACGCTCCGGGATGGGTGGCCTGCGTCGCGACCAACTGGTGGGCGGCGAACCGGGGCGTGGAGGCGCTCGAACCGGTCTGGGAGGTGCCCCACCCGCCGGTTTCGAGCGAGAGCATCGATTCGGCGCTGGTCGGAGCCCTGGAGCGGGACGAGGGGCGCCGAGCCTATAGCCGAGGCGACCTCGCCGACGCGTTCGAGGGCGGCCATGTGCTTCGCGGCCATTACAGTGCCGGACCGGCCGCCAACGCGCCGCTCGAGACCCTGACCGCGACGGCGCGGCTCGGCGGCGACAGGCTGGAGATCTGGGCGCCGACCCAGGCGCCGGGCCTGGCGCAGGCGGCGGCGGCACGGGTGGCGGGCCTCGGCGAGGCGCAGGTGACGCTCTACCCGACGATGATCGGC
>Ga0190273_10000265_pt1 | contig 23307 bp, 20 predicted proteins | sample Popmic504IS_FD_134513 | JGI IMG/M metagenome (GOLD analysis project Ga0190273, IMG submission 134513) | Populus adjacent soil microbial communities from riparian zone of Shoshone River, Wyoming, USA - 504 IS | ecosystem: Environmental > Terrestrial > Soil > Riparian zone > Trees stand | place... | reverse complement strand
TGTCTATTCGTTCAGAGTTTCTTGAGCATCAGGAAATAGCAGTCTCAGATATAATCCACACTGTAGAGTCTTACGGCGCGGAGATCAGTTGGGAAAATGCACCGTTCGACCGCGAGCATCCTATGTTTATGATGGCCTTAGAGCGCCTCAAGCTGAGTCTCGGCAACGAACTCACGCGGGATGTGATGCTGAGCAGATATATCATGCCTAATGTAGAACAGTTTCTGCAGTATACTTGGGGAAAGCCACGAGATATTATTCGTTTTTTTAAGTCGGCAAAGCAGGCTTATCCGAACAATGCCAGTCTTCGTGGCAAGGAGCATGCAAATGTCATTCGACGCTATTCTCAAGCAGCATGGCAAGACGTAAAGGCTGCCTTGACAGCATTTGTTCCAAAGAATTCTCTTCCTATTCTAGAAGAGGCACTCCAAGCTGTTTCGACACATAATTTTGATAATAGCGTGCTGTTTGATAAGAAGACTCTTTCCCAGTATCTAGAGCCGGCCTTTAAGCATATGAAGGCTGCAGGAGTTGCTTACGATATCAATGAGCTTATCAAGTTGCTGTACATTGTGGGCGTTTTCTGGATTCAATATCGAGACGCAAGCGGCCATTTGATCGTGCACCAATTTCATAGAGGCAACAGACACCCAGTTGCCAAGGGTCACTTTTATGTCCATCGAGCAGTAGCCCGCGCCTTCTCGTAAACGATCTATTCGGGGTTGCGTCTCATCGCGCAGGCTGGACTACATTAAGGTCTGTCGGTGCTTCTCAACCCCTTCTCGATCAGCCGCCGGATCGCTTCGGAGCGGGAGGGTTTGGGGTCCGGCTGGCGGTCGATCCAGCCGTCGATCGCCGCCTCCAGCTCCGGCGGCATGCGCAAGCCGCGCATGGGATGGACGCCCGTCCGGGGGCGGCCGCGCGGTCTTTTTGGTTCAACGGCTATTGACCCGCCCCTATTTTCCGTTTAGCTAGAAATCGGCCGAACCAAGGCACCCGCCTCGCTTCGGCCCTGACCAGCAAACGCCCCGGTGGAGGAGGCGAAGGATGGCTGACGGGCAGCATAAGCTGTCGCGCCGCGCGCTGCTAGGCGCTGTCTGCGTGGCGCCGCTGGTTCGTCATCCTGAACTTGTTTCAGGATCCAGTCCGGATGCGGCAGGGCGGGTGACCAGCTGGACCCTGAAACGAGTTCAGGGTGACGGGGTGGGCCAAGGGCGCCAGGGCGAATCCTCCGCGGTCACTATCTGGGACCGCGCCTTCGCCGTGCTCCAAAAGGCGCAAGCCGCGCTCGACGCCGTCGCTCACATCCCGGACGAGGATCTCTACGACCGCGTCGGCGCCCGCCACGAGCGCGCCCTGCAGCGCCTGCTTCGAACGCCCGCGCCCGACCTTCCCGCGCTGGCGGCCAAGCTCGAGCTCGCGCTCGACGAGCGCAGCGGCGAATTCTTCGGCGATTCCGCGGCCATGAAGGCGATCAAGCGCGACGCCCGCCGCCTGGCCGGGGCCGGGGTGTGACTGTCACCGGCGATTGTGACCGCACAGCACGCTCGCTTGTCGCTCGGCCGATCGAATGGGTTCGCACCAAGCGCACTAAGGGCACTAAGGGTCCGCACGAACGAGGGGCGCCGCAGGCAATTCCTGCCGCAGCGTCGGATCCGGTCGAGCCCCGGGAAGGACGCTCCGCCCTCGTCGCAGGCTCGGCCCCTTCGTGGCCTTCGTGAGCTTTGTGCGAACCAAAAAGGGCCTTTCTTCCGCTCCCAGGCCGCCGGCCAAGCTCCCGCAGCCGGCGGCAGTCACTATTTCACCCAAAGCACCAAAGGACCGAAGGGGCCGGCGCAGTTCAGCGTTTGTAGGTCTGCCGCAGCTTCCCGGGGAGGAAAGAGCGATTTCGTCGCTCAATCGAATCCTGACATTCAGCTACGCCTTCGAGCTGCCCCGTCTTTGATCCTTCGGTGCTTTGGGTGAAACGAGGACGCCGGAGCGCTCAATAAGCGCTCGGCTCGAACGTCCTCGCACCCGGCCCGCAGGCCCTGACATGCCGCTCCGAGGAATAATGCCCCTTCGCGATTTCGCATTCGACGGTGACGGTCCCGCTCACCTCCCCGACGGGGCCCTCGCCGGCATAATGGTACAAGGCGCCGTCGTCGGGATAATCGAACGCCCACCACACCCGCCGGACGATGAAATCCTCGGTCCCGATATCGACGCCGGCGACCGGCCCCTCGCGCTTCCTCATGACCGTGACGTAATCGCCTTCGCGCGGCAGCGCCGGGACGTTCATCTGCAGGCTGTACTCGGCCTCGCCGCCGCCCGGCGGCACGATGACAAGAGTGACTTCGATCATATCCGTTCCACGGCGACATCATGCCCTGCCGACGGCATATATTCCTGTTTTGTTCTGATCGCAAGTCCTCGTGAGCCGGGATGGTCGCACCGTCGGCCTTGCCCGATCCTCGATGTCACGACGGCGCATTTCGTTGTCCCGAATGACCGTGACTTCGTATTTGCGCCACATCCTGCCGCGCCCTCTCGCCGCCCGCCCTTCCTCCCGTCCGACGGTTTTCACGCTTTCTTTGTCAATTTGAGCGACACTAGAAGCCTGTCGGCAGAGTTTACACGAAGCGAGGCGCGCGCCCTTTGATCAGGCTGTTCAAGCATTACGTCCCCCACAGCGTGCTGATGCTGGGCGTGATCGACTTCCTGCTGCTGATCGCGGCCGGGGAGGCGGGGTGGCTCTTGCGCCTGTGGCAGATCAGCGGCGCCGCCGATCCCAACGTGCAGAGGCTTCCGCATCTGCTCACCTTCGCGATCGTGCTCCAGCTCGCCATGGTCGGGGTCGGCGCCTACGGGGTCGACGCCTTGCGTTCGATGCGGCTCACCGCGGCCCGGCTGGTGGTCGCGATCTCGCTCGGGGTGCTGTTGCTTTCCCTGGTCTTCTTCCTGCTTCCGGCGGTGACCTTCTGGCGCTCCAACCTGCTCTACGCGATGGGCTTCGCCTTCGTCCTCCTCTTCGTCGCCAGGCTGGTCTTCGGCCGGGCGCTCGGCAACGAGGCGTTCAAGCGGCGCATCCTCGTCCTCGGCGCCGGCCCGCGCGCGGCCCGGCTCGAGGCGCTGGCGCGGACCGAGGGGGCGGGCTTCGCCATCGCCGGCTATGTCGGGATGAACGACGGCGCTCACGCGGTGCCGCACTCGGTCAACCGCGACGACATCGCCAACCTCACCGCCCATGTCGTCAGGCTCCGGGTCACCGAGGTGGTGCTCGCGCTGGAGGAGCGGCGCAACGCGCTTCCGCTCGCCGACCTGCTTCGGATCAAGACGACCGGGGTCCATGTCAACGAATTCTCCTCGTTCATCGAGCGCGAGACCGGCCGGGTCGATCTCGACAGCGTCAATCCGAGCTGGCTGATCTTCTCGGACGGCTTCTCGTCGGGGCGGCGATTGTCGGCGGCGGGCAAAAGGATCTTCGACATCGTCGTCTCGGGAGTGATCCTGCTCGTCTTCGCGCCGCTGATCGCTCTGACCGCGATCCTCGTGAAGCTCGAGAGCAAGGGGCCGGCCTTCTTCCGCCAGCGCCGGGTCGGCCTCTACGGCGAGAGTTTCGAGATCGTGAAGCTGCGCTCGATGCGCGAGGACGCCGAGGTCGGCGGCAAGGCGGTCTGGGCCCAGAAGGACGATCCCAGGGTGACCCGGGTCGGCTCGGTGATCCGCAAGCTGAGGATCGACGAGCTGCCGCAGGCCTGGACGGTGCTGACCGGCAAGATGAGCCTGGTCGGGCCCCGCCCCGAGCGTCCCCAGTTCGTCGCCGACCTCGAGGCCCGGCTTCCTTATTATGCCGAGCGCCACGTCGTGAAGCCGGGCATCACCGGCTGGGCTCAGATCAACTTCCCCTACGGCGCGAGCGTGGAAGACGCGAGGCAGAAGCTCGAGTTCGATTTGTATTATGCAAAAAATTATACCCCATTTCTGGACCTCCTGATCCTCCTCCAGACGGTTCGGGTGGTGCTGTTCCCGGAGGGGGCGCGATGATCGTCCTGCTCGGCTTCTGGACCCACGCGCTCGCCGCCTTGCTCTACGGGGCGCTGGCGCTGTGGCAGCTTCGGCGGTGGAACGAGGACGGCGGCAACCGCCGCCTCGTCGCCGCCTTCGCGGTGACCTCGGCCTGGGCGATCTTCGTCGCCCTGCAGGGGCCGCACAGCCTCGGCGCCGGAATCGCCGAGGCGGCCCGCAACTTCGCCTTCCTCGGCTTCATGTACGCGATCGTCGGCCGGGCGGCGGACGAGCGGGGGCAGGGGGGAGTCAAGATCGTCTATACGGTGGTCGCCGGGGTGATCGGGCTGCAGCTCACGCTTGCCGGAGTGACTCCCTCCTCCGCGGACAATGTCCTGCTCCACGAGGCTTTGGTCTCGACCGCTCAGGTGATCGGACTCACCATCGCCGCCGGCTCGCTCATCCTCGTCCACAACCTCTACGGCCAGGCCGCCCACGAAAGCCGCTGGGGCCTTCGCCTGCCGATGATCGCGCTGGCCGGCCTGTGGGCCTACGACCTTCATCTCTACACGGTCGGCTGGCTGACCCGGGGACCGGTCGACGACCTCTATGCGATGCGCGGCGCCATCCTCGCCATGCTCGTGCCCCTGTTCGCGCTCGCCAGCCGCCGCAATTCCGGCTGGCGGATGCAATTGTCGCGCGCCGCCACCTTCCAGTCGCTCTCCCTCATCGCCATCCTCGGCTATCTCATCCTGATGATGACCGCGAGCCGGGCGCTCGAGGTGGTCGGCGGCAATTGGGTGCGGATCGGCCAGGTCGGCCTCGTCTTCGTGATCACGGTGGCGGCGGTGATCCTTCTGCCCTCGGGACGGATGCGGGCGTGGTCGCGGGTGATCGTCGCCAAGCACTTCTTCGAGCATCGCTACGACTATCGGGAGGAATGGCTTCGCTTCACCCGGACCGTCGGCGGCGACGCTCCGCTCGGCGAGCGGATCATCAAGGCCATCGCCGACGTCGCCGAAAGCCCCTCCGGCCTTCTCCTCGTTCCGGAAGGGGGACGGCTGAGCGTCGCCGCGCGGTGGAACTGGCACGACGACCTGCCCGAGGCGAGCGCCGACGACGCCGGGCTCATCCGCTTCCTCGAAAAGAGCGGCCACGTCCTGGATTTCACCGGACTTCGCGCGGGAGCGCTTCGGACGGACGAGACGGTGCGCGTTCCGGTGCCGCTCGTCTCCCTGGACAGCCTCTGGGCCGGAGTGCCGCTCATCCACGGCGACCGCCTCGTCGGGCTGGTCCTGCTCGAGCATCCGATCGTCCGGCGGCCGCTCGACTGGGAAGATTTCGACCTGTTCCGGACGGTCGGGATCCAGGCGGCGAGCTATCTGGCGGAGGCGCATACCCAGGACGCGCTCGCCGACGCCCGGCGGTTCGACGAATTCAACCGGCGCTTCGCCTTCATCATCCACGACGTCAAGAACCTCGTCAGCCAGCTCAGCCTGGTCGTCCGCAACGCCGAGCGCCATGCCGACAAGCCGGAATTCCGCGAGGACATGATCGCGACCCTGCACAGCTCGGTGAAGAAGATGAACGACCTTCTCGCCCGCCTCCACCGGGGCGCAGGCAATGTCGAGGCGGAGCCGGTGCGGGCGATCCCGCTCGGCCAGGCGGTGGCGGCGGTGGCCGAGGTGAAGCGGCGGGTCCATCCGGTCGAGGTCGAAGGCGATCCGACGGTCGCGGCGGTGGCCGATCCGGTCCGGCTGGAGCAGGCGCTCGCCCATCTCGTCCAGAATGCGATCGACGCCAGCTCCGGCGGCGCCCCGGTCAGGATCGGCTGCGGACGGCGCGGCGGCGAAGCGGCGATCGAGATCGCCGACCGCGGCGAAGGCATGTCGGCCGACTTCATCCGGACCCGCCTGTTCCAGCCCTTCGCCTCGACCAAGGAGAGCGGCTTCGGAGTCGGCGCCTTCGAGGCGCGAAGCCTGATCGCCGCCATGGGCGGGCGGATCGAGGTAGATAGCCTTCCCGGCGAGGGCAGCCGCTTCACCGTCTTTTTACCGCTGGGTGAGACCGGCTTCAGTCAATTCGAACGGAAGATCGCATGACCGTGGACACCAGGGCGAAACTGCTGATCGTCGAGGACGACGAGGGGCTGCAGAGGCAGCTTCGCTGGGCCTATGACGATTACGAGGTGCTGGTCGCCTCCAACCGCGACGCGGCGATCAACCTGCTTCGCGCCGAGGAGCCGCCGGTGGTCACGCTCGATCTCGGCCTTCCGCCCGATCCCAACGGGGTCACCGAAGGCTTCGCCACCCTGGAGACGATCCTCTCATTGAAGCCCGAGACCAAGGTCATCGTCGCTTCGGGCCACGGCGCCCGGGAGAGCGCCTTGCGGGCGATCGCGTCGGGCGCCTACGATTTCTACCAGAAGCCGGTCGATATCGACCAGCTCGGCCTGATCGTCCGCCGGGCCTTCCAGCTGCACGGAATCGAGACCGAGAACCGCAAGCTCGAGGAAAGGGTCGGCGAGGACCAGACGGTGCTCGGCACGATGATCACCGCCGCTCCGGAGATGCTCAAGGTCGCCCGCACGATCGAGCGGGTCGCCAATACCGGAGTCTCGGTGATGCTGCTCGGCGCCAGCGGCACCGGCAAGGAATTGCTCGCCCGCGGCCTCCACCAGGCGAGCAACCGCGCCGGCGGCGCCTTCGTCGCGATCAACTGCGCGGCCATCCCCGAAAACCTGCTCGAGGCGGAGCTGTTCGGCTACGAGAAGGGCGCGTTCACCGGAGCGATCAAGACCACCGAGGGCAAGATCGAGCTCGCCCATGGCGGAACGCTCTTCCTCGACGAGGTCGGCGACATCCCGCTGCCGCTCCAGGTCAAGCTGCTCCGCTTCATCCAGGAGAGGGTGATCGAGCGGATCGGCGGACGCAAGCCGATCGCCGTCGACACAAGGATCGTCAGCGCCACCCACCAGGACCTGCCGCAGATGATCAAGGCGGGAAGCTTCCGCGAGGACCTTTATTACCGGCTCGCGGAGATCGTCGTCCGGATTCCGAGCCTTGCCGAGCGGCACGGCGATTCGGTGCTTCTCGCCAAGCATTTCCTGCATCGCTTCGCCCGCGAGATGAATCCCGCGGTGAAGGGCCTCAGCCCCGGAGCGCTCGCCGCGATCGACGAATGGCCGTGGCCCGGCAACGTCCGCGAGCTCGAGAACCGGATGAAGCGGGCGGTGATCATGGCCGACGGCAAGCTGGTCACCGCCGAGGATCTCGACCTCGAGGCGCGGACCGAAGCGGCCCTGCCCGTCAACCTCAAGTCGGCGCGCGAGCTCGCCGACCGCCGAGCGATCCGGCAGGCGCTGGCGCGCAGCGAGAACAACATTTCGAGCGCGGCCAAGCTGCTCGGGATCAGCCGCCCGACGCTCTACGACCTGATGAAGCAATACGACCTGCAGCCATGACCGCCCGCGCCGCCTTGACCGTCCTGCTGCTGCTCGCCGCCGCCGCCTGCTCCAACGCCGGCCCGCAATCGGCGGAAGGAGCCTATCGCCGCGGCCTGGAGGCGCTTGCGCAGGGGCAGCCGCGGACCGCGCGCATCGAGTTCCTGAACGCGATCAAGGCGGAGCCGGACAATAAGAGCCTGCGATTGGCCCAGGCGCGCACCTATTTGCTGCTCGGCGACGGCGGTGCCGCGGAGGCCGAGCTGAAGCGGGCGAACGCGCTGGGTATCCCCGAGGCCGAGACCGGGCATCTCATGGCGCAGGCTCTGCTCCTGCAGGGGCAGGCCGAGCGTGCGGCGGGCGAAGCTCGTAAGGCCGGCCCTGCCCATGCCGCTTATGCCAACCGGATGCTGGGCCGGGCCTACCAGCTGACGGGCAAGCTGGAGGAGGCCGCTTCGGCTTTCGACCGCGCGCTTGCGGCAGCCCCGGATGACGGGGCGCTGTGGACCGACATCGCCGATTTCCGCCGCGCCACCGGAGAGACCGCCGGAGCCATCCAGGCCGCCGACCGGGCCGTCGCGCTGGCGCCGCGCAACGTCGAGGCGCTGAGGCTACGCGGCGAGCTCACCCGGAACCAATACGGCCTCGCAGCGGCCATGCCCTGGTTCGACCGGGCGCTCGAGATCGATCCCGCCAACACTGCCGTGCTGATCGAGCGCGCCGCCACGCTTGGCGACCTCGGCCGCACCCGCGAGATGCTGGCCGACACGAGGCGGATCCTCAGCGTCTCGGCGAACAACCCCTCGGCTTATTATCTGCAGGCCATGCTCGCCGCGCGCGGCCGCGACTACGATCTGGCGCGAAGCCTCTATCGGCGCACCGGCGGCGCCTTCGACAACCGTCCGGCGGCGATGCTTCTCGCCGGAACGATCGAGCTCGGCTCAGGCAATGCGGCTCTGGCGACGGCGCCTCTGAAGCGGCTGCTGAAAGCTCAGCCCGGCAACCTCAAGGCGCGCCGGCTGCTCGGCTCGGCCCAGTGGCAGAGCGGCGACCCCGCCGCCGCGGTCGCGACCTTGCGGCCGCTCGCGGATCGGGCCGATGCGGATGCCTACACATTGAGCGTCATCGGCAAGGCCTATGCCCGGCTCGGCGACGAGGAGGCGGCCGTGCGCTATCTCGGCCGGGCGGCGGCGCCGCGCCCTTCCGCCACCGCTCCGCTCGACGATCCCCTCGGCGACGGCGAGCTGGCGGCGCTCCGCCGCGACGCGGCCGCCTGGCCCGATGCCGCGCTTCCCCAGGTCGTCCTGATCCGGGCCCTGCTCGGCCGCGGTCTCGGCCCCGAGGCCCTGCAGCGGGCGCGACGGCTCCAGGCCGCCGCCCCGGGCGCCCCGGACGCCCACGTGCTGGTCGGCGACGCGCTCGCCATCCAGGGCGATTATGCGGGTGCCTCGGCGGCCTACCGCCGAGCCGCGAACCTCGCCTTCAGCGAGCCGGTGGCGCTCCGGCTGATCGAGGCCCTGCGCAATTCCGGCGACGAGCTGGGGGCGACCAAGGTGCTCACCCTGTTCCTCCAGCAGAATCCGCAGAACGTCGCGGCCCGGACCATGGCGGCCAACGCCTATCTCCAGGCGAAGCGCTGGCCCGAGGCGATCGCCCTCTACGAAGGAGTCCGCAAGCGCCTCGGCAACAACGACGCGACTTTGCTCAACAACCTCGCCTGGGCCTATGCGGAGACCGGCGATTTCGACCGCGCCCTGCCGCTCGCCCGCCGCGCCTGGACTCTCGAGCCGCGCAATCCGGTGACCGCCGATACTTTGGGCTGGCTCCTGTTCCGGAGCGGCAAGGACCGGGTCCGCGGCCTGGCTTTGCTCGAGCAGGCGGCTCAGGGCGCGCCGACCGACGAGGAGATACGGGCGCATCTGAAGGACGCGCGGGACGGGTAACCCTCGGCCCTCTCCCGCTTTTCCCGGGAGAGGAGGGGCCCGCCGGGGAACTGCCGTTTGTAGGGGATTCCAAAGGAGGTTCGTGCATGGTACGTCCCGGCAACAGCCGCGCGGGGAATCACCGTCGGGCAAGAAAGGCAGGGTAGTGAACGCGCCGGTTTCCCCAAGCGATCTCTGGCGTTCACGATTGTACGTCCCGAATTATCGCATTCGGGAGGCGGCCCGTTATGCTGGGCTATCCTCGCAAACCGTTGCCAAGTGGCACACTCGGCCCGGCGCGAATCGACGCTCCACGCTCTCTACGAAGGAGAAAGGCGCAGCCCTCTCGTACCTCCAGTTGATCGAGGTCGCGGTGGTCTCGTCATTTCGCAAGTCTGGCGTGACGCTTAAGAAAATTCGGGCGGCGCGAGAATATCTGTCGAAGCAACTCGAGGAAGAATTTCCTTTCGCCGCTTACCGATTTAAGACGGACGGCAAGGAACTCTGGATGGATTACGCTCAGTTCGAAGCCAGCGCAGGCGACAAAACGCTGCTGGCAGCATCTCAGGGGGGACAGCTTGCTTGGAGTGACATCATTGGCCGGCTGCATGAGTTCGATTACGAAAACGACCGCGATCTAGCCATCCGGTGGCACGTTGCCGGACGTGATCAGAATGTAATTATTGATCCAAAGATTCAGTTTGGGGCACCTTCCGTCGAGGGGGTGGCAACGTGGGCCTTCAAGGGGCGCTGGGAAGCGGGGGAGGATCTTGACGATATCGCTGAAGATTTCGGCTTGCCCAACTCTGATGTCCTCGCCGCACTCAGGTTTGAAGGGATCGATGCCAGTGGTGGGAGGCGGGCGCGGAATTAACGCTCTACTTTGACCGCAATTTCGGGAAGAAATTTCCGAGAGCGCTCATTGCGTTGAGGTGCCCCTTCGAGGTGCGGTCTCACGAAACCGAGCGATTCCCTGAAAGAATGCCGGATGACGAATGGCTAAATGTTGTCGGTCCTAAGGGTTGGATTGTTTGCAGTCACGACGCAAAGTGGCACCACCCCGGAGAAGACGCCGCGATGAAAGCCATCCGGCAGCACAAGATTGGCTGCTTCTATCTATGGGGAGCGAGCTCCATAGGCTTCTTTAAACTGAAAAGCCTTGCTCATAATTACGACAAGATCGTGAAGGTATGCCAGAATGAGCGGAAGCCCTTCATTTATCGTGTGACTTCGCGCAACAGACTTCAAAAGATGCTGTGATGATGGGCGATAAAAACTCAGTCCGACAAGTTTGAGAAAGCTGCTCGCGCCATAGGGTGCGATGACGATCCCGAGCCTTTCGTGAGCGAGCCGGGAAGCTGGTGAAGCAAAGGCTGGTGGGGAAGCCGGACGCCTGGCGGCGTAAAAACGAAGGATGATATGACCAAGATCTCAAAGCCTTAAGCGGGCAAAGAGCCAACTAAGCGGCGCCCGCCCCCTCCAAGGCCCGATACGACCGCGAGCCGCGTAAAGGAGATGCCGTCCAACCGCTGGCTCCATCAGGACGCCGGCGCATAGCGACCTGAGGCTCCAAGTTTTAGGGGTTTGTAAAGTGCATAGTCGCCACCCGTTTCAGGGTCCAGGTTTGAGCAACTCGGGCCTTTGAGCTTCTTGCCGACACCGAAGCGCTTCCACCCTGGATCCTGAAACAAGTTCAGGATGACGTTACGGCAACGCCACCAGCAGCAGGAAGCCGTTCAGGGTCAGCAGCGCTCCAAGCGCGCCCGAGGCGAGCGACAGGATCAGGATCCAGCGGTTGAGGGTGAGGATCGCGACCGACCCCAGGACCAAAGCGAGCTGAAGCAGGACCTCGGCGAAATCGAAATTATCGTCCCGCTCCGACGCCTGCTCGAAAGCCGCTTCGAAGGCCTCGGCCCGCGCCTTGATCTCCTTCTTGCCCTCGCCCTTCAGGAGGTCGCTCGGGTTGCCGCGGTCGGGCTCGCTCTCGTAGCGGGCGATCGTCGCCTTGTAATCGGCCAGCCGCTTCTGCGCCGCCGCACGCGCCGCCGGGGCGACGGCGCCGAGCTGCGCCTCGAGCTGCTCGGCGGCAAGCTCGTACATCGTCTGGCGGACGTTCTTGGCCTGATAGAAAGCCCAGCTGTCGCTCGCCTTGATGTTGTTGCCGACCATGTCGTCGGTGGCGTTGCCGCCGCCCAGCCCGCCGATGGCGAGGATGGCGGCGAGGACGGCGATCAGCAGCGCGGCGCGGTTGCGGAAGGTCTCGTGCGCTTCGTTCTCGGCTCTCTCCTCATGAATCTCGGCAATCAGATCGGCGGCGTCGGTCGAATCCATATTTCCTCTTTTTTCGGCCCGGCTCGCAAATTTTCCGGTGCAAGTCGAGACCCTTCGCGGCCGTCATTGCCAGCGAAGCGAAACAATACGGTTCGGTCGCCCGGGCCCGCCGGTTGCCGGGTCGTTTCGCTCTCCGCAATGACGCGGGGGGTCTTGCTCAAAGCCGCCGACGATGTAGAGGCAGCGGGACGACCTCAGGGGGAATGCTGATGAAAATGACCCGGCTCGCCGCTCTGCTCGCTCTTCCTCTCGCCGCCGCGGCCCATTCGGCGGAACGGCCGAAGCTGATCGTCGCGATCTCGGTCGACCAATTCTCCGCCGACCTGTTCGCCCAGTATCGCCAGCATTTCGACGGGGGCCTTCAGCGCCTGTCCGAAGGCATCGTGTTCCCGAACGGCTACCAGGGGCACAATGCGACCGAGACCTGCCCGGGCCATTCGACCATCCTCACCGGCTCCCGCCCGGCCCGGACCGGGATCATCGCCAACAACTGGTTCAACCTCGGCCTCGCGCGCGACGACAAGGGGGTCTATTGCTCCGAGGATCCGCGGGTCCCCGGAAGCAGCTCCAAGGGCGGCGAATATACGGTCTCCTCCTATCATCTGCGCGTTCCGGCGCTCGGCGACCATATGAAGCGCGCCAATCCGGCGAGCCGGGTCGCCGTCGTCTCCGGCAAGGACCGGGCCGCGATCATGATGGGCGGCTACCGGCCGGACGAGCGCTGGTGGTGGGATCATGACGTCAAGGCCTTCGTCAATCCCGGCGCCCCGGCGACGCCGCGGGCCGTCGCGGCGGCCAATGACGGAGTCAAGGAGGCCCTTGCCCGCGCCCGCTCCGCCCGCGACCTCCCCCGCATCTGCGAGCCGCACAGCCGGGCGGTGGCGGTGACCGGCGGCGGCAAGCCGGTCGGCGCCGGGCGCTTCGCCCGCGAGGCGGACGACAAGAACGGCTTCCGAGCCTCGCCCGATTTCGACCGGGCGGTGCTCGACATGGGCGAGGCGCTCCGGCGGGAGATGAAGCTCGGCGAGGGGCCGGCGACCGACCTGCTCATCCTCGGCCTGTCGGCGACGGACTATGTCGGCCATACCTTCGGTACCCAGGGCAGCGAGATGTGCATCCAGCTCATGGCGCTCGACGAGGCGCTGGGCGGCTTCTTCCGGACCCTCGACTCGACCGGGATCGACTATCTGGTCATGCTCACCGCCGACCATGGCGGCCACGACATACCCGAGCGCCACCGCGACCATGCCGCCGGCGACGCGGTCCGGGTCGATCCGGCGCTCAACGCGGGGACGATGGCCAAGTCGCTCGCGGCCCGGCTGAAGCTGAGCGGCGAGGTTCTGTACGGCGACGGCGCGTTCGGCGACATGTATGTAGATCGCAAGCTCGCACCGGCCCAGCGGGCGCGGGTGCTTCGCGAGGCGGTGGCGACCTACCGGCGTCACCCGCAGGTGGCGGCGGTGTTCACCAAGACGGAGCTTGCAGCCGCGCCCGGACCTTCGGGGCCGCCCGACACGTGGAGCCTGATCCAGCGCGCCAAGGCCAGCTTCGATCCGGAGCGCTCGGGCGACTTCATCGTCCTCCTGAAGCCGCGCGTGACCCCGATCTTCGACACCAGCCGAGGCTATGTCTCGACCCACGGAAGCCCCTGGGATTACGACCGGCGCGTGCCGATCCTGTTCTGGCGCAAGGGCGCGGTGCCGTTCGAGCAGTCGCTTGCGGTGGAGACGGCGGACATATTGCCGACTCTGGCGGCGACGATCGGGGTGACGATCCCGGCGGGCACGATCGACGGGCGGTGCCTGGACCTGGACGAGGGCCCGGGGAGCACGTGCCGGTAGCAAGACCCCTCTCCCTCCAGGGGAGAGGGAGGGGCCCGCCGCGAAGCGGTGGGAGGGTGAGGGGATACTGCTCGCGCCCAAGCCCTCACCCTGGCGAGCTTCGCTCGCCTGTCCCTCTCCCCTGCAGGGAGAGGGGTTTACCCCGCCAGCGCCTCCACCCGCTCCGCCAGCTCCAGCCATCTCTCCTCCGCGGCGTCCCGCTCCGCCCGCGCCTTATCGATCGCCGCCGTCAGCGCCGCGAAGCGGGCCGGGTCCCTCGCGTAGAGGTCGGGATCGTGAAGCGCCTCCTCGTCGCGGGCGATCTGGGCCTCGAGGGCGTGGATGCGGTCGGGGAGGAGGTCGTAATCGCGCTGGTCCTTGTAGGTGAGCTTCCTGCTCCCCGGCGAAGGCCGGGGTCCAGGCGCCCCGGTCGATGGGGTCCCGGCCTTGGGTCCCATTAAAGTATTACGTTGATGGGGTCCCTTCGCCGGGACGCTCCGCTGCGCTACGCGCTTCCTCTGCCAATCCTCATAGCCGCCGGCGACGATATCGACCTTACCCGAGCCGTCCAGGCCCAGGGTGATGGTGACGGTGTTGTCGAGGAAGTCGCGGTCGTGGCTGACGATGAGGACGGTGCCGTCGTAATCGGCGATCACCTCCTGGAGGAGGTCGAGGGTCTCGAGGTCGAGGTCGTTGGTCGGCTCGTCGAGGACGAGCAGGTTAGAGCGGCGGGCGAATTCGCGGGCGAGGAGCAGCCGCGAGCGCTCGCCTCCGGAAAGCGTGCCGATCTTGGCGTCGACGAGGTTCGGCTCGAACAGATATTCCTTGAGATAGCCCTGGACGTGCTTCTTGTGGCCCCTGACCTCGACCCAGTCGCCGCCGTCGGCGAGAATGTCGCGGACGCTCTTGTCGGGGTCGAGCAGCCGGCGCTGCTGGTCGATCATGATCCCCTGAAGGGTCTTGGCCCGGGCGATCCTGCCCTCGTCGGGCTCGAGCTCGCCGGTGAGGAGCCTGAGCAAGGTGGTCTTGCCGGTGCCGTTGGCGCCGACCACGCCGATCCGGTCGCCGCGCTGGATGCGCAGGGTGAAGTCGCGGACGACGGGCCGCTCGCCGAAGCCTTTCGCGACCTTGTGGGCGTCGATCACCATCTTGGTCTTCACGTCGTCGTTCGCGAGGCCGAGCTTCGCCGCTCCGGCCGGGCCGAGCATGGCGGCCCGGGCGGCGCGCATCTCGTGCAGCTTGGCGAGGCGGCCCTGGTTGCGCTTGCGCCGGGCGGTGACTCCGCGCTGGAGCCAGTGGAGCTCCAGCTTCAGCCGGGCGTCGAGCTTCTCGGCCGCACGCGCCTCCTCGGCATAGACCGCCTCGGTCCAGGCATCGAAGCCGCCGAAGCCGATCTCGGCCCGGCGCAGCGCGCCCCGGTCGAGCCAGAGCGACGAGCGGGTGAGGCGCCTCAGGAAGGTGCGGTCGTGGCTGATCGCGATGAAGGCTCCGCTGTAGCGGCCGAGCCACTCCTCGAGCCATTCGATCGCGCCGAGGTCGAGATGGTTGGTCGGCTCGTCGAGCAGGAGCACGTCCGGATCCTGCGCCAGCGCCCGGGCGATGGCGGCGCGGCGCCTTTCGCCGCCCGAGGCCGTGGCGGCGGGACGGTCGAGGTCGATCCCGAGCTGGTCGGCGATCGCGTCGACTTCATGCGGGGCGGGCGCCTCCGGGCCGTGGAGGGCGAACTCACGCAGGGTGGCGAAGCGGTCGACCGGCGGGTCCTGATCGAGCAGCACCACCCTGGTTCCGGGCTGGATCGTGCGCCGCCCCTCGTCGGTCTCGATCAGTCCGGCGAGGCATTTCAGAAGCGTCGTCTTGCCCGCGCCGTTGCGGCCGATCAGCGCCAGCCGGTCGCGCGCCCCGACGAAAAGGTCGAGCCCGCGGAACAGCCAGCCGGAGCCCTGGATCAGACCGAGGTTTTCGTAGGCGAGGACTGGGGCGGCCATGGTCCGGGCGAGATAGGGAGGAATGCGCAGAGGCTCAACCGGATGCCGGCCGGAACTTCGACGGAGATCGATGCGCAGTTGGAACGGAGGCTGGCGTTACCGAAGCGGATTCGCGCTCAGAAGCGCACGCCGATTCCCGCGGCGACATGCCGGCGCTGCAGATTGACACCCAGCAAGGTGCCGAAATCGGAATAATTGACTTCGGCCAGGCCGTAGATGTGCCGGCTGAGCTTCAGATTGATTCCGATCGCCCCTTGGACGCCGCCGCCGCTTGCCGTGCCCCCGGCGCCCGTTAACGGATTGCGGAAGGTAAAGCGGGTCCTGGCATAGCCGAGCTTGCCGTAGGCAAGGACCCGCGGCGAAACGGCGAGGCCGAGCCTGCCCCCCGCTCCCCAAGTCCCGCTCTCGCTGAGGCAGAAGCCGCCGTCGCACAGATCGACGCTCGAGAATTCGTACGTGGCGTACGGTCCGGCCACCAGCGAGCGGCCGAGCCTCAGGTCGTAACCGACTTCAGCGCCGTAGGAGACGGCGCTGTCGATCCGGAAGACGTCGCCGTCGTTGCTGACGGTAGGCGTTTCATAGCCGATCCGTGCCTCCGCCCGCACGCCGCCAAAGCCGTGCGCTGCAACCGGCGCAGGGGCCGGCATATCGGCGGTGGCCCATTCGCCGCGGACTCGCAGCTCGACTCGCACCCGCCGGCCCCCGTCCGACAGGCTCATCGGATACTCGCCGGCCACCAGCGCCATGGCGCCGCGCGCGCCCAGTTGGTGCGCCTCGGCCGCGGGCAGGAGGATATCCTTGTCGATGTAGAAAATCTCACCGGCCGCCACCGGTTCCGCGGCAAGATATTCCAGCGAGACGGTGCCGTCATCCCCGTCACCATCGTCCTCGTCCAGCGTCGCGTCGAAGCAGGCCACGCAGCCGAGGTTCCGGCGCCGGTTCTTTTTACCCTTGATGAAGCATATGCCGTGGCCAGTGCAGCGAGAGCCATGCCCTCCAGCTACCCAGAGTTCGACCTGTCCAGTCACGAGAGGCGGCCTGGAAGGCTCTTTGGTGCCGGGCCTGTCCCCGGGCGCGAGAGCAGCCATCTCGACGAAGTCCGAAGCTGCGACACATTCCGCTTCCGGCGGCGTTTCGGGTCCGGGCAGGGACAAGGAAGGGGCGGCCAAAGCAGCTCCCGAGGAAATGAACAGTATCGATCCAAGTATGGCACGCATGCTGTTCTCCGCTTCACCCATAAAGTTGCACGTGAGGAAACCGGAGAGTCAACGACAATAAGGTTCACAAGGGACGAAGAAACTCGACTGATTGTACAATAGCATCCTTCGCGCGAGACAGAGTCAATCTGGCCCAAGCTATCTTGGAATTATTAGCTATTATGGATTGTATTTGTAGAAAAAACTCAAACTCGTGGATTGCGCTAGCCATCTCATGCTGGCAACTACCATCATGGTTTGCACCATTTCGGATTAGAAAGAATGGATCTCTATGGTCCGGCGGGCAGGTCCCGTCCCCGCCGGCCCCCGTCGCACCGGCTGGCCGGACCGCCGCGTTTCTGGCAGCCTGCGGGAATGGCGCGGACCGTCATCCTCTATGCGCTGGCGCTGGCGGTCGGCGCCGGGCTGCTTCAGTGGCTCGAATATCGCTACGTCACCCGGGCCTATTCGACCGAAATCTATGTCGCGCTGATCGCCGCCGGCTTCGTCGCCCTCGGCATCTGGGTGGGGCGAAGGCTGACCCCGGAGCCGCCGGCCGGGGGGTTCGTCCGCAACGAGGCGGCGATCCGGTCGCTCGGCCTCTCCCCGCGCGAATGCGAGATCCTGGCGCTGCTCGCCACCGGCCAGTCGAACAAGGAGATGGCGCGAACGCTCGCCATCTCGCCGAACACGATCAAGACCCATGTCGCCCGGGTCTATGAGAAGCTGGACGTGGCCCGGCGGGTGCAGGCGATCGAAAAGGCGCGGTGGCTTCGGCTCATCCCCTAGGCCGACAGGGGGCCAATCACCCTTCCGGGCGATAGGCCGCGGGCACGGTTCGCGCTAGGCCCGCGCGGTATGGGAACGGGGAGACAGGACATGAGATACGCGCTCATCTACGGCGGCATAGCCGGCGCCATCGCGATCGGTCTGATCAGCGCGATGATCGGCATGGACCTTACCGGCCACGACTCGACGGCGATGTGGATCAGCTACCTGATCATGCTGATCGCGCTGTCGCTGATCTTCGTCGGCGTGAAGCGCTATCGCGACGTCGAATGCGGCGGAGTAATCCACTTCGGCCGAGCCTTCCTCCTCGGCCTCGGCATCGCCGCCGTCGCCGGCCTGATCTACGCGATCGGCTGGGAAATCTTCCAGGCCGTCTCAGGCTACGATTTCATGGCCGACTACAGCGCCGGCATCCTCGAACGCCTGCGCGCCGAAGGCGCGACCGCCGCGGCGATCGAGGCCAAGGCGGCCGAGTTGCGCAGCTTCGCGGAAAGCTACCGCAACCCGCTCTTCCGCTTGCCGATGGTCTTCGTCGAGATCTTCCCGGTGGGGCTGCTCGTCGCGCTCATCTCGGCGGGGCTGCTGAGGAACCCGAAGATGCTTCCGGCGCAGGGATAAAGCGGCAGCGGTTAGGCGGCGCCCGGGACGATCCGGTCCAAATCGCCGATCTCGACACCGTCGGCGCCTCCCTCGCGTTCCGTCGGTCAAACATCAGCCCATACTCTTCAAGCACCGCTATCCGCCAAAGAGAACTTTCAACCAATCGCGCCAAATCCCCCTCCGCTCTCGTTAGGCGGCGTAAATTGCCGGCCGATATCGTGGTTCGGGGACAGTCATGCTGTTGGCCAAGGCCGTCTCAATCCACCCCTCTATCGCCACGCGCGCCTCTGCCAGCGCTTCTTCCGGCGTATCCCCGAACGCGGAGCAACTCTTCAGGTCAGGCACGTCGGCGACCCAACACTCGTCGCGCTGGGACCAGAAAAGGTTGATGTGGTATCGCCTGTCCATCACTCGCCAATCTCAAGGCCGAACTCCTCCACCATATCGAGAAACAGGTCGATCTGGTAGGGCTTGGCCATGTTGCCGCGCGGCTGAATGCTCAGTGGGCGCGGAACCCACGGATGCCGATAATTGTGGTGGCTGCCGTTGATGCGATCAAGTGTAAAGCCGAAGGCCTCCAGGACTCGCTGAAAATCCCGGAAGCGCATGGATGCGCGGGTGGCGACGAGGCGTTGGTAGAGTTTCGAGACTTTGACCACGGCGGTTTCCTTTCGCACGAAACCTACCGCTCGCAAAAATCGGATGCTTTTGAACTCTTTGCAGTGACCGGGTCACGCCTATCGCCGTCCCCCCATCCGCTTCCCCATCCGGATCGCCTGCTGCTTTCCGAACCTGGTCTTCCGCGTCCCCGGCTTGCCCTCCGTCGAGTGGCCGAGCAGCGGCGCCTTCTTCTCATGGTCCGGGATTCCGAGCTCGTCCGCCTCAAGCCTGCGGATCTCGTCGCGCAGCCTTCCGGCTTCCTCGAACTCCAAATCGCCCGCCGCCTTGCGCATGCGCGCCTCGAGGTCGGCGATATAGGCCTTGAGGTTGTGGCCGACGAGGTGGGGACGGTCGTCGTCGCCGGTGTCGACCATGACGCCGTCGCGGTTCGAGACGTGGCTGAGGATGTCCTGGATGTTGCGCTTGATCGTCGTCGGGGTGATGCCGTGCGCCTCGTTATATTCGAGTTGCTTCTGGCGGCGGCGGTCGGTCTCGCGCAACGCGCGCTCCATCGAGCCGGTGATGCGGTCGGCGTAGAGGATGACCCGGCCCTCGACGTTGCGGGCGGCCCGGCCGATCGTCTGGATGAGCGAGGTTTCGGAGCGGAGGAAGCCCTCCTTGTCGGCGTCGAGGATGGCGACGAGGCCGCATTCGGGGATGTCGAGGCCCTCGCGAAGCAGGTTGATCCCGACGAGCACGTCATAGACCCCGAGGCGAAGGTCGCGGATCAGCTCGATCCGCTCAAGCGTCTCGACGTCCGAATGCATGTAGCGGACCTTCAGCCCGGCCTCGTGCATGAACTCGGTGAGGTCCTCGGCCATCCGCTTGGTGAGCGTGGTGACGAGGGTGCGATAGCCGTTGCGGGCGGTGATCCGGGCCTCGTTGATGAGGTCGTCGACCTGGTCCTCGACCGGCTTGATCTCGACCGGCGGGTCGATGAGGCCGGTGGGGCGGATGACCTGCTCGGCGAAGACCCCGCCGGTCTGCTCGAGCTCCCACGGGCCGGGCGTGGCCGAGACCGCGACGGTCTGCGGCCGCATCGCGTCCCATTCGTTGAAGCGCAGCGGGCGGTTGTCGATGCAGGAGGGGAGTCGGAAGCCGTATTCGGCGAGCGTGATCTTGCGGCGGTGATCGCCGCGCGCCATCGCTCCGATCTGGGGGACCGTCTGGTGGCTCTCGTCGACGAACAGGAGGGCGTTCTCCGGCAGATATTCGAACAGGGTCGGCGGCGGCTCGCCGGGGAGGCGGCCGGTGAGGAAGCGGCTGTAATTCTCGATCCCCGCGCACGAGCCGGTGGCGGCGATCATCTCGAGGTCGAAATTGGTGCGCTGCTCGAGCCGCTGGGCCTCGAGCAATTTGCCCTCGGCGACCAGTTCCTTGAGGCGCTCGGAGAGCTCGTGGCGGATCGCCTCCATCGCCTGCTTCAGGGTCGGGCCGGGGGTGACATAGTGGCTGTTGGCATAGACCTTGACGTAATCGAGGGCGGCGATCTTCTTGCCGGTCAGCGGATCGAACTCGACGATCTCCTCGATCTCGTCGCCGAAGAAGGCGATCCGCCAGGCCATGTCCTCATAATGCGAGGGGAAGATCTCCAGGCTGTCGCCGCGGACCCGGAAATTGCCGCGGGCGAAGGCCTGGTCGTTGCGCTTGTACTGAAGCGCGACGAGCTTCCTGACGATCTCGCGCTGGTCGACCGTGTCGCCCTTCTTGAGGCTGAAGGTCATCGCGCTGTACGTCTCGACCGAGCCGATTCCGTAAAGGCAGGAGACCGAGGCGACGATGATGACGTCGTCGCGCTCGAGCAGGGCCCGGGTCGCCGAATGGCGCATCCGGTCGATCGCCTCGTTCACCGAGCTTTCCTTCTCGATGTAGGTGTCCGAGCGGGGGACGTAGGCTTCGGGCTGGTAATAATCGTAGTAGGAGACGAAAAATTCGACCGCGTTGTCAGGGAAGAAGCTCTTGAACTCGCCGTAGAGCTGGGCGGCGAGGATCTTGTTGGGCGCGAGGACGAGGGCCGGGCGCTGAAGCGCCTCGATCACCTTGGCCATGGTGTAGGTCTTGCCCGAGCCCGTGACTCCGAGAAGCACCTGGGTCTGCTCTTCCTGGCGCATGGCATCGACCAGCTCGCCGATGGCCGCGGGCTGGTCCCCGGCAGGCTCATAGTCCGAGACGATCCTGAGCTTCCTGCCGCCCTCGGCCTTTTCCGGCCGCTTGGGGCGGTGGGGGACGAAGGACTGCCCCGTCTCCGGCTCGTCGAGCCCGGTCCTGATCATTATCGACATGGCCGCTATATGGTCATTCACCGCCTTTCGCGCTAGCTTCGCCGCCATAACAATAAGGGGGAGATTGGGAGATGCGTGGACTGATCGTCATACCTTTGTGCCTGGCCGCCGCCTGCTCGAGCGGGGGTGAGGAGAAGAAGGCAGCGGAAGCCGCCGACGCGATGCAGTCGGGACAGTGGGAAATCAGCTCCGAGGTCAGCGACTTCCGCTCGACCGACAAGGCGACTCCGGCGCTCAAGGCCGCCGCGGGCGACAAGTCGACGGCGCCGGCCTGCATCGAAGCGGGCAAGGAAGACAAGCCGCCGGCCGAGATGTTCGCGGGCGTCGGCTATGAGTGCGACTATCGGGACCGCTACATCAGCGGCAACCGCATCAACCTGTCGCTCGAATGCGAGCGCGAGGCGCTGGAGGGCAAGGTCATGGTGTCGGTCCAGGGCACCTATACCGGCGAAAGCTTCGAGGGAACGGCCACCGCGACCTCCTTCCTTCCGGGGGACGGCGACTTCGTCATGAACAGCAAGATCAACGGGCGGCGGACCGGCCCGGCCTGCGCCGCTCCGGCCGACGGTGCGAAGGGCAAAGCCAAGGCCTGATGCCGCACATCCCCTGCCAGCGCGCCCTCTTCGACATAGAGGAGGGAACGGCCTATCTCGACTGCGCCAAGATGTCGCCGCTCAGCCGGGCGGCGATCGCGGCGGGGCGGCGCGGGCTGGAGCGCAAGGCGCATCCCTGGAAGGTCACCGCCGCGCATTTCTTCGACGAATCGGAAGGGGTGCGGGGGCTGTTCGCGCGGCTGATCGGGGCGTCCGCGGACGACGTCGCGATCGTGCCTTCGGTCAGCTATGGAATGGCGACGGTGATGGCGAACGTGCCGATTGCGGCGGGACAGAAGATCGTCACCCTGGCCGACGACTTCCCCTCCGGAATCCTCGCCTCGCGGGCTCTGGCCCGGCGGGCGGAGGCGCGGGTCGTGACGGTGGATCGGCCGGTGGAGGGGAGCTGGACCGCCGCTATCCTCGAGGCGATCGACGGCGGCACCGCGCTCGTCGTCGCTCCGCATACGCACTGGGTGTGCGGCACCCTGATCGACATCGAGGCCGTCGGTCGGCGCTGCCGCTCGGTCGGTGCGGCTCTGGTGCTCGACACCACCCAGTCGACCGGCGCCCTGCCGTTGGACCTCGCCGCGGTCGATCCCGACTATCTGATCGCCACCTCATACAAATGGCTGATGGGGCCCTACAGCCTCGCCTTCCTCTACGTCGCCCCGCGCCACCAGCAGGGGCGGCCGCTCGAGGAAGCGTGGATCGTCCGCCGCAACGCCCACGATTTCCGAAGCCTCTCTTATTATGAGGAAGGCTTCGCCGCCGGCGCCCGGCGCTTCGACATGGGCGAGCGGGCCAATTTCGCGCTGTTGCCGGTGGCGGCGGCGGCGATCGAACAGCTGCTCGACTGGGGCGTCGCCAACATCGCGGAGACGCTGGGTGCGATGACCGGAGGTATCGAGGCTCGGCTGCTCGAGCGGGACGTGACCGGACAGGAAGGGAGGGCTCCGCATTTCCTTTCGGTGCGCTTCCCCGGGGGGCTGCCGGACGGGATCGAGGAGCGGCTCGCCGCCGCCGACGTCCATGTCAGCCTTCGCGGCGAGCGGATGCGGATCACGCCGCACCTCTACAATGACGAGGCCGATGCGGAGCGGCTGTTCTCCGCGCTGTGGCAGCATTAGGATGGCCCGAATTTCCGGAGGACTTGAATGCGTCTGAAGTCTCTGTTGCTTGCCTGCACCCTCATCGCCGCGCCCGCCGCGGGGGCCGATTTCGCCGATTCGATCAAGGCCGATTACGACAAGCGCCTCGGCGCCATGTTCGTCGATTTCCACCGCAATCCGGAGTTGAGCTTCAAGGAGAATCGAACCGCCAGGATCCTCGCCAAGGCGCTGCGCTCGGAAGGGGCGACGGTGACCGAGGGCGTCGGCGGGACGGGCGTGGTCGGGATAATGAGGAACGGCGAGGGTCCGACGGTGCTGATTCGAGCCGACATGGACGGGTTGCCGGTCGAGGAGAAGAGCGGCGTCGCTTATTCATCGACCGTCCGCCAGATCGGAGTCGACGGCCTCGAGATGCCGGTGATGCACGCCTGCGGCCACGACGTCCACATCACCTCGCTGATCGGGACCGCCCGCCAGCTGGCGGCGGCGAAGGACCGGTGGCGCGGCACGATCGTCTTCATCGCCCAGCCCGCCGAGGAACGGGTCGGCGGCGCCAAGGCGATGCTCGCCGACGGCCTCTACACGCGC
>Ga0190273_10000264_pt1 | contig 23314 bp, 22 predicted proteins | sample Popmic504IS_FD_134513 | JGI IMG/M metagenome (GOLD analysis project Ga0190273, IMG submission 134513) | Populus adjacent soil microbial communities from riparian zone of Shoshone River, Wyoming, USA - 504 IS | ecosystem: Environmental > Terrestrial > Soil > Riparian zone > Trees stand | place... | reverse complement strand
GAAAATCCCGGGTCTTCGACAGGCCTTCGACGAGATCGCGCGCCAGCAGGCAAAGCTCCACGAGCCTGGTGAGCAGGGCCAGGCCGAACGCCCTCGGATCGCCGGCAACGCGCATGGCCTGATTGGAACATAACAAGAACGACTTGTCAAGCCGGTGTGGCGGACGACCGTCTCCGCGTCCGGATCAGTTGGGCGGGAGGACCCAGTCGAAGACATGCCTGTGGACGGTCCGTACCGGCGTTCCGGCGCGGTTGCGGGCCGGATCGTAGCGCTGGCGCCTGGCGAGCAACCCGCAGCTTACCTCGCCCAGCACGGCGGATCCGCTCGACTGGACGACATGGCAACCCTCCACGAACCCGTCCTCCGCCACCTCGAACTCGGCGACGACCCTTCCCGATTCCCGGTTGCGCCGAGCCCGGGCCGGATAGTCCTCCACGCTGTAGAATTCGGGCATGAGCGGATGCGGAGCGAGCGGGCCGAAGCCCGCGATCGGCTTGAAGCGGCCGCTCCTTTCCCGACGGACCCGGAGCCTGAAACTCAGCTCGGCGACGCAGGCGCCTTTGGGATATTTCGCGATATAGGCCTGAAAGCCCGCCGGCCGGTTGGCGACCGTGGCGGCGAGATAATCCCGGCCCTCCTCGGAATCGGCCCTCTTCAGGACCTGCGCGACGAACAGTGCATGGCAAGTGTCGGAGCCGGCGGTCGGCGGCGCCACGATCACCCCAGAGGGGTAGGGCGAGGGATGATAATAGGGCCCCTTCGGGACCGGCCGATGCTGGACCCGGTAGTAGGCCCTGATGGCCTGGGCTTCATGCTTTCCCATTGGAAAACGGAGCAGATAGGTCTCATAGGCGGGAGCCTTGTTCGCCTTGCGGGCGATGGCCCAGACCTCGTCGTCCGACGCGGCGGGCGCCGCCGGGGCGGCGGCCAGCAGAGCCAAAGCGATTGCAGCCATCGTCATCGTCGCCATCCTTCCGCTCGGCCCGCGCGGCCCCTCAATCGGGCAGGGTCCAGCCTATAGACATCCGGTCGGCGGAGCGGATCACCGCCCCGGCGCGATCGCGGGCGGGGTCGTAGCGCAGCCGGGCGGTGATCAGCCGGCAGCTGGTCTCGTCGAGGGCCGGGGATCCACTCGATTCGACGACCCGGCAGCCTTCCACGACGCCATCCTCGGCGACCTCCCACTCGGCTACGACCCGGCCCGTCTCCTCGGCCCGCAAGGCCGGCGCCGGATAATCGTCGGCGGTCAGATCCAGCGCCCCGAGCCGGTGCGGCGCGAGCGGACCGAGGCCCGGCACCCGCTTGAAGCGGAGCGCGCCGGCCTTGCGCGCCTCGAGGATCCGGGTCGCGCGCGCCCGGCAAACCCCGCTGGGGTAGCCGGCGAGATAGGCCCGGAAGCCGGCCGGCCGGTTGGAGCGCCGGGCGTCGATGAAGGCTCGCGCCTCGGGGGAATCGCCCCTGCTCATATCTTGCGCGAGCAACAGGTCGTCGCAGGGATCGGGAGGCGGCGGGACCGTCGTCACGACCGGAGGAGGCGCAACGGTGAAGATAGGGCCCCCAAGCCGATGATAGGCTTCCACCGCGGCACCCAAGTGCGGCCCCTCCGGAAACCGATCGAGATAGACCTCATAGGCCGGGATGGTATTGACCTTGGCCGCCAGCTTCCAGACTTCGGGCTCGCTCGCCGCCGGTGGAGCGATCGCCGCGGCGGGGGCGACCGCCAGCAGCGCCGATATGAGGGATGCGGTCATCATGCGCCCAGTTTGGACGCCGGGGCCCCGCTCCGCAATGCCGGGATGACGCCTGAGCTGTTCGACATTCAGGCTGGGGTCGCTCTTAATCCTCCCCCGGATTCCCGGGGGAGGGGGACCGCGCGAAGCGCGGTGGAGGGGTTCTACCAAGTCAGCAAGGCCCCTCCACCATGCTTCGCATGGTCCCCCTCCCCGAGAAATCTCGGGGAGGATTTAAGAAAGCCAGGACCTCCCTATGCCGCTACAGCCTAGGCCCGCGGCTTCTTCTTGCCGCCGCTCTCGGCCATCCGGGCGGCGCCCGGCTTCACCGCCAGCAAAGTCTTCAGCCGCGAGCGGAAGGCCGCGAGGCTTGTGCCGTCGAGCTGGGCCCGGCTGACGAACTTCACCGAGGTCGGGTTGATCGGGACCCCGTTCTTGTAGAGCTCGTAATGGAGGTGCGGTCCGGTGGCGAGGCCGGTGGAGCCGACATAGCCGATCACCTGGCCCTGGCGGACCGAAGCGCCGGATTGGGCGACGATCCGGCTCATGTGCGAGTAAGAGGTGACGAGGCCGCCGCTATGGGCGAGGCGGACCTGATTGCCATAGCCGCCGGCGCGGCCGGCGAGGATCACCTTGCCGTCGGTGGCGGCGAGGATCGGCGTGCCGTAGCCGGCTCGGAAATCGACGCCCTTGTGCATCCTCGTATAGCCGAGGATGGGATGCAGCCTGAGCCCGAAATTGGACGAGACGTTGCCCGGCACCGGCCGCTGAAGCATGCCGCTCTCGCGGCCGACGCCCGACGCCTCATACCATTCGGCCCGGCCGCCCTGCTCCCACTGCATGAGCCTCAGATCCTTGCCCGAGCCGCGGTCGAGGCCGGCATAGAGCAGGCGCCCGGTCTCGGCCTCGCCGGTGGCGGCGCGGCGATGCTCGAGGATGATGTCGAAGCGGTCGTCGGGGGTGAGGCCCGAGATTTCGGTCTGGCTCGCGACGGCGCGGATATAGGCCTCGACCGCCTTGGCCGGGGCGCCCGCGGCTCGGGCCGAGCGATAGAGGCTGGAGCCGACATAGCCCTGGATCCGGAGCGGCGTGCTGTCGACGGAAATGGGGGTCCGGACCAGGGCGAGCTTGCTTCCAATACGCTTCAGGGAAAGCTTGAGGTCGAAGCGGGCGCGAAGCGACAGGGCGCTGAGCGGCCTGGCGACGGTGCGATCGGGACGGCGGCCGAGAGTGATGTTCATCGTCGTGCCGGCCCTGATCTGGTCGAGCGGGACGGCGGCGGCGACCAGCCTGGCGACCTCGTCCGCTTCCCTGGGGGCGACTCCCGCGCGCTCGAGGGCGCGGACGAAGCCGTCGCCTTCGCCGAGGGTCGCGACCAGCTCGACGGTCGGGCGCTCGGGCCGGTCGAGCAGGGGCTCGACGGCGTCGGTCGGAGCCATCCGGCGGCCGGTGTCGGCGCCGAGCGCGAGCGGCGAGATGGCGAGGCTTCGAGCCTCCTTGAAATGGGCGTCGGAAAGCGGCCTGGCCGAAGCGGCCGGGATCGGGTCGAAGCCGGGCGCAAGCCAGATTGCGGCGCCGCAGAGGAAGAAGCAGGTCAGGGCGCCTCGGAACCAGGTGCGCGAGCCGATGCGCGAGCCGAGGTCGACGACGAGATCGAAATGGCGCGCCGCCGGCGCGGCGCGGCTTCCGAAGCTGCGCGGACGGACCGGCGCGTCGAAGGCGAGCGCGGCCGCTCCGCCGCCGGCACCGGGCCTGATCTGATTAAACTGGTACAAAGCGGAAAAAGCCCCCGCGATCCCTGGAAACACCCCCCGGCCGCGGATCGTGGCCAGGTGGCGAGGACTGTGGCGAAACGGGGTTAAAGTCCAGTAAAGCAGGACGATATCGGGGCGCGCTTGCGGTGAAGCGTGCCGCGCGAGGCGGTGAAGCGTGAGGGCTTGCGGGAACTACGGTGCCCCGGCGAAGGCCGGGGCCCGGTGGGAGTGAGAGCTGGGCCCCGGCCTTCGCCGGGGAGCGCGCGCGCGGCGGACCCCTCAGCTTCCCGGCGAAGGCCGGGATCCAGGACTGAGTCTGAGCTGGCCCCCCGCCTTCGCCAGGAAGCAATTGCGCGCTTGCGCTAACTTTGCACGCATATTATTCGAAAAGCGATGGATAAGCCCGGCTATGTCTACATCGTCGCCAGCCGGCGCAACGGGACGATCTACATCGGGGTCACCAGCGATCTGCCGGTGCGAAACTACCAGCACAAGATCGGCGCCGTCCGAGGTTTACCCGCAGATACGGGTGCAAGATCCTCGTCTGGTACCAGGCGTTCGACGACCTCGACGCCGCCCGTCGACGCGAGCTCCAGATGAAGGAATGGAATCGGGCGTGGAAGCTTCGGGTGATCGAGGAAATGAATCCCGATTGGCGGGACCTGTACGAGACGCTGTTCTGACGTCCCGCCTGCAGCTTCCCGGCGAAAGCCGGGACCCAGCGGGCAGGGAGGGCTGGGCCCCGGCCTTCGCCGGGGAGCGGATAAGTCGAGGACCCGTTTCCGGCTGCGGCGCCCTCCGCTTCCGCGTTCGCAATCCAAGTCATTGCGCTGGGGGCACGAAATGCCGATCTAGGCCGCATGAGCGAATTCGCGCGGGCGCCGCTGACGGCGATCCTTGGTCCCACCAACACCGGCAAGACCTACCTCGCCGTCGAGCGGATGGCGGCGCATTCGAGCGGGATGATCGGATTCCCGCTCAGGCTGCTGGCGCGCGAGGTCTATGACCGGGTGGTGGCGATGAAGGGCGCGAACCGGGTCGCACTGATCACCGGCGAGGAGAAGATCGTCCCGAAGGACGCGCGCTGGTTCCTGTGCACCGCCGAATCGATGCCGATGGACCGCGACTTCGCCTTCGTCGCGCTCGACGAGGCGCAACTCGGCGCCGACCCGGAGCGCGGCCACGTCTTCACCGACCGGATGCTCCACGCCCGCGGCCGCGAGGAGACGATGATCCTCGGCTCCGAGACCCTGAAGCCGATGGTCCGCTCGCTCCTGCCCAAGGCCGAGGTCATCGGCCGGCCGCGCTTCTCGACCCTGTCCTATGCCGGCCCCTCGAAGCTCTCGAGGCTTCCGCCGCGCTCGGCGATCGTCGCCTTCTCGGCCGAGCAGGTCTACGCCGTCGCCGAGATGCTTCGCCGGATGCGCGGCGGGGCGGCGGTGGTGATGGGCGCGCTCAGCCCACGCACCCGCAACGCCCAGGTCGCCATGTACCAGGCCGGCGAGGTCGATTATCTCGTCGCCACCGACGCGATCGGCATGGGGCTCAACATGGACGTCACCCATGTCGCCTTCGCCGGCCTCTCCAAATATGACGGCCACCGGCGGCGGCGCCTGACCCCGGCCGAGATGGCGCAGATCGCCGGACGCGCCGGCCGCCACCAGCGCGACGGCACGTTCGGGGTGCTGACCCTGGAGGGCGAGAATAGCGCCGAGTTCCGGCCCGAGGAGCTCGAAGCGATCGAGGAGCATCGCTTCGCGCCGCTCGACTTTCTCTACTGGCGCGAGGGCGACCCCGATTTCCGGAGCGTCGAGGCTTTGGTCCGCTCGCTCGAGCGAAGGCCGTCGGAGCCCGGGCTTCGGGCGGCGCCCGAGGCGATCGACCTCGCCGTCCTGAAGCGGCTTGCGGAGGATCCCGAGGTCGCCGCCCGGGCTCGCGGCCACGAATCGGTCCGGCGGCTGTGGGCGGCCTGCGGCCTGCCCGACTTCCGCAAGACCGGCCCGGAGCATCACTCACGGCTGGTCGCCCGGCTCTACCTCCACCTCAGCGAGGGCGACGGCCGCATCCCGCACGGCTGGTACGCCGCCCAGGTGGCCCAGCTCGACAACGTCCAGGGCGATATCGAGACCCTCGCCGACCGCCTCGCCGGGGTCAGGACCTGGGCCTATATCGCCCACCGCTCCGACTGGCTGGCCGAGCCGGCGGCGATGGCCGAGCGCACCCGCGAGGTCGAGGAAAGGCTGTCCGACGCCCTCCACGAGCGGCTCACCCAGCGCTTCGTGGATCGGCGCACCTCGGTTCTGCTCAAGGATATCGGCCGCAAGGGGGTCGGCGAGTTCCCGGTGATCGTCGACGAGCAGGGCGAGGTCACGGTCGGCTCCTTCCCGATCGGCCGGATGGAGGGCTTCGCCTTCGAGGTCGATCCGACCGCGCGCCACTCCGACCGCAAGATGCTCCTGGCGACGGCCGAGCGCCGGCTGGGCGGCGAATATGAGAAGCGCGCGGCCGCGCTCGCCGCCGATACGGACGATCATTTCACCTTGCGCACGCAGCCGGGCCAGCCCGTGGCGGTGCTTTGGCGGGGGCACGAGGTGGCCCGGCTCGGGCCCGGCAAGAACCTGCTCAGCCCGCGCGTGATCGTCGACCGGCGGCTCGACCGCCTGTCCGAGCGCGGCCGGGCGACGGTGGTCGAGCGCCTCGACCTTTGGGTGAGGCACCAGGTCGAGCGCTCGCTCGGGCCGCTCCGCCAGGCCGGGCTCGCGGCTCAGGAAGCCAAGGCGCCGGCGGCGGTCCGGTCGATCCTCGCGATGCTGGTCGACGAAGGCGGAATCGTCGCCCGCGAGGCGGTCGCCAATCCGCTCGCCGCGCTCGACAAGGATCAGAGGCGGGCGATCACCGGCCTCAGGATCAGGATCGGAGCGCTCGACCTGTTCATGCCCGACGTCCTGAAGCCGGAGGCGAGGCGCTGGCGAACCGCGCTTCGAGCCGCGGCGGCGGGCGAGGCGATGCCGGAGCTGCCGCCCGAATCGGCGGTTTTGCTCCCCTGCCCGCCCAATGGCGAACGCACCCGCCTCATCCGCCTCGGCTTCCGCCCGCTCGGGCCGCAGATGCTTCGGGTCGATATGGTCGAGCGCCTCGCCCGCCACGCCCACGAGGCGAGGACGGGCAAGCCTCAGCCGGTCGTGGACGAGGCTTTGTCGACCTCGCTCGGGCTCCAGCCGCAGGCGGTGGCGAAGCTGATGCGCGACCTCGGCTTCCGCCCTTCGGAAGGCGCCCAGGCCTGGGTCTGGCGCGGCCGGGCGCGGCGGCCGGAGGCGCCGCGCAAGCCGGAGACGGCCAACGCCTTCGCGGCGCTGGCGGGGCTGAAGCGTGGCTGACAGCCTCAGGCTCGACAAGTTCCTGTGGTTCGCCCGGATCGTGAAGACCCGGGCGCTGGCGCAGGCGCTGGCCGAGCAGGGCCGGATCCGCATCGGCGGCCGCCTCATTGACCGCGCCCACGCGCCGGTCAGGGTCGGGGACGTCCTCAGCTTCGCGCTTCGGGGGACGGTGCGGGTGCTGAGGGTGGAGGCGCTTCCCGCGCGCCGGGGCCCGCCGGCGGAGGCGCGGGCGCTTTACAGCGAGGTCGGAGAGGGGGAAGCGGGTTAGCGGACCAGCTTGTCGGCGATATGCTGAGCGAAGGCATCGAGGTCGGTCCGGTTGGTGTTGGCGAGGAGGATGATCGTCGTCCGTTTATCGAGGAGGCGGTAGAGCGCCGCGTTCCCGCTCATGATCGATCCCGGCCGTTTGGCGACCCGGCGGCGCCGGCCGGAGCGCTCGAAGCCTTCAGGTAACAAGCACGACCACAGACAAACGCCGCTCGTCGGTCTAGGCTAGCCTAAATACTTGTGTTCTGGCGACAGGTAGCGGCATATGGTTCGCATGTGAGGACATCTTATAAGAGGAGAAGCGCTCACGCTCTGCCCGGACAGCCGGTCCGGCACGCGTCAGTCCTTCAAGCGCCTGGGATTGCACTTGGCCTCCTTCTCAGCCTCTCGGGCTGCCAGCGCGAAACTAAGCCGAGTTCCATTCCGGTTGTGAACGCAACAGCAACCGAGAACCTTTCGGTAGAACCCGCAGCCAATGAATCAGCCCCCGCCCGCGAGACAGCTTCGAACGAAACGACTGGCTCGCTGCTCTCACAGGTGACCACTGCTTACGAGAGGACCCTCAGCGCTTCCGGTTCGCTCGAGTTCTCCTTTACCACTGGCGAGCTGATTATCCGCAATGCTAGTGATCAACGGATAGATTCGCTGGTAATGTGGTCTCCGCGTGCGAGTCCCATACTAATTCGAGACCTAGAAGCGGGCCAGCGAGCGACATATTCGCTGACTCTTGGGTGCAGGGTAGCGTTTGACGCGTTTTTGTCTGACGCCTACATCCGCGTTCGAGATCTTAATCGATGCCGTAAGTCCGAAATCTCTCTACCCATTGAGGAACGTCCAACCATAACGAGCCCAGCGGGTCCCACTATCGACTATAGGTTTTTTAACGTCGGGAGTGGTGAAAGCCGATTCCGGATGAGCTACGTTCCGACCTGGGCTCGTTATACCGGGACGGCGGGAACTGCTGAACCTGATCCGCAGCGTGCTTGGGATGAGCTTCTAGCGGCATCGAGAGAGCAAAACCGGGGCATTGTTTGCGACTCCGCTACCAAGGAGAACGTCGCCTGTCGGCTTTCCTCGGAAGCGCCTGATGTCGCCGATACAGGCCAGCAATTGACCGCCACCGCAGTTCCCCCCGAGACCCCGGCGGCGCCAAAACCCCCGCCCCAGGTCTCGTTGAAGGAGCACGTACCCCAACTGATTGGCCGGCGTCTCAATCCATCTCTCGCTCCCACTGTCCCACTGCCCACAAACCGGACGCAGACGATCGCGAGTACCTGTCAGTACGGTAAAGACGAAATTTGTCAGCAATTGGCGACGCTGCTTGAGCAGCGCCCATCAGCAGACGCTGCCATCATGGCACCGCCGTCTGTGAAGCTAGGTCAGACGTTTCGGTTGGATGTCATTCTCGATCCGACAAGAAAACAGACCAAGGTGCGGCTTCAAGCGGACAATCCGGGAAAGGAAGCACAGCTTCGGTCCGTAAAGTGGACCTACACGATGAGCGCACAAATTGAACCGGGCCCTTCCTTTGAAGCAACCCCTCAATTCGAAAACGCGTTGCAGGCGGTTTCACCAAACCGCCCGACCACCTGGAGCTGGAAATTGAAGGCTGTCCAAGGAGGCAAGAATCTGGACCCGGTAGTTGTGCGGTTGAAGGCATATTTTGTAGTGGACGGCAAGCAAGGAGAACCAGTCGCAGTCGGGGTTCTCCGACAGCCTGTTAGGGTGGTCGTACCATGGTGGACTGGCCCGCTGGAATGGGCACAGCGTCTTGGCCCAATCAAGGAGTTAGGGGGCGGCGCATTGCTCGCCCTCATCGCAGGGGCGGCGTGGCGGGGGTGGACTAAGCGGAAGCGTCGCCGGAAGCCAAAAGCAGACGAGGCACCACCCGCTACTGCGTGAGGAACTAAAGACGATTGCATCGGTCACCATGCGCCGGGCATCGCCCCCGCGCTCGCTCCTAGCCCTGACCGCCTCTCCGCCCTGTCTTGGCCGTTGCCGGTATTGAGTACGGACCCTAGCCAAGCCGTTGACGAGCCAAGGTGGCGGCGACTAGGGATTCGTCCCAGGGAGAAGCCAATGACCTACGTCGTCACCGATGCCTGCATCCGCTGCAAATATATGGATTGCGTCGAGGTGTGCCCGGTCGACTGCTTCTACGAGGGCGAGAACATGCTCGTCATCAACCCTTCCGAATGCATCGACTGCGGCGTGTGCGAGCCGGAATGCCCGGCCGAGGCGATCCTGCCCGACACCGAGGCCGGGCTCGAGCAATGGCTCGAGGTCAACGCCACCTACTCGGCCCAATGGCCCAACCTCACCCGCAAGCGCGAGAGCCCGGCCGACGCCGACGAGCATAAGGGCGAGGAAGGCAAGTTCGACAAATATTTCACGCCCGAGCCCGGCCAGGGGGATTAGCGTCGTCCCAGCGAAGGCTGGGACCCCGGCGGGTGAAAAGCGCCGGCGGTCTTCACCCGCTGGGATGCCAGCCTTCGCTGGCATGGCGGAGTGCGGTCTTCGCCCACCGGGACCCCAGCCTTCGCTGGGGTGACGGGGCGCGCCAATGCGACGGCCCGTCAAAAGGGTAGCTTTTCGGCACCTTTTCGGATATAAGGGGCCCATCGAAGCGGATGCGACGCGCATTCCGCAACCGGTGGTCACGAGAAGAATCGCCGCACATCGCAGTTTGGGTACGTCCTGGGGGGCGGATTGAGTCCGGCGCGGGTGCGGCTGTTCCCAATGGGAAGGTCTATTAAATGGCAGCGAAAGCGTTGAGCTTCGACGTTGGCGATTACGTTGTTTACCCCAAGCACGGCGTCGGCCGGGTGATCGAACTGCAGAGCACGGACATCGCCGGCATGCAGCTCGAGCTCTATGTGCTGAGGTTCGAGAAAGAGAAGATGACGCTTCGCGTTCCGACCAACAAGGCGGAGAGCGTCGGCATGCGCAAATTGTCTTCCGACAAGACGATGCAGGAGGCGCTCGCCACCCTGAAGGGCAAGCCCAAGGTGAAGCGCACCATGTGGTCGCGCCGCGCCCAGGAATATGAGGCGAAGATCAACTCGGGCGACCTCGTGTCGATCGCCGAGGTGACCCGCGACCTGTTCCGCGCCGACGACCAGCCCGAGCAGAGCTATTCGGAGCGGCAGATCTTCGAGGCGGCCTCGAGCCGGCTCGCCCGCGAGCTTGCGGCGATGGAGCAGGTCGACGAGCCGGCGGCCCTGGTGAAGATCCTCGAGATCCTCAACAAGGCGGCGGCGATCTACAATCGCGAGAAAGCCGCGGCGGCGGCCTGACGATCGCCGTCGCCCCAGCGAAGGCTGGGGCCCCGAGGGGTGAAAGGCACAAGCGCTCTTCACCCTCCGGGATGCCAGCCTGCGCTGGCATGACGAGAACGAAGAAGGCGGTCCGGCGACGGGCCGCCTTTTTTGTTGCGCGCCCGTCCGCTCCTGTGTATTAGATGTGTAATACAGCTACGAGGAGACGGACATGCGCGGCGCGATTCTGATTCCGGTTCTGCTGCTCGGGGCCTGCTCGGCGGGCGGGGCCAGCGAAAGCAACGGCCAGCGGGGCAGCCGCGACTTCCAGGTCGGATCGTTCGACAAGATCTCGCTGGCCGGTTCCTCCAACGTCATCGTCACCGTCGGCGGAGCGCCCTCGGTGCGTGCCGAGGGCAACTCAGCCCTGCTCGATAAGCTCGAGATCAAGGTCGAGAACGGCACCCTCCAAATCGGCTACAAGAAGGGCAATTGGTCGTTCGGCTGGCGCAAGGATCACGGCCCGGTCACAGTCCACGTTTCGGTGCCTTCGCTGACCGGCGCGGAAGTGGCCGGTTCGGGCGACATGAAGATCGACAAGGTCGAGGGCGGCGACTTCGCCGGCGAGATCGCCGGATCGGGAGAGATCCAGCTCGCCAGCCTGCGCGCCCGCAACGCCACCTTCGCGATCGCCGGCTCGGGCGGAGTGACGGCGAGCGGCACGGCCGAGACGGCGGATTTCTCGATCGCAGGCTCGGGCGACGTCCACGCCGGCGGGCTCCAGGTGAAGAGCGCCAAGGTGTCGATCGCGGGCTCGGGCAATGTCGAGACCAAGGCGACCCAGAGCGCCAGCGTGGATATCATGGGCTCGGGCGACGTCATCGTCACCGGCGGCGCCAAGTGCAGCGTCAACAAGATGGGCTCGGGCGACGTGCGCTGCGGTTAGCTGTTTCCCGGGCGCTTATCGAGCGTTAACCATTTTCCGGCAGGGTCCCGGCCATGACCAGGATCCTGCCGCTCGCCCTCCTCGCTCTCGCCGCCGCGGCGCCCGCCGCGGCCGCCGAGCGGACCTATTCCGTCACCGATTTCGACCGGGTGCAGGTGGACGGGCCCTATCGGGTCACCCTGACCACCGGCGGCAGCACCGCCGCCCGCGCCGAGGGCTCGACCGAGGCGCTCGACCGCGTCTCGATCGACGTCCAGGGCGGAACCTTGCGAATTCGCCGCAACCGCTCCTCCTGGGGCGGCTATCCGGGCGAAGGCGGGAGCGGCCCGGTGACGATCGCCCTCACCACCCGCGACCTGCGCAATGCCGCCGTGGTCGGCTCGGGCAGCCTCGACATCGATCGGGCCAAGGGTCTGCGTGTCCTCCTCTCGGTCTCCGGAAGCGGCCGGCTGAGCGTCGGCTCGGTCGAGGCCGACAATCTCGTCGTCGGACTGCTCGGCGGCGGCCGGATCGCCCTGGCGGGACGGACCAAGCAGCTCCGGGCGACCGTTCAGGGCAGCGGCGACCTCGCCGCCGCCGGCTTGAGCGCGGACGACGCGCAGATCGTCTCGGACACGGCCGGGAACGTGACCGTCGCGGTCGCCAAAACGGCCAGGGTGACCGCCACCGGGCCGGGCGACGTCGAGATCATCGGCAGCCCGAGCTGCACGGTGGAGGCGAAAGGGTCCGGCCAGGTACGTTGCGGCCCGCCGCGATAGTCACAGCCCGACCTAGGCCGCGGCGCGCTTGGGATCGGGGATCGAGGCGAGGTAGCCACCACCGTCCTCATCGGCCAGAGGCTCGATTACCACCTTGTAGGCACTCGACGGCTCCATTCATTGTCAGCGGTAATCGAAAGTTTATGCGGATAAATCAACGAAAACCTCCCATTAGATCAAGGCCAGCGCCGCCAACCTGGCGGTCAGCTCCGCCGGAAGCTCGGCCAGCCCGCTGTCGTCGCCGTCGAGGTCGAGCGGGGCGTCCGCCGGCTCCAGATAGCGCCAGCCCTGGTGCGCGCGTCTCGGCAGGGCCCGGACCGGGACGAGGAGCGGGTCGAGGCGGATGATCGTCCGGCGATCCTCCTCGCGGTCGGCGAAGCCGATGATGGTCTGGCGGGCGGCGATCCGGTGCTTGACGATCCAGTAGATCGAGCCGCCGATCAGCTCGTCCGCGCGCTTCGGCCGGAACCGGGTGACGATCGGAACGACGCCCCCAGCCAGCCGGAGCCGCTGGCGCGCCTGAAGCGCGTCGAGGCTGGCGCAGCCGACGGCGACCTTGCTGATGTTGAGCGGCATCGGGATTTCATAATTGGATAAACGCTTGGGGCAACAGGAATATTGCTCCCCGGGCTAGCCGGCGATCCCCGATGCCGACGCCAGCCCCAGGAAGACCAGGAAGCCCATCGAATCGGTCACCATCGTCACGAACACCGAGGAGGCCACGGCCGGATCGGCGCCCGCCCGTTCGAGCGTGAGCGGAACCAGAACCCCGGCGAAACCGGCGATGATGATGTTGGCGAGCATCGCCGCCGCGATCACCGCGCCCAAAGCGGGGTTGGCGAAGAAGAGGCCGACTCCGACTCCGATCACCGCGGCGATGGTGAGGCCGTTGAGGCAGGCGACCTGGATCTCGCGAAGGATCGCTCGCCAGGTGTTGGACTGGGTGAGCTGGTTGGTGGCGAGCGCGCGCACCGTCACCGCCAGGGTCTGGGTCCCGGCATTGCCGCCGACTCCGGCGACGATCGGCATCAAAGCGGCGAGCGCCACCATCCTGGAGATGGTCCCTTCGAACAGGCCGATGATCGTCGCCGCGACCAGCGCGGTACCGAGATTGGCGACCAGCCAGCGCACCCGGCTCGAATAGCTTTCGAGCAAGGGCTGGTTGATGTCGCCCTCGCCGGCGCCGGAGAGGAGGAGGACGTCCTCGCTCGCTTCCTCCTGGATGATGTGGACGATGTCGTCGACCGTGATCATTCCGACCAGCCGGCCCGACTGGTCGATGACGGCGGCCGAGATGAGCGCGTATTTCTGGAAGCGCAGCGCCACTTCCTCCTGGTCCATGTCGACCGGGATCAGGGTCTGCTCGCGCTTCATGACGTCGGCGACGGCGACGTTGCGGTGGGTGCGAAGGATCCAGCTCAGCATGCAGGTGCCGACCGGATGGTGGCGCTCGTCGACGACGAACACCTCCCAGAAATCGGTGGTGAGATCGTCGCCGGCGCGCAGATAATCGATCACCTGGCCGATCGACCAATGCTCGGGCACCGCGATCAGGTCGCGCTGCATCAGCCGGCCGGCCGATTCCTCCGGGAAGGCCAGCGCCTCCTCGATCGCGGCGCGGTCGTCGGGGTCGAGCTCGCGGAGGACGGCGCGCTGCTCGTCCTCCTCGAGGTCCTCGATCATGGCGACGGCGTCGTCCGTCTCCATCTCGCCGGCGATGTCGGCGACCTGCCTCGGATCGAGCGCCTCGACCAACTCCTCGCGGACATGGTCGTTCATCTCGGCGAGGACGTCGCCGTCGAGCATGTCGGCGATGGCCGCGGCCAGCGCCCGGCGGTCGTCGCTGTCGATCAGCTCGAACAGGTCGGCGAGGTCGGCGGGGTGGAGCGGCTCGACCAGGGCGCGGGCGCCGTCGGAATCGCCGGCCTCGACCCGGTCCATCACCTCTCTGACATATTCGGGCTTGAGCCGGTCGTCCTCGTCGAGGCGGCCCTGGGTCAGCGCGCCGGCCTGAGTGCCAGGGGGCGCGCCGGACAGATCGATTTCGCTCTCGCTCATCCGCCCTCTTTCGCCCGCTATGGTGTCGCCGTGCCGCTTCCTAGGCCGGGTCATCCGCCCTGTCGATATCGCGCGGGGCTGGCGTCGCTGCGGGCACAAGCTTATGTCCGCGCCAAAGGAGAATCTGCATGGCCGACGAGCTCAACACCCTGGTCCTCAACCTCGACAGCGGCGGCGACGTCGTCATCAAGCTTCGCCCGGACCTCGCGCCCGGCCACGTCGCCCGGATCCGGGAGCTGGTCGAGGAAGGCTTTTACGACGGGGTCGTCTTCCACCGGGTCATCCCCGGCTTCATGGCCCAGGGCGGCGATCCGACCGGCACCGGCAGGGGCGGCTCCGACAAGCCCAACCTCAAGGCCGAGTTCAGCCGCGAGCCCCACGTCCGCGGAATCGCCTCGATGGCGCGCTCGCAGAATCCGGACAGCGCCAACAGCCAGTTCTTCATCTGCTTCGACGACGCCCGCTTCCTCGACAATCAATATACCGTCTGGGGCGAGGTGACCGAGGGCATGGAGCATGTCGACGCCCTTCCCAAGGGCGAGCCGCCGCGCGAGCCGGGGCGGATCGTCAAAGCCTCCTTAAGGCCCTGACGGTGGCTCGGGGGGTCACGCTCGTCACCGGCGCCTCGGCGGGCCTCGGAGTCCATTTCGCCCGCCAGTGCCGCGAGCGCGGCGACGAGCTGGTGCTGGTCGCCCGGCGCAAGGACCGGCTCGAGGCGCTTGCGGCGGAACTCGGCTCATGCCACGTCGTCGCCGCCGATCTGGCCAGGCCGGAAGCGGCCGCCAGGCTGCTCGCGGAGGTAGCGGGGCTCGGCCTCGAGGTGGAGACCCTGATCAACAACGCCGGCTTCGGTGCGGCGGGCGCCTTCGCCGAGGCGCCGTCCGAGCGGCTGCTCGAGATGATCGACCTCAACGTCCGCTCGCTGACCGAGCTCTGCCGGCTGGCGCTGCCGCCGATGCTGGGGCGCCGCCGCGGCTTCATCCTCAACGTCGCTTCCACCGCCGCCTTCCAGGCGGGCCCCTACAGCGCGGTCTATTACGCGACAAAGGCCTATGTCCTGTCGCTCAGCGAGGCGCTGCACGAGGAATCGAAGCGAAGCGGGGTCCATGTCACGGCGCTCTGCCCCGGCCCGACCGCGACCGAATTCTTCGAGGTCGCGGGAAGCCCGGACGGCCGGCTCGCCAGGATGGCGACCGACCCCAAGGCGGTGGTCGCCGCCGGCCTCGCCGGCCTCGCCCGCAACAAGCCGATCGTCGTTCCCGGGCTGATGAACAAGATGACGTCGCAGGCCGGCCGGATATTGCCGCGCAAGGTGCTGAGGCGGGCGGTGGCGGCACTGAAGAACTGACTTGCCTTCCCATGCGAAGCATGGGGAGGGGGACCACCGAAGGTGGTGGAGGGGTATAGGGCGTAGGTCTGCGCCGTTGCGCGCCCGAACCGCCGGGTCCGGGGCAGTTACCCCTCCACCATGCTTCGCATGGTCCCCCTCCCCATCTGGCGATGGGGAGGCAATTACGCCGCCTCCCTCATCTCCTCCTTCAGCAGCCGGTCGAACAGCCAGTCGTGGAAGATCCGCACCGGCCGGCGCTTGAGCGCCGAGCGGCGGCAGGCGAACCAATAGCTGTAGGGGCTCTCGACCTTGTGGTCGAACAGCCGGACGAGGCGCTCGTCGCCCGATCCGTAGAGATGGCTTTCGAGCATGAACGCGACCCCCAGCCCCTGGGCGGCGGCGTCGAGGATCAGCTGGCCCGAATCGAAATGGTCGATCGCCGCCGGCTGAAGGTCCGGAAGGCCGATCGAATCGCTCCAGTAGGCGAAGGATTCGGGCATGTCGCGGTGGAGGAAGATGGTCGCCCCGGCGAGCTCGGCCGGCTCGCGGATCGACTCCTGGAGGGCGCGCGAGCCGATGGCGATGACGCAATTGTTGTCGATCCGCCGCGAATAGAGCGAGGGATCGACCTCCGTGGTGATGGCGATCGCTGCATCGAGCCCCTCGTCGAGGCGGGCGACCCGGTTGGAGCCGGTGTCAATGTCGATGTGAAGATCGGGGTGGAGAGCGCGCAGCCCGGGAAGCTTCGGCATCAGCCGCTGCGAGGCGAAGAGCGACGGCACGGCAAGCCTGAGGCGCATCACCTCGACGCTTCCCGTCGCCCGCTCCATCGCCAGCGCCAGGGCGTCGATCGCCGGGCCGATCTCGGCCATCAGCCGCTCGCCGTCGGGATTGAGGTGGACCGCCTGGTGGCGGCGCTCGAACAGGGGATGGCCGGTGAAGCGCTCGAGCGACTGGATCCGGCGGGAGAGCGCCGGCGACGACAGCGACAGGGCCTCGGCGGCCGCCTTGACCGAGCCCAGCCGGGCGACCTGGACGAAAGCCTCGATCGCGGTCAGCGGCGGCAGTCTGCGCATCGGCACGCCTCCTTTTGTGCGCTGCACCTAGTGTCGCAGACGTAATGAGAGGCGCAAAACTCAGCAAATCACGGTGCAACAATTGCATCCGTAGCATACTTGTTCGCACTTGCACAATAACCCGCCGAAGACGAGAAAGGGCGTGCCTTTTCAGGCATCCTCTCCTAAAAAACTTTCAGGGTCGGTCCTTCGGGACCGGCCCTTTTTTTGCTCGCCCGGAGGGGGCCCTATGCTCGATTTCGCCGCCTGGATGAACTCTGTCCTCGACCATCACGCAGGCTGGGCCGGGCTCGCCTTCGCGCTGATCGCCTTCGGGGAATCGACCGCGTTCGTCGGTGCCTTCATCCCGACGACTCCCGTCCTGTTGCTGGTGGGAAGCATGCTCGCCTCCGGCCGGTTGAGCGCGTGGGAGGTCGTCCCGGGCGGAATCGCCGGTGCGATCCTGGGCTACGGGCTCTCCTACGCCGTCGGCCGCTGGACCGGACGCCGGCTTGGGCGCCTGGCCTGGCTTCGCCCGCACCGCCGCTCGATCGCTCGAGTGCGCCTCTTCTTCTCGCGCTACGGAGCGCCGTCGCTCATCCTGGGGCGTTATGTGCTCGGGCCGTTCCAGTCGCTCCTGCCCTGGTTCGCGGGCGCCGCGGGAATGCCGGCGCGACGCTTCTGGACGATCAACATCGTCTCGAGCGTGCTTTGGATCTTCGTCACTCTGACCGCGGGCTATCTCGTCGCGCGCGGCGCCGGGCGGCTTCCGGTCGGGCAGCAATGGCAGGACAGGGCGGTCGGGATGGTGACCGCGATCAGCTTCGGCGCCGCGGCGCTCTGCATCCTCGTCGCGCTCGCCCAGCCGCTGGCGAAGCTGCTTCGCCGGCTCGTGATCCGCTAGGGTCCGTCCAGTTCAGGTGGAATCGTTCCCCGGCGAAGGCCGGGGTCCAGCGGCACTGCCGGGTGGACTGGGTCCCGGCCTTCGCCGGGAAACAATTCAGCTCCATCCAGACAGGCTCTAGAGCTTCAGCTTCTTGAAGATGAATTCCGGGATCGAGCGGATGATCAGCATGATCGGCCGCCAGATCGCCTTCACATAGACCACGTTCGACTGCCGGACGTGGGCTCGGATCACGGCCTCGGCCACCGTCTTCGGCTGGGCGGTCAGCGCCCTGGGCAGGTTCATCCCCGCCGTCATCTGCGTATCGACGAAGCCGGGCTTCACGGTGAGGACGTGGATGCCCTTGCCGGCCAGGCTGTTGCGCAGGCCCGACAGGAAGGCGGTGAAGCCGGCCTTGGCCGATCCGTAGACGAAGTTCGAACCCCGGCCGCGGTCGCCCGCCACCGAGCTGATGCCGATGATCGTCGCTCCGGCCTTGCCCGCCATCGCCCGGGCGGCGGCGAGCAGGTAGCGGGACGGGCCGCTGTAATTGCTCTCCATCACCAGTGCGGCGGCCTTATCCTCGCCGAGGGAGATTTCGTGATCGCCGAGCAAGCCGACGACCATGATGACGGTGCCGGGCGCCTCGGGCAGAGCCCGGAAGAATGAGTCCGGATCGGGGGCGATGGAGTCGAACTCCACCGCCCGCGCCTCGGCGCCGAAGCGCAAGGCGATGTCGGTGCAATCGGGTTCGAGCTCGGCGGCGCGCCGGGCGCCGAGCAGGAGCCTGCAGCCCTTGGCGGCATAGGCCAAAGCGAGCGCCCGCCCGATGTCGGAGCGGGCTCCGAGGATGAGGACTGGAGAGGCGATCTGGTGGGTCAAAGGCCGAGCCGTTTCGATTGAAGTGAGGAGAATTTGCCGAGTCCCCAGCGGCGGCGGACGTCGCGGAACTCGGCAAGGCGGGGATAGCCGGCCTGGAAGGCGGCGGCGGCGGCACGGGCGTCCTTGGCGAGATAGAGCCGGCCGCCGCACTCGGAGACGATCGCGTCGAGCCGCTCGAGCAAGGCGAGGTTGCGCTCATTCACCGGAAAGTCGAGCGCCAGCGTGTAGCCGGGCATCGGGAAGGAGAGCAGTCCGAACGACTGCGCCCCCATCCGCTTGAGCACCGCGAGGAACGATCCGGCGCCGGCGGCCGAGATCGCCTCCAGGAGCCGGGTCATTCCCGGCCGGCTGGTCGCCATCGGCAGCACGCACTGATATTGGACGAAGCCGCGCCGCCCGTAGATCCGGTTCCAGTCGCCGACCGCGTCGAGCGGATAGAAATAGGGTTCGAGGTCGACGAGTCCGTCGCCCGGCCGATGGGCGCGGTAATAGACATTGTTGAACAATCGCACCGAGAGCGGCCCGAGCGCGAAGGAAGGCGCGTCGATCGGCACCTTGCGGAGCTTTCGACGCGGTCGGCGGAACGGCTCCGAGCGGCAGTCCGCCGGCAATTCGTCGGGAGAGGCATGCTCGCCGAGGAAGATGAGGGAGCGGCCGAGGTCCGCGCCGGTCGAGAGGCAGTCCACCCAAGCGACCGAATAGGTCCATTCGAGCGAGGCTTCGAAAGCGTCGATCGCCGCCTCGAGGTTGCGGGCGCGGATCGTGCGCTGGCGCATCCGCGCCGTCCCCACCCGCTTCATCCTGAACGCCGCGCGAAGGACGATCCCGGTCAGGCCCATGCCGCCGCAGGTGGCGGCGAACAGGTCGGCGTTCAAAGTGGCCGAGCAGCGCTCGACCCGCCCGTCCGGGAGCGCGAGGTCGAGCCAGTCGAGGTGATCGCAGAAGCTGCCTTCGCCATGGTGGTTCTTGCCGTGGACGTCGGCGGCGATCATCCCCCCGACGGTGACGAAGCGGGTCCCCGGAGTCACCGGCGACAGCCAGCCGCGCGGAAGCAATATGTCGATCAGGTCGACCAGGCACAGGCCCGCTTCGCAGGTCAGGAGGCCGATGTCGGAATCGAAGGCGATCAGCCGGTCCATCGCTCCAGTGGCGACGGTGAGGTCGGGGTTGAGGCTGGAATCGCCGTAGGACCGGCCGCAGCCGCGGGCGATCAGGCTGTCCGCCCCGGCCGAAAGGGCGATCGCGTCGGCGGGACGGGCAGCGCGCGCCAGCCGGCACTCGGCGACCGGATAGCGGCCCCAGCCCGACAGACGCTCCGGCCGCCCGGCCGCGTTCATATCGCCAGGGCCACGACCACCGCGCCGAGCGACCCGACCATCCAGCTCACCCTGTCGGTCAGAGCGGACACCACCGGATCGTCGTGCAGGGTGCCCCGGTTCGACAGCACCACCACCCGGCTGACCCAGTAGAGCAGCAGCGGGCAGATCAGCCACAGCCGCTGGGGATGGGCGTAGAGCTCCTGGACTTCGGGGCTGGCGATGTAGAGCGAAACCACCAGGACGGCGCCGAAGCCCGAGGCGCCGGCGAGACCGAGCAGGACGTAGAGGTCCTCCACCCGATAGCTTCGCCCGACCGTCTCGACACCGCCGGAAGCGCGCCGGGCGACGAGCTCGGAACAGCGCTTCACGATGGCGAGGCACAGGAACAGGAACAGGCTGAACATCAGCAGCCAGGGCGATTGCTCGACCCCCACCGCCGCGACTCCGCCGAGCACGCGCACCGAATAGAGTCCGCCCAGCACGATCACGTCGATGAGCAGCTTGCGCTTCAGCACCAGCGAGTAAGCGAGAGTCGCCGTCACATAGAGGACGAGCACTCCGAAGAACCAGATCGGAAGTAGCGCCGCGCCCGCGATCGCCGCGGCGAGCAGAAGCGCCGCGAGCGGCGGTCCGTGCGCGACCGGGATCACGCCCGATGCGAAGGGGCGGCCGCGCTTGCGGTGATGGGCGCGGTCGCCCGGCAGATCGAGCAGGTCGTTGACGATGTAGGCGCTGGACGCCGCCATGCAGAAGCACAGGAAGGCGAGGATCGTCCGGCCGATGGTCTCGAGATCGAAGGTGTGGCCGGCGAGCAAGGGCAGGAAGACGAGGACGTTCTTCGCCCATTGATGCATGCGCAGCGCTCGAAGGTAATCGCGCGGCCGGGGCGAGCGCTGGGCGAGCAGCTTCGAGTTTGGAAAGGCGCGGCCGACTCCCCGGGAGAAGCGCGGGCTGCCGCTGACCACCAGCGGGGTTCGCGCCATATGCCAGACCGGATAATCCACCTTGCAATTGCCGATATAGTCGAAGCCGCCCTTGCCGAACGCGGCGGTCAGGTGCTCGGCCTTGCTTGCGCCGGCGAGGTTCGAAGTCGCGTCGGTGGCGAAGACCCCGGCGATTCCACCGATGCGCGCCGCGATCGCCTCCACATAGCGGCGGTCGGACGCCGAGGCCAGATAGACCGGCCGCCCCTCCGCCTGGGCCGAGCGGATGGCCTCGACCACCTCGTCGCACAGCGGCAGGGTGTCCGAGCCGCAATCGACTCGGCCGGCGAGGGAGGTCTTGAGAGTCGCCTTGCCCGCCAGGGTCCAGGTCACGAGCCGCCAGGATTCGAGCGGATGGCGGGCGACGAATTGAAGCGCCGCCTCGTGGAGCAGGTCGGTGCGGATCAAGGTCCCGTCGACGTCCACGACCAGGGGCACGTCCGTGCCCGGGGCTCGCGGGTCCGGCGTGCCGGAGGGGGCGCTCATCCCGCCCCCGGCGCGGCGGTCTCGGGTGCCGCGAAGGAGTAGCGCTTGTGCGCCCAATAGCTGGTGAGGATCGGGCTCGCGAGGCCGATGGCGTGGGCGATCGCCTCCGCGTGCCAGGCGAAGCCGATCGCCGGGAAGACGAAGCGCGCGAGGCCGACGCTGACGACGAAGACCTGCACCAGGGCGACCAGGTTGACGAGCAGGAAGCGCCAGTATTGACCCTTCCATTCCCTCTCCCGAGCGTCGAAGACGAAGGAGCGATTGAGCAGAAAGGCGGTGGTCAGCGCGACAGGAAAGGCGAGAACGATGGCGGCTTCGTAAGTCGTCACGAGGTCGATAAGGATGCGCGCCAAAAAGTTGACCAGCGAAGCGAACCCACCGATCAGGATGAAGCGTAACAGGCGCGCGCGCTCGTTCACGCCGGCTTCCGCGCGACCACAAGGAATTGCTTGCCGAAGAAACGCCAGAAGAAAGGCATTTTGAGATAGGCCCTCACCAGGAAGTCGCTCGTCGGCATTCTTCCCTGCATCGTATAAGGCAGGAAACGGGGAACCACTCGCTCGGGGCTGAAACCCGCCAGGAAGAGCCCTTCCACGAGAGACTGGTCCGACAGCGGCAGATAGTGATCGTAGAAATCCCAATATTCCTTGTAGGCATATTTGATGTTGGGGCCCACAATAATGAATTTCCCGTTTGGTTTCAGCAACTTATAAACTTCGCCGAACAGGATGTCGAGTTCGCGCTTGTCCTGGAAATGCTCGAGGAAGTTCGACGTGAACACCACGTCGAATTCTCCCTGGGGGAGCTGCGACAGGTCGAGGGCGCTGGTGCGCACGAACCGGACCTCCGGATCCAGATATTTCGGCGCATCCTCGTTAAGGTCGACCGCATATTTGCGGCCGGCCTTTATCTGATTGCTGAACTCGCCATACCCGCTCGCAAGATCGAGCACGGTCGCGTCGGCAGGGACGAGCTTCGAGAAGAAGTCCTTGCAAAGAACCCGCCATACCGCGCGCCGCTTTTCCGCGCCGATTTGACCGAAGCGGTATTCGTAAAGTTGCCTGAGATCGACCATCGGGTCCTTCCTATGCTGCGACCGTCACGGGATCGAGGCGTTGAACCATCTCCTTGGCGAGCCGAACGCTTTCGGAAATGCCGCGGTCTTCCGGATAATAGAAGCAGGTGTCGGCGATCTGCAGCCCTTCGATCGGCGTCTGCACCGGCGGGATCTTGGCCGCGAAGCCCGGCTCGCAGACCGGCTGGGCATGGCGCAGCCGGCCGACATGGGTGGCGATGAGGTCGTCCCGGACGAGCGCGGGCTGGATCCGCTGCAGATAGCCGAACGCCTCGTCGATCAGCTTCGAGTCCGGCCAGCTGAACTTCTCGTGGGTCACCGGCATGTAGTAGGGCACGAACACGATCGTGTCGCCGACCGGGCGCAGGTTCGAGAATTCGATGATTCCGGGTATCTCGATGCCGGGCTCGGCGATGTTGACCCAGAAATGCGGAGTCACCGGGCGCTTCAGCTTGAACACCAGGCAGACGACTCCGATGTTGAGGATCTCGTCATACCTCCGCTTCCAGTCGTCGGGTAGCGCCGGAACCACGCTCGAGATGAGCGGCGTCGGCATGGTCGAGATGACGAAATCGGCCGGAATATAGTCTCCCGCCGCACGGACTCCGGCGACCCGGCCGTCCTCGGCGACGACCTGCTCCACCGGGCTGGCGAGGCGGACCTCGCCGCCCAGCTCGCGGATGCGCTCGACGAGCCGATCCACGAGAGTCTGGCTGCCCCCCTCGATATAGCCGAGCTCCTCCTGGAACATCGACTTGCGCGAGCGGCCGATCCGCTTGACCCGGGTCCAGATCCAGGCCGCCGAGACATTGTCGGCATATTGGTAGAATTTGAGGTCGAACAGCGGCTTCCACAGCCGCTCATAGGCCTCGCGGCCGCTCCAGCGGGTGATCCACTCGCGCGCCGACTGGGTCTCGAGCGAGTCCCACCGCTCGCGCTTGGTCGAGACGAAGGCGAGCAGGCCGTAGCGCAGGCGGGTGAGAAGGCTTACTCCCGGATAGCGGAGCAGGGCGACGGGGTTGCCCCATTCGTGCAGCTTGCCGCCCGAGAACAGGCCCATGCTGGTCTTCCGCCAGCGCATCGCCTCGCCGAGGCCGATCTCGTCGAGCAGCTCGAAGGTCGGCGCGTCCGCCTTGGCGACGAAGTGGTAGAAG
>Ga0190273_10000263_pt1 | contig 23326 bp, 23 predicted proteins | sample Popmic504IS_FD_134513 | JGI IMG/M metagenome (GOLD analysis project Ga0190273, IMG submission 134513) | Populus adjacent soil microbial communities from riparian zone of Shoshone River, Wyoming, USA - 504 IS | ecosystem: Environmental > Terrestrial > Soil > Riparian zone > Trees stand | place... | reverse complement strand
GGCGCAGCGGCGAGATCAGCCGCACCAGCACCTCGTCGCCTTGGACGCTTTCGATGCCTTCGCGCAGGAACTCGGGGTTGAAGCCGATCTCCAGGGGCTCGCCCTCGAACGCCGCCGGCATCGACTCGCGCGCGTCACCGACGTCGGGCGTCTCCGCAGCCACCGTCAGCTGGCCGGACTCGAACGAGAGTCGCAGCGGCGCGTTGCGCTGGGCCAGCTGGCTGATCCGGCGGGTGACGTCGAGGAAGTCGGCGCGCGGCAGCCGCACGTCGTGCTCGTAGGACTCCGGCAGGAGCTGCTTGAAGTTCGGGAACTGCCCGTCGATCAGCCTGGTCGAAAGCAGGATCGACCCGGCCACGAAGACAGCCTGGTTGGGGAGCAGGGAGATGGTCGCGTCGCCCGCCCCCTCCGCCGAGAGGATGCGGCCGAGCTCGCGAAGGGCCCGTGCGGGGATGTTCGACTCCAGCTCCCCGCCGAGGTCGGCCTCCAGCTCGGTCCGTTTGACCGCGAGCCGGTAGGAGTCGGTGGCGACCATCGTCATCTCGCTGCCGCTAGCGGAGACGAAGACGCCGGTTAGGACCGGGCGCATGTCGTCGCGGGACGCAGCCCGCGCCACCAGGTCGATGCTCGCTTCCAGAGCCGCCGCTGGGATCTTCAGCGCGCCCTCCTCCTGCGGCTGCGGGAGTTTCGGGAAGTCCTCGACCGGCAGCACTCGCAGGTGGAAGCTGGAGCCGCCGCTGCGGATCTCCACGTCCTGCTCGGCCTCGCGCGATTCGATCTCGACGCTGGCGTCGGGGAGAGAGCGGGCGACCTCGGCGAACAGCCGGCCGGGAAGGAGAATTGCGCCGCCATCGCCGACCTCGGCCTCGAGGGTGGTCTCCAGTCCGAGATCGAGGTCGGTCGCCGCAAGCGTCACTCGTCCATCAGCCGCGTTGAGGAGAACTCCGGAGAGCGCCTGGGTGGCGGCGCGGGTGGAAACGGCGCGGGAGACAACCGAGAGCTTCGAGACGAGATCGTCACGTTTGGTGGTGAGCTTCAACTTGATGTGCCTCTGATTTCTGCCTAATTGAGTTGGGTTAGGAGCTGTGGAAAAAGCTGTGAATGACAGCCATTCGGCGGTGTGGTGCGCTTTCCGGCCTGTGCAAAGGGCTGGGGAAGCCTGGGGATTCTTACAGCGTGGGCGGCCGTCAGCGCTCGTCGCCAACAGGGTTGTGGATAGCTCCCCGCAACTCGCGCACCTTCTCGGCCAGGTCAGCATCCTCGTCGAGGTTGGCTTCGACCCGCCGCAGGGAGTTGAGCACGGTGCTGTGATCGCGACCACCGTAGAGACGGCCGATCTGGGGGAGCGAGAGGTCCGTGAGGTCCCGGGTGAGGAAGATCGCGACCTGGCGGGCGCGGAGGGGGGTGGCCGCGCGGCTCGAGCCGACGAGCTCGGCGCGGGAGACGCCGAAGCCCTCTGCCACCCGCTGCTGGATGTCCTCCACCGAGGTCAAGCGGCGGGGGCGGATGCCGGGAATCACTTCGGCGATTAGTTCGGAGCTGAGCGGCTGTGCCATCAGCGAGGCATGAGCAAGGACGCGGGTCAGGGCCCCGTGCAGCTGGCGCACGTTGGCATCAATCCGGTTGGCGAGCTCGACCAGCGCGCCCTCGTCGGCGATCTCGACGCCGGCCTCCTCGACCAGCTTGCGGAGAACGGTGAGCCGGGTGGCGTGGTTCGGCGGCTCGACCGGCACGGTCAAGCCCCACTCGAAACGGTCGCGCAGCCGCGAGGCGAGCGTGGAGAGCTCGCTGGGGATGCGGTCGGCGGAGAGGACAAGCTGGCTGCCGGATTCGTAGAGCGCGTTGAAGGTGTGGAAGAACTCCTCCTCGGTCGCCGGCTTGCCCTGCAGGAACTGGACGTCGTCGATGAGAAGGACGTCGATGTCCCGGTAGCGGGCCTTGAAACCCTCGCTGCCAGAGGTCTTCAGCGCCGCCACGAACTCGTTCGTGAAGGACTCGGCGGTGGTGTAGCGGACGCTGAGAGCGGGGGCGTTGTCGCGCAGGTAGTTGGCGATGGCGGCCAGCAGATGGGTCTTGCCCAGGCCGGGAGGCCCGTGGAGGAAGAGAGGGTTGTAGGCCTCTGAGGGGGCCTCGGCAACCGCAAGGGCCGCCCCGTGGGCGAGCCGGTTGCCGGGACCGATTACGAAGCGCTCGAAGGTGTAGTTCGGATTCAGCTCGAGTTCAGACCCTGTCTTTTGGGCCTCGTCGCGGCACTCGCCGAAGCAGACCTGCGTCAGGGGCGACTCCAGCTCGGCCAGGGCTTCCGCGATCAGGGAGGAGTAGCGGCGCTCCGTCCAGGCACGAATTCCCTCGGGGGCGGTGAGGAAGAGGGTCTCCCCCTCGACGCCAGCGGCTTCTACCGGCTCGAGCCAGAGACGGTAGGTCGACTCGGGAACCGAGGCCTGAAGCCGCTCCTGGGTCGCCCGCCAAAGGGCTTGAAGTTCGTTTCTGGGAGAGTCATCGGCCACCGGGCGGCGACCATAGCGCCGTGCCTGACGCGCCAGCCAGGGTGCCTCGCAAATCCCGGGGAAAAGATTCTCGAGGCCGGCTCAAGGCGCCGTCCGTATACTCCGCCGCCATGAAGCGCACGTACCAGCCGAAGAAGCGGAAGCGGGCCAAGACCCACGGTTTCCGCGCACGCATGAGCTCCCGTGGCGGGCGCGCCATCCTCAAGCGCCGGCGCCGTAAAGGCCGCAAGCGCCTGACGCCGTAGCTAAGTTGTCCCGGATGCACGCGTTCACCCGACCGGGCATCTAATGGCGTCGAAGAGACGGCGCCTGTCGCGGAGCGGTGAGTTCGACCGCGTCTACCGTGACGGCTCCTCCTATGCCACGCGCTACCTCGTGCTCTACACCTTCCCTCGCAAGGACGAGGAGCGAGAGGACGTGCGGCTGGGCGTCTCGGTGAACCGCAAGGTCGGCGGGGCAGTCGATCGGAACAAGGTGAAGCGGACGCTGCGAGAGGCTTTTTGGGCACTTTCCGACCGTCTGCCGCCGCGCCACGACTTTGTCATCGTCGCCCGGGCTGAGATCAAGGATCTGATCGAGAAAAGCGGCATGGATGGGGTCCGGGAGAACCTCGAAGAGGCGCTGGCAAAGGGGCGTTCCACGTGAAACGGCTGTTTCTGGCCCCGATCCGTGCCTACATGCGCTGGATCTCCCCTGCTTTTCCCCGGCGCTGTCGCTACGAGCCGACCTGCTCGGCCTACGCCTTAGAAGCCGTCGAAAGGTTCGGGGTCGGGCGCGGCTTTCTCCTCGCCGGTTGGAGGCTTCTGCGTTGCAATCCTTTCACTCACGGCGGCTTCGACCCCGTCCCCGATAGATTCACGCTCCGCACCGGTCCAGTCCACCCCGCCGAGCACCACAAAGCCCACTCCTGATGCTCCCCGCCGCCAACATCCTGCAGCCGCTGATCGACATCGCCAACGGTGTCCTGCAGTTCTTCCACGACAACGTCGGCCTCAGCTGGGGGATGTCGATCATCGCGCTGACGATCGTCACCCGCGCGCTGCTGATTCCCCTCACCTACAAACAGCTGAAAGGGATGCGCGCGCTGCAAGCGCTGCAGCCGCAGATCAAGGAGCTGCAGGAGAAGTACAAAAACGACAAACAGCGCATGCAGCAGGAAATGATGCGCTTCTACAAAGAGAACAAAGTCAACCCCTTTGCCTCCTGCATCCCGCTCCTCGCGCAGCTGCCGGTCTTCATCACGCTCTTCTACGTGCTCAAGAACGAGCTGCCGGAAGACATCTGCGGCTCTCCAGGCTGCAATCCCGGCAGCGAAGCGTCTTTCCTCTTCATCCACGACCTGACCGAGAAGGCGGCGGGGAGCGAACTCATCGTCCTCCTCATCCTCTACGTGGGGACCCAGCTGATTTCGGGGATGGTCATGTCGCTGACGGCCGACAAAAGCCAGCGGACGATGATGTTCATCCTGCCGCTTATCTTCGTCCCCTTCATCCTCAACTTCCCGGCCGGGCTGATCCTCTACTGGATCACCACGAACATCTGGACGATCGGGCAGCAGTTCGTGATCCAGAAAGTCGTGCCTGTGCCGGTTGCGGCTACTCCGCAGGGGGCGGCGGCGGTCACGGAGGCTAAAGCTCCGCCGCCTCCGCCTCGGAAAAAGAAGAAGAGACGGTAGGTCTGGCGGTACGGGGGCCGGGCACCCCTCTTCTCTCAACTTGCTCGGGTCGGCCGGTTCAGCAGTCCTAGACGCGCGCGACCGAGAAGTACAAGCCGTTCAGAGGGGTGCCCGGCCCCCTCTCCACAGTTCCGCCAGTGACGGCTAGCCCTTGGGGCGTTTCTTGGCTATTCCGGGGTTGCGGGGGAGATTGGCGGGGGTGGGGCCCGTCTTCCTCACGATGTGGAGGTGGCGGTGTTTGCTGCCGGCTCTGTCGCCTACGTCTAGGACTTGCTCGGGGTGCATTGCTAGGGAATCGGAGGCGTTGAGGAGTTGTTGTTCCTCTTCGGGGTCGCGTTTGCCCTTCCAGGCGATTAGGAAGCCATTTGGCTTCAGGAGCGGGGATGCGAGCTCGGCTAGGGTTGAGAGGCGGCCTACTGCTCGGGCGGTTACGGCGTCGTAGGAGTCGCGGGCTTTGGTTTTCGCGATGTCCTCGGAGCGGGCGTTGAGGGCGGTGGTGTTGGGGATTTCGGCGGCTTCGGCTGCGCGACGGATGAAGTCGCACTTGCGGCCTACGGACTCGATCAGGTCGATATGGGCCTTGGGTAGGGCCACGGCCAGGACGAGGCCGGGGAAGCCGGCGCCGGCGCCTATATCGGCGATCCGGGTCGCTGCTCGCAGCTCGGGGACCTCTAGGCCGGTGAGGCTGTCTTCGACGTGCACCTGCCAGGCGCGCTGGTCGACGACCGAACTGACGGAGGCCCGCTCCTGGGCGAGCAGATCGAGGACTATCTGGAGCTTCTCCCGCTCAGGGGCGCCCAGCGCCGCGGCGGGGTCGCCGCTCACTCGGGCAGCAGCGGGGCGACGATCACGCAGCGGTTCGGCTCATCGCCCTCGCTGTAGGTCACGATGCCGGAGCGCTCTTTGAGCCTTTCGTGGACGACGCGCCGTTCCTGCGCGCTCATCGGGTCCATCTCCACAACGCGGTTGTTGCTCAGCGCCTGCTCGGCAGCGCGGTCGGCGCGGCCCTCGAGGGTCTCGCGGCGCCGCGCCCGGTAGCCGGCCGCGTCGACCACCACCCGCTTGCGCTCCCGCAGCCCGCGGAAGGCGGCCTGGTAGCAGAGCAGTTGCAGGGCGTCGATCGTCTGCCCGCGCTTGCCGATCAGCAAGCCGTAATCGTCCTCCCCCTCGACCGTCAGCAGGATGCGATCGTCGTTCTCCTCGACCGCAACCTCTCCATCAAGGTCAAGCTCGTCAAGGACGCCCTCGACGAGCGCTTGCGCGCGCTCCGCGGGGGTGTCGGGCCAGTCGAAGTTCTCAGACACGCGCAGCAGGCTATCCGACCGCCTGAAAACGCGCCGGGAATGCACCATCTAGTCTCAGCCCCGTGGGGAAGGTCTATGCCGTCGCGAACCAGAAGGGCGGGGTCGGGAAGACGACCACCGCCGTCAACCTCGCGTCCTGTGCTGCCGCCGGGGGTCAGCAGACGCTGCTCGTCGATCTCGACCCCCAGTGCAACGCGACGGTCGCCCTGGGCGGCGGTCGCGATCTGCATCCCTCCTCCTACGACTGCCTGACCGGCGATACCTCGGTCGCCGAGGCCGCTCGGCCCGCTGGTCCGGACAACCTCTGGCTGGTCCCGGCCAGTCGCGACCTTGCCGGAGCCGCGGTGGAGCTGCCGCGGATCGAGGGATCGGAGACTCGCCTGCGGGAACGTCTGGGCCCGGTGCGCGAGCGCTTCGCTGTCGCCTTGTTGGACTGCCCCCCGGCTCTTGGGCCTGTAAGCGTCAACGCTCTCACTGCTTCTGACCGCGTCATCGTCCCGGTTCAGGCCGAGTACCTCGCGCTCGAGGGTCTGGTCCAGTTCCTGGAAACCCTAAGCCTGATCAGGCGCGAGCTGAACCCTCAACTTGAGGTTTCGGGTCTGCTGATCACGATGCACGACGAGCGGACGCGCCTAGCTCAGGATGTGGAGGCGGAGCTCCGGGACCATTTCGACGGAATGGTCTTCGAGACGGTGATCCCCCGCAGCGTTCGAGTCGCCGAGTCGCCGAGTTATGGTCTGCCCGTGACCGAGCATGCCCCGAGCTCTCGCGGCGCCGTCGCGTATCACGCCCTGGCGAAGGAGCTGGCAAGCCGTGGCTAGTGGCCGGCGTGGAATCGGCCGCGGGCTGGCGGCGATCCTGCCCGAATCGGAGGCCACGGATGCGGGAGAGCTGCGCGAGCTGCCGGTTTCCTTGATCAAGCCCAACCCCTCGCAGCCACGAACCAACTTCGACGAGGAAGCCCTGGCGGCCCTGGCAGCGTCAATCGAGGCGACCGGAGTGGTGCAGCCGTTGCTGGTCCGCCCCCTCCCCGACGGGAGCTACGAGCTGGTCGCGGGAGAGCGGCGCTGGCGAGCCGCTCAGCAGGCAGGGATCGACAAGGTGCCGGCCGTGGTCCGCGATCAGGCCGAGGCCGATCGCCTGCAGGCGGCGCTGATCGAGAACATGGTCCGCGAGGATCTCAACCCGGTTGAGGAGGCAAAGGCCTGCGCGGCTCTGGTCGAGGAGCTCGGGCTGACCAAAGAGGAGTTGGCGAAACGGGTCGGCCGCAGCCGCCCGGCTGTCTCCAACCTGATCCGCCTGCTCGAGCTGCCCGACGAGGCGCTCGCTCTGCTCGAGGCTGGCGACCTCAGCGAGGGTCATGGCAAGGCGCTGCTCGGCGTCCCCGGCAACGACGTCCGTCGCCGTCTCGCCCGCGACGCTGCCCGAGCTGGCTGGTCGGTTCGCGAAACCGAGGAGAGGGTTCGGCTGGCTGGCCAGCCAAGAGCGAGGCCCCGCAGGGCGGTCCCTGACCCCGATGCCCAGGCGGCTCTCCGCGACGCCGCCGAGGCCCTCGAGGAGGCGATCGGGTACGAAGTTCACGCGCGAGCCAAAGGGGAGGGGATCGTTGCTGAGCTGAGCTTTGACGACGTGCGCGAGGCCCATGCCTTGGCCCGCCGTCTACGCAAGCGCAGCAGCTGACCCAGCGGCCTCGCCGCTCCCCCCGACGCCGCTATCATCGCCGTCCCCGGGCGATTAGCTCAGTTGGTTAGAGCGCGTCTCTGATAAGGACGAGGTCCCTGGTTCGAATCCAGGATCGCCCACTCGGCCTCGGGGCGATTGGGCGCCCCTCCGGTGCGGGTAGAAGCCCGACCTATACTTGGCGACTCCACGGCACCGGTTGGGAGCTCCTCTTGCAGCAGATGCAGATCTACGGCGTCAGTTTCGACATGGTCGGCAAGCAGCCGATCGTGTTGCTGAAGACCGTGGACGGAAACCGCTTCTTACCGATCTGGATCGGCCATCCGGAGGCGGCGGCGATCCTGATGAAGCTGCAGGGCGCTTCGACGCCGCGGCCGATGACCCACGATCTGCTCTCTGACGTGCTCGAGAACCTCGATGCGAAGTGCGAGCGGGTGGCGGTGACCGAGCTCCGCGACAACACCTTCTACGCCTCGATCACGGTCTCGATCAACGGCTCTGAAGTCGAGATCGACTCGCGTCCCTCCGACGCCCTCGCCCTCGCGGTGCGGGTGGCGGCGCCGATCTTCGCGGCCGAGGAGGTGATCGAGGAGTCGGCGATCGAGTTCGAGCATGAGGTCGAGGACACCGAGGAGGTCGTCGACAAATTCAAAGAGTTCCTCGACGAAGTCACGCCCGAGGACTTCGCCCAGGGCGATTCCTAGGGCTGCAAAGCGCCCTGGGGGCTAAGCGCAAGATCGAGGATCCGCTCGACCAGGTCCTCGAAGCTGAGGCCCGCTGCCTCGGCGGCCTGGGGGAGGAGTGAGGTGTCGGTGAGGCCGGGGATCGCGTTGGCCTCCAGCAGCCAGGGGCCGTCGGCGGCGAGGATCAGGTCGATGCGGGCGAACCCGGTGCAGCCGAGGGCGCGGTATGTGGCCAGGGCGGCCTCGGTGACGGCGCGCTGCTCCTCGTCGTTCATCTCTGCCGGACAGACGAAGCGGGTGCGGCCGATCTCGTAGCGGGCCTCGAAGTCGTAGCGGTCGCCCTCGAGCAGGATCGCCTCGACCACTGGCAGCGGCTCGTCGCCGAGGATGCTGACCGCCAGCTCGCGGCCGTCGACGAAGCGCTCGAGCAGGATCCGGTCGTCGTAGCTGAAGGCGGAGACCAGCGCCTGGGGAACCTCCGCCGCGGAGCGGGCGAACCTGACCCCGAGCGAGGAGCCGCCGCGGCTGGGCTTGACGACGAGCGGGAAGCCGAGGGTCTCCTCGAGCCGGCCGAGCGCGTCGGCGGCGCCGAACTCGCGGAAGGCGGTCTGGTTGAAGGCGAACCAGTCGGGGGTGGGGAGGCCGGCTTCGTCGATCGCGTCCTTCGCCTGCACCTTGTCCATGCACCGCGCGCAGGCCGCCGCCCCCGGCCCGGTAAAGGGGATGTCGAGGATCTCCAGCAGCTCCTGCACGGTGCCGTCCTCACCGCCGACCCCGTGCATGGCGACGAAGGCGACGTCGGGGCGGTCCTCGTTGAGGCGCTTGACCAGGTCGGGGCCGACGTCGATCGCCGCCACCTCGTGGCCGAGGCGCTCCAGCGCGTCGCCGACCCGCGCCCCGGAGCGCAGCGACACACCCCGCTCGAGCGACCGGCCGCCCTTCAGCACCGTGACCTTCATCCGCCCTCCGCCTTGCGGAACGGGAGCACGTTCGGCTGCGGCTCCTCGGCCGGCTCCGGCTGCCGCTGCTCCCCGGTCAGGGTCCCGTAGAGCTCGACCTGCTCGGCGATCACCGCGCCGATCCGGCGCACGCCCTCGCGGATTTCGTCCTCGGTGACGCCGGAGAAGTTGAGCCGCATCGAGTGGCGGCCGCGGCCGTCGACGTAGGCCCCCTGGCCGGGGACGAAGGCGACGTCGGAGCGCAGCGCCCGCGCCAGCAGGTCGGTGGTGTCGATGTAATCGGGCAAGGTCGCCCAGATGAAGATGCCGCCCTCCGGCTCGGTCCAGGTCGCCTCGGCCGGGAAGTGGTTGCGCAGCGCCTCCAGCATCGTGTCCCGCCGCCGCCGGTAGATCTCGACCAGGTCGTTGACGTAGTGCTGCCAGCGCCGTTCGGCGAAGTACTCGCGGACGAAGTACTGGGTCAGGGTCGAGGTGCAGAGGTCGGCGGCCTGCTTGCCGAGGACGATTTTCTCCATCACCGGCGGCGGCGCTACCGCCCAACCGAGGCGGATCCCGGGCGAGAGGATCTTCGAGAAGGTGCCGATGTAGATGACGAAGTCGCCGCCGTCGAGCTGGTAGAGCGGCGGCATCGGCTCGCCGCTGTAGCGCAGCAGCCCGTAAGGGTTGTCCTCGACGACGAGGATTTCCTCCCGCCGCGCCAGCTCGACCAGGCGCCGACGCCGCTCCAGCGACATCGTCACCTCGGCCGGGTTCTGGAAGCTCGGGACCGAGTAGATGAACTTCGGCCGCCGCCCTTCCTCGCGCAGCTCCCCGAGCAGGCGTTCCAGCACGTCGATGTTCATCCCGTCCTCATCGCATTCGACCTGGATCACGTCGGCCTGGTAGCTGCAGAAGACGGGGACGGCGCCGGGATAGGTGGGGGCCTCGCAGATGACCACGTCGCCTGGATCGACCAGCGTCTTGCAGACGAGGTCGATCGCCTGCTGGCCACCGGTGGTGACGATGATGTCGTCGGGGTCGGGCAGCATCCCCTCGGCGCCCATCACCTCGAGGATGCAGTCCTTCGTCTCCTCGAACCCCTCGGTCGGCCCGTATTGGAGCGCCTTCGCCGCCGACTTCTGGGCGATCCGCGTCATCTGCGCGGCGAAGCTCTTGGGGGGAAAGGTCGAGGTGTCCGGCAGGCCGCCGGCGAGGGAGATGACTTCGGGCCGGGCGGTGATCGCCATCAGGTCCCGCATCGCCGAGGAGCGCATCACCGTGGTCCGCTCGGCGAACAGGCCCGCGTAGCGCTCGAGGTCGCGGGTGCCGGCGTGGGAGCGCCTCCTGTGAGTCGGCTCGGGTACTTCGCTCATCCCGGAAGTGTGGCGGATCGACGCCGGGCCGCCGCCGCCGTTAGGTTTTGGCACGTGGACATTCTCACCGACCTCGGCATCGGCATCGCGATCGGGATGCTCGCCGGCACCGCCGGCACCCACGGCTCCGCCCGGGGCCGGATGACGATCCTCGCCGCCGTGATCGGCCTCGCCGCCGGCTTCCTGATGGACGAGCTGGTCGGGGCCCTGGTCACCGCCGCCGGCGCCGCGCTGGGCTGCATCGTGATCAGCGATGTCGTCTACGGAGCCAGCCGCCGCGAGGGCAGCGGCGGCGCCGCGCTCGCCTTAATCGTCGCCCTGGCGGCGCTGATCGTGGTTGCGATCGCCCTGCTGCTGCCGCCCGCCGTGATCCTCGTCGTGCTGGCGCTGATCTGGCTCGGCATAACCCGCCACCGCCGCGCCCAGCGCAAACACGCGGGCCTGCGCGTCCTCCGTTAGCGGCGCCCGAGCGCCGGGCATCATTCGGTCCATGGCGGCCGCGAAGAAGCTGGTTCTCACCTATGTCGACTCGCTGCGGACCGACATGCTTGAACGCGCGATCGAGGAGGGCAGGGCGCCGACCTTCGGCGCCCTCGTCGAACGCGGCGTCCTGATTCCCGACTGCGTCTCCAGCTTCCCCTCGGTGACCCCCGTGGCGAGCGCCGAGATGGTGACCGGCGTCGGCTCCGACCGCCACTGGATCAGCGGCATGAACTGGTACCACCGGCTCGAGCGGCGCTACGTCGAGTACGGCTCTTCGTTCGAGGCGAGCCGGACCTTCGGCGTCTTCCGCGCCCTCTACGACCTCGTCTACAACATGAACCTTGCTCACCTCAGCCCGGAGATCGAGACGGTCTTCGAGAGTTTGGAAGACGCCGGCGCCCGCACCGCCTGCACGCCGTTCCTCATCTACCGGGGGCGTCAGCGGCACGAGGTCTCCCTCGACGGCCTGCTGCGGCGGGCGGTCGACGCGACCAGGCTGAAGTTCCACCACCACACCTGGGGCCCGACCGACCTCTTCTACGGCGACCTCTACGCCAGCCGCGAGGTGCCCTGCCGCTCGACCTCGATCCCGGGCAACCGCGACGGCTACGCCGCCTGCTGCGCGGCCGAGCTGCTGCGCGAGGACCTCTACGACTTCCTGCTGCTCTCGCTGCCTGACAACGATCACTATTCGCACCGCTACGGGCCGGAGGCGACGGTCGAGTCGATCGCCAAGGCGGACGCCTGCTTCGCCACCTTCGCCGAGGAAGCCGGCGGGCTCGACGAGTTCCTCGAGACCCACGCGGTGATCCTCCTCGCCGACCATGCCCAGACCGAGGTCCACCGCGGGCTGCCGCTGGCGGAGCTGCTGAGCGCGGAGTGGTCGGTGCTGCAGCCCTCCGAGGAACGGCCGGAGCTGGCGCAGCTGGCGGTCAGCCCGACCGGCCGTGCCGCCCACGTCTACCTGCTGCCGGGGGAGGGGGAGCGAGCCGAGCCGGCGGCGGTGGGGGCGCGGCTGGGGGTGACCGAGGGGGTCGACCTGGTCTGCCGGCTGGAGGACGCCGATGGGCTGCCGCTGCGGCGCGAGACCCCGGGGATGCCGCCCGGCGGCGGCGCCTGGGCGGTGGTCGAGCGCGGCGACTGCGCGTTGCGCTTCCGCCCCGGTGAGGAGCTGGCCGACCTGCGCGGCGGCCGCTGGGAGGTCGAGGGCGACCTCGAGGCGCTGCAGATCTCAGTCGAGGGCGACCGTCTCAGCAGCGAGACCTACCCCGACCCGCTGGCCCGGGTGTGGTCGGCGCTGACTGCGCCGCACGCCGGCGACTTCCTGGTGTCCCTGGCGCCCGGCTTCGAGGCGGTCGACTGGGGCGGGGTGAGCCACGCCGGCGGCGGCAGCCACGGTGCACTCCACGCCGGCGACTCCCTCGGACCGCTGCTCTTCGTCGGCTGCGGGCCGGAGTCGGCCGGCGAGCGAGAGCAGTGGGCGCTGCGCGACGTGGCGCCGGTGATCCGCGAGCACTTCGGGCTGGCGTCCTCGGCTTGAGGCGCGCGGCGCTCCTGATCGCGCTGGTCGGGGCGCTGGCCAGCTTCGCCCTGCCGGCCTCGGTGGGCGCCGCCGAGAACCCACCGCGGATCAGCTCCGAGGAGGCGACCGCCGCCGCGAACGAGGACGCCAAGGTCCGCGAGCAGCGGCAGGAGCACCCGCACCTGGGCGCGACCGCGACGATGAATGAGGGGCACTGGGAGGTCGCCTACTTCGAAGGCGGCGAGCAGGAGGCGCTGGTGCTCATCGATCGGGAGAGCGGGGAGGTGCTGGAGTCGTGGACCGGCTACCAGGTAGCCTGGAAGATGGCCCGCGGCTACTCCGGCGCCTTCGGCCACAAGCTGAACGCGCCCTACGTGTTCCTGCCGCTCTGCGCGATCTTCCTCCTCGGCCTCGTCGACTGGCGGCGGCTCCGGCGCGTCGCCAACCTCGACCTCCTCGTCCTGCTCGGCTTCGGCCTCTCCCACTACTTCTTCAACCGGGCCGAGATTGGCGTCTCGGTCCCGCTGGTCTATCCGGTCCTCGCCTACTTGCTGGGCCGCTGCCTCTGGATCGGGTTGCGGGGAAGGGGGGAGGGGCTGCGGCCGGTCTGGCCGGTGATGTGGATGGTGGTCGCGGCGCTATTCCTGATGGGCTTCCGGGTCGGCCTCAACCTCGCCGACTCCGGCGCGATCGACGTCGGCTACGCGGGCGTGGTCGGCGCCGACCGGATCGTCCACGGAGAACCGATCTACGACAACTTCCCCGACGACATCTCCCAGGGCGACACCTACGGCCCGGTCAACTACCTCGCCTACGTCCCCTTCGAGGCGATCTGGCCCTACTCGGGCAGCTGGGACGATCTCCCCGCCGCCCACGGCGCCGCCGTCCTCTTCGACGTAGCCGTCTTCGTCCTCCTGCTCCTCCTGGGCATCCGCATCCGCCCCGGCCCGGAGGGCCAGCGCCTAGCTGCCACCCTCGCCTTCGGCTGGGCCGCCTACCCGTACACCGCCTACGTCCTCGAGTCCAACTCCAACGACTCGCTGGTGGCAGCTCTCCTACTTGCGACTTTGCTCCTAGCCGCCAAACCTCTGGCCCGCGGCGCGCTTCTGGCGGCAGCCACCTGGGCCAAGTTCGTAGCAGCACCCCTCGTCCCGATGTACATGACCTACAGCGAGCGCCCGAGTTCGGCCGGGGGTGTCCGAGTACGACCCCGCACGCAGGACACCCCCGGCCGCCCAGCGCTTCTTTTCATCCTCGCTTTCTCCCTAGTGACTGCCGCAGTTCTCCTCTGGCCAGCCATCAACCCAGGCCTGGAGACGTTCTACGACCGCACCATCGCCAGCCAAGCAGGCCGCGATTCACCGTTCAGCATCTGGGGCCAAGCCCCGTCCCTCGAACCGATCCGCATAGCCCTGTTGGCAGCGACCGGGGCCCTGGCGATCGCCTTCGCCTTCGTCCCCAAACGCAAGTCCCTGGTTCAACTGGCGGCGCTCTCAGCCGCCCTTCTGATCCTGCTGCAGCTGACCCTCCACCACTGGTTCTACCTCTACGTGGTCTGGTGGTACCCGCTGCTGCTTGTTGCTCTGGCTTCCCCTTCACCAAGAGCTGGCCCCGAACGAACAATGCTCAAGACTTCTTGCTCTTTCCGAACGAACCTGCTACCAAGACAAACGGGCAGGGAGCTTTATCGAGAGGAGAAATCATGAAATCCGTCCGAGTCTTGGCTCTGGCCTCTACCGTCCTCGCGCTCTGCGCATTCTCTGTCCCCGCCAACGCAAACTCGCTCACATCACCTAAAGGCACCACTTACACAAGCACGATCAAAGGTGAATCCGAGGGGGCCGTCACCTTCACAAGTGTTTTTGGTGGCTTTGGGGCGATCAGCTGCAAAAAATCCACCTTCGAAGGAAAAGTGGAAACTCATGGGTCGTCTGTCGAAGCCGGCGGGTCTTTGAGCAGCATGACGTACAGCGAATGCACCGGTGGTGGTCCGGTGACAGTCCTGGTGAAAGGCACGTTTCGGATCCACAGGATCTTCCTGCCGAAGATCACATTGAAGATCAAAGAAACGATCATCCACGCAACCCTTTTCGGGACCTGCGTCTTTAACGCCGAAAACAACGGAGGCACCCTTACAACCACCGAACAGACCGGGGGCGCTGCAACAATCGATCTCAGCGCAACCCTCACGAGCCCCTGTGGCAATGCCACGATGGAGGGCGCATACAAAGTCGTGACTCCGAGCACCTTGTACGTCGACGAATAGGCCCTTTCAGAGCTAGGAGCACAGTCACCCCAAAGGGTGCTGTGCTCCCATCACGGCCCTGCAGCCGGGGCCAGCACCTGCTCGAACGAGTCGGCCAGACCCCGCTCGTTGACGTCGACCAGGGCGCCCATCACCCAGACGTCCTCCTCCGCGGTTTCGAACCGGGTCGGCATCTGGGTGATCAGGGACTGCAGCGCCTGCTCGGGTTTGACGCCGAGGACGCTGGTGCGGGAGCCGGTCATGCCGACGTCGGTGATGAAGGCGGTGCCGCCGGGGAGGACGCGGCCGTCGGCGGTGGGGACGTGGGTGTGGGTGCCGAAGACGGCGCCGGCGCGACCGTCGAGGTGCCAGCCCATCGCGACCTTCTCGCTGGTCACCTCGGCGTGGAAGTCGACGATCACCGCGTCCTGCTCGTGGTGGCTGAGGATCGAGTCGACGGTGTCGAAGGGGGAGCGGGCGACGCGGAGGCCGACGGCGCCGCTGAGGTTGATCACCCGGACCCGCATCCCGCCCACTTCGACGATGGTGTGGCCACGGCCCGGGTTCCCCTGCGGGTAGTTGGCGGGCCGGATCACCCGGTCGCTGTTTTCGAGGAACCCGTAGGCCTCGCGGTGGCGGTAGACGTGGTTGCCGGTCGTGATCACGTCGGTCCCGGCGCCGAAGAGGTCGTTGGCGGTGCGCTCGGTGATCCCCATCCCGCCGGCCGAGTTCTCGCCGTTGACGATCACCAGGTCAGGCGCATGGCGCTCGCGCAGCTGCGGCATCGTCTCCCGCAGGCCCTGCCGGCCGGGGCTGCCGACCACGTCGCCGATGAACAGAACTCGCATGCTGGGCTGACCCTATCTGCGAGATTGCGCGGGGTGGTGGATCCGGAGGAGAGGAAAGCGATCCTGAGGCGCGCCCTCGACTACCCCTACGAGGCGCCGCAGGGCTCCTACCTCTACCGCGACGGGCAGGCACTGGAGCTGCCGCCGGACGGTCCCGACCTAGCCGGCCGCTCTCCGCTCCTCTCCTACGGGGCGAACTCGGCGCCCGAGGCGCTCGCCCGCAAGCTCGCCGCCCTGCCGAGGACGGAGATGCCGGTGCTGCAGGCGGAGCTGGAGGACTTCGAGGTCGTCTATTCCGCCCACGTCTCTCCCTACGGAGCGGTGCCGGCAACTCTGCTCGAGAGCCCGGGCACGACGGCGCCGGTCTTCGTCATTCATCCCACTGAGGAGCAGTGCCTCCTGCTGACGGCAAGCGAGCCCAACTACGACCTGGTCGAGGTCGACGGGATCGCCGCCTACCGCAGCAAGCACGGGCCCCTTTCGATCGACGGCTCGCCGGTAGCCCTGTCGGCGATCCGCTCCCGCGGCCGGACGCTTCCCGAGCTCGACGAGCCGGCAGTGCTCGAGCGGGTCCGTACCCGACTTCGGCCGACGCTCTCGCTGGAGGAGTTCGTCTTCGAGTGCGCCGAGCGCGGTGGAATCAGACCGCTGAGAATCGACGCAGCGCCACCCGAGCGATAGCGGAGTAGGCGACGCAGAGGATCGCCAGATGGAGGAGCGGGCCGCCGATGCTCGGCCCGGCCTCGTCCAGCGCGGCGGTGATCGCTTCCAGCGCCGGCTTGAACGGGAAGAGGGCGGTGAAGTAGCGGATCGCGTCGAAGGCGGTGGGGCTGACCGCGCCCGAGGGGATCAGGGAGAGGAAGGCCACCGGGAGGGTGACCATGAAGGCGAGCAGGGAGACGGCCCGCACCTCGCGCGCCGCCGCTCCGAGTGCAGCGCCGGCAGCCCCCAGGGCCGCCGCGGAGACGACGATCGCCAGCAGCCACAGCCCGATCCGGTCGAGCTCGAGCGGGACGAAGAACTGCATCCCGACCAGCATCAGGAGGGTGACGAGGACCCCGACCACCACCCCCAGCAGGACCTTCTCGCTCAGCAGCCCCGTGGTCGAGACCAGGCCGCGGGTCAGGCGCGGGAAGGCGTTCTCCTCCCGCTCCAGGGCAAGCGAGCCGGCGACGAGGAGGACGACGACGAAGGCGAGGGTGAGCGTCGCGGCGACGGCGATCGCGAAGATCTCCAGCGGCGGCGACTCCCCGCCGACCACCACCTTGTCGACGGCGATCGGCTGGGTGAGTCGGTCGATCAGCGGTTTCGCCACGTCGAGGTTGTCGCGTGCCTGGGCGGCGAACTCGGTCACTTCTTCCAGGGCGGGGCGCAGGTTCGGCGGCAGCGCCGGCGTCACCTGGGCGAGGATCTCGGCGCTCGCCCGCAGCCCCAGAACCGGGATCGTTTCCCCGAGCACCTTGAACTCGCCGCCGTTGACGATCAGCCCCAGGTAACGCCCACCTTCACTGCCGATCCGGCGCGCGATCGAGAGGTTGGCCTGGGCCAGCAGGCTGGTGATCCGGTCGTCGACGAGTTCGGCCTTGACCGCGTTTTCCTCGTTGACGAGAACTTCGACTTCCGGCACCCCCGGGGTCAGGGTGGAGAGCGAGTTGATCTTGTTGACGAGGTCGGCGGGGAGGATGAGCGCCGCCAGCACGTCTCCGGAGGCGACCCTTTCCCGCGCCTCGGCGCGATCGCTGACGAAGACGCACTCGACCCGCTCGCAGATTCGGTCCTTCACGTTCGCCTTCGGCAGCTCCTGGCCGCCGACGTTGATCCGGGTGTTCGGCGGCACCTCGTTGAGGAAGGCGACCCGCGGGTCTTCGGGGCCGCGGGAGATCGCGAAGCCGACCAGGACCGCGATCAGGATCGGGTAGGCGACCAGGAGCACCGCCTGCAGCGGTGAGCGCCGCAGGATCTGCAGGTCCTTCAGCAGCAGCCAGCGAACCCCGCGCATCAGTGCCCCCGGTGGTGGAGGTAGGCGACGAAGGCGGTCTCGAAGTCGCGGTCGGCGGCCTCGGGCGCCTCCCGGCGGACCGCCTCGCGCAGCTCCTCCGGCGGGCCGTCGAAGAGCGCCTCGCCGTCGGCGAGGACCAGCAGCCGGCCGCCGTAGCGCTCGGCCTCCTGGATGTCGTGGGTGGAGAAGATCACCGTCGTGCCGCGGCCGGCGAGGCCGGAGACGAACCCCCAGAGGCGCGCCCGCTGGCGCGGGTCGAGACCGACGCTCGGCTCGTCGAGCAGCAGCACCGCCGGCCGCGAGAGCAGCCCGATCGCGATGTTGATCCGCTGCTGGTTGCCACCGGAAAGGCGGGCAACGATCTCCCCCCGCCGCTCGCGCAGCCCGGTCAGCTCCAGCATCTCCTCGGCCGAACCCCGCGGATCCTCATGCCCCTCCAGCCGAGCAAACAACAACAAGTTCTCCTCCACCGTCAACCGCCGATAGAGCGCCGCCTGCTGCGGCACCCACCCGACCCGCCCGTCGACCGAGTCGACCGTCCCCTCATCAGCCTTCGAGATCCCCGCCAGGATCGACAGCAACGTCGTCTTCCCAGCCCCGTTGGGCCCAATGATCGCCACCAGCTCCCCAGCCCCCGCCTGAAAGCCGACCCCCTTCAAAGCCGCCCGGTCGCCATACCTCTTGACGACATCTTCGGCCCGAAGGGCAGCAGTAGTGGCCGACTCCATCGCGGGCAACGCTACCCATGACGGGAGGGTCCGTGCCCCCTCCGAACGGCTTGTACTTCTCGGTCATGGCAATCTAGGACTGCTGAGGGCGCCCCACCCGAGCAAGTTGAGAGAGGAGGGGGCACGGACCCTCCCACCGGCCACCCCTCCCTAGAATCGAGCCAGATGTCCTTCCCCGCCACCCGCATGCGCCGCATGCGCCGCACCGAGACCCTGCGCGGCCTAGTCCGCGAAACCGAGCTTTCGCCAGCGCACCTGATCCAGCCCGCTTTCGTGGTCGCCGGCGAGGACGTGCGCGAGGAGGTCTCTTCGATGCCGGGGATCGAACGCTTCTCGATCTCCCACCTGGTCGAGGAGGCGGGGGAGATCGCCGCCGCCGGGATCGGGGCGTTGATGCTGTTCGGCGTCCCCGCCGTCAAGGACGACGCCGGCTCCGGCGCCTACGACGACGAGGGCGTGGTGCAGATGGCGGTGCGCGCGCTCAAGGACGCCCACCCCGACCTCACCGTGATCACCGACGTTTGCCTCTGCGAGTACACCTCGCACGGCCACTGCGGCGTGATCCGCGACGGCCAGACCGAGGTCGACAACGACGTCACCGTCGAGCTGCTGGCGAAAACCGCGATCTCCCACGCCGTTGCCGGCGCCGACGCCGTTGCGCCGAGCGACATGATGGACGGCCGGATCGGCTCGATTCGCTTCCAGCTCGACGAGGAGGGCCACTCCGAGGTGCCGGTCATCGCCTACAGCGCCAAGTACGCCTCGGCGTTCTACGGGCCCTTCCGCGACGCGGCCGAGTCGACGCCCGGGTTCGGCGACCGCCGCGGCTACCAGATGGACCCGGCCAACGCCGCCGAAGCGGTGCGGGAGGCAGAGCTCGATCTCGACGAGGGCGCCGACATGCTGATGGTGAAGCCCGCCCTCCCTTATCTGGACGTCGTGCGTCAGGTCAAGGACGCGACCGGCGCCCCGGTCGCCGCCTACCACGTCTCCGGCGAGTACTCGATGCTGAAGGCGGCCGCCGCCAACGGCTGGATCGACGAGCGGGCCGCCGTGGTCGAGGCGCTGACTTCGATCCGCCGCGCCGGCGCCGACGCGATCGTCACCTACTACGCGAAGGAGGCCGCGCCATGGCTTCGGTGAAAGTGCCGCAGTCGAAGGCGCGCAGCCGCAAGGACGGCTCCGCGATCCCGCTGGACGAGACCGACAAGCGGTTGATGAACCTGCTGCAGTCGCGCTTCCCGCTCGACCCCGAGCCGTTCGCGCTGGTCGCCTCCGAGGCGGAGCTCGAGCTCGACGACGTCCTCGCCCGCACCCAGCGTCTGCTCGACGGCCGGATCATCCGCGAGATCACGCCGATCTTCGACACCCGCGCGCTCGGCTACGAGTCGATGCTGGTGGCGGCGAAAGTCGACTCCGAGAACCCGCAGCGGGCGGCGAAGATCGTCAACGCCCACCCCGGCGTCTCCCACAACTACCTGCGCACCCACGACTTCAACATGTGGTTCACGATCGCCACCCCGCCCGACTCGGAGCTCGGCCTGAAAGGGACGCTCGAAGCGCTGATGGAGGAGACCGGGGCGGAGTCGATGCGGGAACTGCCGACCCTGACCCTGTTCAAGATCAACATGAACCTGGAGATGGAGAAGGGCACCGACGCGCTGGCGGCGGCGGTCGAGGCGGCGCCGCCGCGCGAGCTCGAACCGCAGCCCTACGACGAGGACGACATCGCCCTGATCCGCGCCCTGCAGGGGCCGATGGAGGCGACCGCCCGCCCGTACGACACGGCCGCTGGGGAACTCGGCATCACTACCGACGAGCTGCTGGACCGGCTGCGGGGCATGGTCGACCGCAAGATCCTGCGCCGGGTCGCGGCGATCCTCTACCACCGCCGCGCCGGCTTCTCGGCCAACGGGATGGGGGTCTGGAAGGTGCCGGCCGACGAGATCATGACCACGGGGGCGAAGATGGCTTCCTTCCGCGGCATCTCCCACTGTTACCAGCGGCCGACCTACGAGGACTGGCCCTACAGCGTCTTCACGATGGCCCACGGCCGCTCGAAAGAAGAGTGCGACGCGATCCTCGACTCGATCGCCGAGGAGTGCGGGATGGGGCCGGACGATCGCGCCACCCTCTACTCCTCGACCGAGTACAAGAAGATCCGCCTCCACTACTTCACCGACGACTACGCGCAGTGGGAGGCTGAACATTCATAAGGGTGCGGCGCCTGGCGGCGCCGCAGAGGACGGCGCCAGGTTGTTCGCGCGGGCACAGGAGGTTCTGCCTGGGGGAGTGAACTCGCCGGTGCGGGCGATGCGGCAGATCGGCCGCGACCCGATCTTCATCGAACGCGGCGAAGGCCCCTGGCTGTTCGACGTCGAGGGCAACCGCTTCATCGACTGGATCGGCTCCTGGGGCCCGATGATCCTCGGCCACGCCGAGCCCGCCGTGGTAGCGGCGGTGATCGAAGCGGCGAAACGAGGGACGAGCTTCGGCGCCGCGACCCTGGCGGAGGTGCGGCTGGCCGAGGAGGTGGCGGCGCGGATGCCGTCGGTGGAGATGGTGCGGATGACCAGCTCCGGCACCGAGGCGGCGATGAGCGCGGTGCGGCTGGCGCGGGCAGTGACCGGCCGCGAGGTCGTGGTCAAGTTCGCCGGCGCCTACCACGGCCACTCCGACGGGCTGCTCGCCGACGCCGGCTCCGGCCTGGCGACGCTGGGCGTGCCCGGCAGCCCCGGCGTGATCGCGGCCCAGACCGCGGCGACCGTGGTGGTGCCGTGGAACGACCGCGAGGCGGTGAGCAGGGCGCTCGCGGAGCACGATGTGGCGGCGCTCCTGGCCGAGCCGATCGCGGCCAACATGGGCGTCGTGCCCCCGGCCGAGGGCTACCTCGAGTTCCTGCGAGAGGCGACCCGCGCGGCGGGGGCGCTGCTCGTCTTCGACGAGGTGATCACCGGCTTCCGCGTCGCCCGCGGCGGCGCGCAGGAGCTGTTCGGCGTCGAACCGGACCTGACGGTGATGGGGAAGGTGCTCGGCGGCGGCCTACCGGCGGCGGCCTACGGGGGACCGCGCGAGTACATGGAACGGATCGCGCCGGCCGGCGACGTCTACCAGGCGGGAACGCTGTCGGGGAACCCGCTGGCCGTGGCCGCGGGCCTGGCGACGCTGGAGCAGCTCGACGCCGCCGCCTACGGGCGCCTGGGGGAGCTGACCGACCGCCTCGCCCGCGGCTTCGAGGAGCTGGCAAAGGACCGGCCGCTGCAGGTCGCCTCGGCCCCCGGCCTCGTCACCCTCTTCTTCAGTCCCGTCCCCGTCGTTGACTTCGCGACCGCGACCGCCTGTGACACCGAGGCCCACGCGCGCTTTTGCCGCGCCCTGCTCGAGCGCGGGGTTTACCCGCCCCCCGCCCAGTACGAGGCCTGGTTCGTCTCGCTCGCCCACGAAGAGGCGACGATCGACCAGACGCTGGAAGTTGCCGCCGAGGCCCTCGACGAGGCTCTGGGATGACGAGCGGTCAATTCGACGCACCATGGCTGTCGAGATGACCACTCGATCGCCCGACGACGCCTTGCAGGCTCTCGCCGACCAGCTGCGGGCCGAGGACACGCCAATCTCCCCGCACGTCGTGGACCCCGCGGAGCCGCCGCTGCTGGGCAAGCTTGCCGCCTCGGGGCCAGGTGCCGCGGCGTCGCCGGCCGAGTACGCTTTCGTCGTCGAGGCCGTCCGTGAGGGCTACCTCCTTCACTACGAGGAGCCGCGTCTGCTCGCCGGTCACGACTCCGACCTCGCTCTGCTCGCCGGCGATTACCTCTACGCCCTCGGCCTCGATCGCCTCGCCGCCCTGGGAGACACCCGCGCCGTCGTCGTCCTCTCCGACCTGATCAGCACCTGCGCCCGCCTCCAGGCCGAAGGGAACCTTGACTCGATCCCGAACCTCTGGCGGACGGCGGCCGAAGAAGTCGGCGGCATTGCGACAGAAGTTCAACGAGTGTGATGCAGATCACACCCCCTAATCAATAGACTCCATCTCCCTACGCGAACCGACTGTGGCTGACGACGCGAACAAGGTAAACGGGGCCGAGGAGGCGCCAATCAAGGAGCGGGCGAAGCCCGACCCTCCCGGCTATTTCGAGGGGGAGTCGATGACGCGCCGCCACGTCTTCACGGTCGCGTCCCAGGCCCTCGGCGGACTCGCCGCCGCCGGCATCGTCCTGCCCGCCGTCGGCTTTGCCGTGGCGCCGATTTTCCACCGCGGCAAGGAGCGCTGGGAGGCGGTCGGCCCGGTCTCCGACTTCGTCCCGGACACCTACCGCCAGGTCGTCTTCACCGAGACCGAGGGGATCGGCGACGCCGGCAAGACCACCGCCTACGTCCGTAAAGGCTCCCCCGACCTCGACGAGGATCCGGGCGAGATCATCGCCGTCTCCAACCGCTGCGCCCACCTCGGCTGCCCGGTCCGCTTCGTCGAGGCCGCCGGCAACTTCATCTGCCCCTGCCACGGCGGCGTCTACGACTTCGTCGGCAAAGTCCTTGGCGGCCCGCCGGTGCGGCCGCTAGACCGCTTCCAGACCCGGATCCGCAAGGGCCAGGTCGAGGTCGGCCCGCGCTACAGCGTCACCTCGCAGCTGGAGCCCGTTCGCGCCCGCGACCCCGGCGAGTTCACCGGCGGGATCTGGGAATACCTCTACCCGCCGCGACCCTCTACCTTCCCGGCGCCCTGATGCCCAGCTTCCCGAAACCCAAGATTCCGGATGCGATCGTCCCGCCGCCGCTGCGCAAACCCGGGAAGCCCGGCACCGGCGGCACTCCCAAGGGTCAGGCTCCGTCGGACCTGAAGACGTCCCCACCGGAGCGTCGATCCCACGGCGACAAACTGCTCGAGCGCGGCAAAGAGGCGCCGATCGACGCCCTCGGCTGGGTCGACCAGCGGCTCGCCGCCAGTGGCTTCCTCACCGGCATGCTCTTCCGCAAAGTGCCGAAGGGGACCAACTGGTTCTACACGTTGGGCTCGGCCACCCTCTTCGCCTTCGTCGTCCAGGCTGTGACCGGGGTCTTCCTGGCGATGTTCTACGTGCCTTCGGCCACCCAGGCCTACGCCTCGATCGCCCACATCAACAACGAGGTGCCGTTCGGCCAGCTCGTGCACGGGATGCACAAATGGGGCGCCTCGGTGATGGTGATCCTGATCTTCCTGCACATGGGCCGCACCTTCTTCTTTGGCGCCTACAAGTACCCGCGCGAGCTCAACTGGGTGATCGGCGTGGTGCTGCTGATCCTGACGATGACGATGGCCTTCACCGGCTACCTGCTGCCGTTCGACCAGCGCTCCTTCTGGGCCTCG
>Ga0190273_10000262_pt1 | contig 23330 bp, 22 predicted proteins | sample Popmic504IS_FD_134513 | JGI IMG/M metagenome (GOLD analysis project Ga0190273, IMG submission 134513) | Populus adjacent soil microbial communities from riparian zone of Shoshone River, Wyoming, USA - 504 IS | ecosystem: Environmental > Terrestrial > Soil > Riparian zone > Trees stand | place... | reverse complement strand
GCTCCTTTACCTCGTTAGGCCTGTAAACTTTTGTAGACAACACCTTGTTAACGAGAGAAGAGGTTTTATTGTTATAAATTACCAAATTTTTATCTGAGTATTTCTTTAGGCTATCTCTATTTAATAGAGAGATTTCAATCACATTCAATGCTCCCTTAATATCAAAATTTTTAAACCTGAACATTACATGTATGCCATCTGTTTCAGGGCTCCCATCTGCCAGGGGTATCCAACTCTTGATTACAGGCGACTCCACTTGATCTTCTGCAAACAATAAGTAAATCTTACCAGCATAATTTAACTCTTTAGATAGTATTCTAACATATTGGGCAATGATTAGTGTCTTATTCATTTCTTCGACGTATGACGATGTAAAAGTTGTAACACTAACATTGCCATAACACTTTTGGATCATTTTATCCTTATGAGCCCACGCCAAATTTGACATTAGTAATAGAAAAATTATAGTAATTCTCATCGGTAATTTATAAGGGGGTTAAAATGTTTTTCCCTCTAAAGGAAGAACGGTAGGAGTTATAGTAGAGGGGACATTGTTTATATTCAATTGCGAATCCTGTGCACTAGGATTAGTTTTAGAAAGTTCCAGGTCAACTTTATAAATGACATCCTTACCATTTTTGCTTAGTTTTCCTATATAGGCCAAGCCACTAGGTGTAAAAATGAATGAATATTCAAAGGTAGGACCTTTTATATCTTTGTGACTACTTGCCTGTGTATCAGTTCCACTAGGACCATTGTCTCCGTTGCTCACTTTATATTGCCAAGGTCCTTCGCCAAAATCCTTAAGTGTTAATTTAGAAATTTCTTTTTTTGTAAGGGGATTACCTGTTGTGACATTAGCAATTACTATTGCAGCCCAGATTTCGTCCCCGTGTGTGTGTGTATCGCCCGCAACTACTGCGCCTGTAGGAAAATCGTCAGACTGACTAGGGTCTGAAAAACCAGTTGTGAAAATTTTCGGTGTGGCATATGAGTAGCAACCATCTTTGGTTTTATAAAATTGTGTAGAAATTTCGCGATTCTCTTGTATAGAATAGCCATTGTACTGTTCTGAAAAATTACGAGCTGCTTCCTTGAGAGTTTGATGCATTAAATGGGGCTCTAGCCCTTCCAATTCCCTTGCATCAATAATTCTATTGCCGCTAAAAACATATGGTCCCCAATCCGCATATTTCTCGGTCAGCGGATCAATATTCATAAATCTACCAATAGCATAGTCATAATTACGCCATTTAAAGCTATCCCAATTGAGTCCCAATTCGTCTTGTCGTTCCTGTTCCTGATATTTATAATTTTGCGCTTTGCTATTACCATTAGATGTTACAGCATTATTATAGCCTTTATGCTTCATGCCAAATGGATAATAATTATCCTCCTCTATAATCTCAGTTGACGCGATCGTGCCACTATTATCAGTATCTGCGTAGGTGAGCCTCGTATTTCCTAAATGATCCTTATACTGGTAGACATAAGAGAAGATACCGCTTTGCTTTTTTACATACCCCTCAGGGTGTGGGAAAAACTGAAGGTTGTTTGTCCCCGCACCTATCTTTTCGTACATAAAGCTTGAGTTATACTCTGTTGCCGTGATACTGGCCCCGTTGGTAACTGTCTTTTTAATTTTAGTGCCCGTGGCATCATAAACGTAATCTATGTATTTATTTGTCCCGGTAAATGTGATTTTTACAGGCAAATTCAGGTGGTTATATATAATTTCCTGTGCAGTGGTTGCCCCTATATTTTTATTGAGGTCTTTTTTCATGTTACCGTTTACATCATAACCATAATCGGTAGCGGTTCCTGTTGCGTTGTTGAAAAACCCCGCGTCGTCAGATGTGTCGCTTACAGCGCGCAACTGATTGCTATAAGTTAAATAGCTGTAAGTTAAGGCATCAATAGTGCTTACGGTAGTGTTATCAGTACGCAAACCGATACGCTCAAGTGTAGAGATATTCCCATTCTTGTCATATGTAATAGGCCCTTCTTTATAATTGTATATTGGCCCCGGGCCCGGGTTGTAATTTGTGAACAAATTCGCATCAATAATCCTGTTGAGCGCATCATATTTGTAGGCATATACGCGTTGCCTGTTATCAACCTTGCTTTTCCAGACAACATCAGCTATATTTCCATTATATAAAGCAGAAGCCTGCACGCCGGTAAAGGTGCCCGTTGGCGTATTGTAATTTATTTTATAGGCAAACAAATCAGTAGATCCTGAAGCATTAAGGTCCTGGACTATATCATTAATGCTTTTCAGCCACCCCCTAATGTTATATCTGAAGTCCACTGTTTGCAGCCCCGTGGCAGATGAAGTATAGGTTGCTACATTATTACCTCCAACTTTCTTTTGAACCAACTGGCCCAGGTCATCATACTTATTCCATGCAATAAGCTTTGCAGCCCCCCCATTTATCTTCTGTGTATGCTGCAACATCCTGTTACAGTAACTATCATAAGTATAAATATCATTAATTACAAGGGGCACACCTGCTTTAGTATGCTGGGTTTTCGTTTCGAGCGCCCTTCCTATAAAGTCAGGGTTTATTTCCTCAATATCATCTGAACTGAGGTATGGGTTTTTACTTCGCGTATATGCCTGGAGGCCTTTAGGGGTATATCCGGTCAGGGTAGTGATCCATTGCTGTGAACCCAAGACACGCACCAGGCTTCCGGTGGCGTAGCTCTTTGGCGCTGTAGTAAGGGCTGTGCTCAATGAATTTGTGGATGGAACAACAATGCTATTTGTCGCGAAGCTATAATTATCATAATAGTTTACACTAAATATATCAAATCCCTGGGTAGGGAATGCAGCCTTAGTGTAATGTACTGTTGCGCCGCTAAGCACAAACGCATTTGGATCAGTCACTTTACTTTCATGTATAGTCGGAGAAACAACAGCATCAAGATTTGCCTGGAGGGTTTTTCTATCGCGGGTATCTGCAACCTCACCATTGTATACGACCCGCCCAAACCTGTCATATTTGGTAAACAGCCAGTTAGCACCGGGGTATCGCGCCCTCATATTCGCGTCCTGCACAAGTATAGGCCGGTGCACCTTATCATAAACAATGTGCTCCCATCCTTTTGCCGGTAGTTTTTTCTCAATTAACCGGTTCAGGCGGTCATAATGGTAAATGTAGCAGAGCCCATCTAAAACCTGCTGATTAGTCTGGCCTTTAGGTACACCCGATAAAATATTATCCACCCCCAGTGGAGGGATAACATATGAAAGGTTTGAATATTTATCATAAACATAATAAGTATCATGAGCCACTTCACCATTATAGCTGCGCTTTAAAAGTACCCGCCCCGCCTTGTCAACATACTCTTCAACAGTATTATCTTTACGCGGGCTTTCATAAATTATTGGGGAGGTTAAGGTAACATTGAATGAGGCTCCCTGAATATTCCCGCTGCCATCATAAATATTTTGTATATACAATTTATTATCCTGGATATATACATTATATAGCGGGATCCCATTATACGCAAGATTACCCAGATTGACATTATTGACAATAATATCCAGCGTTTTTACAAGGCCTGTTTTCACGTACGTATAAGGATATCCACTCAAATTTATATATAAGCTTGCTGTATTATTATTTATGTCAAATTTTACATTTTGGCCGGTAGCGCTGGAAATTATAAAATCATGATAGTCCCATTCAACATGGTATGTGTTTTGAAAATTTTCATCTTTAACAACATTCTTATACAGCATATTTGCGGGATAAATCCCATCATAAATTAATGCGGTTTGTTCTTTATCACTCAGGGGATGTGTTACCCTGAAAATCTTTACGCCATCTGTTGTTTTATTTAGAAGATATTTAAACTGGATGGGATGCCCTGTTGCCACATCCCAATCTTTTCCCGGGGCGCCGGACCTGACGGGCCGGTTCAGCGGCGATCCATCATATATTGTTTGTGAAAAGGGATTAGACGTGGCTGCATTAAGATCGTCAGGGTATTTAGTGTTATTAAATGTCTTAACATCATTTAATGCACCACTGCGTAAATAAAGGGAATTAGCCGCCTCAGCATAAGGAAGGTACTGCTTAACAGCCTGACCAAAATCATTATACTCGATGGGAGTAATAATATGCTCGACATTTCCGCCCTGGGCATACAGGATATGCTGTTTGGGCCTTCCAAGCCCATCATAATATGTAATCTCTTTATCTTTACTGGTAAATTCGGTAGCTGTAGAAACAGGGAATTTATAAGTGCCCTTAAGTATATAATTTTGGTCTTCACTTGTAGCCTGGCTAAATCCCAGGCTGTTATACAATAATACCAGTACTGTAATTATTAATTTATTATGCATATTATTGGTTTTTGTAGTGGTATTTGTACTCTTCAATTATATTGTTGTCCCTGTCCCTGATTTCTTTCAGCCTGTTATACTCATCATATATGTAAGAAATTTTATTGCCACTTGGATCAATTTTACAGCTTAGCCCTATCATTGGCTTATGTATAAAGGCCGTAACCATCGCGTTGGGCAGGTTTTGCCTCAATGTGGCTAATTCGCTTTGCATTACGCTTTCCAGGGGTGTAAGGTTGTTGATACTGCTCATGTTGATTCCTGAACTTACCACTTCGGAATAAGTGGCCCCCTCGATTACAGCTACAATGTACCTGCCTCCATAACCCCACAGGTAACAGGTGGGCGGATCGGCTATAGGTTTAGAAGATTGCATAAGATTAGCTTTCAGGTCATAATGGGTGAAGAAAATCTGGTCTTCTAAGGCTGATTCATTGCCTGTAGTACCAACACTCTTGCGATCAGGAACAAAAGTATAGTCATTGGCGCTCATAAAAGTGATCGGCACCAATTTATAGTGGTTCCGCTCTAACTGTACTGTTTCCGAATTAACCTTAACTTCTTTCCTGACAACAGGTTCGATCATATTTTTATCCAGCATATAGTTAGGTGTTGTTGTGGAGATCGGGTAATCATAGATATAGCCCAGATAGGTCTCAATAATATCATCCTCACTGTCGCTCTCTTTTATATACGACAGCTGGTTATACGAATCATAATCATAATCCCTAATAGCTGTAAGATAATTTATACCATCCTCGTCATAGCTCTTTTCGGTGGTTTTTGTTAAAACCGACGTGCCTGATTTTATTGGGTAAACACCGATGCTGTACCGGGGCCGGATTGTGTACGATGTGCTGCCAAAAAAAGTCAAATAATTGCCACTTGAAATTGTTTTCATCCCCCATGAGCAATCTTCCATCCTTGCAGTATAGGCATTAAGGGTATGCTTTTTTATCATGTTAGCCTTATCAAATATCTTCTGCTCTTTCAATAGCCCGTTTTGCGGAAACTGCTTCACAAAGGGCACGCTCAGGTCAGTGTTCATGCCCCCGCCGACAACACCGCCCGCCGATCCGCCCGTCAGGTCAGGGTTATTGATGTAATACTCTTCAATACGCCCGTTTGTAGCGCCGGAGGAAAGAGAAGTCTCAGTCTCGGTCACTTTATCGTAACCCACATACCGGCCCGAGGCGTTGAAAGACGGGGAGCGGAAGCTCTCACTGGTGACCTCATTTTTATAGCCGTACCAAGTTTTATCCTCGTAAAGAACCCCACAGCCTGCCTGTTCAGCTTCTCCCAGTAAATCACTAATAACCTGATTAATTGCAATTATTTCGTCAATAAGCTCCCCTGTTGGGTTAACTGCCATCCTAGCCATTAATTGTAACCTTTGGCCCTCTAACAGTTGACGATCTATCTCAAGAGCAAAACAGCCAATATAATAAACAAATCTCCATTGGAAAGTTTGGGTTGTACTGTTAAACAGGGTTATGGGTGTTTGGAGCTTGCCCCCTTCATAGGCATATGTTTTATAAGTGGCCGGGGTATAATAATCTAATTGGGATGAGACAGACTTGACCCGCAGACCGCCCCCGTACGATACAGGTTCAAGGGGAAGGTATTCACGATAGGTCAAAGTAAGGCTGGCCTGGCTTGTGTTGGTTGTCATATTATAGGTGCCGCAAGCGCCATTGACAACAAATACAATAAGTCCCGGCCCAAGGTTATACCTGAGATTGTTGATCACTACATCTTCCGGGTCATTATACTCCATTTGAAGCCACACAACTTCTTCAAGATATTGGTTGTAAGCCGGATTGGTACCGTCTATAAATCCCTGGGCATATAATTCATATACCATACCATTCGACCCACTTTGGACCAGTGGGAGAATTGATGCGTCAAACCTCAGTATTTTTGCATAGAACTGGCTATATGCATTTGGGTCCGTACAGCCCCTCCTGCTAAAGGCGGCACTTCCTTCAAAGATGGTATTACCCCCTGTGCTTATCACTGCCTGGGTGGTGGGAAAACCACCAAAATTCCGGGTATTAATGCTAACTGCTTTCCTGGGGCCTTGTTCTTTGACGGGAACCTTGTAGTTATCAAAACTGTTTAATTCATACTCCAGGTTTGTAAAACCTCCGGTGGGGTAATTTATTCGTTCTAATACAGCAGCCTTCGTGTGCTGCAGGCTCGGGCTTTTGTTATTATCGTCACCAAACAGATAAGACTCTTTGTCCCTTAAAACATTAAAGCGATATATATTCTCAAGGAACGAATCATTTGTAAGGTAGCCGCTATAATAGCCCCAGTAATCAGTAGCATAAGATGTCTTTTTAGGCAGCTGTTCAGTATTGTACTGAAAAGTAAAGGCAGGCTTCCCCGTCTCGGTCATCGACAGCAGTTTTAATCTTTGGGTAAGTTCGCTGGCGGTTTTGCCTACACTATAGTTATTGTAGTTAAGGTATTGATCCCAATTAGTTCCCGATGTATGCGCATTAAAGTAATCATAGGCAAAGCTAAAGCTCTGTATCAGGGATGTAGCAGCATAAACCTCTACCCTGTCAAGCTTTTTAGCCTCTTTAAGATCCGTCCTTGAGGAAGTTATAAATCGCACTTCCCCTCCTGTAAAAGTTATAGATGACAGGTAATTATACGATTGTTCTGTCGCTGTATATGTCGTTGTCATTCCATTCACCACATCTAGAGGTGCATTAAATGAAATTGCGTCCCAAGTTGTATACTTCTGTGAAATATAAGGCAGGTTTTTACTGGAGGCCGTTTGGCTATAATTAAACTCGATTACCTCAGCATTGGTGGTTATGATCCTAATAAGCTTAAAAACCCTTGAGGTCCTTTCAATCCCATTTTGCAATTGGATTGCCACAGGCACACCTCCATTGGCGCTAATTGAAGAATTGCTGTTGGTTTGGGTTTCCTCCTTTAACTGAAAGAAAAACCGGTTGCCGTCAGGGGTTATAATGGTAAAATAAAAAGGGCTGCCGGAAACGTCAGGATTTATGTAGTCCGATATAATTTTCATACGTTTATCAGTAATGCAAGTAAATTGGGCGGTATCCCAATCCATAATAAATTCACCTGAATAATTAAGAAAATTAAAAGTAAACCTGTCCGGCTCAGAATCCCATATACCTGCCGCAAAAGAGGGGGAAAACCCACACTGTTCGTTCTCCGTACTTTCCGCCGCATTAGTTTCCGCACTATAGAATGTACTGCATGTGCTCAGTACCGAATTCCCTGTCATCCCGGTCTGAGTTTCTATTATACACCCAAAATCAGGGAGAAAACGCTGCCGGTAAGTACCATAATCGTCGTTACCATATACGTTTTGGATAATACTCCCTCCTTCAGAAAGTGACCACCCCAACCCTACCCAACTGGCTTCTTCATTTACTTTAACACCGGTCGTATTATACTGTAAGCTTATCGGTATCTCAAAGCCCCTTGCTGATATTGTGTAAAGGGGAACCGATACATTTGCTGTCCCGCTATATTTGCCCACCGGTACTGAACCGTACGGGGTGAACTCATATGCTTGCGGGTTGGAAGGCATAATAGAAGGCGCCTGGGTATTCACATTTACCTGCCCATAATTTAATAGTGGTAGTAAAAGCAGAAGGAGAAATTTATATTTCATACTTAAAAATTTATATAAATATATTAATTATAATTTATTTAACAACTAATGGGAAAATATACAGGGGTTAAATTAAAGGACAACGGATATAGTTACTTGCTTGTGCAAAAGTCTATTGCAAAAATAAAATCCCCTAGTACTGCACCGTTAAGAAAGAGTATATTAATCCGCTATCTTTTGTACGGAAGCCGTTAATTACCCCCCGTATAAGTAGCTTTGCAGTTGTTTGCTTTAGACATCTTATTGTGCTAAAATTTGCCTTATGTATATCATAACCATGTTGTAGGAATCTATCTTAATCAGGCGTTACTTTCGCCTGCACACCAAGGGAAATAAGCCTCTATAGTGAAAAGGCTATCAAAAAATATTTGCATTATATTTGTCGGAGCAGATCTGAGTGCTTTGACCCGTCGTTAAATACTTAGCGAACTCCTACTACGTATTTCGAACTCATATGAAGTTCCACCAATTGGAAGTTTACATCAAACTTATGATTTTTGGGAATAAACTCACTCAATTTCTTGTTGGAGGGGAATAGAGTCGAACTCTAAATTTCATTTCACTGACTTGGCGTTCAAATTTTTGATTAACTGTGCCATGATTTTGCTACATTTTGTACCTCCTAACTTATTGATTAATAGAACAATATAATTCAGTCCAAAGGTATGAAATCTTTGTAAATACATTTAAAACACTTCACTTTGTTGTATTAATAAAGTTAATTAGTTACATTTACTAGTAAGTATTTGCCTCAACAATAAAAAATTTATTAATTGTACTAATACTTTTGACGACAAATTCAGCTCTATCACAAAATGATGATGGACGATTACTTCATATTCCAGTTGTCTTTCATATCATTTACACAGACAGTTTACCTGATAACGGAATTAGTGAAGAAGTTAGAAACAGTACTTCGGGGAATAATTCCACATTTACCAAGAGAAAAAATCCTTGCTGAACTTAATGATTTAGATAATGCTTTTCAAATGCATAATATTGGAAGTCAAGATATAGCTCCAGAATAAAAATATTGCTGCGAATCCAAACATCCACTTTTCTCTAAACCAAATCATATATTTGAAAGTTGATCGATCGCAATTAAAGCATCTAATAATAGCACTCTTCTACATAAACTAAGCCCTCCAATACAGCAAGTAGTTTGTCTGAATGTTTATATTAGTACTTTACAGGTCAAAGGCAGGGGTTCGGAGGGTGTTACCAACGTACCTATTACTGATTTGCCGGCGAGCGATTTTGTAAATTTAAATTTTAGTTGGGTTGGTTTAGGATATCATTTATTAAGTCATGAAGTAGGCCATTGGCTAGGTTTATGGCATGTTGATGATAAAAAACAAATTACTGTTAGCAACATCACATATTCCACTGCAAACTGTTCTTACAGATATAAATTGTATTAGATGCGTCTCAAAAAGATAGAAGTAGTTAAGAAACAGAAGAAATACTTCTCAAAAGCAAATACCAATAATTTTATGGATTATTCTGGTTGCAGATCTATTTTTTCTTTACAGCAATGCATATATATGCGTGAGATCGTAAGGACGTTACGTCCTGGAATATGGAATAAAGGTTAAATATTGAATTATAAAATCTGAACTCATTGTAAACAAGATAAAATTGGAAAAATATTAAGTTCTACTAATTTCTGTATGCAAGCTTTAATCTTTTTTCTAGATTCGTATATAGCTGCATTATACAATGCAATCTGTTCACCTGATATGCCTTTTGTATCTTTACCAATATTATCTTTCCAAATATTAATATTGTTTTCTAATTCGAGAATCGTCTTATCAGCTATCTTTCTATCATATTCCTCTAAAGATCCTATCTGTTGCTTTGCATTAATTATTTCCTTTTCCACAGTTTTTCTACATCCATTAAAATTAGAAAATTCCTGTTCTGAAAGGCTATTGTAAGCTTCAATAAGCAGAGATTCATTACGATGATTTACTTCATCAATACGAGTACTAGCCTTTGTTATACAAACTACACATAAGGGAAATTCTTCCCTAATATTTTTATAAAACGTAAGCTTCTCACCGTTAGAAGAAGGAGGTGACAAAGTTCTTTTTGAGTAAAGCTTTTCTTCGTAAATCGTTCTTAGTTCTTTATATTTCCTGTAACTCGCATTTGATTTAAAGGTTGAAGCATCCGATGAAATTTTATTAACCAAATTTTCATACTGCGACAGAACTTTTATGGCATCATATACCTGATCATTTGTTAAAGTTGTATTTTCAAAGTTTAAAGGGTTTAACAAATGTTCAATTACTTTATCTGCTGTTTCTTTATATATATTGCGATTTACATTCCTATACATTTCGATGATATGAAAGTCAATTTCATTATATCTTTCTCCGATTAATTCATATCGATTTTTAAATTCTTGTGAGTATTGAGTTGAGGTATACTTTTTAATTTCTTCCTTAACATTTACTTGATACTGGTATGTCTGGTCAATCGAATTCAGCAATGAACTCCAATCTATATTACTAGTGTTTACAGTCGCATCAAATGATTTAAGATAATTTACGATATTATAAGCAGTACTATAGTTTCGACTATAATCTTTAAACATCTGATGCTCGGCTATTGGATAGGCATCATATTCGTTTTCTACGAATTGCTTATAATCTTCGGTAAACTGAGGTTTGATATTATTAATTTGTGTACGTGATCTAGTTTCAATAACTAAGACCATAGGAACTTCTTTGGAATTTACGGCCACTTCAAATTGTGATATTGCACTTGGTGCTACAGTATTTATTGATTGAAAATAGTTAAATTTTATCGGTTTAAATTGTGACCAGTGAATTTGGTAAAGACGAGCAGAAGTAACTATCTCATCAAATTTTCCGCCTGCACCCTTATCTATTAGCTTTACGAAAAAGCTGTGATCTTCAATTTTTTGTCCATTAGAGAGATTACCTAATGCAGTTATTCCTTCTCCAATATATTTTTGTAAAGTACCCGTTAGTTCGGTCATCCCTAAAGGATTTCCCAAAGCTAGTGATGATGCCGATTTGCCAAAATCAGCAGATATTTTTGCAACTTCTTTCCAAAATAATGTCGAAGCATTACTTATAAGCGCATGTACTTTAATTGAACCCATTATATCTGAGTCAATTTCATCTACTTTAATGTTTGATAAAATTTTCCCATTATAATTTGAAAAAGTTTTTGCTGCATCTTTATCCCTAAAATCATACATAAACAATGGAACTGTAAATGCAGTCCCTGTATTTATTCGGGGATGTACAATTTCAATTGACATTTGTAGAAGATCTGGTTTGTCGTTTTTCTTGATACCTAATTCTGACCTTTCATCCTTGGTATATTCAACCCCATTAAAAAGTTCTAGGTACTTTTGATTATTCAATATTATTAAATAAGATGATACCCGGTTAAAATCAGCTGGAACATCAATCTTTGATTCTTTTGGCCACGAATCAATTTCAGTTCTTTCAAGAACTTTTTGCGAAGCACCAGACCATGCTGCTAACAGAAATAGAAAAGAATACAATTGTTTCATATGAATTTTATTTTAAGGTTGGCATCTTCTTATTAGTAGTTCTATGATTCACTTTAAACATATGTTTATCAACAACTAAGATATAAAAATCAATTCAACGCCTTTAATAATTAATACTTTTTTCTTACTAAATATTTCTAAACCGGTGTATAAAAGTGATATTATCTAGTTAGAAATCCAGTTTATAAAATATATAAATCAACTTCACTTCTTATACCAGGATGATATGATGCCCTGTAGCATATATATCATAAAACATGTAATTCTTTAAAGTGCCTGTGATAGGTAGGCAAGGTTTTACTATGGGATTTGGCCATAATTTGCTCCTGCTCACCCTTATGCCACTTGAAGGTCCCTGCTTTAACGCCATAGCTAGTATTGCTATGAGGATAGCAATGTTCCAAACATTGAGCCTCCTGTCACTCTCAATAGTTTTAAGATAATGTGTAATATCATTTGGCTGCATTAGGGCTTTTGTTACCATTGAACAGTGACATCAAATCAGTACGGTTGTAATAGTACGAACCCAGGACTTTTTAAATCGTACTTTACCCGTTACCCTAAGATTTTGGAGCGAACTGGGAGAAATATCAAGCATCTGTCGCACTACACCGCTCTTTAGCCATTCTGGATGCACTGCCGGGTCATCATCTTTAGCGGCTACCTGTATCATAGAGCGTATAGTACCTATCAAGTACAAGCCAAACTGACGCAAGTCTTCTTTAGTTACACCTTCTTCCATAAGATGAGCTTTACGATGGATGTTCAATCGGAAAAGTAAATTTTACTTGTCCTGTTCTTTTTCTTTGCTGGCTGGTAACGTAGATAACCGTACTCGCGCATCTCCCTCAAGCACCTATAGTACGTTTTAAGCGCCGATATCTTAGCAATGGCCATTATGGCAAGGCTATCGGAATCTATAGGATTACAAAAGCCCCTCTCTACGCGGTACTGTAATAATGCCGCGAAGATGCCGATATGCGTATTGCTGATACGCTGATCATTCCGTGTCCTTTCGAAGAAGACCGAAAGGGGCTCAAGCAAATCAATAATTATACGATTCTTGATTTACGTCGCTGCTTTTTCTGCTTCTCCCCGCCCGGGGCTTCGTCGTCCGCATCACCCGCATTTGAATTTTGCGATTCCTTCTTGCCCATACCTTCATCCTGCGACTGCTGCTGGACATTGCTTTGCCTTGTATCAATCCTCTTTTGCTGCTAATCATAAACCGTCAGTGTTTTAAACTGCGGATTCCTCTCGATGTATTGCTTCACTTCCTGCCCATCCTTTATAAAAATAGCTGACTGAAGGTTCCCCTTTTTAAGCGAGTTCATCAGGTCCTCCTTATGGGATTCATTTTGCAGCTCCTTGATGGGATGCTTTGCCAGTGTCGCCTCAAGGTCATAGGCATAATTTGGTGGTAATGGTTAAGCTTGAAATTTCCATAGAATCGACATCTTTAAAGTCGACCTGCAACCTTACACGCTAACCGCTTTTTCGGGCAGGGTGGAAAGCGGTAAATAAGAGGTTTGACAGCCAGTCAGGCAATGCTAAAGCAGCTATTTACATTTCCTGCGGACCGGTAGCAGCACGATTTGCAATTGCCGAAGTGCTTACCCAAGCCTATAATAGCCACTATGCTAATGTCCCAAGGTACTGGATGGATTTAGGGAATGGGAATGATACAGGTCAAATTATCCTTTCCACTACAGGTAGAGTAAAGCAGCCGAAAATAGAGAGATTTGAGACGGTTGAGAGCTGTCCTTTGTAACGGAGGAATTTAGGGAACTGCTGCGTCAGTGGGAAACCGATAGCGATGCGCCGAGCTGCTCGCTTGCCGAGGCACTCGAGAAGCAGGATTTGTTTATTAATTCAGCTTTAGCAGATATGGATGCTCGCTCTTATGGCAATTGTTCCGAAACCGGATGGCAACCCAACGGGGGCTGTTCCTTAATATAGCCGATTTCAGAACAGTGCCGCTGCCTGTCTGAGGCGCGCGCAAGACTGCTGATATGCTTTATCGGATATAATTCCCTTAAATGCAAAAAGGCGGCATCTAATGCCGCCCTGCAATGAAGTGGTGCTCCCATGCTAGCAGCATTGCTATTCTTTTTTTGCATAACTTACACCTGAACAGTAATTTTACCTGTAGCACTTATCCCACCCTCACCGATATGGTGGGAAAATTGGGAACTCAAGAGGATGCATGAATCCTTGCAACTGCCCAATTCTGTTATGTCATTCATTATAGAATAGGTAATAGGCCTGCGGCTCAAAAGTGCTATAGCAAGGCTCCAGCCTAAAATGCAGACAAAATCCTCGTTGAGATTGCGGAGGAATTCAAGCTGATGCACCCGCATTTCAAAGTGTGCTGCAATATAGGCTCGAGGATCTTCGGCTAATAATGCAACTTCGATTTTTAGCTTGTCATTACTGAATTTATATTGTTGGGCAGTAAAGGCCTCAACTCCTGTCGGTGTCAATGAATATTTTGCCATCGCATAAGTATATAGCGGGCAAAATTACGTGTAGGCGAGTAAAAAGATGTTTTAAAAAACGCTCAATTAATTTCAAAAAACAGCAAAGATAACCCTAAGGCGTAATCAAATATCAAGTATGTATTATAGGATGGTTTACATCCCGAATTCAAATTGTCGCCACACTGCGGCGACAATTTATGTCGCTGACTTCCAAAAACTTACGGTTTTTCGCCTTATTGAGGCACCAAATTTTTGTTTTGGACAGATCCTTGTAGGTATGCCCGAAGTAAATAATTGAGGCACTTTTCTTTTTGAGGATCGGATTCACGCACAAAAACCCAAATACTATTCAATATTTGCCAATATTTTTCAGAGTGTTTAGGTTTGTAGGTGCCCATATTCAATTTTTTAATTTGAAATATACGAAATTTAAATAATCTAGGAAATACTCCTAAGTCTTCAGCACTATCTTCAGCACAAATCCTACAGCAAACGCGATGGAAATACTGAGCAGGGTTCCGACAAGCAGGTATTCTGTCTTTATCTCCTCATTGGCCGAATTGTAACGCAGGATACTCTTAGCTGTAATAAGTAGGCCTACTGCCTCATACTGCTCGTGGTAAACTAGTACACAAATAAGGAGCCGCTCAATAATGCCGATGTATTTACCTGCACGGACTAGGCTTGTGCCTGCTGCTGGAGTTGCTTGGGAATTGGTTGCAGTGGCGCCTGTATTGGCAGCACCAGCGATGGGTATCTGGTCAGACCACTTTTTAGTAGCCTTGGCAATAATACTTGCTGAGGGGTAAGTAAGAAAAAACGCCCCTATGGCTACAATCCAAAAAGTGCCTTCCGTATAAAGGTGCGTCATTGCCTCAATATCGGATATTAGCTTAAATTGCCACAGCCAACATCCAAGGATAACTGCAATATGTGCTGCTTGGTTCAATACAAAATAAAGAAATTTATCCGGGCAAATACGCTTTCCCCAGGTCAATGCAATAGTGCGCTATTGTAACAATTAGAAGAACTACCCAGTATTCGTAACCAATCATCAGCAATACCGTTAGGGCAGTAATCCCTATATGGAGGTAGAGGAATTTTGACTTTCCTTTATTAGCATTCCTCTCGGCAATCCATGAACTTCCCTGGAACAGGAAATCACTTAGTAAATGAGCCAATAGCAATTTAACCAGCCAAATTAATTTATATTCCATGTTGCTCTACTATTTGTGTTAACTCTTCATATTTTGAAACAAGCAGTTCCAGTTCCTCAAAACGAGCGGCCTTGACTTGCTGATTAATTGTCGCCCCTGTTTTGCCAAGCAGTGCCGCCGTTTCCTTTTGGGTTTTACCCGAGAAAAGCTGGTTAATGGCCTTGGCCTGTTTGGCAGTTACCTGGCTTAGCAGACTGTCAGTGTAGCGCGCAATCAGCTCGAAGTTCATATCGAACAGTTTGTCGCCACATGTCATAAGAAGTAGCCGCCCTGCTTCCCCTTCACTGAATTGGTCAAAGCTGCGCCCTGAATTTACAAAAACCGGATCAACATGACTTCCCATGTCGATAATTTCTTTGCTTACATTCCCTAATCTGAGGCTTTGGCGAATGTCAATGCGCACATCTTTAGAATACGAAATAGCTATCAGACGGCTTAACAGCATATATCTATATGCCGAATACCCTTCAGGTATGAGCACTTGATAACTATCACCCCGATAGAACAAGAGGCGAAATGGTTTGTCGTACAATGCGCGAATATCTTCTTCCAAAGCGTGGAATGCATCTGGTTCTAATTTTGTCGAATTGACAATATCTGCTGTGATTACTGCCTGCATATAGTCTTTGATTATTAGGTAAAACTACCTTATTAATGTAAAATTAGGTAAAAAAGCCTAATCAGCCAAAAATTAGGTAAAACAACCTAATATAAATAAAATTAGGTGATAAAGTCTAATATGAATGTCTATACATTGAATTGTCCCTCACACAGAAGGGGCTGTTAATCTTCTCTTAGAGTTCGTTCAGAACTCAATAGACCAAGTTCAAACAGACGGTCAAGCTAAAATATTAGTGGCAGTATTGTTAATTGCTATGTAATTGCCAATGTTTCAGTTGAGTAGTGCGATTGGGTAATTGTAAATTCACGTAGCAAAAATTTTGTTTGCAATTCGCTTTTTAAACATCCTATCTATTATTCACTTCTTCATATATGTTGAGCACGAAGGAAGTCTATCATCTTACTATAATATGTTTTACCGTCTTCATCTTATCAGTTCTAAACCTTGCTTCGTGTCTGCCTCTAAACTTCATGAGAGGTTGAAGGGCCCTAAAGATTTTGAATCTAACTCCACCATATACCGATTGCTGATATCTTAGATGGTGTATATCATAGGCCTATTTAGGTACTCAGAATGTAGACTTTATTCCATAGCCTTCAACTGCACTTCGGATGTAATCAAGACAAAGAAGTTGACGCTGTTAATCTACTGTATTTGTTACATTTTAACCATATTTAAAACGTGGCATAAATCAAAAAGCTGAATAAAATATATAATTTAACCCGCATATATACCATTCCATAATTAGTCTTTATACATTTTTCGGTCGAAAATCACTTTGTTCTATAGTACCTATGCATGGAAGTCGGCAGTATTGCTATGTACTATGCCCATTAATTTTAATGTTCACATGTTGGATAAAACATCATTTCATTATATGTTCGATCTTCTTCCAAACATTTTTGGTCGAGACTATCCTGCATTATATTGTCAAAACATGTTATATTGTTATAGTTATTCTGACAAAATACAAATCTTAAAAAAGGAGGATCCAAATTTTGTAGTGGCCCTTCAAATGTTACAATATTATTATCAATTAAATCTTGAATTTCTTCTTTACTGTGAAAGTCAATGACAGTATCATAATAATTTATAAATAAAACATTTACCCCCTCAAATGATTTATAATAATACTTATTGTGAATAAGGTATGGTGTACTGGGATATGATAAAGTCATTCTATTAAAACCTTTTATTTTTTTCAGGCTACATACGACGAGTTGACTATTATAATATTTTGATTTTATAATAGAGTCTTTAATGGGCTTTATATTTTCTGCATAATATAAAGCTTCGTTTATACCTACTCGCTGCCTTTCTTTACAACTTATTAAGAGTATGAATATAAATATTAAGGCGCAGGAGGTTTTGAAAAATCTTTTTTCCATTTTAATATGTTTTTAACATAATTTATATCGAGGACTGTATTATTGTCATTATAGTTTCTAATCAATCCATGTGAATAAGTAGGGTTATGAAATCCTTCATACGGCTTGTTAGTCCCTTTTGCAGATCGCTCTCACTATGGGATTCGGGAAGATTCAGGAAATCGAATACATAGCTGTCCTTAAACACCCTGTTCAAATCCTGTTGTGGCGGTACTGGTGAAGTTGAGGATTTTATCTCACATAACATCGTTCTTTCGAAAAGGCTTGCTGAAATTTGACGATCCAACTCCCTGACACTGTAATTTTCTTGAATGCTTTGTTTTATGTAAAACATCCGTTCTTCATCTGTATTGCATCGTGAGAAAATCGTACGATGGTGTGTCCAGCTTATTTTAGCCAAAATACTTCCTTTTATATCTTCAAATTCAAATTGTCGCCTCACTGCGGCGACAATTTCATAGTGCTGATTATCTAATGATTGTATTTGTTGCCTCACTGCGGCAACAATTCTACTTTCATTGTAAACCTCATAAAATTTTACCATCCTGTAAAGCCCCGTAATAGTGAAACCCTTCAGCTCAGGGTGATTTTTTTGAAGAAAAGTAGCAAGGTCACTGACCGTCTTATCTCCCCATTCCGCGGCTTTGATTTTTTGTGATATATATAGGCCTACATTCCAATACAAGTTTATTAATTCTGTATTTACTGTCTTTAAGGCATTAGCTCGTGCCTGTTTGATAAGCTGAGCTATCTCTATAAAATTATTTTCCATGATTTTATTTTACTTTGGATTATGAAGCTTTTTGTGTAAGCGCAAGAAGTTCTTTCAGTTCCTGGATTTCCTGCTGCATTTTCGAAATGACATCTATTGGAGGTTGCCGCTCTGTTTCGGCGTCTCTATTATTCAGCCTGTACTGCAATTGCTTCATTTCTCGTCCAATGGACACCTGCTCAGTAAGAGCATACTCTTCCGTCTGCTTCACCGATTGATGCCCCAGCATTTCTTTTACAACATATATTGGTACATTGTTGTTTAGCGTTACAGTACTTCCAAAAGTGCGCCTTGCCTTGTGGGTGTTGAGCAGGCTTTCAATTCCACACAGGTCTGCAATCTCCTTTAAATACCCATTCATTCTTTGGTTTGAAATTACCGGAAGCACACTATTTCGGGCAACGCATTGCGGCTGCTGTTTATACCGCTCAATTATTTTTAGAGCTTGGGGAAGCAGGGGCACATTGAACGAGCTGCCGGTTTTCTGACGCTCGCTAATAATCCAAAGCTCATCGTCATCTCCTCGTTTAATATCAGATTTCTTAAGATTGTAAACATCAATATACGCTAGTCCCGTATAGCATTGGAATACAAATACGTCCCTGACAGCTGCCAGCCTCTCAACAGGCATAGGATGGTTTTCAAGTAAAGCCAGTTCCTGCCTTGTCAAAGGCTTCTTTATAACCTTTTCCTTCTTTCCCTTAAATCGCTTAAACGGGTCAACTGCAATAATCTCTTATCAATTGCCCTTAGTACAATCTTTTTAAAATTCGAGATATATTTTCAGTGCAGTATTGTTGCTTATGCTTTTGACAGTCTTCAAGTAAAATTCAAAGTCCTTAATAAACTCGTAGCCAAGTTCTCTGAATTCCAGATCTTCAATCTCGTACTTGTACTTTAAAAACTGTTGTACGTGCGATTTTGCAGTCTCGTACCGGATATAGGTAACTTTGGAATATTCCTTCGGAACCAGCGCTAAAATTTCACTGTTATGAAGGTCAAATTCCTCCATAACCTTAGCTTTAGAAACGGTTTTGCCAAGTACAAAATCGATCAACTTTTGAGCATTGACTGTTTCGCCTTCTAGCATCAGTTGCGTCCTTTGCTGATTGACTTTAGCGGCTAATGAATCAAGGAAGAGGTTTAGAGCTTTCGCATCCTCCTTTGTACCGCTTGCTCGTTCTAATTTTTGGTTCCAGCGCACGACGTCCCACTTGCGCTTGGTTGAAGTTTCTTTTGGAAGGCCATCTACTGTAACTCTTAAGTAGATTGTACGCTCCTTGTTTTCTTTTGATGAGCTCTTCAAAAAGAAGGTAAGCCCAAAACTTTGCTCTAACATAATTCAACATTTTTTAAATTAATAAAGGTCGAATTATAGCGTCTCTAAGTCAAGTCGTTAACCTGCTTTACAGGTTGAAAATCAAAAGCTTAACCCCCTTTTTGTGGCAATTTTACCTATGACATGAAATTGCCACGATTTTGCCACAAACTTTTTGTGCACTTTTGAAAATTTTGCAGGTAGAATAAAAACAAAAAACCTGCAAAACGTTGATTTTGCAGGTTTTACGATACTTTTTGAAGATTTTGCTTTGTTTTGAAAAAGCGTAAAATTCAGTAAAAGTGGAGAAGATGGGAGTCGAACCCACGACCTCTTGCATGCCATGCAAGCGCTCTAGCCAGCTGAGCTACATCCCCATTATTGCGGAGCAAATATAGCATATTTAATTGCTAAACTACAAATATCAATTTACAAAGTTTAAAATCTTCGCAGCCTGTTTCTGCTTTGGCATTAAAATCTTAATTTTACCTGAAATATTCTCACCATGACTACCACAAGGCTAAACGGTTCCCTATACACAAGCATTAACAACAAGATAGCAACAGTAGAATTTGGCCATCCGGCCGGTAATTCCTTTCCCGCTGAACTATTGCAAAGGCTGACTGATGAGCTGAACCTGCTGAGCAATAATCCCGACATTAACGTGATTGTCCTGAAAAGTGAGGGTGACAGGACATTTTGTGCGGGAGCTTCGTTTGATGAACTGCTTGCCGTATCAAATTTAGACGAAGGAGCTATATTTTTCTCGGGCTTTGCCAATGTGATCAACGCGATGCGTAGTTGTTCTAAACTAATTATAGGGAGAATCCAGGGCAAGGCTGTGGGCGGAGGAGTCGGCATTGCAGCCACATGCGACTACGCGCTGGCAACTGTGGAAAGCGCGGTAAAACTCTCAGAATTTACAATAGGGATCGGTCCTTTTGTAATTGCCCCAGCGGTAGAGCGAAAAATGGGAAAGGCTGCCCTGGCAGAGATGGCCCTTGCAGCCCATGAGTGGAAAAACGCGTATTGGGCGGAAAAAAAAGGCCTCTATGCAAAAGTCTACGAAACGGTTGAAGAACTTAACCTTGAACTGGACCTTTTTACTTTAAAGCTGGCATCTTACAATCCTGAAGCATTAGTGGCAATGAAAAAAGTGCTGTGGCAGGGTACTGAGAACTGGGATACTCTCCTCGCAGAGAATGCAAAAATTTCGGGAAGGCTTGTGCTTTCCGAATTTACGAAGGATGCTTTAGGTAAACTCAAAAAAAATTAACCCCGTGTTTTTAACCACCCTGTTATACTTAACCTGGGTTGTTTTACGGGCTTAACTTCGTGCTCCAGTACCTGGCTCTCGAAAATAACCATTCGCCCCTGTAACGGATAGATATTGATAGTTTGTTCAAGTTCTTTAGTGCCCGTATAAAGGGCCAGTTCGCCCCCGTATTCCGGTTTCCAGTCTTCATCATTCAGGTAGCAAACCATCGATAATTTCCTGCGGCTGTCATTTTGGAACGTGTCCAGATGGCGTTTGTAGAAAGTCCCTTCAGGATACAATGCGTAGTGGAACTCTTTTTCGGTTATACCCATGAAGCAGGTACGGTTAAGGTAGCCTATAAAATCAGATACTTTTAGGAAGAATTGCTCCTCTGCGGCATTAGCACGGTTTTCATCAAGCCACAGAATAAAATCACCTCTTACCTCCCCGGTAATTTTAGTATTGGAGAGATTACCTATCGCCGATTTTTTAAATTCATCTTCTTGGTATTTTTTTTTTAGCTTTCCCGAAGATCTTGTACTTCCTGCACATCAAAAAAATCGTCAACAATGCTATACTGCTGTTCCATGAGGTCCTCAATCACTTTTTCGTATAACGGATTTAAATCTGTAGTATCCATAGCTTCATTTGAATATGCAAAGATAGCATCATCCACCCTATTTCGGCTACTGCCAATACTGATGATATTATTTAGTAAATTTGCATCCTAATTTCATTCTAATGAACAAGATCAGGATTACCAAGCAATTCAGTTTTGAAACCGGGCATGCCTTGTACGGTTATGATGGTAAGTGCAAGAATGTGCACGGCCACAGTTATAAGCTGTCGGTTACTGTTATTGGAACCCCAATAACCGACACCGCCAATGTAAAGTATGGTATGGTAATCGATTTTGGAGACTTGAAAAAAATGGTGCGGCGCGAAATAGTAGATGTATTTGACCATGCGACAGTATTTAATAAAAACACGCCCCATATTGAGCTTGCCAAGGAACTCAGCGAACGCGGCCATGACGTAATTCTGGTCGACTACCAGCCTACCAGCGAGAACATGGTTATTGATTTTGCAAAGAAGATCAAAAAACACCTCCCTGAAAATATTTTTCTACACTCGCTGAAGCTCCAGGAAACGGAAACTTCTTTTGCCGAATGGTACCAAAGCGATAATAAATAAAAAATGCCTGATTTAATCAGGCATTTTATTTATTATAGATTTTTGAACACTGATTTGATAAAGCCATCTTCAGCGGCCATTTGTTCTTTTTGAGCAAATCCTGATGGAGGCGGTGGGCCTAAAACAGGTTTCCCACCAAAAGGCATTGCCTTTTCAAAAGAAAACTCGCCTTTGCCGTCCATAGACTCGCCTTTGGCCCAACGCCCCTGGCTTGATGGTGCATCGCCGCTCCCGTCTGCTTCTGTTGCAATGTTGGTTGAAAGGAATGTGTAGGCAAATTTGGTAATTTCCTCTTCTTGTGGAAAGGTGTTCGGGATTGGATGCACATTTTTCAGCCCTCCTAATTCTTCCAACACTGCAAGCCATTGGTTCTGGTGCATGGTATCGCGCGCGATAAGGAAGGCAAGCATATCTTTCATCCCTTTATCATTAGTAGAATTCCACAATCTTGTGGCCAATACCCTGCCTGTCGATTCGGCCATTACATTAGCATACATATCTGCTGCGAGGTTCCCGCTTCCTACAACCCAGGAACCATTAAAGGGAACGCCGTTACTGTCACATGCCATTGCAGCCAGTCCTGCAGAAAGGTAATGCCGTGGGTTTGCGCCTCCCATTATTGCTTCAATAATCGGGCTGTCGGCCGCCATCTCGTCTTTCATTTCATTGGGCGCCGTTTCAAGGTTTAGCGCTACGGCGGTTGCGAGCATTTCAATATGCCCTATTTCCTCCGTGCCGGTCTCCATAAGCATATCGCGGTACTTTACAGGCCCTCTGGCACCCCATGCCTGAAAGAGGTACTGCAGGCAGACCCTGATTTCTCCTTCAATACCGCCTATTGCCTGTTGGAGCATCTTAGCAAACATAGGGTCCGGCTTGTCAACTTTTACTTCATACTGAAGCTTTGAATCGTGGTAAAACATAATAAACAGATTTAAATTAATAATATTGTCGCTCGATAACGGGTGATTAAAAATCTTTTATTATGGTTCTTTGTTATTTATAAAAATAGTTCAGGCTCAGGCAGGCAATGTTACAGGATTTCAGGAAAATGTTGCACGGATATACAAAAAAACCGGCCCCGCTATTAGCGGGGCCGGCAAATCTATTGGTATTGGTTTGTTGAGAAGGTTATTTCTTCACGATTAGGAACTCACTCCTACGGTTCTGTGCATGCTGCTCTTCTGTGCAGTTCTCCCCGCAGGCTACCTTAGGCTGGCTCTCGCCATAACCCTGGCCTGAGATCCTCTCTTTGGCTATGCCTTTTGATAGTACATACTGTACCGTACTCTTGGCCCTGCGGTTAGACAGGTTCATGTTGTACTGCTCTGAGCCCCGTGAGTCGGTGTGGGCTTTTACCATGATCACCATATCCGGCTTCGCTTTTAGGGCTTCTACAAGCTTGTCAAGCTCATACGCGGCTTCTTTGGTGATGTTGCTCTTGTTGAACTCAAAGTAGACATCGTTAAGCACCACTGCTACATCGGTAATGATCTCTTCTATCGGGTTC
>Ga0190273_10000261_pt1 | contig 23376 bp, 24 predicted proteins | sample Popmic504IS_FD_134513 | JGI IMG/M metagenome (GOLD analysis project Ga0190273, IMG submission 134513) | Populus adjacent soil microbial communities from riparian zone of Shoshone River, Wyoming, USA - 504 IS | ecosystem: Environmental > Terrestrial > Soil > Riparian zone > Trees stand | place... | reverse complement strand
GGGCTTCTCCGAACTAATCCCATTCTGGTCGTTTGGGTTAATAACGGACTCCTTTCTAGCCGTTCGCAAACAGGCTCCAATTGATCTGTGAGTGGAATCAGATCTCCTACCGCCGGGCAGGGTTACGCGGGCCATGGACCGCAGCTCGGTTTTTAAAAATCACCTTCAAATCATCACGAAAGCAAAGGAAAAGAAGACGAATAAACGGAGGGGTTCAAAATGTACGGCATCACATCTTCTCTCTTGGAAGAGGACCAATGGCATGATTGACCCAACTTTATTTTTTAATATCCTGGTTAGGTTCATCACAATCAAAAGGATCCAAAATGGTTCCTAATGTATCGAATCGAGTTGTCAGCAATGCGGGAAGACCTGTTGCTAAAAAACGGCGCATTACAAACGATGCTGCACCTGTTAGCAATGCTTCCTTATTGCGCACACAGTCAAAAGCTCGACAAGCAGCCGTTCAGCAAATGCATCTAAATTTGCGAGCGATAAAAGAAAAGCTCAAAATAGAAAGTCCTTCTTCTCTATTATTTCAGCATTTCTGGAAGAAGCCTGTAGAGCCGGAGAAAAAACCTCCAAGTACCGCTGAGAAGAAGCCTGTAAAACCAATAGAGCAGGAAAAAAAACCTCCTTGTATCCCTGTGAAGCCTGAAACAGCTGGACTCATGCTTCCTCCTAAAACAACGAATATACATAAGCGAAAAAGAGAGGAGACCCAAGCAAGTGAGTTAGCTGAAAAATTCTATGGGGATCCTGATTATTACAATAAACTATACGAATAGATGAATTTAATGGACTCCCCATTGTATTTGCTTACCGGCCAGGGAAGCGGGCCGTAGATTGTAGCTCGGTTTTTAAAAGGGAACAACCACTCAGAAATTATCGCCTCTACGATAAGGTAGGAAGCAGTCACAGTAAAGGGATAGCCATCAATGGCAGCGGTTTACTGGGCATGGCCCTGTATTTTACCCTGGGCTAATGGGGTCACTACAACTGGTTAATTGAACTTCGATGTAATTTTGAAATAATGAAGGATACACCTGAAGAGTATTTAAGGAGAACTGAGATGACTAATATTAACCCACCAGAAGAAAACCGCGATTTGATTGCACACATCGAAAGACAGGTTGAGCAATACCCGGAACGCAAGGAAGCAAAACAACCCAGTACAACCACTCAGGGAAATCCCCGACCTGACGCTGATCCAAGCCTTGCTTCCCCTTCCATCAAGCCATAACCTATCCAATAAAATAGCTGCCAAAACTGACAGCTATTTTAGTATACAGAGCAATTTTTGAATCCTATCTCATCTATCGCAACTTTGATTAATCAAGCATGTAGTGATGTGGATTGCTTGCCTAAATGCTGATTTCACCGCCCTTAGCGCCTTTCCAGTATTTAAGGTGCCGCGCTTTCGCTTTAATTAAAACTAAGTTGGGCGTATCAATCCCTTTTTCAAACCACACATCTAAGTCTTTCACCCAGTGCTTTTCCATTTCAGCGCGCTCATGGATGAGTTCCGCGTGGCCGGAAACTGACAGGTAAAATCCTTCAGAGAATAAAGCCGGTTGGTGAATAAAACTCAGGTTAATGGATGGGTTTTTAATGATCTGTTTGACGGCGGAACAATCTCCATCCGCAAAAAAGAACGATTCCCCGGAATAATCGACTTGGCGGTTATTGCTCATAGGGCGAGATTCCAGGTTCCCCTTCTCGCATCGAGTTGTCATCATACAAATGTCGATATCCCGCATGGCCTTGCTGATATCTTGTAAGCTTAGCTGTGCCATTTTCCTAACCCTCGCGTTGATTAACGGAAATATCGTGGCTTCTTTTGTCAAATACTTCAAGCTGCTCAATGGAGGGGTATTTTCACTGCCCGCTTATGAGTGACTTATTCTCGCTCACAAAGACGCTTTCGCTTATTCCCCGACGGTATACTAAGCTAAATCCAGGCTACTACTTTAGATATAGCCAACCGTATTAATTCCAATTCCAGGCCTTAGGGAACAGAAATCCTGAAGTGCTTTAACCTCCCGGAAAAACTGTTTTTTGGAGGCGCCGAGCATTTTTAAGCACGGCCCATGGTCCATCCAGGCTAACTGAGAAGTCAGGAACAGAAGGCCCTTAAACTGCCAATTCCATAGCATTTTGATGATCTCAGGTTTGCTTTGATGCAATCCCTGGAAGTAGTCTCGGTGAAATTCCAAGTGCTTATCTTCATCGGAAACAATGGTTTCACAAACGGACCAGAGAAGCGTGTCGGAGCTATATTCACCCATCAGCGTATAGTACGCCGTACCGATAATTTCAGCGGTTAACAGGATTTGGAGCTCCCACTGAAAATTCAAAAAATGCCTCAAGCGACAGAAGAGGGAATCCGTCCAGTGACTGGTAACCAGCTTCCCTTTAAAGCGCAAAATCAACTGTTCTAAGAGACGAGCATGCTCTTGTTCTTCTTTGATGAATAACTTTAAGCACTCCAGATGACGCTCCCTCGTTTCCTTTGCCGCCTTTTCAAATAGATGCTGCCCTTCCCCGCTTTCGCCAAGCTGAAAGTGAGATAAAGACTTTGCTATTGCCAATGCTAACGGGTCGCCGAGCGTTGTTGGCAGAGACCAATCCGGCTCAGGGCGGTTGAGTCTGTTGTTTTGAAAATAGTTGAACCAGGATTCGAAATTTGTCATGTCGTACCAGCCTTATTTGTTGTTTTAATAAATTCCCCTCCTTGGAGGGGTGCGCTTTAGCGCGGGGTGGTTATTAGTGCGTGAATCCAGAACCACCCCGTCCTGCTCCGCATGCCACCCCTCCAAAGGAGGGGAATTTAAATAAATTAATTATTTTGCGAGAGCCAATTCCATATAAACCGGCAGATGATCAGAGCCAATAAACGGCCCGACTTTTTGATAGATTGCCTGAAACTGCTCGCTGACAAATACATGGTCGATGGGGATGTAGAAAAAGGGCTTAAACGTATTCCAGGTGGGGTAAAAGCCCTGATGCGCGCGGGCATCTTTTAAGTCCATCTGCTTTAAAAACCGTGAATAATGCATCGACCAGGGCGTTGTGTTGAGATCGCCGATCAAGACCCGATAAGGGTGATACGGTAAGCGGTCCAGTTCCTGGAAGTGTTGTATATAACGGGTTTCGTCATAGGAAGAGAGCGTGATAAAAGGGTGTAAGGTAATAATCGAAACCGTTTTACCGCCTAAAGGAATCTCTGCATACAGAATGCTGTTTTGAGGCTCGATAGCTGATACGGTGATAATCTTCGAATTTTTTAGCGGAATTCTACTGAGTAAAATGTTCCTGGAATTCAGCTCTTTAAGCTTGTAGGGAAAGCGTTTTAATCCTTTTTGATGCTCTAGCGCTTTGTACCAGGTGGGCGTCACTTCTTGCAGGGAAACAATGTCCGCCTTGGTTGTAATGAGCATTTTATTGATACTGGAATAATTCTGGTTCGACCACAGAACATTGATCTGTAAAATCTTCAATTGGGAAACAGCGCTTTTTGCTTTCGTTGCTTGGGTTTTAGGCCAATAATAGGCATACACCTTTGCCGTATTCAGAGAGATAAGAATAACAAGCGCAAAGCCCAGGGCTAAATAAGCCCGAGGCTTGAATTTTAACAGTAAAGCCATCCCTATCAGCTGAACAACCAGGTACTGGAGTGGGAAATGACTGCTTAAATCCAGTAACCAGACGTCTGCTCCCAGACTGCCCGTTATGGTGAACATACAACTCAAGAAAATAGATAAACTAAGTAAGCAGGTGGCTAGGGATTTAATCATTCGGATGAACACTGTAGGACTTCCTTAAGGAGCTTTTGGCATTACTAGGAGCATGACAAACAGTTGTGCAATCTTGGAGCAAACTATGTGCAATTTCTGTGCAAAAGCTTGTGTTTTATGTCTACCAGAAGGTCCACACCTAGAAAGCTCTGAATGCTATGATCGGGTGTTAATAAGTGAGGTAAGTGAACAGAAAATATGAAATGGTGTCTTCTATGGGTTATTGCACTGTGCACAGCGTTTCCAGCGTTTGCTGAAGAAAAGGAACTGCATGCGGGCATTGAAACGCGTGTCGAAATACAAAAAGCTCAAGACATTGCCCGTGAAAATAGTCAAAAACAGATTTCAACCCACGATTTCGATCCCATCGATCCCAAACAACTGGAAAATCTACAGCTTCGTATAAAGCAGATTAGATGCCTACCAGACCGCCAAATGAGCGTTTTTGATACGGGTAATTATTCTGTCGGCTATTTTGGAGATTATAAATCGCTTTATTACCGTGCGGATGGGTCTTTATACCAAGTGGAATTGCGAAATAAACCCGTCGGACTTTTCTCCTCAAAAGGCGCCGGGGCTTACCCCATAAAGACTCGTAATTATGCCTACCCATCAGGGGATTTAATCATGAGCCGTATCGCAACCGAGTATGGGCATGATTTTGCTTTTACACCGGAGGGTCTATTAAAAAATTACTGCATTGGGGCTGCTTGTTATAATGCCGCAGGTCAGGTAATAGGCACCCGAAACGACTCTTTTCCGTGTCCTTCTACGAATTCAAACTCGGGAGCATCGTCCTTAATTAACCATCCGCGTTGATTTTAGCGATAAGTTCTGCCTGGATTTCAGCTGCTTTGTCGTTCTCAATCTGGCAGGTACCGGCCTTTTCGTGTCCACCGCCCCCGTAACCCAGGCAGAGTTCGCCCACATTGGTTTTAGAGCTGCGGTTCACGATGGATTTACCGACGGCGAACACGGTGTTTTGCTGTTTTAAGCCCCAGAGAACGTGGATGGAGATATTGCACTGGGGATGCATGGCGTAAATCATGAAGCGGTTGCCAGCGAAAATGGTTTCCTCGTTGCGGAGATTCAGGATTATCAGGTTGTCGTAAATTTTGGCACAGCGATTAACCTGCTCCTTGAACAGGGCGGTTTGCTCAAAGTACAGCTCGACGCGCTCTTTGACGTCTGGCATCTGCATAATGTCTTCAATGCCGTGATCCTTGCAGTAGTCAATCAGATCCATCATCAGGTTGTAGTTGGAAATTCTGAAGTCCCGGAAACGACCGAGACCGGTTCGAGGGTCCATCAGGTAGTTCAACAAAGCCCATCCAGTGGGCTCCAGGATTTCCTCCAGAGTATACTGAGCCGAATCTGCCTGATCGACTGCGGTCATCATACTGTCCCAGCGTTCGGGGAAACGTTTGGCCCCACCGTAGTAGTCGTACACGACGCGCGCAGCGGACTTGGCATTGGGGTCAATGATATGGTTGGCTTGCTGATCTTTGTTGCGGATGGTCTCGCTGAGGTGATGGTCAAATGCGATGTGGACACCGGATACGTAGGGTAGGTTTGTGGTGATGTCGTTATCGTTGATCTCGACCTTGCCGTCCTGCATGTCCTTCGGGTGGACAAACAGGATGTCGTCTACCATGTCCATGTGCTTGAGCAGCACGGCGCAGACTAATCCGTCGAAGTCGCTCCGAGTGACGAGTCTGAATTTTTTGCCCTGGGCAGCCTCATTCCGTCCGGCTTGGGAATCCTGTGGAGTTGTCATGACGGTTGATCCTCAAGGTTGGGAACGGCACTACTTTTACGGCTGAATACCGCTGCAGCTTGGAAAAAATAGAAACAGCCTCTATCTTAGAGCTATAAGCATTTTAGATATTTTAACAAATCTTTGCCCTGCATATCGGATTATGTGTTGCCATAATCCGATATGTTGTGACGGTGTAACAGATTGAGCTTGTTGTACTCATCAGATGAAAATTATCAATAATCGAAGGCCTCACTTCACCGCAATACTGTCGGTGAATGCGATTGCATGTCTGCATGAAAGCTCATGATGTCGCTGCTTTTCCACAATGTCTTACTTTTTGCTTGTCATTTGTAGTAGTCTACTGCGTGGCAAAAATAAATGGCTTTTTTGTTTTAAATAAGCATGCCACCTGCAGACTGTATTTAGCGCTCTAATCATTCCAGTTTTTGTTCATCAGCTTTTGTTTCAAATATTGAGGTCTTTTCTCTTATGGCTGCTACTCCCTCTGGCTCTAAGCCGCCTATTCCAGGTTTTCTTGCTGTTTCTCCCACCATCGACCTAGGCGGTCGAAGAGTTTATCAAGCCACGAATACACCTGAGAATTGGCAGCAACCAGTCCGACAGCAAAATGAGGGGTTCAAATTCCGGGATTCTGCAGATCGGTTTATAGCTTCTCGCGTAGAGGCTGTGGAAAATTCTAGACTACTTGGTCCGCTCCTGGGAGGGGATAGAACTAAAATTGCGAAATTCCAAAAAGTGCATCAGGATATTGCAACAGAACAACCGCGATCCAGCACAGCAGCAATGCCGTCAATCAATAATGGCCCTTCTAAGCCTCCTAGCATTACGGAGCAGCCAAAAACGGAGCAAAAAACTCAACTTTCAGCTCAAGCACAAGCATTCTCTAATCAGGGGCGAGCTGAAACAGTAGGTTTTATTGATACTCTCTTGAGGGCTGTGAAAAAAGACGAACCCTTCGAAGTTGCGGCTAAAAAGGACAAGAAAAAACAATCCTTGGTTAACCGACTTTATAGTAATGCGCTAGACCGAAGAACTGTAAAACAAGCCCCAGCTTTGGCGCTTCATACCAAAGAAGCCGCTATCCAGGCTTTGGAAAGTGAGAAACTCAACCTTCCTAACAGGCGTAAAGAGCAAAGCTTTGACTCAGTGCGTGATAGATCGGTTGGAATTTTTCAATCGGTTGTTCCTGAGGCTAAAAAAGCAAATAGATGGTCACTCAGGAAATTAGGCAGAGGTTAACTCTTAATTAGTCTCAGCAAGCTTTTGGGTTGAAATTACAGCCCTTTATGGGCATTTCATCCTTCTGGTTTGTAGCGTTTCTAAAACCCTCACATGCAGGGTTAAATGACTGCCTCGTTGCCATTCTGAGAAGTGGATCGATAAAACGACTATTGTATTGTAGAGCTCGAATTTAAGCACTAACGGATGTATTTGGGATCAAGATAAGATGTTTAGTGCAGCTATTGATTATTTTGATCGCTGAATGTGCCGGGAAATGGCGTATCCATAGTAGGATAATCAGTTAAGTAGGGTTGAAATAGAGAGTTTAAATTGGTATTGGGTATGTTTTCGGAGCCAGATAGATAACTCGCATAATTTTGAGGCTGGGCCTGGAAGGTGTCTGTACCGGGGAAGTTAGGGACACCGGCAAATCCCCCGAAAAGAGAGTCATAGTAATTGCTTGGCTGTGACGCTTGGATAGGCTGGAATGGACTCGATTGGCTCGTGACGTTCATTGCGTTTTCCTATTGGCATGCTGGGTTTATTTAAGTAAATCAACTGGCATCAAAAAATTGTGATTAAAATGATCATTCTTTAAATCGAAAAATACTGTTTAATTATTTAATGGGTATAAAAACAGATCTTATTGAGCGATCGGTGCTAGTGCGACACTTTCTTGAGACAATAGCTGGTAATGGGAAATTGAGGAGAAAATTTGCATGACGAGCCCCTCTGTCGCTGATTTAATTCAACGCTACGATCTCCAGGCGCATCCCGAGGGTGGATTCTTTCGAGAGTCCTATCGCGCCAGTGGCCTTATTCCACAGTCTGTACTACCTTCTGCTTTCAGTGGAGATCGTGCTTATGCCACTGCGATCTACTTTCTTTTACCGCAAGGATCCAAATCCAGTTGGCACCGCATTCAATCTGATGAAACCTGGCATTTTTACCTGGGTGGCCCAATGAGTATCCTTCAACTATCACCGGAAGGACAGTTCACAGCCACTCGCCTGGGTTCCAATATCTTGGATGGAGATACGCTCCAGTACACAGTACCGGCAGGGTATTGGTTTGGTGCTATCCCGGATCCTGAAACGTCTTATTCCTTTGTCGGCTGTACCGTAGCCCCCGGCTTCGATTTTTCAGACTTCACCTTGGCGGATACAGGCGCATTGATTGAACAGTTCCCCCAAGAACGGCAGAACATTTTGCGCTTGTCTCACTAGTAACGAAGCACTCAAAACCAGCATTTCTGTATTTGGCTTTCTCAATATAATCAGGATTAATTCAATGAAAATTGCTTTTTTTGGCTCAAAGCCTTACGACGAAAAATCATTTCTGCAAACCAATGCGGCCTTTAACCACGAAATTGTCTTTTTTGCGGAACATCTAACAGAGAAAACATCCGTCCTTGCGGAAGGTTTCGATGCTGTCTGTGTTTTCGTGAATGATAAATTAGATGCTCCCTTGCTGGAAATTCTGGCTTCCTACCAAATTTACGCCATTGCCTTACGTTGCGCCGGTTTTAACAATGTAGATCTGGAAGCTGCAAAACGTTTTAAGATACCCGTTGTGCGGGTTCCTGCTTATTCTCCCCACGCCGTTGCAGAGCATGCGTTAGCGCTTATTTTGACGCTTAACCGAAAAACCCATCGAGCCTATAACCGGGTTCGCGAAGGAAACTTTGCACTGGAAGGGCTTTTGGGTTTCGATCTTTACGGAAAAACAGTGGGTGTCATCGGTACCGGAAAAATCGGCTTAACGGCTGCACAGATTATTAAAGGCTTTGGCTGTCGCCTTTTAGGATACGACCTTTATCCAAGCGACGAGTGCAAGGCGTTAGGGTTAGAGTATGTTTCCCTGGAAGCACTCTATAGCCAGGCGGATATCATTACCATTCATTGCCCATTAACTCCGCAAACACAGCATCTGATTGATGAGAAGGCTATTAATCAAATGAAACCGGGCGTCATGCTGATCAATACAAGCAGGGGCGCTATAGTGGATACGGCAGCCGTTATTGAGGGGCTCAAGTCTCATAAAATCGCGGCTTTGGGCTTGGATGTGTATGAAGAAGAAAACGAACTTTTCTTTGAAGATTGGTCCGGCAGTATTATCCAGGATGATGTTTTTTCTCGCTTGTTGACGTTTCCGAATGTATTAATTACAGCGCATCAAGCCTTTTTCACTCAAGAGGCTTTGTCGAAAATTGCGACGGTAACCTTGCAAAACCTCACGGATATTGAGACCTTGGGTCATTGCAACTATGATTTGATCAAAATATCATAAGCTTCGAATAAGAATTTAATGATATGGTTTAGATAAATGGAAAATACGGAATGTCGGTGCTCCATACTATGCCTAGAGATTAATCATGGTTCTTGCCGTTGTATTGATGATACTTTCAATGCTTTCTATCTCAGCGGGTGCAACGTTAGCCAAAGGCGTATTGCCACTACTGGGAGGCCCATTGCTGACGACCTTGCGGCTGGCATTGGCATCGGGGTTGTTGCTGATATATGCGCGTCCTTGGCAGTATAAATTCTCCTGGAAAACCAGCAAGCTTATTTTCCTTTACGGGGCAGCTTTGGGCATCATGAACCTCTGCTTTTATCTCTCCCTTAAATTTTTACCGCTGGGAATTGCAATGGCCTTTGAATTTACAGGCCCTCTAACCCTTGCATTATTGAGTACGAAGCAGCGACAGGACTTGCTTTGGGTATTTTCTGCAATTGCAGGTGTCGTGCTGCTGATGCCTATCAGCAAGGCATCTACCTATTTAGATCCCTTAGGTATTGCTTTGGCACTGGGTGCGGGCGTTTGCTGGGCGCTCTATATTTTGGCTGGCCGTCGCTTGGCGGTGACAACCTTCGAAAAGGATCTTCCTGGCGGAGCGGTTGTGACGATGGGAATGTGTGTCGCAACAGTGGTTGTGCTGCCAATAGGCTTATCACTAGGCAATTTAACTCGAATGAATACCCATTTGTGGATCCTGGTTTTGGGAGTGGCTTTGCTGTCTGGGGCGATTCCTTATACGTTGGAAATGGCAGCACTCAAGCGTGTATCCACTAAAACTTATGGGATTTTAATCAGTTTAGAACCGGCAATGGGTGCCTTTTTTGGCTATCTTTTCCTTTCGGAACATATTTCATGGCTACAAGGAGTGGCAATTGCTTTGATTGTGATTGCCTCTGCTGGAAGCACCTATAGCGAAAACCAACGTAGGCGCCTGCTAGAAACTGTAAATTAGCGTTATTATGATGTTTTTCTCCATTATTATTCTTGATTAAATTAGGTAGAATATAATCTGAGCCTTATAAATCATGCTCTCTCGACGAATTGGCTTTCGTATCCGTTGCCTTGATAATTATTATCAGATTGGGAGTTTTTATGTGTAAATTTCTCTTTAAGGCGATGCGCTATTCCTTCGCCGGGCTTTTGGCGACTTTTCCGATGACGCTTTGGATGTTGGCGGGGGACCGTCTTTTACCGCACCAAAAAGAAGAACGGTTACCTCCGGAAGAAATTACGAAAAACATTGCAGACACGACTGGTCTGGAAGCGGTTAAAAACCATAAGCCTACTCGGGAAGCCGTCAGTACGATTAATCATTATATGGTCGGCGCCGCAGCTGCACTTCCCTTTTTGCTCTTGGGTAAGCCCAGTGTGGGTAAGGGTGTGTTTTATGGTTTTCTCGTTTGGTTTGGAAATTATGCAGGGATATTACCAAACTTGCATTTGTATCCACCCGCAACCCAAAAAAGTGCACGGATGAATACCTTAATGCTGGTAGCACACCTTATTTGGGGTGCCTCCCTGGGTAAAAACTTATCCTGATTCTAAGCTTGAGGATCGTGTGGTTTTTCTCTTAATTCGGCTCTCAGTAGGTTACGCAAGGAATTTGGATCGTTTGCAGCCTTTCCTTCAGCGCCTTCCGTCTGCACTTTCGAGAGCATTCCGCTCAGCTTTTCTGAAAGCAGCACATTTAAGAGGCCTTCCATTAAATTGCCGCCTTCTCCGGCGCCACCCATCAGGATCTTGGGTACAACATCCACCCCGGATTTTTCGATGGCCTGGGCAAAACGTTCCATGACCTGTTGAATCAGCTGGTATTGTGGGCCACCGTAAGCGGCAACCTGATCTTCAATCGCAATTGCCTGGGCAACCCCGACTCTCGAGGCCTTGTCGGCTTCAGCAGCAGCCAAAGAACGAATCTTTTTCGATTCCCCTTCAGCCAAAATGCTGATTTTCTGTGCTTCCGCTTCTGCCAATGCCTTAATTTGCATTGCTTGTTGCTGCGCTCGAGCCAATTCCGCTTTACCGGTGTTGCTTTGAACGGTAATACTAATTTCGGATTCCGTTAGCATCGCCTGTTGCTTGGCTCTAGATTCCGCTTCGCGGAGTTCCCGTTCTTTAATTGAGGCTTTTTCCTGACGGTTATAGGTTTCCACCTGTTCTTCCGCGATTTGGCGGGAGCGCAGCTGGTTTAAAATCTGCTCAATATTGCCGCTGCTACCGGAGGTGGGTGTCCCAATGAGGACTTCTTCCAATTCCAGGTTGTAGTGCTGGAAACGCGCTTTCATCTCTTCAGACGCTATTTTTTGAATCTCGCTCCGTTCTTGAATCAGTTGAATCAAGGTGCGGGACTGCGCAATGTTTTTAAAGTAAGCGGATACCATTGGGTCGAGGGTTTGTTCTACCAGACGTTTAATGTCCCCGAAGCGTTGAATCACCAAGGGCGCTTTGCGGTAATCAATGTGGATTACAACCGATAAGGGTAAAGTCGGCTCAAAGGCGTCCTTCGTGATTAATCCGACTTCAGAGAGGTTTTCATCCAGGCGGTGATTTCCTACCTGGTTCTGAATCCATTTCAATATAATGTTGGTTGTGGGAACCATAATCACGTTACCGGCAAACATGTTAAATGCATATTTGCCCGGTAATAGGGGGTCACTCCAAACGCCTCGATAGCCTTTGTCTACCATTTCGCCGTGATTATATTCTTCGCCACTTAAGTCGATTCCCATTTCACCCGTATAAGATACGACGACACCGGCGGAGCCGACCTCAATAATCGTTTTTGGGATCAATTCTAACGTGGCGAAGAGACGGTTAATATAATAGGTTCCTTCCACTAAAACCTGGAGTTGTCGACCCCGCCTGCCGCCTGCGGCTAGGAATTTGTCAGGATCCTGGAAATTATTGTGATAGCGTTCAACGTCCTCTTGAGTAGCCCCTACTGTTGGCGCAATAATTTCATTCGCAGAGAGGGAAGGGCCGTCATGAACGGTGACAATCCCGGTGACATCATCTGCTCCTTGAATTACAACGGGGGTAAAGCCTCTCCTGTCCTGAATTAAACTCGCCATATTACTGAATAACAGCGCTTCTTGTGCATCAAGTGGTAAATAGTAATTGCGATCTTCGGTTAAAACCACGAACTGAGCCAGGTTGATGGCATAGGTTCCTTCACGCAACACGAGTCGCTGTGGACCTTTTTGGCCATGATTTTTTAAGAAGCCTTCTACATCCTGAAAATCCCGAGCGACGTCATTGGAAGCTAGTGCTTGAGTGGAAGGTAAGGCTTCCCCGTCGCGGGCGAACACGTAGCCAATTTTCCCCTGCGGAATGGTGACTAGGGGCATAATGTGGATTTTATACTGAAGCGGAATAAAGAAGTGCCAGCCACCGCGTCGAATTTGCGCTTGGAAACCCGCCTCTCCCTGTAAGGCGATAAGCCCTGACTTAATAGAACCGCCGAAGCTATACAGCTTTTCCACAACCCCGACTTTATTGTTGGGGATATAGCGGACCGACAATAAGGCAATCAAACCGAGCAGAATTACAAGGGCAGTGAGTGCGGTGAAAACGGTATCCATCAGGAAGCTCCATCAAGTATCCTTCCCATTATACCTGGATTTCAAGGGGATTTCTCACTGTAAGCTAGAGCTTCAATAGGGATTTTAGAGCTTATTCAATGAACGATTTATGCCTTTACCTAAGAGGCAAGTTTCCCTAAGGTGTAGGATAACGCCGCCCATAAATTGAGTAAATGGTTGTACATTTCTCTTGCCCCTTGTATTTAGTCAAGGCTTTCGAGTCGAGAAAAGTATTGAAATCCAGGTTGAATTTCTTAAACTTTGCGCGGAGCTCCCGAAATGGGCCTGGAAACTCTGAAAATTCAGCTTTTCTAGTTGTTAGGGTTGATAAAGCCTGACTTTCCGATTTATCAATTGGAATTGTTTGAGGCGGGTTAGGCTTAGTATTAATGATTTCAGGTACTGAGGGTCTTAATCTGTATTGCTTATTGAGAGTTAACGTTGAAGATTGTCGACTCATTAGGTTTGGTCTGCCCGAGTTGTGTGAAGGTGCTGCTGGTAATTGCGGAGCTTGATGCGTTGGTACCGTTGGCACTATGCCAGAGCCATCACCATTACCCCAATTAAAGTTTTCCAAATATAGTACATTATTAAAATTTGGATTTTGATACATAAGAGCGAGCATTTCATCTGCTGGAGTAGATGCTGACCCAAGGGAGTTTTGAGGTGTGGGGTAAGCAAACTGGCCACCATTCAGAGTAGCTGGAGAAGTGTTAAATGTATACGAGTTGCTTGTAGGAGTATGATTTGCCATTTGTGAGCTTAGTATTTGATTAGCCCCTGTTCTTAAATCGGTTTCCTGTACAGGAGATGATGTGAGTGCTGGTCGATCGATGTGCGGTATAGGTGCTTGAGTGGTAAGCGCTGGAGCGATTATCGATGAGACTCTTGCAGGAGTCCGTACCTGTTCAGGAGCTGAAACTTCTAGAGCTTGCTCTCTACGAGGCTTTTTAGCCGATGCCCTTTTCTTTTTGGCACGGCGTTGAAATTTAAGACTTGCTAAATTCATCCCTATCGCTTCAGCATTTTTTTCAAAATAAGTGAGCATTTTTTTTTGAAATGAGGCTCCTGATTCCTTGGGGTTGCCACAGTCATCCATTTCTCTTACTGGGCTTCTACCCCGATTTTTTGCTCCAGGCATACTTTTTTGAGCTGTTCTTAATAGCGCTAGAGGGTGCCAATTTTGTTTTATATGATCAATTTTTTTGGTTTCTAAAGTCGCGTAATCACTATCGCCCGAAGAGGAGGTTGATGTGGAAGATTGTGACGATTGTGATGTGCTACGACGTCGTTTTCTGGTTTCTGACGTGCCAAAAGCAACATAACCTTGGTTAGAAGGCGGTAATAAGGTATTCATGAATTAATCCTAGAGGTGAGAACTGAATAAAGATAGAATGCCTAGAGCAGGCTGGGAAAATCAATCTGTACAGTGCCCAAAATATAACATGGTCATTTTTGAAGAGAGATTGCACTATTAGGCAATTTAAACTCTGCTGCATGGGGGGGAGGGATTGAATCATTGGCGGCTATCAATTGGCGTAGTTTCATGAGTTAGGTCTCCAAAGACTTTCATGAACTAAGGTAGAGCTTTGTACTCCTTTAGAGCTATTTGTACGATTTAAGGCTGGAACTTGAGATTTCAAAATGACTCCATTCTTCTCTATTGGAGCCATTAATGGTTTTTTGGTTGTGCAAGATTCCGAAGAACTAGGCTTTTCTAGTCGGGAAATCTGTTCAAAGGGGAATATTGCCTCAAAGTCATCCAAATGGAGGATAAGGATGAGTTAAAACTAAGGTTAAAGTACGAGGTCTCTAGAGCCGATATCGATCATGATGGTGTATGTAAGGGTTTAGCTTCATCAGTTTTCCGAGAGTTTCGTGGATTATTAGAAAGAGTAATTTATGTCAACTAGCAGTACCAGTTCCTATGGTTCCGCGGCGAGCCAGACAATAGCTAATTCGCTGTCTAGCGCCACAGGCTTGAATTCGGGAATGGATATTAGCGGCATTATTACCAAGTTGATCGCTATCGACCAACAGCCGATTGATTCAATGCAATCTAAAATTGCTGATATCAAGAAACAGCAGTCGGCTCATGCATCCCTCCAATCTAAAGCGGCATCCTTGTTGACTGCTATCAAATCCCTTAGTGCCCGAAATTTTGACGGTACGACTATTTTTGACAAAATGGCCACTACGACGACCAATAGTGCAATTGCCTCGGCAACTGCCGTAAGTGGCGCTGCAGCACAAACCATTACCCTGGAAGTGAAGGCTTTACCGACACAAACAAAGGCGGCCAGTACCACTTTAGTAGGTAAGTTTGATACCACGGCCTCTTTAAGTCAGTTGGGTATTACATCAGGCACCTTCACGGTTTATAGGAACAACTCCCCCCATACCATTACGGTGGATGCCACTAAAACAATTGGGGATGTATTTAATGATATTTCCACGGAATTTGGCGGGGATATCACACCGAGTATTGTCAACGGCAAAATTAACCTTGCCTATACTGGCGGAGCTGCTACGTCCATCCAGATGGGCTCTGGTGGGGATACGAGTAATTTTTTAACTAAAACACACCTGGATACTGGCGTTAATGATGGTACAGGTAATATAACTGCATCTCAAGGGATGACGACCTTCAGCACAAGTACGACACTTTCAGCGAGTTCGGACTTGAATACGGCAATTTTAGATGGAACTTTCAGTATCAACGGTGTTTCCTTTGATACAACGGGCAAGTCCATGAGTTCAATCCTGACAGAGATTAATTCGTCGGGAGCCAATGTGACAGCAAGTTTTAACGGCACCACCAACAAGTTTGAGCTCAATAGCAAAGCGACAGGTAGTGTTTTTATTAATTTAGTCAATGGAACCGGTAATTTCTTAACCTCTATGGGCTTAATTAACGGTACGGATAGCACGACTTCCCAAACTATTGGTGGTAATGCCAAGTTCGTACTCAATGGCACAACCATGTACAGTACGACTACGAGCGTAAACCAGAACGTTACCGGTTTAACTGGAATTACTCTCAACTTGGCTTCTGCAAGTCCCGGCACCACAATGCAGATTAACGTTGCCCAAGACACAACTTCTATTAGCGATGCTGTAACGTCGGTGGTGAACGCCTACAACTCATTGATTTCCGCGATCGACACGCAAACGGACAGTACGAGTGATAGCGCCTTGCTAAAAGGTAACAATGGCCTAAGGGATTTCCGTAATACCCTAAGAAAGCTTTTTGCATCAAGCATTACAGGTTTAAGCAATACGAAATATACTAGTTTGCAGGACATGGGCATTACAACAGGTGCCGTGGGTACAGGTGTTGCTAGTAAGGGAAGCCCTTTACTCAAGTTTGATGCGACCAAATTAAAGGAAGCATTGAGTGCTGATCCGTTATCGATCAAAAATCTGTTTATCGGGCAGAACTTAACCGGAACTCAGAATGGTGGTTTGGGCGACGATAATATGGAAGGTGCCTTGACCAAAATTCAGCATTTACTCGCCGATCAGAAATATACTGACGGTAATGGCGGATATGGGGCACTTTATGCTGGTACCGGTGAAACGAATCAGGGGATATTTACCTCTTATCAAACCTCTGCGGCGAAACGAATCAAGGCTTTAAATGATAGTGTTGCACGGGCACAGGACAGATTATCCTTAAAACAGATTCGTTTGCAGCAACAGTATCAGCATATGGATAGCTTAATCGGCCAATATCAGCAACAGGGTTCGGCTGTATCTAGCATGATCAGATCTTTAAGCAGTAGTTAAATTTGCTTTTATAAATACATGGTTTTTTAATTGGTTTTTAAAGATCGATTTATTATTTTTAGAAGTATTTAATTAATTAATAAAAACAGTTTTCATTTAAAGGGTAATAATCTGGGGTATTTCTCTTTTGGGTAGTGACATGACGTTTTTTTCCTGCTCTAATGAATTATAGAAAAAGAGAGAGCGCGGCGGTATAGCCAAGTGGTAAGGCAGAAGCCCGCAAAGTTTCCATCCCCATGTTCGATTCTGGGTACCGCCTCTTTCACTTTTTAACCATTTCGTATGCATGTATAAACATTAAATTGGGTTTCAAAGGTATGAGTTTCCTGCCTACGCGGGAATGACGATACCATAAAGATGGTATTGTATCCTGTATTTAATTAAACCTTGGTAATTTCGCTTTTCTTCTTTTTTGAATCAGGCGAAACGGGTACAGTCACTTTCTTTCCCTTCTTAGCTGTAGGGATTTTTCCAGCTGTCTTTTTCCACCATTTTTGAAGTAACCCAAACAGGAATAAGGCCAGGGGAGAAAGCCAAACCCAATTATCAACCACGTATTTTGTTACTAAATAGCCCCATTCAGAGCTGGGTACTTCCACGTTAATCTCTCTTTCCCACGCATCCCGGTAGGAAACATCCTCACCCTTCCCTGCATAGACGGTCAGCTTCAATACGTGGGCTCCAGCCTGGGTTGGTGTTACATACCATTGCCAGCTAAAACGTTTGGTATCCGCATCTGCAAGTTGGGCTGTTTGGCTCGCATTTTTAATCGAAAAAGCATCATCTCCATTGAGTATGGCAGTCATGTATTTTGACGTTTTCACCTTGGAGCTATCGAAGTGTTCGTCCTTATTAAAGGCAGCTCGAACCTGCTTCTCCGTGTTTTTATCCAATGGAATTTCGACTCGATACACGGTCGCTTTATTTAGCTTCATTTCACTTGGCGTTTGATAATAAATACTGTGTAAATTGCTTGCTATTGCTGCTTTTTCTGAAGACTGCTTAGGAATTAAAGAGGCGGTAAATCCATGCTTTTTATGGGTGTTATAGAGGGATTTCAGATGCTCTATTTTACTGGTTTTTATCGTGGCTTTAGCGGGTGTTGCAATAGGGTTGTCAGCGATGTCATCTTTATTGGGAGTGCTAGAGGGCTTTAAGGTAAAAGCATCCCGACCAGCACTGTACTCTTTTTTAATAGAGATAAAGGGTTGTGCTACCGAGCCTCCAAAATCCTCCCCTTTTATAAAAGAGGTTGTCAGGATTTTGTTCGCTTGGACTATCCATGCCTGAGGATCTATGGGTTTCTGTTGTTTTCGGATTTCAGAAGGGGGCAGCGTACGGCTTTGTCCGGTTAAAGTATCCTGTTGGATGAAATGCTCCGGGTGTGCTTTATCCACCACGGTTTCGTAGCGAAAGCAAAGTTGGTACACGACGGAAAGGAGGACCAAAACCCCAAGGAAAGCCTGCATATTAAATCCCAATGCCTCTGATTGAAAATAGATTTCTTTATTAATCTTGCCGCTTATTATAGCTCAGTTTTTTAAAAGTAGCTGAATCGCTAATTTCAGATGGGCTGGGGTATTTTTTATAATCCTGGTAATGGAAACACGAGGATTAAACGCTATGGTAGCGACTCATGAAATCAAATGCCTGTTTTTGGATATAGGAGGGGTATTACTAACCAATGGCTGGGACCATACCAGCCGGGAACTTGCGGCCAAAGAATTTGCCTACGATCTCGCTGACTTTGAAGCCCGTCACCGCCTTGCTTTTGATACGTTTGAATGTGGCCAATTGACCTTGGATGAATATTTAGATCTGGCCCTTTTTTATGAAAAACGATCGTTTACCAAGCAGCAGTTCACAGCGTTTATGTTCGAGCAATCCAAACCTTATCTGGATATGATTGCACTGGTAAAGCATTTGAAGGCTCATGCTGGCCTGAAAGTCTTTATTGTTAATAACGAATCTGCCGAACTCAATACCTACCGTATCCATCACTTTGGCATCACACAATTTGCCGACGCCTTTATTTCTTCTTGCTATGTTGGCTTACGCAAGCCCAATCCCGAGATTTTAAAGCTGGCTGTCAAAATCAGCCAAGTGCCAAAAGAGCAGATTCTCTATATTGAAAATACGCCACTTTTTGTTGATATAGCGGCTCGTTTAGGAATCAAAAGTATTTTACATACGGATTATGAATCAACATGGCAACAGTTAGAATCCTATGGTTTCCAAAATGATTGGACTTTTTCCGCCAAAAATTAAAAGAGATTCCCTCTTGAACTCAGCATGGAGGCAGCATACGATGGAGATAGTCGATACCAATTCCAATAATTGAGGCATTTTTTGCGCATGCTTCGTCATTGCGCGCACATAGGTTTTCTCTATGCTTACGCTCCTGCGATGCTATTTCCTCGCTTGCATAAATCTGCCTCTAATTCTTGGAAATGCTATAGATGCATTGTTTGCAAGGTTTTGTCCAAAAAAATAATAGAGAGAGAGTCTATGAACAAGTTAGTAGGCATTGTCATAGCTATGGCGGCTGTCTGCGGGATATTGCTTTCCGGCAGTACAAACGTGTTTGCGCAATCCCAAGAGGGTGAGCAAAAGTGCTCGTCTGATGATGCAACGGAAAAATGTGCTTCTGATGTCGATGACTCTGCGGATGCAAGTGATCCAGATGACTATAGCTCAAGTTCAGCCCACAATTCTCATACTTCGCCTGACTCTGCTACATTTCAGGAGATACGCTTGTCTTCTCCGGTTAACGAGGCGAATTCATTGGACAGTAAAACTGTACCCACTGAGCCTGCCAGCGCTGAAGCAACCCAAGTTTACTCTCCTGAAAATACTGTTCCGGCCAATGATACCGGTGTTTCCACAGGGCCTGTAAAAACTGAGGCAACCGCACTTCTTTCTTCTGAATCTAGCAGTGCTGTACAGGGTAAATCAACCTTGCATCAGTTTTACCAAATTGCACGGGGGCAGGCGGCATCTTTTCCCTCAGATGCTGATTCCAGGACCGCTGAGGCTTTAGCGGAAGGCTTTGCGTATGAAAGGGTTAATCAAGTGTGTGGCCCTGCAGAGCAGTATCAAGGAGTGTTTTCGGGTTGGTTGGGAGCAACGAAATGCGACAGTCAGGACAACCCTGCTGCGGATCATGGTGTTTCCTGGATTTGTAATGCGACTGCGACCGTGACTTGCAATCCGAAATCAGCTAATTAAATAAACTAATTGTTTTTAAATAGCCGTCATTCTATGTGGGTGGCGGCTATTTTTTTGTTTTTGATTCGCTATAAAAAGGAAATCGAAGGTTCTGTTGGATTATGCCTTATGGGTATATTAATTAACAGTTTGCTACTACAGGTTGTTTAGGTGGTTTGGCCTAACTAATTTATAAAAAGTGGGTGTTTCTGCCTGTTGAGGTGTAAGTTACTGATGACTATGATTACTTTGTTCAGTTGAGTGTTGCCCGAATCAATATCACTACCATTGAAAGGATGGTTAACCATTACCATGGCTAAGAAATTAACAGTATTACTTGTGTTGGGTTTTTTATTAACGATATCGGGCTTGAATTACGCTGAAGCCGATTCAACAAGCTATATGCTTGATGGTGTGGACAGTTACGACTACACGCCGCAGAGTCTTTTAACGGAATACGAATATCAACAATTACCCGTGTATTACCAAGAACTTTATGACCGCTGGTTATTGCTACATCACCTATAAATCTTGTGTTAGTTACCTTCCGCCCCTGTATTTTCTTGCTACGGGGCGGCTCTTTTTATTTTTATTTAAACATGTCATTCAAGACTGAATTAAAGATAACTTTTTATGTTTTTCGATTAGTTATATAGCTGTACGGAATTTATAAGGAGACTTAGATGTTTTTAACACAATCTTCAAAGAGACTACTTGGAAAAGTAATTTTAGCTGTTTTTCTTTTCGGCTGTTAATTCTTCTCTGTTTGCCGATTTCTCCTCCTGATGAGAGGAAAAGAGTCAAAATAGTTTAAATAATCATTGTGCATCACGATTGAATTAACGATCAATATGATTTCCACCTTAGAAAATACTATTCTACGAATAGGCAATTTTAGTTTATTAGGGTGTTGAATAGAGAAGTGTCATCTTTTTTCTTAGGATGAATAGCTTATCGTTTGGTAAAAGGTAGAAAAAATTCAAATGTGGAAATCCTTTGTTCATTATTTGTTCCTGTCTTTTTGTGCAGTTTTAGCACTTGTTGTGACCAGTGGGAGTGCCCTTCAGGCAAAATCAAAAACACATCATCCCCCTACTCATCATTCTCATACCCATCATCAAAAAGCTTACGGAAAAAAATATCGAAGTAGGAAAAAACACAAGACAAAAAATGGCCATAAACGTGGTATTTACATGGCGATAGCTCATCATGCCGGAACGTGTCGGGCGACAACGGCCAGCAGGAAGCATTGGTCTCAACGCACAGTCTATTACGCTCGCAAAAACGGAATTCCACCGGCCATGTTTCTGGCTCAAATTAAACGGGAAAGTGGGTTCCGACCTTGCGCCATAGGGCCGTCGGGAGCGGTGGGTATCGCCCAAATTCTTCCCCGCACTGCAAGAACATGGAAAGTGAATCCCCATAATCCAGAAGCCTCACTGAATGTGTCGGCTCAGCATATGGCAGCGAGCATTAAGCGTTATAAACGCAAAGGTGTGAGCCAAAAACGAGCTGAACGCTTAGCGCTTCATAAATACGGAACTATTTAAGAAGCAAGCGCTAGCCACTTGGCTATTGTATTTCTTTAGAATAGTTCTCTATATTAGCCAATTGAAGGAGGTACTACTTGAAGCATCTTCTATACTAAAGCTGTAGATTGGTATAAGAAGTAAGGTGCCATCGTATCCACTTTACTTCTGTTACCGCTCATGATGATCGTAACGATATTGAGGCTATTTTAAAACTATCGAACCTCAATCTAATTGAGCAGGACAAAACAATTTGTCAGCTTAGTACAAAATAATGTCTATAGACTTGGGCGATCATGCTTAATTGTAATCACTTGGAAAGTTTGAATTGACAATTTTTTGCTTTCTTTCTGATTTGGTGTGAATAAAAATAACCTTATCGAGGTGAGTCTATTTTCTTTGTACCTTAATTTAGTTGTTAATAATGTAAAAGTGGGTGAGGTGAATAATAATGATTATCTTTAGTCGAAAGATATTACTGCCCTTAGCTTTGGTTGTTGGTTTTTCTAATGACTGCTTTTCAGCGGTTAAAAGTCCTCCTTATCCAGTAATTTCTATTAAAGCAGTTTACCAGGCAACTTCTCTTTTTGATATGAATCAGTATTCATCGATTAAAGTCATCCCACAGATGGATAACACAATGGCCGTTCCGGTGATGATTAATAAGAGACAGTCATCCACCTTTTTAATCGATACAGGAGCTAGCTATACAGTAATTACCCCTAATTTGGCAAAACAGCTTGGTGTAATGAAAAAATCACCTGATAATGTTGTCCCTTTAAATACAGCCAATGGTATGGCCTATGTACCAGTTGTCACAATTAAGCAAGTAATACTTGGGGATATGATCGTTCAAAATGTACAGGCTGTAGTTACTGATTTGGGTCCTTCGGCAGAAATATCGGGCTTATTAGGAATGAATTTCTTTACGGGTCGAACGTTATTGATTACTCCCCAACGCATATTTATAAGCCGAAAGTAGTCTGAAGTTTTATCATCATAAAATAAGCTGTATTAGCTGAATTAATTTTAGCGTTGAGCCAGTAATTGCAATAATTTATTTTATATACGGAAGTAGGATTGTAATAAATCTAGCACTACTTTAAAATAAATGTATGGGTTGAGGGAGGCGTTAGAAGATGCTTTCCAAGCGCTTTTTTGTGGCTTTTTTGCTATTGTTATTGCTGTTTTTGGGCGATAGTTCTGCTTTAATGAGAAATCCAATCACTTCCTCTCCATTCTTATTGGATGAGAGTCGTTTACTTGAGGTTAAAGTCATTCCGCAGGCGGATAACACCTATGTTGTGCCTGTTGTACTGAACCGCAATCATCAAGCGGCGTTTCTTATGGACACCGGTGCCAGCTATACAGTAATTACTCTCTAGCTGGCCCGTAATCTGGCCTTAGCTACCCGCCGCTGCCAAAGTTCTATTCTGATTAACACCTTTCATGGACAGATTCATGCACCGGTTGTAACAGTAAAACAATTTAAACTGGGAAAAATGAATTTCCAAAATGTTACTGTTGTAGTAGCAGATTTGGGAAAAACACCGAGCATATCAGGATTATTGGGTATGAGTTTCTTTTTGGAAAGAACGCTAGTGCTCACTCCTCACTATTTATATGTGGGTCGAAAATAATTGTCTGCAAGCTCATTCCTGTTTATTAACTGCTCTTTTTAAAAACTGGATTGATCATTTTTTTAGCAATTCCTCAAGTTTTGGATATCTCGGTAGATAAGGAAGAGGCATCTTTAGATGATCTCCAGTTCCCTAGCCTATGTTTGAACCCATTGCTTTGAAAAGAGTTTCGCCATGAATAATACCCGTCATTATGCCCAGATAGCTCAAGCTGGCAAATTGTTTTTGTTCTTCGCTGTAGGTCTTTTAGCTGTGAGTGTGCCTTGCCAAGCATTTGCTGCTCCGGGTAGTGGCCCTGGATCGCATGGGCGAGGTCCTGGACAAGGATTCCAGGCCGGCGGCTCATCCAGTGGAACTTGGCAGAACAATAAGGGTGGGAATTATAACAACCAAGACGCTGGTCAAGGTTTCCAAGGGAATAGATCGTCCAGTCAGAATTGGCAATCTAACAATAGCAACGGTAATGATAGGGGAGGCGGCCGTCAAGGAAACGGGCAAGGTTTTCCTCCATCTCCACCTCCGCGTGAGCAAGGC
>Ga0190273_10000260_pt1 | contig 23498 bp, 19 predicted proteins | sample Popmic504IS_FD_134513 | JGI IMG/M metagenome (GOLD analysis project Ga0190273, IMG submission 134513) | Populus adjacent soil microbial communities from riparian zone of Shoshone River, Wyoming, USA - 504 IS | ecosystem: Environmental > Terrestrial > Soil > Riparian zone > Trees stand | place... | reverse complement strand
TCGCCGCCCGCTCTATCGCTCCGATCAAATCGCCGCTCAGACGCAACAGGTCAGGCCACGACACCTCCCCCTGCTCAACGCTTGCCTCATCTTCAAGGGCGCTAGGCGGGGCGCTCGTCTCAGAAGGTGAAAAGCCCGCGCGCTCTTCGCCCGCCGCATCTTCTTCGTCCGTGCCCTGGTAAACATTGATACGCCCGCCGGGTTCTTGAGCACGCACCATCAATCGCTGATATGCCTCATCGCCTTCGGCTTCGCGTCCCGAGGCGCGATTGATTTCGCGCACGCGCGGGGCTGTGCCGCCGCCGTCAAGAAAAACATCCGCCTCGTATTCTTCCATCTCAAGGTGTACCCGACCGACGAAGTTGCGCGCGCGCAAATATCTGAGCAGTGCTGCCAGATTAACGTAGGCCGTATCCAGATGTTTATGGATCGGATGCGTTTTGTGATCGTCCTCTTGCATGAGTCCCGCGCCTACGGGCAGCTTCAACTGGGCCTCTGTCTCTCTTTGCGCACTTCTCTATCAAGAGCGGAAGTTTTGCGCCGGAGTCTAGCAGAGCGCCTTTGAGACCGTCAACGAACTCTAAATGGCGAGCGGAGAATTTAACAGGATGGACAGGATAAGCAGGATAAAGACAGGTCAGTACCGCCTAAGGTCTCGGGCGGGTCTGCAATGTTGGACACCCACCCGAGACCTTAGGCGGTACTGACCATTATTCTGTCCACCCTGTTTGAATCCATCTTAAATATCCACGCAGTTCATGTGATGAGAAACTTTTTGTTGCAATCCTATCTTCTTCCGTGACAAACTCCGCCGCGGGCGCGCGCCGCCAGAGCCAGTAACTTCAGCGGGCAAGCGGCGCGGTTTCGATTTACACCTTAAAAGCACCAGCGGAGAGATCAGTGATCGAAGTCACCGACATCGTCAAGCGATACGGTTCAAATACCGTTCTCAATCACGCCACGTTCCAGATACAGGAAGGACAATTGACGACCATTCTAGGCCCTTCGGGTTGCGGCAAATCGACCATGCTGCGCTGTATGAACAGGCTGGAGCGTTTCGATCATGGCCGACTCAAAATAGGCGAAGTTGAAGTTTTAGGCACGGAAGACCGTAAGCTCTCCGCCGCTGAAGAAAAAGAGTTGACCAAACGTTTGCGCGCGCGCGTCGGCATAGTCTTTCAAAACTTTAATCTCTTCCCGCATCTGACGGCGCTCGGCAACTCGACGGAAGCGCCCATGACCGTTAAGGGCCTCGCGCGCAAAGACGCGGAAGAAGTTGCGCGCCATTACCTGCACAAGGTCGGCTTATCTGATAAAGAGGATCATTACCCTGCGCAGCTTTCCGGCGGTCAGCAGCAGCGTGTGGCGATTGCGCGCGCGCTGGCGATGGAGCCCGATGTCATTCTCTTTGACGAGCCGACCTCGGCGCTCGACCCGCAACTTATCAAAGAGGTCGGAAGCATGCTCAGAGCCCTGGACGATCTGGGCAAGACGCTCGTCGTCGTCTCGCACGACATGAATTTCGCGCGCTCTATCTCCGATCAGGTGATCTATTTCGAGGGCGGTCATGCGGTCGAAGCGGGCACGGCGCAGGAGGTCTTCGGCAATCCGCAGAAACCTGAGACGCGCGCCTTTATGCAGAGCTTTCAGGAAGAAGAGGGCACACGCGCTGAACAGCAGGCGACAGCTAGCGGAAAGAACGAAAAGCTCGATGCGCAAATGGGTACGCGGGCAACTCTCGGACAGGAAGAATGATGAATCTTATGAGCCTGAGCCTCAAAGGTCTGCGACTCCCCTTCGCGGCGCTTCTTCTCTTTTTGATCCTGCCCGCAGCCGTCTCTGCTCAATCGTCGCTCCAGCGTGTGCGCCAGAACGGAACATTGCGCATCGGCACGGATGCCACTTACCCTCCGCTCGAATACGTCGAGAACGGTCAATTCGAGGGCTTTGAGATTGATCTCGCCAACGCCGTCGCGCGTGAGATGGGAGTGCGCGCCGAATTTATTAATGCCAGTTTCGACGGTATCTTTCCCGCCCTGCAAAACGGCTCGTTCGACGCAGTGGTGTCGTCCGTCACGATCACGCCTGAGAGAAGCGCTTCGATGCTCTTCTCCGATCCTTACTACGATTCCGGACAGTTGATCGCCGTGCGCCAAGGCACGCAGGGCATCACGACACCCGAAGAGTTGTCAGGTAAAAAGGTCGGCGTGCAGATCAATACTACTGCGCAGATCGATCTTGAAAAGAGAGCCGGCGTCCAGGTTGCTGTTTACAACACGATTGACCTGGCGCTGCTAGACCTCAAGAACGGACGTATTGATGCTGTGGTCGGCGATGCGCCCGTCCTGCGATTTATGATTCGCCAGAGTTTTCAGGAGCTACAGACGGTGGGCCGTCGCTTTACGGACGAGAAATTCGGCATCGCATTCGCGCAGTCGAGCGAAGATTTGCGACGCGCCGTGAATGCAGCGCTCTGGCGTATACAGGACAGCGGCGAATACGACCGCATACATGAAAAATGGTTTGGCGAGGCAGCAGAGCGGACAGCAGATCAGCAAGCCAGCGGCGCGCGCCCTTCAGCCTTTGATACAAGTCTCTTAAGAAAGACCTGGACGCTGTTTCTCAAGGGCGTCTGGATGACGGCGAAACTCGCTTTTCTGAGCCTGTTTTTGGGATTGCCCATCGGACTGTTCCTGAGTCTAGCGCGAGTGCAGTCGTCGCGTCTTTTGTCCGTCCCGGCAGCCGTCTACGTCGAAGTGATACGCGGCACGCCGCTGCTCGTGCAGATACTCTTCATATACTTTGTGCTGCCGCTCTTCGGCATACACCTGCCGGCATTCACGAGCGGCGTGATTGCACTGACGATCAATAGCGCCGCTTATATCTCTGAGATTTTTCGCGCAGGGATTCTTTCGATTGACGCGGGACAGATGGAGGCGGCGCGCTCGCTCGGCATGAGTTATGCGCAGGCGATGCGCCGCATCATCCTGCCGCAGACTTTTCGCCGCGTCGTTCCGCCCCTGACCAACGAGGGAATCGCGCTGCTCAAAGACTCTTCGCTTGTCTCCGTCATCGGCCTGACGGAGCTTGCGCGCACGGGGCAAGAACTGGCGAGCCGCTATGCCGCGCCGCTCACGATCTGGCCCATCGTCGCGCTCTTCTATCTGCTCCTGACATTCCCGCTGACACGCGTCGCAGAATATCTGGAGAGGCGCTGGCGACCGATCACGCGCGCCTGAAGAGATTAGCAGAGAAAACTTTTACTGTTGGCCCGCATTCTTTTCAAAACAGGACGGCAAAAATTAAGATCACCAAAAATTAAAGTCGCCTGCGGGCCTCCCAAAACCCGCAGGCGACCATGCCCCCGCCCGTGCATTTGCAGCATCAGTGTGAGGACATTAACAGCTCCTCCGTGGTGAGGAATACCTTTTTAGACATCTCCAGCTACAAACAGACAACTTGGCCCGAACCACCCTGCCCCGGCTCTCGACGCAGACCAGACGACGCCGAGACGTTGCCTGATGGTTCGGTCAAAGGTGTGCGTTTGAGCATGGCCCCCCACAGGAGATGTCAAAAGGTAGTGCAATATCAGAAGCCCCTCTTGCCACTGATAAAGCTAGAGCAGCCGTTAAAGCAGTGAGGTTGCTCTTGTCAAAGAGATGCATCCACGACAGGGTGAGGCTTAACGCTGCATCAACTTCTCTCTCTCTGTGCTGTTGAATGAATCTCGAAACCAAAAGAAGCGAGGATGCAATGAGCAATGAACGCTGCGTAGAGTATTCCGGTTTTGGCGGTGCGTCAATAACAATTTATTGGCGAAAATGCGGATTTATTGGCCGATTTGAGGATTTTCTTTACTCGCGCCCCTTTTCCGTGCCCCCACGGCCAAAGCGCGCGCGATATTGGGCGGGCGTCATGCCGTAGCTTTGTTTGAAATCCCGCACAAAGTGGCTTTCATCTTTGAGCCCTATACGATTCATGATCTCTTTGCCGCTCAGGAATGTGCTCTCCAAAAGCCTGCGTGCCTCTTCCATCCTTTGCGCTTTCTGATATTGCATCACGGACATGCCCGTTTCCGCTTTGAACAGGTAGCGCAGGTGTGCGGGCGAAAGATTGACGACGCGTGCGATCTCGCCGGGGGTCAGCCTCCGGCTCAAATCCTCTCCGATCAGGCGCAAGACCTTTTGCACTCGCGGATCCATAGTTTGCGCTCTGCTTCTCTCTCCCTCTGTGCCCCTTCAGGATCGCCCCGATAGTTTTAGAACAGCCTCAACGATCGCATAGATGTTCTCTGTCTTTTTCAAGAAAAGGTTGACGCCTGCGCGGCGCGCCTCACGGCGCATCTCTGTGGTCGAGAGCAAGATGATAGGTGTATAGCGTCTGTGAATGAGCCTGCGCGCAACCCGCACGAGTTCCAGGCCGTTGACCTCAGGGAGTTCGCTGTCCAAGAGCAGCAGATCGTACTCCGTGTCGCTCTCGATTTTTGCGCGCGCCGTCGAGCCTTCGGAACAGGCGTCTACGCGCCAGCCCTCGTCTTCGAGCATCTCCGTCACGTTAAGCATTAATACTGTGTTGGCTTCGGCATAAAGGATGGTCAGAGGCGGCATATAAACTGTCATCCGTGGTGAGAATAAAACGACAGCGCGATCAGCTTTGAGCGCCAAGGATTCTCTCACGGGCTGAAACCTTGAGCGCGCAGTATCTGAATTTATAAACGCGACCGGGAAAATCGCGCGCCTGGGATGCGCCATTGCAGGAATCGGGCCACAACGCTCATACACGCTTCGAGCGCGCTTTTTTGAGCGCAGAGGAGGGCCGTGGGAGAATATTTGACGCGCGGGCGAGGCCGCTAGCGTTGCAACCTGGTGATGATGCTTCGCTTCCGGCGTTGCGCCGGTTTTTTTGCGTAGAGCAAATCTTTATGCCGTCCCTGTAGCATAGAACTGAGCCGCTGGTGTGTGATCCCTAAGAGTCGAGCGGCACGCGTCACACTTCCCCTGGCCTGTTCGAACGCGAGCTTAATCAGGCTCGCCTCGTAGCGCAGAATCTCTTCCTCAATCGAACAGCCCGCCCAGGTCTCCTCCAGCGCGGCCCTTTGCGTCCGCCTGGCGGCCAGAATCTCAATTGCCTGGCGCGTAATCTCTGTTCCGTCGGCGGCTGTCAGGATTGTGCGTTCGATCAGCGAGCGCAACTCGCGGACGTTGCCCTTGAGCGGCAACTGGCGCATAGCTTCGACGGCTTCTGGCGTAAACCTCACGCGACGCTTATGCCGCACGAGGTATTCCTGTATAAAGCTGGCGGCGAGCGCCGGAATATCGCCCGCTCTCTCACGAAGCGGCGGAATCTCCAGATGAAATGTGTTCAGTCTCCAAAGGAGATCATCGCGAAACTGTCTGAGCGCGACCTGTTCCTTAAGATTGCGGTTGGTCGCCGCGATGATTCGCACATCGACTCTTTCGGGTTCGTCCGCGCCGATGGCATGAACTTCGCCGCGTTCGATCAGGCGCAGGAGCTTACCCTGATTGGCAAAGCTCAATTCGGCGACCTCGTCCAGAAACAGCGTTCCGCTGATGGCCTGCCGGACAGCGCCCGCATGATCCTGCACGGCATCTGTAAAGCTTCCCTTACAGTGTCCGAACAGTAGAGATTCGATCAGCGTCTCGGAGAGCGAACCGCAATTGATCGGCACAAACTTGCCTGGGCGACCGCTCCACTCATGAATCGAGCGCGCGAGCAGCTCTTTACCCGTTCCCGTCTCGCCCGTAATCAACACTGTGCCGCTCGTCCCGGCCACCCTGTGCGCCTGTCGCAGCACCTCGCCCATACGCTCGTCTGCATAAATAAAGTTAGGCGCGGCGAATTCAACGCTTTCCCTGCGGCCAGCCTCCAGCACACGCCGCGCGCAGGCACGAAGTCTGGCCAGCGTCTCCTGCTGTTGCGACTTCTCGAGCAACTGATCTGCACGCGTATAGAATTGCGCGGCCTCTTCCGCCGTGAGTTGTCCCGCCAACTCCTCTATCATCGTCACGGCAGCCACGCCTGCGCCCTCAACATCACCCGCACGCTCGGCCACTTCCCCCGCCCGGCCCAGCGTCAAACGCGCATCCTCAAACAGCCCCAGCCTCGCCAGCGCCACTCCCTGTGTCGTCAAAGCCTCCGCCAGTAGCGACTGCTCATCGCCCTTCTCCAGCGTCCGCACAGCCGCCCGCACAACCTTCTCCGCATCAGCATGACGCCCCTGCGCGAGCAGCACCCGCGCACGCGTCTCATCTACCTGCGCTGTGTGGACGCTGTCTTTAAGGCTGGTGAAAAGTAGACGTGCGCGATCTAAATGTTCGTGAGCTTCTGTGAAATTTCCTTTGACAAAGAATAAAAAGCCTAAATTATTTTCGACGCCCGCCCTGTAGCGAGTATGACCGGCCTGCTCAAAGTGATAACTGGCGGCTGTATATTCGACTAAGGCCCTGTCCGTATAATCTTCATGTCGTTCGGATTCCCCAAGCTGCATCAATACAAGAGCAAGTTGATTGTGGAATCTTCCTTTAGCTGCGGGGTTATCGCTCTTCTCAAATATGGGCGCTGCCGCTTTCAAAATATCCAGGGCGTTACTGAAGCGTGTCTCGGATACTTCAACGACGGCGCTATTCAATAAAGCCCTCGCTTTTGTCTCATTATCCTGCTCATTTAAAGAGTCAAGTACCTCTCTGAGCATTACGCGTGCCTCATCAAAGGCACTTTCACGCCAGTAACAAATCGCAAGGTCGATCTGCGCCTCTGCGGCTTTCTCTCTCTCTTCTAACTCATCAAATATAGAGGCGCTCTCGCTAATTAAATCTTTGGCTATATCCTGCGCGCCCTCAATCTGGTTTGCGCTGCCGATCCATCCCGAAAGAGAACCGGCCCGCAACAAGACTTCTGCCGCCGTTTTCCGATCAAGACTCTCTATTCGAGGACGATCACCAATGCGCTGCCACAATTCGCCCATGGCGTTTCGAGCCGCTTCATAATTGCCGGATTCTTCCAGTTCCTTAGCAAGTTGGCAACGAAGGTGTGTCCGCTCTTTATAATTTAGGGCTGGATTGTCTATTTGCTGAAGAAACTTCTGAGCTAAACCCATGTGAGGGTATCCTTTCAGCTTATTTGCAAAATAATTTGCGATGCAATGTTTCGGTTTGGTACAGTGCTATCATGTGCCTGCCCCGGCTTAATTCGACCCTAAGATTTACCCAGTACCCCCAACTGAAAATTACATTTTGCAGGAGACAGCGATGAGAAACCTTAAACAACTCTGTGTGGCAGCGGTTCTAACCCTCGTAATTACTATCCCTACGTTTGCCGGTGTGATACAGACTCCGGGCGATACCGTGAACGGAGTCAAGCAGCCACCAGAGGCTACCACTTCCGGTGAAATGCAAACCCCGGGCGTAAATGCTGCGGGTGAAATGCAGTTTCCAAGTGCGACAACCGATCCCTTGACGGAAATGGCATTGGGCTTTTTGCTGAACTTGTCTTCACTGCTTTAGTTAGCTTGCTCAATCTGAATAATAACAAGTCGGTCGTGATTCCGTCACGGGCGCTCTGGTATAAGTGTGTGTGCAATCCGGGGAGCTGTCGCTATGCGCAGTTGAGGAGATGTTCATAGCCGGGGCAGATTAACCGTTTCAGATTGTGAAAAGCAACCTAAATTTATCAGGTGCTGCCAATTAAAGGTAGCAGGTAGAATTTTTGCCCTGCCGATGAGCTCCTTTCATCTGACCGTGACCTCTTGCCAGTTGTTTGTATCGGCTATAATCTGCCGCCAACGGAGGAACAGTTTATGAGTGTCAATGCCCTGCCCGTTATTGTCGGCGCGCTGTGTGTGATGGCTATCGCGTACAGGTACTACTCTGCGTTTATTGCAGCGAAGGTCTTAGCGCTCGATGATACGCGCCCTGTGCCGTCGAAGACGATGTACGACGGGCATAATTATTATCCGACGAACAAGTGGGTGTTGTTTGGTCATCACTTCGCGGCGATCTCCGGAGCCGGGCCGCTCGTTGGGCCTGTGCTGGCGGCGCAGTTCGGATTTTTGCCGGGGCTGTTGTGGTTAGTCATAGGCGTGTGTCTGGGCGGAGCGGTTCATGATTTTATGATTCTGGTGGCGAGCGTGCGCCGTCGCGGGAAATCTCTGGCAGAGATCGCGCGTACTGAGATCAGCCCGCTCTCAGGATTGGTGGCGGGCATTGCGATCCTTTTCATAGTGGTGATCGCGCTCGCGGGACTCGGCCTCGTCGTCGTCAACGCCCTGGCGGAATCTCCCTGGGGAACATTTACGGTCGGGTTTACGATCCCGCTGGCGCTCCTGATGGGACTCTACATGTATCGCATACGTCCCGGGCGCATCGCGGAGGCGAGCGCCATAGGCGTCTTAGGCTTGCTGTTTGCGGTGTGGCTGGGCGGGCGTATAGCTGAATCTTCATGGGCAGAGAGTTTTACCTTTTCGCGTAATACGATCATTTTGTTGATGGCCGCTTACGGGTTTATAGCCTCTGTGCTTCCGGTCTGGATGCTCCTTTGCCCGCGCGATTATCTCTCCTCTTATCTGAAGATCGGAACCATCGCTTTCCTGATTATAGGCGTCATCATTGTCGCGCCGAACTTGAACATGCCTGCGTTTACGCCGTTCGTCGCGGGCGGTGGGCCTGTCATTCCGGGCAAGGTTTATCCGTTCGTCTTCATCACGATAGCATGCGGCGCGATCAGCGGTTTTCACGCGCTGATCTCTTCGGGCACAACGCCCAAGATGATCGGCAAAGAGAGTGACGCGCGCATCATCGGTTATGGAGGGATGTTGATGGAGGGCGTGGTCGGCGTGGTCGCGCTCATCGCCGCTACGTCGCTTTTCCCCGGCGATTATTTCGCGATCAATACCATGCAGAAGACGGAAGCCCAAAAGGCTGCCTACGTGCAGATGGTCGACACTCATACTGCTGAAGGTTTTAATCTGCAACCGCAGGAGATTGATCGGCTCGAAGCCGAATCGGGCGAGAAGAATCTGCGCGGGCGCACGGGCGGCGCAGTCACCCTGGCGCTCGGCATCGCTAAGATTTTCAACGGCATTCCGGGGCTCGCGGGCCTGATGAAGTATTGGTATCACTTCGCCATCATGTTCGAGGCGCTCTTTATCCTGACGACGATCGATACAGGCACAAGGGTCGCGCGCTTTCTTGTAGGCGAGTTCGGCGGGCGCGTCTATAAAAAATTGGAAGAGCCGAACTGGCTGCCGGGCTCGATACTGACGACCGCCGTGGTGGTGGCGGGCTGGGCTGCCTTTATCTGGTCAGGCTCTATCTCGACGATCTGGCCCATGTTCGGTATTGCGAACCAACTGCTGGCGGCTGTCGCTTTGTGCGTCGCGACGACGATCATCATCAACATGGACAAGGCGCGTTACAGTTGGGTGACAATTGTGCCCCTCACTTTTGTCGCGACGACGACGCTCGTCGCGGGCTGGCAATCAATCACGGATAACTTCTGGCCGCTCTCGCAAAAACCGGAGACCTCCGCGCAGGGCTATATCAATGTCGCGCTCACGGCCATCCTTATGATCGCTGCCGTGGTGGTCTTGATCGATTCCATACGCCGCTGGATCGGAGGCCGAAGGCGACCCGAGCCACTCGCAGATACAGGACTGGCCGAAGCGGGAACGATTTAAGGGATGAGGGCGGAGGGATGAGGGATGAATGAAGAATGATTCAGCTTGAATCAGCAAACACTTTCATCCCTCATCCCTCATCCTTCATCCCTGCTCTTCGGTGGACAGTTTGGGTGTGAATCGGCCATAATAACCGCTTTTAGCGCGAGTGGCTTATGAGCAGTAGAGACACGGGATGCGCTTCCTGTGCGTGAGGGTCTGTCTTAAGTCTGCCTCAAAGCCTCTCTTGCACAGCTCGGAATATCTCGCCGCTTTATTGAAGAACAGAAAGGAATTTTTCATCGTGGAACTATCGCTGATTTTTATCATCAGTATGCTGCTCACCCTCGGCCTTGCGGCCTTTATGAGTTTGAGGGTCCTGAAGCGCAAGGTATGCGGCTCGCGGGCTATGTTGATGCGAAGTGTATTATCGTTTGACGTGAGTGCGCGCCGTCGTCGTGTGATTTCAACGAGCGTGGCCTGTGTTGCCGCCCTCTTGATCTTCTCGAACGCTGCGTTGGCCCAGACGGCTGCCGTGCCGCCTGAAGCTCGCGGGTCAGGGCCTTCGCGCCAGGCCGTCGCACATCAACCGGGCGGCGAGGCTAATCTGGTATTGCCCGATCTCTCAAGCGTCAAATTTTTAGGCATTGACGGGCATACGCTGCTGCTGATTGGACTGGCGGTCTGCGCCCTGGGGCTCTCCTTCGGGCTTGTAATCTTTATTCAGTTGAAGAACCTGCCCGTTCATCGCTCCATGCGAGAGATTTCCGAGCTAATCTACGAGACCTGTAAAACTTATCTCGTCACGCAGGGCAAGTTTATTCTCTTGCTCTGGGTCTTTATCGGATTGATCGTCGCCATCTACTTCGGTGCTCTGGCCGAGACGATTAATCAAGCGACGGGCGCAATCGAGCACGGCTTTCCGCCGCTCAAAGTCGCAGTCATTCTTCTGTTCAGTCTGGTCGGCATTGCGGGCAGTTACGGCGTCGCATGGTTCGGTATTCGCGTTAACACTTTCGCCAACTCGCGCACGGCGTTCGCAAGCCTCGGCGGCAAGCCCTATCCGATCTACGCCATTCCGCTCAAGGCAGGCATGTCCATAGGCATGATGCTCATCTCCGTCGAGCTGCTCATCATGCTCTGCATTCTGCTCTTTGTCCCGCGCGATTATGCAGGGCCGTGCTTTATAGGATTTGCCATCGGCGAATCGTTGGGCGCGGCGGCGCTTCGCATCGCCGGCGGTATCTTTACCAAGATCGCGGACATCGGCTCGGATTTGATGAAGATTGTCTTCAAGATCAAAGAGGACGACGCGCGCAATCCCGGTGTGATCGCAGACTGCACGGGTGATAACGCGGGCGACTCCGTTGGCCCATCGGCGGACGGCTTCGAGACCTACGGCGTGACGGGCGTGGCGCTCATCACCTTTATCCTTCTGGGTGTGCGTAATCCGACCGTGCAGGTGCAACTCCTGGTCTGGATTTTCGTGATGCGTATTATGATGATTATCGCGAGCGCCGTCTCCTACTTCGTCAACGAGGCGATTGCGCGCGCGCGTTATGCGAACGCCGATTCGATGAACTTCGAGAAGCCGCTGACCTCGCTCGTGTGGATCACCTCTTTCGTCTCGGTCGTGCTGACCTACATCGTCTCGTACTTTATCGTGCCTGTGCTTGGCACGGACGACACGCTGTGGTGGAAGCTGGCGACGATCATTTCTTGCGGAACGCTCGCGGGCGCGATCATTCCGGAGCTAGTCAAGGTCTTTACCTCTACGGAGTCTCGTCACGTCAAGGAAGTGGTCACGTCATCGCAGGAGGGCGGCCCATCTTTGAATATTCTGTCGGGATTGGTTGCCGGTAATTTTTCAGCGTACTGGCTAGGCATCAGCATCGTCGCTTTGATGTCCATCGCTTATCTCTTCAGCAGCGAGGGCCTGGACGCGTTGATGGTCGTGCCTGCGGTCTTCGCATTCGGGCTCGTCGCATTCGGCTTCTTAGGGATGGGCCCAGTGACGATTGCGGTGGATTCCTACGGGCCTGTGACGGATAACGCGCAGTCCGTGTATGAGCTATCCTTGATCGAGCAAGTGCCGAACGTCCAGGCAGAAATCAAGAAAGATTACAACGTCGACGTAAATTTCGACCGCGCCAAGCATCTGCTCGAAGAAAACGACGGCGCTGGCAATACCTTTAAGGCGACGGCCAAGCCCGTGCTCATAGGCACAGCCGTGGTCGGAGCGACGACGATGATCTTCTCGATCATCATGGCGCTCACGCAAGGCTTGACCGTCAATACGCAGAACCTCTCGCTGCTGCATGCTCCGTTCGTGCTCGGCTTGATTACGGGTGGCTCAATCATCTACTGGTTTACCGGAGCAAGTATGCAGGCCGTCACTACCGGCGCGTATCGAGCGGTGGAGTTCATCAAGGCCAACATACGGCTCGAAGGCGTGGAGAAGGCATCGGTCGAAGACAGTAAGAAGGTAGTGCTCATCTGCACGCAGTATGCGCAGAAGGGGATGTTCAATATCTTCCTGACAATCTTTTTCTCGACGCTGGCGTTTGCCTTCGTCGAGCCGTTCTTCTTTATCGGCTACCTGATCTCGATTGCCATCTTCGGTCTTTATCAGGCGATCTTTATGGCGAACGCGGGCGGCGCGTGGGACAACGCGAAGAAGATCGTCGAAGTGGAATTGAAGCAGAAGGGCACGGCGCTGCATGATGCGACCGTGGTCGGCGATACGGTCGGCGATCCTTTCAAGGACACGTCGTCCGTAGCTTTGAATCCGGTCATCAAGTTCACGACACTCTTCGGATTGCTGGCCGTCGAGCTGGCCGTGAGCGTGACGCGCAGCCGTGGCGGTGATCCGATGTTGTCTTACATCCTGGCACTGATCTTCTTCATCATTTCGGTCGTCTTCGTCTATCGCTCGTTCTACGGAATGCGTATCGGAACAGAGGTAGCGGCGCAGGCGTCCGCAGATGAAGTCAGAGCCAGAGAGGCGAATCTGCCCGGCTAAAGATAAAAGGGAAGCTCAGAAGACCTGCGTTGAAAGTTCAGCGCAGGTCTTCTGAGCTTTTTAAATTAGACTCTGGCGTGCCGCTTTCGTTGTACTGTATGATCCGTAGAGATTCATCATCCTGGGGAAACTGTTTGGGAGAAATCCGTGGACACTTCATACGCTAAAGCCGAAACACTGTCGAGCGCAGTGCTTGCTCCTCTGGATCGGACAAGACAGTTTGCGCTCGTCGTCGCGTTCAGTTTGTTGATGGCGCTCTCAGCGCAGTTCGTCATACCGCTGCCGTGGACGCCTGTGCCCATCACCGGGCAGACGTTCGTCGTGCTGTTGACGGGCGCGCTGCTCGGCTCACGTCTGGGTGCGCTGGCGATGATCGCTTACTTGATCGAAGGAGCGCTCGGGCTTCCGTTTTTCCGCGCGGGCAATGGTGGGCTTCCCTACCTGATCGCGAGCCCGACGACGGGGTATCTGTTGTCGTACCGGCTGGCGGCGTTCATTACGGGACTGCTCGCGGAGCGTGGATGGGACAGGCGTTATTTGACGGCGGCAGCCGCGATGATGATCGGTTCAATCGTGATTCTGTTTAGCGGCTGGGCGTGGATGGCTCGCTTTGTTGGACCAACTGGAGCGTGGCTGGCGGGAGTTGCACCGTTTCTGCCGGGCGATTTTGTGAAGGTCATGCTCGCTGCCGCTACGCTGCCTTCGGGCTGGGCGATTGTGCGCCGTGCCTCGCATAAGGACTAAAGCGCGCGCAATTTTTATGAGACTGAAGTGGAAGCCCCTGATCGAGCATGAAAGAGATCAGGGGCTTTTTATTCTAAGCTCAGAGCGAATTGCATTTGAGTATATGGTATGAAGAGGTTCACCACGGAGGCACAGAGCACACAGAGGAGGCACAGAGAGTTGAGTATCGCTTAAACCTCCGTGCTTCCTCCGTGTCCTCTGTGTCTGCGGTGGTGAGTTACTGATTCCTGACACTCGATTACCAGCCTTGATTTATCCGACAGCGAAAGGCTTCCCGTTATGTACGTGATAAAAGTGCGGTCTCGCGAGCGCGAGCAGATGTTGGATTTTACGGATGAGGTGCGGCGCAGGCTTAAGGAATCCGGCGCGCGTGAAGGCATCTGCGTGCTTTATGTGCAGCACACGACGGCAGGACTGACCGTAAACGAGAACGCCGACCCCGACGTGCAGCGAGATATGCTGCTTGCCTTGCGCACGCTTATCCCGCAGCACGGCATGGATTTTCGCCACAATGAAGAGAATTCGGACGCGCATATAAAGGCTAGCCTCACGGGCTCAAGCGTGACCGTGCCTTTTCATGACGGCGAGCTATTGCTTGGTCGCTGGCAGGGTATATTTCTTTGCGAGTTCGACGGCGGGCGCGATCGCCAGGTGATAATGATGCTTCGTTAATGCGTCAGCGCAGAATCGAGCGCGGCTTCTGGCATGAGCGCGGAATTATTCAGCACAGTCTCTGCTTCGCCGTCGTTCAGGTCTGTCTGCAAGTCCGCTTCACCGTCCATCGCTTTTAAAATATCTATCGAGCCGCTTTTAAGCGCTCTGGCGAAAAGCGCTACCGCTTCTTCAATGGCTCGCTGCTGCTCGCGGCTATAGGTGACGAGTTTGTAGGAGTAGAGCGAGAGCGCGCCGAAGACATGCTCGTCCTCGATGATGGGAAAGACTGCGAGCGCGCGATAAGCGTTGAAGTGTTGGGCCAAAGAGGGCGGCAGATCAAGCTTCGGGTCTGTGTTGCAGAAAGACTTGCGATTGGCCATCGCCCAACCCGTCACGCCTTCGCCCATCTGCACAGAGCGGCCCAGTAGATGCTGCGCGTGCTCGCCCAGCGCGTGCGTTACAGTGCTCTCGCCCGTCCCGTGTGCGACAGTAGTGATCGCGCATGTATCGTAAGAGATGATTGAACCGAGCTTCTCTATAAAGGCAGCGGCTATCTTTTCGCGACGGCTCGCGATGTCCGCCTCGGGCGAAGGCGCTTGAGCCTCGCCCTCAATTTCGATGGGCGACATCTGCAACACGTCGCGCCCTTCTTCCATCTCTTCTAACCCAGCGGCGGGTGCGACGCCGCGCGCCGCATCGCTCAGTTCTTCGCTTGGCCCAATGCCGAAGGTTGGCGCAGGGGTGTCGCGCATCGCCTGAATCTCCGCCTCGAATTCCGGCAGATGTGTGATGAAAGTTCCGACCACGCGCGGATCATACTGGCTGCCCGATCCGCTCATGATGAGCTCTATGGCCTCTTCGCGCGATAGCCCGCGACGATACTGTCGATCTTCGCGCACCGCGTCAAAGCAATCGACGACCGTCAGGATGCGTGCCGTCAAAGGGATGTCTTCGCCTGCGAGGCCGTCCGGGTAGCCCTGGCCGTCCCAGCGCTCGTGATGATGACGCACGACCGGAACGACCGGGTAAGGGAATTCAACGCGACCTAGAATCTGCGCGCCGACGATGGTGTGCATCTTCATCTTCTCGAACTCGACGGCAGAGAGTTTGCCCGGCTTGTTAAGAATATAATCGGGCACACTGATCTTGCCGATGTCGTGTAGGAGCGCTCCGGCTTTTAAAGCGTCTATCTCCTCATGAGAGCAGCCGAGCAGTCGCGCCACTCCCGCCGCATAAATCTGCACGCGCAGGACATGATCGTGCGTCACTTCATCCTTGGCGTTGATGGCGACGGCCAGCGCCTCAATCGTCTCGCGGTGCGCTTTCTCTGTCGTCTCGACGCGCGCCTGAACCTGAAAGCAGTACTGGCGATGCCAGAAATAGATAGAGATAATCAGCGACCCTCCGATGACCATCATCGCCAGCGTGCCCTGTTGAACGGCGACGTTCATGGAGCTGGCGGCGGCGCTCGTCGAAAGGAACATAGGGATTGCCCAGACAAGCTGTTCGCGAAAGACGCCGAAGATGGGCCCATTGTGACGCAGCGCCAGCAGCGTCGAGAGCAACCCCATATTGACGATGGTCTGAACAATGCTCGCCAGCAGCAATGTGAGCGCCACGGTGATAAAAGAGTGGCTGTGATCAATGCTCGCTCCCATAAAATCCTGGCCGAGCATCGCGGAGAGCGTCGCGGCGGAAGCCCCAGCGGCCAGAGAGATCATGCCAGAAGAGAAGAGTATGTTAGAGGCGCGTCGTGATGTGCGACGCGAAGCGTTAAAGCCCTCTATGCCCGCAACGAAGACAGCGGGGCACGGGCCATACCAGTAGGCCACCAGAAGGATAATGGCATCGGAGAGGGTAAAGTTAAATTTTTCATTCGTCAGCTTCGCGCCCGAAGGAAGCTGAAAAATGTTCATGAACATGCTGACGACGACGATCAGCGGAACGAGCGCCAGCACGATCAATTGATCCCGCAGCGAATAGCGCGTAAAGAGCAGGCCCGTGGCCGCCAGCCAGGCCGAGAGGCCGACGACTGTGACCGTTGATTGAAACATGCGACTACGTTTTGCCTGCTGCGCTTCTGCTGACATTTTATCCCTGTGGCTCTTCCGCGCATGCGCCTTTGACGGTTGCCTCTCATCCGTCAGGTCGGGCGGCGCGCTGCTTTATGAACTTAATGGGCGGCGCAGGCTGTGTGAGTCAACTGTCACGCCAGGAAAATGTAAGGGGGCTGAAGAGAGAAGAAGATGGTCTCGCTAAAGACACGTGCGATCCGGTGACGGCTCATCAGTGCAGTTGTTGCAGATAAACTGTGTCGTAATCGCTGATATGCGTATAGCCTGCTTTTTTGTAGAAAGACTGTGCATCTTTCTGCTTATGATTGACGACCAGACAGACGGCTTCAGAGCGTGACAAAAGGTTGCGGCAGAGTTGCGCCATGCAGCGCAGGCCATATCCTTTGCGGCGCTCCTGCGGGTGAACATAGACGCCTTCCAGATAGACGGCTTCGGGCGTGTCGGACACGATGTCGGCCTTGAAAACAAGTTGACCATTCTCTACCCAGACCCAAACGCGGCCCTGCTCTATGCGGCGCGCGGTGCGTTGACGAAAGCCCAGCGCATCACGCTCTAAGGGATTAATACCGCATTCTTCAAAAGCCATCTCGGCATTGACGGTCATGACTAAGGCCAGATCATCGAGCGTCGCCTGTCTAAGACCGACGACGGCCCTTTGCGGCTTGACCGGCCCGCGATGCTCGAACACCATTTCGCGACAGACGCGGCGCGGCTCTCGGCCCGCATGCGGCGCATAACTATTCCAGAAGATTTCAACCTCGTGTTGCTCGCCGCGTACCAGGTGCGAGAGCGAGCAGCTTTGTGCGATGCGTGCGAAGGCGCGCAACGCCTCTTCGCTTCTGGCTTCGATGAGCGTGGCATGACCGACGAGCGCCACGCCTTCCAGACAACCCGTCACATTATCGCGGCAGGCGTAGAAAGTTCCGCGATTCAAAGGACTGACGAGGCCGTTGTCGCGAATCAGCCCGGCCATATAGACCGTATACACGGCGCGCTCTGCGAGAAAAGAGAGGACTTCATCGCGCTTGTCTGCGCAGAGCTTTTCCACTACTAAAGAGCTATCCGGGCAGGAGGCCGTCAGGTGCGAATCAAGCTGCATGTTGATAGCGTATTCGGATGATGTCGACATTTATCTTCTCCTCTGAGCCTGTTGCAAGGTGTGTCCAGTAACCGAGTGTGCGTGGTTAAGATCAGTGCTTCATCCTGAGGTCAGTAGCCCAGGTAATCCATTCCTGTGTCTACTTCCAAATCCAGAGAGATGGTCTCGTCTCCGTTGATGCGCGCCGATTGCGCTTGCAGCACAGCATCGCTTAGCAACATGCCATTCGCGAGCACGCTGCTGTCGGCCAGCACCACTCCGTCAGCGAGGACGACTCCGTCGGCCAGCACGACGCCATCGCCGAGCAACATACGAACAGCCATAAAGGGCATACCGTCTGCCAGCACCACTCCGCTGCTCGTCAGAATCTGATCGCCGAGGAGAATACCGTCGGACATCTTCGTTTTATCGGCGAGCACGACTCCGTCCGCCAGTACTACTCCGTCGGCCAGCACCACTCCGTCGGCAAGGACGACTCCGTCCGCGAGCACAACACCGTCGGCGAGCACTACTCCTAGAGCATAAATCTTCTGGTACTTCGTGATGAGGTTCGCGCCTGTGGCGTATGTCGGGCCGGCGATGATGCCCTTTGACCAACTGAAGGTCTGACCGGCGATGGTTGTCTGCGGCGCGGGAGCAACAAGGCTCGTCAACAGCGGCGCGCCGAGAGGTGTCGAGGCAGAGAGGTCTCTGCGCATAACCTTGGCCAATCTGACAGCGCCCTCTATGTTCAACTCGCCTGCGCCCTGCTCGAACATATTGTTACCGGCCAGGGGCTGAGCCGTGTACATCAGGATCATCTTGATGAGATTCGGTGTCAGGCTCGGGTTGACTTGCAGAAGGAGAGCGGCGGCTCCGGCGGCGACGGGCGCGGCCATCGAAGTGCCGTTCATAAACATCATCTTGCGATTGTCGACAGGGCTGACTCCGGCATCAAGTTGCGGATTCTGTCTGACTATCAGATTGTCGATGGCTTCGGCGTAAACCAGCTTATTGCCCGGAGCGACGATGTCAGGCTTGATGAGATTGTCGTAGTGCTTTGTTCCGACAGCGTCCGTCCAGTAGCTGCGTGTCGGCCCACGAGAGCTAAACGTTGCGACCACATCATCGCCGCGCACATCCGTGCCGTATGTGTTGGCCGCGCCGATGGTGATAGCAGAGGGTTCGTTGCCGGGCGATTTGATCTGCCCGTAGATTTTTTGACCGGCGCTGTTCTTACCGTTGTTGCCCGCAGACGCGATGACGACCACACCTGCATCGACCAGGCGACGCACGGCGCGACACACGGGATCAAATTTGTAAGAGTCTACGGCGGGCATGCCCAGGCTCATGTTGACGACCCGTATGTTGTAGGCCGCGCGATTCGTCATTACCCAGTCGAGCGCGCCGAGCACCCATGCGACCGTCCCTGCTCCCTGCGAGTTAAGGACGCGCAGGTTGATGATGTTGGAATTGGGAGCAACCCCGATGTACTCGGCATTAGAGATGCGACCGTTACCGGCAGCTATCGAAGCGACGTGCGTGCCGTGTCCGTAAGGATCATCCGTGCGTCCCTCGCCCGTAAAATCTTTGGAGAGGAGAATACGCAGGTCGTTGCCTTTACCAAGAAAAGCTTTGTGTTCCTGATCGATACCGGAATCGAGGATGGCTATGCCGATGCCTGTGCCGTCAAGGCCACTGGCGAGTATACCCGCCGTGCTTCGCACAGCATCCGCGCCGCTCGTGCTGGAGACATGGCCGAAGGATTCGACGGCGTTGTTGAGGGAGATGTGCGAGACTTCTGCGAAGGAGGCCAGCTCTTCGACGACGCTCGCCGGAAGATTGATGGCGTAGGAGTTAAAGCTATTGAAGTGTGCGCGTATGTGTACGCCGTTGCGATTAAGGAGCGCGTTGAGACGCCCCGAGGGCTTGCCACTCAATTGAAGAATACAATCGAGGCGCGCCGTGCCTGCCGACTGATGCTCGCTCAAATCGGGCGACAGCTTGGAGGCGTGCGCCGCAGACCTCAGTTTCGACTGCGCATGCCCTGTGCCTTCGCTCAGCGTGAACGAGGCCCAAAGCGTCGCCAGTAACATGAGAGAAGTGAACCACGCCGCAGCGGGGGGTCGATTCATGGTCTTCATCTCTGACTCCTTCAAACTCTTAACTCCTGGGGATGGCAAATAGGTCGTGCATGCAGGGCGATAGGCCATAGCACGCGCACAACTCTTTGGCAACACTCGTGCCGTGCTCCTTGTAACAGCTAAACCGCTGACTTTATTGAGTTTGACTGTAAGCGGTGGGTTGCTCAAAGCCCTTCAAAACTGACCGGATCGGTCAGCCTGAAAGGCCCTCCGGTCAATCTGCTTGACCGAACTGGCTTTGCATGACGGGAGACTCTTGCCAAAAAAATAGAAGCTTGCCCAACAATAGGCCTTGGTGTTAGCTTTCTTCCATGAGAAAGCTTCTCCTACAGCTTGGTATCGCGCTTCTTACCTTTATGATTGGGCTTATCCTTTGGGGGCTGCGTGAGTCCTACAATGCCTCTGTCAAGACAAGGGAGGCGTTACAGGCATTAAGAAGTGGGACGGTTAAGCAACCTGACACTAGACCATCGCCGCTGGATATTGTAGACGACTACTACAAAAACCGTTGTTGGGTCGCCCATCCGACGCCACAGGATGAAAAGTACCTTTCTGACTGCCGCGCCGAATGGGAAAAAGCTACTCATATAGCCGCAAAGGGAAGGTCTGAGGATATTGAGCAGTTGCTCAATGAGATTTGCTCTAAGCGACTTGAGACAGGAACTTCGGCTTTCGATTCAACTCGTACATGCGCAAGCGTGAAGTAGCCGTTTATGATCGGCTCGCGCCCGGTTATGACCGGGCGCTACGTCCGCTCGAAAGGTGGTTTCTCTCGCGACTGCGCAACGCGACGCTCGCCGCGCTTCCGGAAGGTGGCCGCCTCTTGGAGATCGGCGCGGGCACCGGACTCAACTTTCCTTTTTATCCGAGGGCTGTAGCATTGGGCGTGGCGAGCGAGCCAAGCTCTGCGATGATCCGTCTGGCAGGCGCAAAGCAAAGGTCTGGCAAAGTGCATCTTGTGCAGAACAGCGCCGAGCGGCTTCCCTTCCGCGATGAAGCGTTCGATGCCGCCTTCGCGACGCTCGTCTTCTGTTCGGTCGCTTCGCCCCTAGAAGCTTTCGCGGAATTGCGCCGCGTCGTTCGTCCCGGCGGAACGGTCACGCTCCTAGAGCATGTGCGGCCCGATGGGATGCTGCTGGGCCCACTCTTCGACGCGCTCAGTATTCTGACGGTGGCCGTTTTCGATGACCACTTCAATCGCCGGACGGCAGAAGAAGCGCGCCGCGCCGGATTGCAGACCGTGCGCGTGCGCAACTACGCCCTCGGCATCATTCAACTGATCGAGTGTCGTGTTTAGAGTAAAGGGGCGCTTAGAGGTTTTGTTCGAGCGCTCTTGATCGTAGAAAGCCAACTGAAGATGTCCGCTCGAAAATCACAGGCGCGAGTTCACGTCGGTTGCCAGGGATGGAATTACGACGACTGGTTGACCGGCCCTGTGGGCAGCGAATCGATCTTTTATCCGCGAGGGACGCGCGCCGCCGACATGCTTGCCTTTTACGCGCGCGTCTTCGACACAGTCGAGGTGGATTCGACCTTTTATGCCGTCCCGTCCATACAGACCGTCGACGGCTGGAACAAAAGAACGCCCAGGCATTTTACCTTCTCGCTCAAGATGCCGCAGGAGATCACGCACGAGTATGCGCTGCGGCGCGGAAGCCTGGAGGCTCTCTCGGAGTTCTGCGACCGCATACAACTTCTGGATGAAAAGCTCGCGGTCGTGTTGATTCAAATGCCGCCGCAGTTCGATGCCACAGTGGAGAACGAGCGCGCTCTCAGAGAGTTTCTGCCGGCGCTGCCGCGCGACGTGCGTTTCAGCATAGAGTTTCGCAGCCGCGATTGGATACGTCCCGCAACGCTGGAGCTTTTAAATAAATATCAGGTCGCGCTCGCGCTCGTCGAAGGCCGTTGGATTCCGCGCGATTTTCTCTGGCGATTGATGGAGCAGCCCACTGCTTCCTTCGCCTACATACGCTGGATGGGCGAGCGTGACCTGGTGCGCTTCGATACTGTGCAGCGACCGCAGAACGTCAACCTGCACGGCTGGCACGAATTGATAGAGAGTTTGGCGGAGCGAGTCTCAGACATCTACGCTTATTTCAGCAACTACTACGAAGGCCACGCACCGGCGGGCGCGAATAAGCTCAAACGTATGCTCGGCCAGCTAGTCGTAGACCCTTCCGATCTGGAAGACCAGCCCTCGCTTTTTTAAGTTTCAATTAAGGGGATGTGAGAAGCAATTCACCACAGAGGCACAGAGAGCACAGAGGAAGCACAGAGAAATAATTCAATCCTCCGTGCATCCTCCGTGTCCTCTGTGCCTCTGTGGTGAAGCGCCCTCTATAAGCGCATGGTATACAAGATCAGGAGTGCTGGTCTTCGCCCAGCTCTTTCATCGCTTCGGCGAATCTTTCAATGTCCGTGCGCGTCTTTTCAAGCGCGCGACGGCTTTCCAGATAGGCCGCCCAGTTCGGAGTCATCGTCAGCGCTTTCGTCGTGTCTTCGTCAAGCACCTGTGCCATCAAGGCGATGAGGTCGCTGATGACTCGCGTGTGATCGAGCAGAGATTGAATGATCGAATAGGCCAGACGAGCCTGCGCGAAATCCAGATCGCGCGGCTGTTCGCTTTCCGTGGAGGGTGTTTGCTCGCTCAAGCGCCCGTCTCACCTTCTGTCTCTGTTGGTGCGGCGTCGTCCGACCAGCTCCCGCGCACGAAGGGAAGCTCTGTGACAATCGCACCGCGCTCCTCATTGCCGGAGGCGACGATAACCCTTGTGCCCGGCTTGAGGTAATCGTACTTGACGTAGCCGAGCGCGATTGTGCGCTTTAAGTGCGGCGAAAAAGTTGTCGAGGTGATGCGACCGATTTCTTTGCCGTCCGCTTCCGTCCTGATCTTCGCGTCACGCTCAATATTGCCTTCCGTATCGAAGACGAGTCCCGTCAATTTCTTGGCGACGTGGCCGCGCCAGTGTATGCGCGCGATGATCTCCTGCCCGGTGTAACAACCTTTCGTGTAGCTCACGGCGTCGTCTAGCCCAGCTTCCGTGACGATGTTCGTCTCGTCCATATCAAGGCCATAGCGCGGCAGCCCTGCTTCGATACGCAATATCTCCAACGCATCGAATCCGAAGGCTTTAGCGCCCGCCGCCGTTAACTCCTGCCACAGGAGCGAAGCCTGCGCGGCATCGATGAAGAGATCAAAGCCGTCTTCGGCAGTGTGCGTCGCACGAATGACGCTCACGCTCCGTTCCTTCCAAAGTAATTCAACGGCGCGCAGGCGCTCCACTCTTCCCGCTTCCTGGCCCAACACCTGGCCGACGACCTCGCTTGAACTCGCGCCCTGAACTGAAAGCTGCGCGAGCGTGCCGGTCAGGTCTTTGACATGAAAATCCCCCGCGAGCGTAAAGCGTTCGAGCGTCTTAAGGAGAGAGGCGTGCGAGACCGTTTCCGTCAAGAAGAGAAAAGAGTCCTGGCGGCGAAGGACGCGTGTGCTGGCGATGAGCCGTCCCTGCGGTGTGGGAAAAGCGGCGGGCATCCACGCCCCGTCGGCCAGCGTCTTCATGTCGTTGGTGACGAGGCCGTTGAGGAACTGGACTGCTTCCGCACCGCTCACTTCGATGCGTGCGTGCGATGAGAGCTCAATCAAGCCTGTGCTGCCCTCCTCGCGCACGGCCCTGTACTCAGCCGATGAATCACCATACGAGGTGGGCACAGACCACCCATCGCGCAAGCCCATAAGAGCGCCACCCTGCCTGTGTATTTCATCAAGCGGTAATTTATGAATCGCGAGCTGTTCGACTGCTTCGGTCATGGCGTCTGGTTAAATCTCTTTCTTTCTGACGCAGATCAAAGCCCTGCGCGTTTCAGAGCAAGTGCGAGCGCCCTGTAATCCTTCAACTGCGCCTCTTCGCGACGATGCGAGGCGAGCACCTGCGGGCTCGGGTGGTAAACGGGGACGAGCAAACGCCCGTTCCACTCGTGTACCTGACCCGCGTTTTCTTTCAGAGACAATTCATGATACTCAATGCTTTTAAGGGCAGCAAGCGACACTCGGCCAAGCGTGACGACGACGCGCGGGTCTATGATCTCGACTTGTCGTCGCAGGAAACGG
>Ga0190273_10000259_pt1 | contig 23565 bp, 23 predicted proteins | sample Popmic504IS_FD_134513 | JGI IMG/M metagenome (GOLD analysis project Ga0190273, IMG submission 134513) | Populus adjacent soil microbial communities from riparian zone of Shoshone River, Wyoming, USA - 504 IS | ecosystem: Environmental > Terrestrial > Soil > Riparian zone > Trees stand | place... | reverse complement strand
GGCCGTCATTCTCCAATCGTCCCTGCCAGCCATCTGGCCTCCCCTTGTCTATATTGACCTGCCGCTGATCGTCGTCGTCTATTTCGCCTTGCAGCGAGACCCCTTGCAGGCGCTCGTTATAGGCGCGGTCGCAGGGCTCGCGATGGACGCTTTGAGCGGCGGCGGACTGCTTGGGGCGGGCGGCTTCTCGAAGACGCTCGTCGCCTACCTGATCGCGTACATTGCGACGCGCGTCATGCTGGACAATCCTCTGGTGAGAATCCCGGTCCTGGCTGGAGCGGCCCTTTTGGATTCCGTCGTCTTTGTTCTTCTTCACCGTATGCTCAGTCAGCCCTCGCTCAAACCGTTTGCCGAGACAGCGTCCTTCAAGCTGATCGCGACGACCGTCGCGGGCACGTTGATTCTCTACGTACTGGATACTTTCTTTAGCGACCGCGCGCGCCAGCGGCGTCAATTCGCCTGGCGTCGGCGCGTGGCGCGTCGCGTCGGCGGCGGTGGCGGCCTGAGGAGAAGGTGAGGACAGTTTTCAGTTTTTAGTTTTCAGTTATAACAGCTTGAACGGTTTTATGAGTATAATGTGTCGGGGTCAGGTATTGATTGAACCGATCAGTAACGGACAAGCCAGCCGACTTAAAACAGAAAACTAAAAACTGAAAACTTTTTAGTCATGAAATTCGAGGATGATTCACAAAATCTGCGTGTGAGGCTGCGCATCATACAGGTGCTGGTGATCCTGTTGCTCGCGGTGCTGGCGGTGCGCCTCTACGTGTTGCAGATCGTCAACGGCACTTATTACGCCGAGCGCGCAGAGAATCAGCGTATACGACTGTTGCCGATTCCTGCGCCGCGCGGAGTGATCTTCGACCGCAATGGCAAGCTGCTCGTAGACTCGCGCCCGATCTACAACGTCATCCTCTCGCGCGAGGACATGAAGGGCAAAGACTTCGGCGCGCTCATCAAGCCGCTCGCCGCAGCCCTCGCCGTTGACGAGGATTTCCTTCGCGAGCGATTCGAAGAGGTCAAATCACAACCCGCCTTCGAGTCCATACGCGTCAAGGAGAACGCCGATAAGGCGGACATCGCCTGGGTCGAGGCGCACACGCTGGAATTTCCCGAATTGCGTGTCGAGCCAGCGCCGCAGCGCCGTTATCCTCAGGACGGCGTGCTCGCGCATGTCCTGGGCTACGTCGGCGAGATCAGCCCTGAGCAGTTGGAGCAGCCGCGTTATAAGGATAACAACTACAAGCCCGGCGACATTATCGGTAAAGAGGGCCTGGAAGCCGTCTATGACGATTACCTGCGTGGGCGCGACGGCTATCGCAAAGTTGTCGTCGACAGTCGCGGTCATATACAGAGCGAGATCGAGCGCATAGAGCCGCAGCCCGGACAGGACATCGTCACAAGCATAGACCTTGATCTACAGATGGTCGCCGAAGACCGCTTACGCAACTCGCCCTCAAAGCGCGGCGTAATCATCTCAATGGATCCGAACAACGGCGAGATCATAGTTCTGGCCTCGTACCCAACCTATGATCCGAACCTCTTCTCGCAGCGCATCTCTTCCAAAGAGGGACGCGCAGAGTACGCGGCGCTCAAATCAGACCCGCGCACGCCCCTGGTCAACCGTGCAATACAGGGTCGATACCCGCCCGGCTCGACCTGGAAGATACCTATGGCCGTGGCCGGACTACAGCAGGGCGCGATCACCATCGAGGACTCGAATCTGGTGTGCGGCGGCGGTATTACTATCGGCAACAAGTTCACGCGCTGTATGGGCAACCACGGCACGCCGGAGCTGCGCATGGCGATCACGAAATCCTGCGACGGATATTTCTATCGCCTCGGCCTAAAGATGACCATCAACGGCATTATGGAGATGGTCGACGAGTTCGAGTTCAACAAGCGCTCAGGCATTGACCTGCCGCATGAGGTTTTGAGCTGGACTCCGTCGCCGGATTTCAAGCGTCGCTTTAATCCGGGTGATCCGGAGTGGAAAGATATTGATACGGTCTACGCCTCGTTCGGGCAGGTCTACGATATTATCACGCCGATCTCACTCATCCGCGCGATTGCGAGCATAGGTGTGGGCGGCAAGCTCTACGTCCCGCATCTTTTGAAAGAGGCCAGAGAGGTCAGCGAAGTTGGCCCATTCGCTGCCAGACCTGCGCACACGTTCGCGCATCCCGCGCCGAAGCTGATCCCGATTCCAGAAGACCAGCATCACATGGTCGTAGAGGGAATGTGGGGCGTGGTCAATGGCCCAGGCACTGCGGCGCGCATCCGTATGGCAGGCTTTGAGATCGCGGGCAAGACGGGCACGGCGCAGGTCGTCGGCCTCGGCAAAGATGTCGGCGAGAACAAAGACCACGCGTGGTTCGTCTCTTACGCGCCCGCCTACAAACCGGAAATCTCCGTCCTGGCCCTGATCGAAAACGTCGGCTTCGGCGGCACGCACGCCGCTCCTGCCGTGCGCGCCATCTATGACGAGTATTATCGTAAGACGCGGCACGAAGAGCCGCCCGGAGCTGAGCAGATCGCCTTGAAGCATTAACAATGTGACGAGTGACGAGTGACAGGTGACAAGCAGGAAAAAGCTTTCAACCTATCCCTCATCCAACTCGTCGCTTATTACTCATCACTCGCCACTCATCACTTATCACTTGTCACTGTATTTGATATGTCAGCCATCTTACAGAGACGCAACGTACGGGATTTCGACTGGTTTCTGGCCGTGCTGGCCGTGGGCATAGTGCTGTTCGGCACGTGGCAGATTCATAATGCGCAGCCGACTGAAAGTTATGCGCAGAAGCAACTTATCGGTCTAGGCGTCGCGCTCGTAACGATGATCGCCGTTTCTTTAACGGACTATCGCAAGCTCGTGCGGTTCGCACCGGCCTTTTACATCTTCGGCATCATGCTGCTGGTGATCGTGCTGATTCCGGGCATCGGCATGAAGATCAACGGGCAGCGCTGCTGGATCAAGCTGCCGGGCGTAGGACAGTTTCAGCCCTCCGAGTTCGTCAAAATCCCTACGGTGCTGATGCTCGCATATTTCTTCGGCAAGCATCGTCATGGCCCTTTGCAGTGGAAAGAGATGCTGGTCGGCATTGGTATCTTGGCCCTGCCCGTCGGACTCATTCTGCTTGAGCCAGACGCCGGACAGACGCTCACCTATTTTCCCTTACTCGCCGTCGTGATCTTTCTCTCATCTGTGCGGATGTGGGTCGTCGCCGCCGCGCTCGTTTTGAGCATCGTCGCCATACCGCTCGCTTACACGGTCGGGGTCAAGGCAGGCAAGATCAAGAACTACCAGCAGGAACGCATCAACGTGATTCTCGATCCGGAGAACGCAGACCGGCGCGGCTTCGGTTATCACACATGGCAATCGATCCTCACGGTCGGCAAGGGCGGGGCGACGGGGACGCGCGCATCAAGTGAGTATTCGCAGAGCCGTCTGAAATTTCTGCCAACGCCGCATACGGATTTCATCTTCGCCGTGACGGCGGAGACCACAGGATTTGCCGGTTCAATCCTGTTGCTGGTGGCCTATGCTCTGTTGCTCTCGCGGCTGATCGCGGGGGCGCGGCGCGCGCCCGACCGCACAGGCATGCTCGTCATTATGGCGATTGTCGGCGGCCTGGCCTTTCAGCTCTTCATCAACATCGGCATGGCGCTCGGCATACTGCCCGTCATCGGTGTCCCGCTGCCATTGATGAGCGCGGGGCTCTCCTCCGTGCTCGCCACCTTTATCGCGATCGGCTTCGCCATCAGCGTCCAACTGCGCCGCTTCGTCAATTAAAAGCTTTAGGCCCTGATCCGCGCGGTCAATCAGAACGCCGGGATAATTTTTCCGGGAATTTCTACTTTGACGACTCGCTATTGTTTAAAAGCCCTCTACTTGGCTTTAGGTAAATCTATTTTCCAGTCATTGCCTTCAAGAGTGAATTCCATTGGCGACCATGTGCCTCTCTCGTTGATGTATTCCAGAGCAGCCCTGTTGCCGTTAATCTTCTCGTTGCGTGTCTCAGCCGTTGGAGCTTGCGGTTTCTCGGCCAGTGCCATCAACTCATCTTCGAGTGTTTTCTGTTCTGCTTTACCAACCTCCGTTAAGAACTCCAGCGCCTCTTTCGAGAACACGCGCTTTAATCCCGCTATGTCTTTCTTTTGGCGGGCCGTGTAGCCTGTCTTGTAGGTGTCGGTCGGTGTGGCTAAAGAACCGCCATCGGTGGTCGAAGCCGCCTCTGTTTTAGCGGCTTGAGCCTGATTGGTATTGGTAGCGGTCTGGGTAGTAGTATTAGTGTTGGTTACTGAGCCATTCACATTTCCGCTCTGAGTTCCTGTGTTTGTCTGGCAAGCCGTAGTCCATGTCAGAATAAATGCCGTCAGGATAAAAGCCGCACGAGTATTTATCAGTTTCACCGAATGCTCCTTCTTAAATTATATTTTAGCGATCTTTACTTGGGCTTTGCAGCGCGCTGAAGGATTCTATATTCGATGTAAGCAACGGGTCAATCAAAGCTTCGACCGCACGCGCCCGTAGTATCTCTTTCATGCTTATCTTCGATACGTTTTGAATACGTTCGTGCGTAGAGCTCTGTTCATCCGGGCGATGGCTTGCCATCTTTGCCATAACACTCTTGCCTCAGGCAGCGTTTGAGTTTTAGTATTGAAGCATGAACTACCAGAACATTATTACAATTGAGCCCGGCAAGCGTGGCGGCAAGCCCTGTATTCGCGGCATGCGTATTACCGTTTACGATGTGCTCGAATATCTAGCTTCAGGTATGACCCAGGAGGAAGTTCTGGAAGATTTCCCTTACCTCACTAAAGAGGACATCCTGGCCTGTCTCAGTTATGCCGCTGATCGGGAAAAACGGTTAATGGTAGTCGAAGGATGAAGCTGCTCTTCGACCAGAACTTATCGCCCCGTTTGGTCAATCGTTTATCTGATCTTTACCCCGATTCAAACCACGTCTATCCGCTTGGCCTTGACCAGGTGCTCGATAAAGAAGTGTGGGAGTATGCGCGGCGAGAAAGTTTTTTAGTCGTGACCAAAGATGCTGATTTCAGCGATTTGTGCATGTTGCTGGGTTCTCCGCCGAAGGTGATATGGATACGTCGCGGAAATTGTCGGACCGCAGATATTGAGATGCTTCTGCGCCACCATTATTCAGATATTGAAACTCTAGATAAAGATATGTTCATGGGAGTATTGACGCTCTTTTAAAGAGCGCAATATAGCAACTCATTCTGGCATAGAAATTTATCGATTGAATGAGCGGCTCAGGTTGACTCTTCCTCATCAGTGACGTGTGCATCACATAAGATTAAGGAGATGGGATGCTGTTCATGGTTATTGAAAGCTTCAGAAACGGCGACGCCAAAGCCGTGTACTGTAGATTTCAAGAGCGCGGGCGAATGCTGCCTGAAGGGTTGACGTATATCGATAGCTGGACGGATGCTACGTTTGAGCGATGCTTTCAGTTGATGGAATGCGAAGATCAGCGACTGTTACAGGAGTGGGTGTCTCGCTGGCAGGATTTAGTAGAGTTCGAGATCGTGCCCGTCGTCTCTTCAAAGGAAGCAGCCAGTTCAATCGCGCAGATGCTCTAACGCTGGTTTATTTATTCGGCTAATTTCAACTTCAAGTATTAAATTCCTCTTATGGCAAAAGTTTTGGCGGCATTGATCCCGCAGCCGCACGCTGCGGTCGAGGTGCGCGAGCTTTCAGAGCCGGAGTTAGAACCGGACTCTGCTTTACTGGAGGTCGAGCTAAGCGAGGTCTGCGGGACTGACGTTTACCTGCAACAGGGACGACTCGCGGGCGTGCCTTATCCGCTGATCCCGGGCCATGTCTCTGTCGGTCGCCTTGAAAAAGTTCGCGGGCGATTGCTGGATGTGATGGGCCAGCCGTTTCAGGAAGGTGATCGCGTGACCTTTCTGGATGTGCATGCTACTTGCAACGCCTGCTGGCACTGCCTGGTCGCCAAAGCCTCTACGCGTTGTCCGCATCGCAAAGTCTACGGCATCACTTACGGATTGCGGGACGGGCTGACGGGCGGCTGGGCCGAGAAGCTTTATCTGAAGCCGGGCACACGCTGCATACGTCTGGGCGAGGTTGATTTTGAAAAGTTTATGGCGGGAGGCTGTGCGCTCCCCACTGCTCTGCATGCTGTGGAGCGTGCGGACATACGGCTCGGCGATACTGTACTTGTGCTTGGCAGCGGGCCCGTAGGGCTCTCCGTCATTATCTTTGCGCTGATGCGCGGAGCGCTGCGAGTCTTATGCATCGGTGCGCCGGAGCACAGACTCGCAACGGCGCGCGAGTTGGGAGTTAGTGCGGCGCTCAATGTCGAGACAAGCGATGTAGAGATGCGTGCCGGTTGGGTGCTTGAGCAGACAGAGGGGCGCGGGGCAGATGTGACGATCGAAGCGACGGGTGCGCCCGCGGCGGTCGTCGAAGCGATGCGTTATACGCGCGACGCGGGAAGAGTCCTAGTCGTCGGTCAATATACGGATCACGGCGAGGTCTCTTTTAATCCGCATCTCGATTTGAACAAAAAACATCTGGACGTGCGCGGCTGCTGGGGTTCTGACTTCTCGCATTTTTACAGGGGCGTGCAGCTGATGGCCGACCCCTCGCGCTCAAGACCCTGGTCGCTCCTGAAGCTCGATCGTTACAATCTGCATCAGGCGAACGAAGCACTGGCGGCAGTCGCCACGGGCCAGGTCGTTAAAGCACTGATCGCGCCAAGAGCTTAAAGCAACTCGCCGAAGGTGACGACTGTCAAGACTAAGTAGTTCGCATCCTATGTACCGGGCAGAGCAAGTCTTTGGAACTCGATGATGCGGCCAGCGTTTCTTTTATCGTCGTCCTGCTCGCTGCGACTCGAATGCTGTATGCTCTCTCGCGTGTTGAATCTCGCAGGGGGGCGCGTGCGGGTTACAGGAGAGAATATAAGTCATGTATAGAATGCCGGAATCCGTCTTTCAAAGAATCCTGTGCGCGGCCATCATCACTCTATCGCTTCCCTTCCTCGTCTACGGGCAACAGTCGGACAGGTTTGTCGATTGGCATCCCGTTCGCTTAGGGTCTGAGGCGAGGGTTCTGGAGATCGTCGACATCAAGGTCGATGGCAAGCCCATCGAGATCGGTCAGCCCTTTGCAGCGGGTGAGGATTGGCTGGACACTTTGACCTTCAGAGTCAAAAACGTCTCCGGCAAGACGATCACTGTTCTGGGGTTCGGTGTTGGCTTTCCCGAACTGGGGGTGAGCGGGCCGATTCCTATGTTCTCGGTTACGTATGGTGACTATAAGAACACCAATCCCGCCGCTCGCAAGACATTTGTGGCCGATGAGGAAGTGGATTTGAAACTTCCCAAAGATCAGCTTGAAGGGATGAGGAGTGTGAGTACCAATACCATAGGCACACATCATCTAACCAGGTTGACTATCCTGCCAGGGGTCGTCAGCTTCGAGGACGGTTCGAGAGTCGGCGGTTTCTCGCTGCGCAAACAAACCTCAGAGAAACCTTAAAGGCAACAAAGTAAGACGGCGCGTCCCCTCAACGCCGATACAAAGTGTGATGCCTCTCGCGGCAATTCTTTTCTCATCGTGTGTGCTGATCGGGTAAAATGCTTTTCGCCCGGCGCGTAATTGTTCAGGCGTCCGGCGCTCTCAAGCAGAGGAGGCGCGATGAGTGTCATTAACATCAATCATTTTAATATCACAGCCCCGTCAGAATTGCTTTTGAAGGTGCGGGATTTTTATGTCGAGGTGCTGGGGCTTAAGGTCGGAGAGCGGCCCGGCTTCAGGCGAAACGGTTTCTGGCTTTACGCCGGAGACGAGCCCCTAGTTCATCTCACGGTTGACGAGCGGGAAGAGTCGCAAGCTGGCGTTGAATCCAAGCATGGCTTTCTTGACCACGTGGCTTTCACCTGCCGTGGGTTGCCGGAGTTGCTCGAACGTCTCAAGCGTTTGGATATTCCATACAGGATGTCTGAGGTCTCTTCGCTCGGGCAGGTGCAGGTGTTCGTCAGCGATCCGGCAAGTGTGCGCGTCGAGCTAAACTTCGTCGACGAGACTCCGGCTTGAAAAACACTACGGCTGAAGTCATGGCTCAAACCGTACAACTTGATCGCGTGCTGCACACTGTCTGCGCTCTCTTCCTTTTAGTTTCGTTCTGCGGGCTGGTACGTGCGAAGGAAACGAAGACCGTCACGTCTGGTCTGGCAGAGATCAACGGCACAAAGCTGTATTACGAAACGGCGGGTCGTGGTCGAGTGATCGTTTTAGTTCACGGCGGGTTGGTGGACAGCCGCCTGTGGGACGATCAGTTCAGGGCCTTTGCCAAAGAGTACCGCGTCATACGTTATGACCTGCGTGGCTTCGGAAAGTCCGAGTTCCCGACGACCGCTTTCTCTCATGTCGAAGACCTGTACGCCCTGCTGAAATTCCTCAAAGTCGAGCGCGCGTCTCTCGTCGGGTTATCGCTCGGTGGAATGATCGCCACCGATTTCACGCTCGAACATCCTGAAATGGTCGAGGCGCTGGTGCTCACCTCCTCCGGTTTAAGGGGAGATACGTCTCCGAGGAATGAAAGGACAGTGGCCGTCTATAAAGCTGCGGAACAGGAAGGAATGGAAAGAGCCATCGAAATGTGGTTGGAGCATCCCTTCTTTGCCACGGGGAGAAATAATCGAACCTACAACAGCAAAGTGCGGCGCATGCTGGCGGACAATTTCAAGTACTGGGGGCCGACTCCTCAACCGATCAATTTAACTTGGCCCAAGCAACCATCCATCGAAAGACTATCGGCCATCAAAGCGCCGACCTTAATCATCGTCGGCGACCGTGACGCCCCCAACATCCTCACAATCGCGGAGACGCTTCGCACAAAAATCGGCGGCGCGAAAAAGGTCTCGCTCTCCGGCACGGGCCATCATCTCAACATGGAGAAGCCCCGCGAATACAATCGCATCGTCCGTGATTTCCTGCGCGCGAGTCGTTCGCCCGCGCCTTACTAGCCTGCTCGGACGACTTAATCCGACAATTGACGACCCATCGACGCCGGAATAACTTATCTACGCCATTCTGCACATGAGCGTATCACGCGCTTGCCCCTTAGGTGAGTTATGGAGAGAATACAGTGTGGAGGAAGCTTTATGATTCAGACTATCGAAGCAGTAATAGACGAAAACGGCAAAGTTCATCTGCTGGAATCAGTGCGCTTGCCCGAAGCGAGGCGTGCGCTTGTAACAATCTTGGAAGAAGAACCTACAACCGAGGTATCTGAAACAGTTTTGTTAAGCGAGCAGGCGCTGGCAGAAGATTGGAGCAGGCCAGAGGAGGATGAGGCATGGTCACATCTTCAGCAGGTTCCGTAATTCTTGTCCCTTTTCCATTCTCTGATTTGTCTCAATCAAAGTTGCGCCCGGCTGTGGTGTTGGCTGATGCTGCCAGAGGTGATTGGATTCTGTGCCAGATCACCAGCAAATCCTATTCTGACCCTCACGCTATTGAGCTTACGGATGATAGTTTCGCTAAAGGTTCGCTGCATGTGGCGAGCTATGCGCGTCCGGGTAAGCTCTTTACGGCGAGTCGTAGTCTGATTGTCAGGCAGGTTGGAGTATTGAACAAGGATGTGTTGGAGGCGATTGTAAATGCTATCGCTGAAATGTTGCGTAAAGGGCTTAAATAACGCGGAACCCCTTACTATCATGTTGCACCTGACAACTCATTCAACCGGAGCGGAATTAGTTTATCTTTCATCTTAGGTCTTTCGTGCGCCTGTGCTAATCTTCGGCGGAAACAGAAACCATGTCTTTGGACACTGGAGGAGGCGAGAATGTTTCAGGGGTTGAGGACGGTTATTTATCATGTCGATGATTTGCAGAAAGCGAAGGAATGGTACTCAAGCATCCTGGGAATAAAGCCCTATTTTGATGAGCCGTTTTATGTCGGCTTTAGTGTCGGGGGCTATGAACTGGGGCTTGATCCGAACATGGAGGGCGTCTCGAAGGGCAGCAATGTCGTCGCCTACTGGGGAGTCAAGGATGCTGCGACTGCGTATCGGAGGGTGCTGGAGCTTGGCGCAGAGAATCATTCAGAGCCGCAGGAGGTCGGCGGCGGCATCATCGTGGCGACCGTGTCAGACCCCTTCGGGAATGTCTTCGGCATCATCGAAAACCCGCATTTCAAAATTGAGGACAGCCAGTAAGCGCGCACGCTGACGCTACCTTTTTCTCATCATTATGTTTTGTCCGAATTGTGGAAAAAGCGATCAGTCACCGGAATCTTATTGCCGTAGTTGCGGCGAGTTCCTGACTGACTTTTCAGGTAAATCTTATCTGATAAATAAATTGCTGGGCGGAAGTAATCCTGAGACGCAGGTCAACGTTAATCTGATAATCAATGCCGTCACAGCCTTCGTCAGTTCTCTCCTGCTGGGTTTTCTCAATGGCTATTTCGACGCTCAGTACGACAGAACTGGTCAGTCAGCGCCGCCGATAATTTATCTCGTATATATTTTTCTGGCTTTAGTATTTGTCTGGCAGTTTGTGAGTTTTATAATCAACACGAGGCTCAAAAAGAAGCTTGGCGGGAGAAAGAAAGGCGCGGTTTTAGTTGAACAGAGCGCAGATGAAAACGCCCTCTCATCGCGATCAACTCAAAAATCTTTACCGCGGGCCGATTTTGAAAATGTTGTCCCGGCGAGCTTCGTAGAAGATACTACGAGAATCCTGGACGAAGCCCCGCGCAAATGAGCTTGAGTATGGGCGCATCTTCTAGCAACAGAAATAAAGCGCGACGCCGCGACACCTTCCCTTTCATCGTTGTCCTGTTCCCTGCGATTTGAATTACTCTACGCGGGTTCATTCCGGCCTCAGAGCGCACGGGCAGAAATTTGAACAACACTTCATAAGGGCGGTGCTCCTTTAATCTCTCTTTGCCTTTCGCCGGCGAGCTTACTCGCAGCGCAGGACTACTTGATCGATTAAAGACTAGCCTCGCTTCTTGGAAGGCTTGACCGTAAAACCACGTCGCTCCTGAAGACCCTTGGAAGAAGGATGCGGCGGCTGCGGACTGGTCTTTGCTCGCTCGGCATTGTCCTTCTCTATCGCCTGTTTCACCCGTTTTTTCGCGCGTTTATTCATAAAGAGATTATACAATAGAAAAAGCTTCCAGACGGGCAGAAGATGCTCCGGGCCGTAAAGCTTCGCGACTACCGCGTGCGACCGTTTCTAAGTATAATGGCGTTCGGGCCGCCGCACAGAGATGCCGCTTCCAGAGGCCCGGAACCCGGACGATAATCAAATACAAGTTTCCAGGCCTGGCGTGCTCGCTACTTTTTCTTTCGCCTGCTGCCTGCCCACATTGTACGCGCCCGCAGGTCTGCTCAGTGCCTGATCTGCTCATCTCACCGCAGGAGTTCAAGATGCTGAGGAAAATACTTTTTATCCTTGCTTTGTGTTTATCCGTTTTATGTTCCTCCGTTCAAGCGCAGGATTGTCAACCGCCGGCCATCGTCGCCAACGCCAAGTCCTCGAACCTGTTTTCTCCCGAACAGGAGATGATCTTCGGCGGCCTCACCATTCAACGCATGGCGGGCGAGATTCGTATCGTGCGTGACGACAAGTCTCTGGCTTATGTCAAGGAGATCGGCGACCGGCTCATCAAACATCTTCCGCCGACGGGACTCAAATTCGAGTTTCACTTGATAGACCTGCCCGAAGCCAACGCTTTTAATATTCCAGGCGGTCACGTCTTTATCTCTCGCAAACTGATCGCGTTCGCCAATAACGAAGACGAGCTGGCGGGCGTCATAGCGCACGAGCTTGGACACGCCGTCGTGCACCACGGTGCGGTTGATATTTCAGAAGCGCTCAGAAAAATCCTCAACATCACGTCGCTCGGTGATCGCAAAGACATTACTGAAAAGTACAATCTGCTGATCGAGCGTGCGCGCACCAAAAGGCTTTCGCGGAAAAGGGGACACGAAGACGAAAAACAACTCGAAGCGGACAAGATAGGTATCTTCGCTCTGGTCGCGGCGGGCTACGACCCGGAGGCGTTCAGTTCTTTCTTCGCTCGCCTGACGGAAAGCGAAAGCAAGGGCGGCGGCTGGTTCTCAGACCTCTTCGGCAGCGCGCGTCCCGAACAGAAGCGCCTGCGCGAAATGACGCGCGCCATGGAGCAGCTTTCGCCCGCGTGTCGCGACCGCGCCTCTGCGCAAGCGACCGAGAATTTTTTGAAGTGGCAGGCCGATGTCGTTTCGTTCCGTGTGACGGGCCGCAAAGAGGAGTTGCCAGGTCTGGTCTGGAAAAAAGAGCTTGCGCCGAAGTTGCGCAGCGACGTTTCGCATTTCTTCTTTAGCGCGGACGGAAAATTGTTGCTGGCGCAGGATGATTTCGCCATCACAGTCATCCGGCGCGAGCCGCTGCAAGTGCTTTTTCAGATTCCCATCGAAGAAGCTGATGAAGCCACTTTTACTCCCGACGGGCAGTTCGTCGTTTTCACGACTGAAAATCTGCGTTACGAAAAATGGAGCGTCGCGGAGAAGAAGCCCGTCGAAGTACGCGAGCTGGTGCTGCGCCGCGATTGCTGGGAGCACAAACTGTCGCCCGACGGAAACTATCTGGCGTGCGTCGATACTTCGACCAAGGTCAACGTGCTCGATGTCAAAACCGGAAAGAAGGTCTGGGAGAAAAAAGATTTTTATCCGCTGACGGGGTTTGAATACTTTTTCTGGCTCATTTCTACAAGAGGCCAGGATGATGTGCGGACAAGTTTTTTCCGCATAGAGTTTTCTCCCGATTCACGCTTTGTCATGCTCAGCCGCTCGGAATGGTATCGATTTAGCATCAACATCGACGGCCTGACGGCTGATAAATCGGAGAACACTGCGCTGGCGCTTGATCTAACGACGATGAAGCCTGTGGACATCGGCGGCGACCTGAAGAAAGTCTCCGCGCGCCCGTATCTCTTTTTAGACTCTGGACAGATTCTTGGGAATCCTTCGCGCAGGGTTGACGACGGCGGGCTGTTTTCGTTTCCCGCCGGAAAACGTCTACAGAGATTCGCCCTCGGCGCGCGCGAAATTAAGCGCACGGCGACGACGGATTATGTCATCGTCAAGCCACTGGCGAATGCGAGGATGGGCGTCTTCGATGTGAAGAAAGGGATCATCGCCGCAGGCTTCGACAAGCAGGACGGAACGCTCTGGAATAACCTGATGGTGTACGAATCGGCGAGCGGCAAAATCATGGTTCGCGAAGTGAGCTATAACGAGAAGGAGAAAAAGTTCGACACCAAAGACCTCGGCACCGTAGAGCTTCCCGTCGGCGCTATCGGCAATCTGGCCGCCGCTCAGGTTTCAGACACTTTCAATTGGTTGCTGTTGTCGTCGAAAACTCGCGGCGGGCTGTGGAATCTGGAAACGGGCGAGCGCAAACTCTACGTGCGCAGTTTCAAAGGCGGCATCGTCGCCAACAACGGCGACAGCATAGGCGATTTCCCCAAGCTCGATCCGGTCGAGCACAGCCTGGTATTGATGAATCCGCGCGACAGTACGCTCTCGGCTTTGAGCGAGCTGCCCGAACGTGGCGCGCGCCAGTACGGGCGTTTCGTGCTGGTGCGAAGCAGCCTTAAAGAGAAAGATAAAGAGAAAAAGCGCGAGGGACTTTTCGCAGTCAATGATGAATCGGACAGCATCGGCCTTCGTCGCGAGGTGCGTTTCGAGCTTAAGGATTTCGTCAAAAACGAGGTTGTCTGGACGCGCGATTTTCCGAAAGATGCGCCGGAGTTTTCTTTCGATGAATACAGCGGGCGGATAATTTTTTACTGGCGTCTGGGCAGCGATGCGGGTAAAGCGAAGCTTAAGGAGACGGCTGCGCTTCAGGCCAAGGCGGATGAGCTTGGCAACAAGGCCGATGATTATCTGGTGGAAGTCGTGGACGCCTTCGCGCAGAAAACCGTCGGGATGCTGCTGCTCGAAACGGGCAAGGGCTCTTTCAATGTCGGCGGAGGGTTGTCGGAAAGAGACTGGCTGGTGCTGCACGATTCGGCGGGTCGCGTGCTGGTTTATTCCATCTCGGACGGCCAGTTGCGCCATCGCTTTTTCGGCGGCAACGCGGCCATCAATCCCAGAAAGAATCAACTCGTCGTCGAAAATTTTCCGGGCGAAGTCGCGCTCTACGATCTGGACACCGGAGACCATCAGACCAATTTTGTAATCAACGGTAAAGCGGCCTTCGTTCGCTTTAATCTGGAGGGCACAAAGTTGTTCGTCCTCAGCGATGCTCAATCGGCTTACGCCTTCGATCTGAACAAATTCGCCGCTCAAACGGCGACGCCTGCAAAGTGAGATGAGCCACTCTCCCGTTGCTCATGGCATCTTACGGCCACAGAGTTTGAAAGAAGGGATGTCGAACATGAAAAGGTCTTTAAGCATTCTGGCATTGATCCTGACCTCGTTAGTCACGGCCCACGCGCAGCTTCAAACTATGCCGGTCGAAAATTTTGAAACAGCGCCGGGCAGAAAAGCAGAGACGATAGACCACGCTACGCAGGAGAAGATCAAGCAGAGTATTGAAGACGATTTTAAGGACTGGCGGCTTGAGTCCGTGCTGGAAACAAAAGAGAGTTCCTCTTCCACTATGATCTGGACAAACGGGGAACACAGAATGGTCGTCGATATATCTTATCTATCAAGCGCGAAGGAAGCCGGAAAGCAGCTTAGATTTAATCTGGCAACGATTCAGCTGCCGCGATACAAGCCGTTCGATGATCTGGGGGACGCGGCGTATCTCATCAAAACAGACGGGCCCATCATGTTCAAGAAAGGCGAGATGGTCGTACATGTCTGCGGCTGCCCTGCTCCGTTCACGTTTGTCGAGCGATTCGCCCGCCTCATCAGTACGGTGAAGGATGCACAGAGATGAAAGAGAGCACGGAAAATCTTTTGCCGCCACTAAGTCTGAAGCCCGCACAAATATTTATTGAGCTCGTCAGGCCGTGGCTTCTGTTTGCGCTCTATCTCTTCACCGCGGCGGAGGGCTGGTGGCTCGTCGCTCTGCCTCTGGCGGTCGCGACCTGCATGGCCGGTTTTATACAGATGCACGACTCTATTCATCAATCGCTGGGCGTCTCTAAAAGAGCGCATGAGCTGATCCTCTCGGCTAGCGGACTGTTGCTGCTCAAAAGCGGGCACGGGTTGCAGGTCACGCATTTGAGGCATCACGGGCGTTGTCTGAAAGAGGATGATCCGGAGGGCGTCTGTGCGACGTGGCCGTTTTACCGCGTCCTCCTGGAAGGGCCGCTACATATCTTCACCATGCGTTTTTACGCCTTCAAGAGAGCATCACACACCAGGCGTTTCCAGATCATAGAGACTCTCATGACTGTCCTGGTGCTGCTCATGGCGATTGCTCTCTATCTCTTTCTGCATTCTTATGTCGGCCTGGTTTACTGGGCGGTGGCGGCTGCATTGAGCGCGACGATTCCCGTCTGGGCTGCGTACCTGCCGCATCGCCTCGCGCCGGAGCATCCTGCCGTCAGATCAGCCGGAAGGATCGCGCAAATCTGGACGCCCGTGGTCTCTTCATTTGCGTTTCATCACCTGCACCATGCGTTTCCCAAAGTGCCTACGGCGCTGTTGCCGTCGATGGCCAGACGCGCGGGCGATTCAGAATATAAAGCGCATGTTTACAGGGAAGAGGAAGCGCAGGGGTTTGAATAGTTGAGCGCCTCAGTCTAAAGAGCCATTCAAACGGACGCGCAAATCGCGCGGCCTCAAACGTCAACGCGAGGCTCAAATGATGCTCGCGGGCGTTTCAAAGTCTTCAAGCTCAGAGGCCCAGAGCTTCAAATATCCGCCGGGTCTTTGGTGTGAGCGAGCGCCGGAATTTATTCTTTTTCAGCATGGCGGCGGGTATCAACTCGAAGCCCAGGCTCTCCTTTTTACCATGTTTTAGCCTTTCGTATTCCTTCAGCTCAATTGAGATTTCAAAGATATGGTGTAATTCACCTTTGATCTTGACTCTGCGCGACGGAGACTGTCCTGACAGTTTGCCCGCCAGAAGGCCCGTTGTTTCCTCTTCATTTAACTCTCTGATCGTTCCCGCCATGAAGTCTTTATCTGTATCTTCGATGTGTCCGCCGATCAGCTCAAGGTGATTATGCTTCTCACTGTCTTTAGAATCCTTTTTTGAGAAGAGGTAAAAGAGCTTATCCTGGTCTGTGACTTTGACGAAGACTTTTCCGACTTCCAATGATTTTCCGGGCATAGAAGATTTAGCCATGTATTACCTGTTATGCTGACTCTCTTTTTGAATAAGGTCATAAGCATCGCTGAGTCGCGAGTAGTAAGATTCGGATATGCGGTGTGATACGAATACGGAAAGAACGAGCAGACCCTGCCCGCCAAAATAAGCAACATGAAACCACAAATAATTTCGAGGACAAGCGAGCAGGATAACCAACGCTATCGTAGGGACTAGATTAAAGGTCGTCGAGCGCGCAATACGCAGTCTGCTCCGTATATATTCCAGAAACTTGGTCATCTCCGGACTCTTTGACATGACACACATCCTCATCAACCCCACAGATGAGGGAAGCTCGACGATCAGCGCATCTTCCTTGAGCTTATCGTCGGTTTTGTCTGGAGGTGTCTCATCAGGAAAGAGTTCCTTCTCTAAATAGCTCACAACCGAATCTGCCAGCCTGTCGACAACGATTCCAAGGGTATAAGCCAATCCTACCGCAAAGATTGTGATGAGGACTGCCCATTCCTTCAAGCGCTGCGCCGTTCCGACAATATCACTATTTATTCCAATCGAATTCGCGATCAGCAGGAACAGTAGTCCCAGCCAGAGGGCTGCCTGCAAACCGACGACCAGGATTTCAGCGAAGAGGGTTGTGCTCGTCATGGCGCTGCTCAAGCAAAGGTCAGGCCGTCATCAGCAGAGTACGAGAAAAACGTATGAAAGATATTCCTGAGATTTTACAAAGTCAATCTTCGTCCCGTCTGTGAGAATCGCAGATCACAGCATGGGCCATCCAGACTTCAACCTCCTTGGGTCGTCTGAAGAGTTCTCCGACCGACGACTCCCGGCGGCGGTAATCTTTTCCTTGCTGTCCCCGCAAATCAGGTAGAATGCCTCCCGTGCCCGGCGCGGCTCAATTCTTCGAAGACTAGCTGCCAGCGCGTGAATGTGCCCGAGTTGAAATCATGAAACTAAGAGTCTGTATTGCGGGTGCGACCGGGTGGGTCGGACGGCCTCTCTGTCTGGCCGTATCGGAAGCCGAAGATTTGACGCTCGTCGGCGCTGTCTCTCGCAACTCTCAAGGTCAGAAACTTCGGGATGTCCTCGGCGATCCGGACGCTATCGAGCTGACGATCAGCGGATCGGTCGAAGAAGCTCTTCATGCGGAGACCGATGTGCTGGTCGATTACACAAAAGCGGACGCGGTCAAGGCCAACGTGCTCGCGGCCATCGAGAGGGGCGTTCATGTCGTCATAGGCTCTTCGGGCCTGACCGAGTCGGATTTTGCGTCGATCAACGAGGCGGCTATAGCAAGGCATGTCGGCGTTATCGCTGCCGGGAATTTCGCCATCACGGCAGTGTTGCTCCAGCGCTTCGCCTGCGAAGCGGCGAAGTATCTATCGCACTGGGAGATTATAGACTATGCCTCGGACGCAAAAATCGATGCGCCGAGCGGCATGACGCGCGAACTGGCCTCTCGCCTCGCGGAGATCAGAGAGCCTGAAGTCACTTATCCCACTGATAAAATCATCGGCGAGAAAGAGAGCCGTGGGACGAACCTAAACGGCAGCCAGATTCATTCCCTGCGATTGCCGGGTTTCGTAATCGGCGCTGAAATCATCTTCGGCGCAGCGGATCAGCGACTGACCTTGCGTTATGATGCGGGTGTCGGAGCAGCGCCCTACATTGAGGGAACGCTGCTGGCGATCCGTAAAGTGAAAAACCATGTCGGATTAGTCAGAGGTTTGGATAGAATCATGGATTGATTGATAAGCATCAAAACAGACGCGCGGTGCCCGAACGCCGCTCTCAAATTCCTTTAGACCACAGGAGAACGTATGGCTCAACTGAAAGACAGCTTCAATCACACGGCTCGGAATAGCTTTGCGCGCTCGGGCCGCGCAACGGCTCTCCCGGTACTGTTCACTCTTCTTTTAACCCTGGCGCTAGCCATCTCTGCTCGCTCACAGGAGAATAAGACGGAGACTGCCGGTAAACCTGTGGCAGCGACCGCTGCGCTCGCGGAAGTAAAGCGCGCGATAGATAAAGGCAACGCTCAATGGGTAGAGGGCTGGGCTAAGAAGGATGCGTCGATGATAGCCGCGCTCTTTACAGAAGACGGAAGCCTGCTGACGCGAGGCGGTAGAATCATCAAGGGGCCCGCTCAAATCGCGGAGCGCCAGCGCGCAGCCATGCAATCAGTCAGCGGCGATGTCAAGGTGACGGTCACGACCGTCGATATATGGCTGGAGGGCGAGACGGCTTACGAGACAGGAAAGTATAGTTATAAGTATCAGGAGAAAGGTCAGCCGGTGACGGAAGAGGGACGCTACGTCACTATCTGGAAACGTCAAAAAGACGGCTCATGGAAATTGTTTATGGACATGGGCGTGCCCAAGGATGAAGCGCCGCATTAACGCTTGGGCTCGCTTTATCCTCACAAAAAAAATTCCTGCCATAAAGAGGCCGTGCGCGGTGTTTACCTTTTATAAGCCGTGCACTCTCTACGGCCTTGATCTGTCTTGATCCTCAAAAGGGATTGGAGTCCCGCTATGAAGCCACTTATCCACGCAGGCTTAATCGTTGCCCTCCTTTGTATATTCTCCGGCGGGGATGTAGCAGTCGCGCAAGGTGACGCCGGACAGAACCCTTCGACGGTCACTCAGCCTAGGACGCATGCCAGGAAGGACGAGCTTGTCGCGCAGCTTGAGAGAAGCATTCCGCAATTGATGAAGGAAGCAGATGTGCCTGGCCTTGCCATCGCGCTCATACGAGATTCAAAGGTTTTGTGGCAGCGCGGCTTCGGCGTCAAAAGCGTCGAAACACGCGAGCCCGTCGACGAAGCAACGGTGTTTGAGGCGGCTTCACTGAGCAAGCCCGTCTTCGCCTACGCCGTCCTGCGGCTGGTTGACAGAGGCCAGCTCGATCTTGATACTCCGCTGACCAAATATCTCCCCGGCGCTTATATCGAGAATGATCCACGTTTGAATCTAATCACGGCGCGCATGGTCTTGAGCCATCGCACGGGTTTTCCGAACTGGCGGCCACGCGGCGGGCCGCTTCGCATACATTTTACTCCCGGAGAAAAATTCAGCTATTCGGGCGAAGGTTTCGTCTTTCTACAAAAGATAGTCGAGCGAGTGATGGGCCAACCGCTAGACGAAGTGATGAGAAAGATAGTCTTCGAGCCTCTGGGGATGACGAGCAGCAGTTACGTCTGGCTTGAGAGCTTCGATAAGCGTAAGGCTACGGGGCACAATCCTGCTGGCGCTGCGAATGAGCGGCGAAGACCTGTGGAAGCCAACGCCGCATCGAGTCTGCAAACTACCGTCGGTGATTACAGTAGATTTCTGATCGCTGTCATGAACGGGAAGGGTCTGAAGAAAGCGTCCGCGAAAGAGATGTTGCGCGCGCAGGTCTCCGTCGATGAGGGCGGCTCGAACGCGATTGAGCGCGGCACGGGTCGCCTCTCCAAAGAGATCGCCTGGGGGCTCGGCTGGGGGCTTGAGCAGACCGCAAACGGAAAAACCTTCTGGCACTGGGGCAGCAATAACGACGATGTCAGATGCTTTACGGTCTCTTATGAAAAAGAGAAAGCAGGGCTCGTGGTCTTTACCAATAGTGGCAATGGTCTGTCCATCGTCTCGGAGATCGTCAATCAAGCGCTCGGCGGCTCGCATCCTTCATTTGCCTGGACGCGAACAGACCCTTACAACTCTCCCGCGCGCCTGCTTTTTAAAGCCATCGTCACAGACGGCGCAGATGCTGCCCTCAAGCGCTTCGTGGAAGCGAGAAAGGCTCACGCCGATGCAGCATTGAGCGAAACACAAATCAACGCGATCGGTTACGTCCTGCTGCAAAGGAAAAAGGTCGCGGAGGCAATTGAGGTCTTCAAGCTCAACGTCATGGATTATCCGCAATCATCCAACGCTTACGACAGCCTGGCGGAAGCTTACATGACAAGCGGTGAGAAGGAGCTTGCGATCACGAATTACAGACGCTCCGTCGAGCTTAATCCCAACAATACGAACGCCGTCGAGATGCTAAAAAAGCTCGAAGGTAAATAAAGGGATGAAGGATGAGGGCGGAACGAAGGGATGAGGGATGAAAGGAAAGCTGATTCAAGTTGAATCCTTTCTTATTCATCCCTCATCCCTCATCCTTCATCCCTTATCCTTTATCCCTGCCTTTCATCGCTTCGCGTTTTCGCTTGCTCTCGGGTATACTTCCGTTTAGCTCGCCTTGCATGCGCTTTGTTAGCTTTTGGCGCTCAAGCATCCACCGAGGCGATTGTTGTCCGAGTCATTACACGAACAATAAATTTTTCCGGTGGCTCTCGATTAACGGGACGAGTGGCAAATTTTTTATTGGTCGGTTACTGAACCAGACCTGGTTTTTATTTTTGTAATCTGCCGAGCACAGTCGCTTTACTTCGCGGCTATCACCCCCAACCCAAAAGGCGCGCCAGCTCAAGGAACGCGACGGCCAATCTGCCAGAGAGAGCCGCGCGAGCGTGCGACGGGTTGCCGAAGACGGGTGCCGAGCATACGCATTCTCTACTTATGAGCGTGTGTGCTCCCCGCTTCAATTCGTGGGTGACGGTCTCTTTATAGAAGGGACGGCGATCGTGCCAGAAGGCACTGCGGGGAAATCCCTTTGGATAGGTCTCAATACTCACGCGCAATCGAAGCGGCCACTTTAGTCGCCAGCCTTCAGTTGCGCGCTCTTCAAGCCAAAGCTTTTCTGCGTCAGTCGACGAGCTTTGCCTCTTCGCCGGTCTCGCAGGTCGGCCATCACTCCTTAATCATTCAACGCGGGCCACAGCAGCAGCAAACGCAGCAGCAGCGGCACGCTTCCTGTGTGCGACCGGCGCGTCTCGCCCCCTGGCTTGTAGACCGCGCCCGCCCGCCACTTCAACACATCAACGCACGGACGAACAACACAAAGCGCCAACGGCCCGGCAAGTGTAGCTCCACGCACGCCCCTCTGGCATGCGCCGAAGAAGTTACAATGATTGCCCGCCGCTCGACCTTATGGAGTTGCTCGCCCGTACCGAAGGAATTTTTTTAGAACATGGCAAAAGAATTAATCGTCAGCGTCAATGGACGCGAAAAAAAGATCGCGATCATCGAGAACGAGCGCGTCACGGAGTTTTACATCGAACGCGGCGAAGAGAATCAGGGCATTGTCGGCAATATCTACAAGGGTCGCGTGATGCGCGTCCTGCCCGGCATGCAATCGGCCTTCGTCGACATCGGACTGGAGCGCGACGCCTTTCTATACGTCTCTGACTTCTTCGATGAAGAGGAAGAGTTCGAGCGCATCGTCCTGGACAAGTCCAAAAAGACCGATGTCGGAACGGCAGAGCGCGCCGCGCAGGAGCGCATTGAACAGGCGCGCATCGAACGCGAGCAGCATATAGAAGCCACGCAGGAGCGCCTCGAACCGCTGCACGAGGCCGAGCCGACAGTTCCACTCGCGGACACGGAGGAAACGGTCGACGTAGAGATCAGTGCTCTTGAGGAAGAGCCCGCCGCCGCTGAGACAATGGAGGCCGGGACTATCGCCACGGCCACCACAACTCAAACAGAGGAAGCGGAAGAGGGCGGGCGTCGTCGCGGGCGACGCGGACGCGGGCGTCGCGGCAAAGCGGCTGAAGGTCAGTCCGGGGAAGCGAGCGCCGATCAGGGTCAAGCCTCAAGGGCCGCCTCCGCGCTCAACGAGTCGGTCGAGACGCCTTTCGCTTCTGACCGCAGCGCCTTTCAGCGTGTCGTAGACGAAGACGAAGTGGCCGCCGCCGAAAACGGCGAGATGTTCAAGGACGCGCGCATACAGGAGCGGCTATTCGATCAGATACACGCCGTCGAGTTCGACATTGAAAGCGTACATGAAACAGAGGTCGGCTCTCTGCTCAACACGGGTATCCCCGGAGACGCTTCATTCCAGCGTGTTGATGACAGCGACATCGCCTCGACGGATGAATGGCAGGGCGCGACGACCGCTCCCGTGCAACAGGCTGTCGCCGCTCACGTACATGATTTTATTGACGAGGTCGCGACCGATGCGCTCAGCACGCCGGGCTCGTTTGAGCGCGTCAGCGATGATGAAAGATTTGCCGAAGGCGTAGGCTCTGAAGAAGTAGCGCCTGCGGCTGAAAGCTCTGCGCGCGGAAAGCGCGGCTCTTCTGCGTCCACGCAACGCGCCGCGAAAAAGGGTCGGCAGACGAAAGCTGCCGCAGGCAAGGCTAAGGAAAGCGCTGACGAAGCGTCTAAGCGGAAGACCACTCGCGGCGCATCGAAGAAGGCTGCGACCAAAAGCGCTACGAAGCGCACGACCGCAGCAAGCAAGAAATCTTCTTCTGCTGCCAACACGGGCGGACGCAAGCGTCGCACTTCTGCTACTGCGGAGAGTGGTGAAGGCGAAACAGACATGGCCGTGCTCGAAACAGAAGGCGAGCGCGCCGAACACACGGACATCGTCGCAACGGTTGCCGCCGACGGCGCTCATTTTGAGGCGGGCAGCAGCACCGATGAAGAGGCTTACGAAGATTCTGAGGCCAGCGTCAAGAGCGGGCGCTCGCGCGCGGAGTTCGCCACACGTCGCGGAGGCCGTCGCCGTCGTCGCCCAGGCGGGAAGCCTCAAGAGGGCGCGGGTGATGAAGGCCGCGCCAATGGAAAGGACGAGGAGGCGGACGCTCCCGCCGAAGTCGAAGAGAGTCCGGTTGTTCAGAGCGTAGCTGCGCCGACCGCTGCCCAGCCATCCCGTCCTCAGGGACGACGCGACCAGCAGCGCACGGAGCGTAACGGTCGCGATGATCGTCGCTCAGGCGGAAGAAGCGGAGGAGGAGGACGTGACGGCGGTCGCGATGGTGGCGGTCGCGATGGCGGCTCGCGCCGTGACCGGCAGCCGACCATCACAGACCTCCTGCGCGAGGGGCAGGAGATCATGGTTCAGATCGCCAAAGAGCCCATCGCCAAGAAGGGCGCGCGCATTACCTCGCACATCGCGCTGCCAGGACGTTTTCTAGTCTATATGCCAACCGTCGAGCACGTCGGCGTCTCGCGCAAGATCGAGTCCGACTCCGAGCGCGTGCGCCTGCGTAAGCTCATTCAGGCCATACGCGCCGAAGAGGACGTGCCCTCTGGCGGCTTTATCGTCCGCACGGCGGGCGTCGGGATCAGCGAAGCAGACCTGCGCGATGATGCGCGCTACCTGGTTCGCACCTGGCTGGACATACGCAAGAGCGCCGAGAAAATGAAAGCGCCCGCGATGGTGCACAAGGATTTGGACCTCGTCCAG
>Ga0190273_10000258_pt1 | contig 23677 bp, 18 predicted proteins | sample Popmic504IS_FD_134513 | JGI IMG/M metagenome (GOLD analysis project Ga0190273, IMG submission 134513) | Populus adjacent soil microbial communities from riparian zone of Shoshone River, Wyoming, USA - 504 IS | ecosystem: Environmental > Terrestrial > Soil > Riparian zone > Trees stand | place... | reverse complement strand
GCACCGCCAACATGCTGCACGGCACCGAGTTCACCGACCTCTGCTACGGCTACAACGCCTTCTGGGCCCGCTGCCTCCCCTTCATCTCCCTCGACGTCCCCGGCTTCGAGGTGGAGACGCTGATCAACCTGCGGATGGCGTCCGCGGGGCTGAAGATCGTCGAGGTCCCGAGCTACGAGAAACTGCGGATGCACGGCGAGAGCAACCTCAATACCTTCCGCGACGGCTTTCGCGTCCTCGGCACGATCTTCCGCGAGGCTCGCCGCCGCCGCACCCTCCGCCCCGAGCGCGCCTACGCGCCCTCTCCCGAGCTCGCCGAGCAGCGGGCCGGCGCCGCCATCTGAGCCGAACTCCAAGTTTTCGGAGAGCCCGGCCGTTAGCCTCGGCTCGATGAGTGATCGTGCTGGTGAGGACGCGCGCGGCCTTGCGGCTCTCGGGGCCGCAATCGAATCGCTGCGGACACAGGCAGAGCTGAGCATGGATCAGCTCGCCGCCCGCGCGGAGGTGCCGTCGCAGTCCCTCGGGGCGATCGAGGCTGGACAGGAGGAGCCGACCTGGGGAGACCTACGCCGGCTGGCCTCCGGGCTGGAGACCCCCTTGGAGAAGCTTCTGGAGCTGGCGGAAGCGCTCGAGCAGAGAGGTCCCGGCTCGACCTAGGCCGATTGCCTACCTGTGCCGGGCGGGCGGCGGGATCGGGCTGTTGACGATTCCGCCGAACTCGTTGGGGCGGTAGGCGCCGGCGCGGATCCCGGAGCGGAAGGCTCGGTAGTCCTTTCTGCGGCGCTCGATCGGCCAGTTGGTGCCGCGATCGTCGACGTCGTACCAGACGAAGGCTCGCACCTTGCGGTAGTGGTGGCGGATCGTGACCAGCATGTTCTTGATCCAGGCGACCTTGTTGCCGCCCTTTTCGGTCGATGCGACCTCAGCCAGCATCATCGGCTTGTGCGGCGCCACTCTCTTGATGATGCGCTTGTAAGTCCGGTGGAAGACCTGATCGAAGGTCTGCCAGCCGGGGGAGCCGTGGCGCTCACCCCAGTTGAAGCCATCCAGCGCCGTCCAGTCCACGTAGTCATCGCCCGGATAGAGCTTGCCGAGCGGGATGAGGCTGTTGGAGAGGTCGATGTTCGGACACCAGACCCAGGTCACGTTGGTCGCCCCCACGGAAGCGAAGATGTCGTGGACGTGGCGCCAGGCGGCGACGTACTGGCCCGGCGTGTTGCCGTTGACACCCTCGCTCCAGGGGAACCAGAAGCCGTTCATCTCCCAGTTGAAGCGAAGCATGAAGGGGTGACCCCAGGCCTTCGCTTTGGTGGCGAATTCGCGGATGAAATCGTCGTAGCGGCCGCTCAGCAGGGTGCCGAGGCTGAAGTCGGGCTGGTCGAGGCTGGGTGGGCTCGAGGTCGAATTCCAGCTGAAGAGGGGGACGGCGCCGTAGCGGCGGATGTTTTCCAGCGGCGTCGTCGGAAATTTGATGAAGGTGCAGCCGCTCTCGCCGCATTCGGCGAACGGGGAGGCGAAGCCGATCATCGACAGGCCCTTGCCGACCAGGTTCTCGAAGCGATAGACGGGCGTCATGTCCCAGGGCGCCGCTTCGCCCGTCATCTGGTCGCCGATCTGGGCGCCCCAGTAGAGCGAGTTGGGCGGCCGCTTCTTCGCAACCGCCGCGCCCGGCGCCAGCAACAGCAACGAGGCCAGCAGGCAGGCAACTCCGGCCCTCTTCAGTCTCCTGTTGGTGATCTTCATCTCTTGCCTCTTTGCTTCAAACCCGCCGCATTCGCGTTCGCTGCGGCCTTCCGCTGACCCTCTGTACGGGCGGCGGGGGTGCCGGGATCAACGCAGTGGCGGAATTGGACTGGTAGCCAGTTCGCCGAACCGGTTGTTGGCGTATATGCCCTCATGTATCCCGAGCGCAAACGCCCTGGCCGCATTCGGAGAGGTCTCCAGCGGCCAGTCAACCGTGCGATCGACGGTATTGAAGTAGACCAAAGCGCGAACCCGCGGGTATTTACGCGGGAGGCTTTGAAACATTTTTTTTATCCAGAGAGCCTTATGGCCGCCGTAGGGGCTGGAGGCGAGCTCCCCCAGCATCAGCGGCTTACGCGGCGCGATCTTCTTCGTCACCAGCTCGTAGGCGGGGTCGAAGATTTCCGAGAAGGTGCGCCAGGGGCGGGGATTTACCGGGTTCTGCCCCCAGTTGTAGCCGTCGAGGCAGGTCCAATCGACGTAGCCGTCGCCTGGGTAGAGGCCCTCCAGCCGTTGCTTGCGCAGGCGTGCTTCGGTGTCCGCGTAGGGGCACCAAACCCAGGTCGCGTTGGTCGCTCCAACCGAGGTGAAGATGTCGTGGACGTGGCGCCAGGCGGTGACGTACTGGCCGGGAGAGTTGCCGTTGACCCCCTCGTACCAGGGGAACCAGTCGCCGTTCATCTCCCAGTCGAAGCGGAGGAAGAACGGGTGCGCCCAGCCACGGGCTTCTTCGGCGAATTCGCGGATGTAGGCGTCGTAGGTGCCGTTGCTGAGGTTGCCGAGCGTGAAGGCCGGCTGTTCGGCCGAGCTCCGCGGAGTGGCTTCCGATCCCCAGCTGAAAAGCGGGATCGCGCCGTAGGCGCGGACGTTGTCCATCGCCGTGGTCGGGAAGCGGTAAGGGCGACAGGGAGTGCGGCTGCAGTCCTGCCAGGGGGAGGCGAACTCGATCAACGAGAGGCCCTTGCCGACCAGTTGTTCGAACTCCGCCACCGGGCTCATGTCCCAGGGCGCGTCGCGGTCACTGCTCGGATCGCTGATCCAGGCGCCCCAGTAGACCGGCTTCGGCTTCGCCATCCCGTTCGGCGGCAGCAGACAGCCGCCGAGCAGCGCCAGCGCGAGCACCACGAGCAGTCGCGCTCCGGCGGACCCCCCCAGACGCACCCTCGAAGCCAGAGGTTCGGGTGCAGGAAACCGGGTCGCGCTCACCACAAGCCGCCGCTCAGCTCGGGGGCTGGATCGCGCCGCCGGCGAGCTGGCCGTAGTCGGCGCCGACGTAGAGCGGCTGGGCCACTCCTTCGGCGAAGGCCGAGGTGGCGGCGGACGAGGTCTCGATCGGCCAGTCCATGCCGTCGTCGAATTTGTCGAACCAGAGCATCGCGCGGATCTGCGGGAAGTTGGCGGGAATCTGGGCGAGCGCGTCGCGGATCCAGGCCGCCTTGTCGCCGCCGATCTCGGTGGAACCAACCTCGGCGATCATCATCGGCTTCGAGGGAGCGACGCTGCCGGCGATCGCGTTGTAGCTGCCGGCGAAGAGCTGGTCGAAGCTGCGCCAGCCCTGCGGAGCGGCGGGGTTGGTTCCCCAGTTGTAGCCGTCGAGGCCGGTCCAGTCGACGTAGGCGTCGCCGGGGTACAGCGAGCTCAGCCGGGCGGCCGGGTCGCCGCCTTCGACGAAGGGGCACCAGACCCAGGTCGCGTTGGTGGCCCCAGCCGCGGTGAAGATGTCGTGGACGTGGCGCCAGGCGGTGACGTACTGGCCGGGAGAGTTGCCGTTCGCCTGCTCCGACCAGGGGAACCAGCCGCCGTTCATCTCCCAGTTGAAGCGGAGGAAGAAGGGGTGCCCCCACTCCTGGGCTTCTTCGGCGAATTCGCGGATGAAGTCGTCGTAGCGACCGTCGATCACGTCGCCGAGCTGGAAATCGGGCTCGTTGAGGCTCCAGGGGATCGACTGCGAGCTCCAGCTCAGCACCGGGATCGAGCCGTGGGAGCGGATGCTGTTCATCGGGTTGGTCGGGAAGCGGTAGAAGGAGCAGTTCGGATTGCAGTAGGCGAAGGGCTGGAAGAACTGCACCGCCGCGGCCGACTTGCCGGTCCCCTGCTCGAACTTGGAGACCGCGCTCATGTCCCACGGAGCCTGGGTGCCGGTGATGTGGGAGCCGATCGTCGCCCCCCAGAAGAGCGGCTGCGGGGTGCGGCTGGGCGCTGCCGGCTTGCTGGCGCTACTTCCGGAGGAGCCGGCCGGCCCCTCGCCGCAACGACGCCGTACGGCGGTCTGCTTCACCCGCTTGAGGCGGGCGGCGCTCAGGCAGCGGTTGAAGCCGCCCAGTGCCCGGGCCTCTGACAACTTCGCGCGTTTATGTCCCGCCGACTTGCCGGCGGGGCCTGCCAGGGCGATGGCGGCGCTGAGCACGAAGATCGCGGCGGCAAGCCAGATGACACGGGCGGCGAGACGAGTCGAAGAACCTTGGGCCATACAAGCCCATCGGCTTTTTGGCCGTCTGTTTCAGCTCTCGGCCCCCACCTGGACATTTGTCCAGGTGGGGTTGCATCCTGGCCGTCAGCCCAACGGCAGGATCTTCGTCGCCGAGAGAGAGGTGAAGCTGTTGCCGAGGTAGGTGGAGCTCTGCACGCCTTCGGCGAAGGCGCTGACGGCGCTGGTGGAGGTCTCCAGCGGCCAGTCCATGCTGCTGTCGTACTTGTCGAAGTAGAGCAGCGCCCGGATTTTCGGGAATTCGGTCGGGACCCGGGTCAGCATGTCTTTGATCCAGGCCGACTTCGAGCCGCCGATCTCGCTGGAGGCGACCTCGCCCACCATCAGCGGCTTCGAGGGGGCGATCGTGCCGGCGATCGCGTTGTAGCTCGATTTGTAGACCTGACTGAAGCTCTTCCAGCCTTCCGGGGCGACCGGGTTGGTGCCGCGGTTGTAGCCGTCGAGGCCGGTCCAGTCGACGTAGGCGTCGCCGGGGTAGACCGAGGCCAGCGGCGTCGCGCCGTAGTAATCGACGTTCGGACACCAGACCCAGGTGACGTTGGTGGCGCCGACTTCTTTGAAGATGTCGTGGACGTGGCGCCAGGAGGTGACGAATTCACCGGGCTGGTTGCCGTTGACGCCCTCGTGCCAGGGGAACCATTTGCCGTTCATCTCCCAGTTGAAGCGGAGCATGAAGGGGTGGCCCCAGGCCTTCGCCTTGGTGGCGAATTCGCGGATGTAGGCGTCGTAGCGGCCCGCGATCACGTCGGAGAGCTGGAAGTCGGGCTCGTTCTTGGTCGAGGGGATCGACTGCGAGCTCCAGCTCAGGACCGGGATCGAGCCGTGCAGGCGGATGTTTTCCAGCGGACCGGCGGGGAAGCTGTAGAACGAGCAGCCGGGGTTGCAGTTGGCGAAGGGCTGGAAGAAGTTCACCATCGAGGCCTTCTTGTGAGCCCCTTCCTCGAACTTGGTGAGGGCGCCCATGTCCCAGGGCGGCTGGCCGCCGGTCAGGTGGGTGCCGACCGTCGCGCCCCAGTAGATCGGGCCGCCGGCTTCCGGAGTCGGGGTCGGAGTCGGCGTCGGGGTGGGTTCCGGAGTCGGTTCCGGTGCGGGAGTGGAAGTGGTGTTCGAAACCTTCACCGTCACGCTCGTCGTCGCCTTCACGCCCTTGGAACCGTAGGCGGTAGCGCTGAGGGTGTGGTTGCCGTTGCTGAGCCTGGCGGTGTCGAGGCTGCCGTTGTAGGGCGCCGAGGAGTCGCTGAACTTGGCGGCACCGTCGACGAGGAATTCGACCTTGCTCGGAGAGCCGGCGGTGACGGCGACTTCCCAGCCGATCGTGCCGGAGACGGTGGTGCCGTTGCCGGGCTTGACGGTCGAGAGGGTGAGGACTTCCTTGTTGCTGGCGGCGGGGCCGCCGGACCCCTTGCTGCCGCTGGTGGTGGCGGTAGAGGTCGTCGTGGTGACGGTCTTGTCGCCACCGAGCTTCTTGGCCGGGCCGACGCCTTCGGCGGCGAGTGCGCTCGGAGCGAGCAGCGCGAAGAAGGCGAGGCTGAGGACGAGGACTTTGGTGTGGAGTCGAGTGGAGGCCATTGCCCCGCACTCATCGGGCCTCCTCCGCTACGTCCTCAACTAGAAGTCGGAGGGCTGGACGTTTGTCCGCGAGCCGCTGCGCTGCCACTGGACGTTACGTCGGGGTTAGCCGTAGCAAAATTAAGTATCGACGCGTAGAGGTCCAGCAGCGCGGCGCTGCATTCCTCCCACGAGGTCAGGTTCGGGGAGCTCCGCGGCGGCGGCTTCTCCAGCTCCTCGAGGGCGGCGGCGGCGATCTCTTCGGGGCCGGAATCGAGCGGGATGGCGCGGCCGAAACCGTCCTCGGCGATCTCGGAGAGGCCGCCGGCATCGGCGACGAGCAGCCGGCGTCGGGCGGCGGCGGCCTCCAGGGCGACCAGCGGGTGGCTCTCGAACTCGCTCATCAGGACGACCAGGGAGACGCGCCCGAGCAGCGCCGCCATCCCCAGCGGGTCGCCGGCCGGGACGCTGGTGACCTCGACGCTCTCGCCGAGGCCGAGCTCGGCGACGCGTCGCTTCAGCTCTTCTTCATAAGGGCCTTTGCCGACGATCAGCAGCCGCGCCTCGGGCCGGCGCTCGCACACCAGCGGGAAGGCCTCGAGGACGCGGTGATGGCCCTTGTAGCGCTCCAGCCGGCCGATCGAGGCCAGCGTCGGCACCTCCGGCTCGCCGCCGACGACGTCGCCGTCGGAGAAGCTGAGGTCGGTGCCGTTGGGGATGAAGACGAAGCGCTCTGGCGGTACCCCGAGGAGCACTCCGTATTTCTCGACCTCGAAGCGGGCGATCGCGACCAGTCGCGCCGCCCGGCGCAGCAGCGGCGCCAGCAGCCGCATCTGCGGCCCGCGCGCGCGGTTGCGGTGCTCGAGCGAGTGGCCGCCGCCGTGGAAGGTGACCACGTAGGGAATGCGGAGGGTCAGCGCCCGCAGCATCGCCAGCGGGGCGACGAGCGTGTGGTAGCTCTGGACGTGAACCAGGTCCCACTTCTCCTCGGCCATCGCCCGCCAGATCCCCGGCGCGAAGTGCCAGTCGCGGCCGCGGGGCCAGGCGCGCAGGGTGCGGATGCGAACGCCTTCGTGGGTCTCCTCGCGGGCCTGGTCGGCATCGGGATCGGTGCAAATCACCTCGACGTGGACGCCGGCGGCGGCCATCCGCGTGCTCACCTCGAGCACGTGCCGCTCCACCCCGCCCTGGGCCAGGGGGCTGCGCGGCGTCACCATCAGCACCCGCGGGGCGGCGCCGTTGGAGCTGGGATGCGCGGCTTCGGTCTCATCGGGCTTGGCGATGCCGGTGCGCACCCGCAGGTAATCGACGCTGGTCGCGGCGAGGCCGAGGAAGATCATCGCCGCGCGGCTGAGCCCGCTCGCGTCGCCTTTGAAGGTGGCGCCGAGGTCGCGGAGGACGCCGAGCGGCAGCGTCCGTCGCACGTACGAGCGCTCGGAGGAGAGGCCGTCCTGGGTCCCGACCATGCCGCTTAAAATGGCCTTGGAGCGGCCCTCGGCGCGGCAGCGGTCGACGAAGTAGCGGACGCGACCGCGAGCCGGCGGCACCACGTGTTCGACCTCGGCGGCGGGGTCGTAGAGGATCTCCGCCTCCGGCCAGCGCTGGTGCACGCGGATGCTGAGGTCGGTCTCCTCGCAGCCGACCGGCAGGGTCCCCACCCTCCCGAGGTCATGGCTGAAGCCCCCGACCTCGAGGAGGGGCCGGCGGCGGAAGGACATGTTGGCGCCGACGAGGTTGCGCACCGGTTCGAGCTGCCGCGGCATCCCCGAGTGGGTGCAGCCGACGACCCAGTCGAACTCGGGCGGGAACCAGCCGGGCTTGCCCTCGACCCAGCGCGGCCGCACCGTCCCCCCCGCTCCCAGCACCTTCGGGTCGGCATAGGCGTCGGCGAGGCGGGCGAGCCAGTCGGGGGCGGCGATCGCGTCGTCGTCGAGGAAGGCGACGACCTCGCCGGTCGCCTCCGCGACGCCGGAGTTGCGCGCCCCCGAGAGCCCCTTGCGCTCGCGGTTCTCGACGATCTTCAAATCGGGCCAGAGCTCCCGCACCTCCTGCAGCAGCTGCGGCGCGTGGTCGATCACGAGCACGATCTCGTGCGCGGGCAGCGTCTGCGCCCGCAAGGAGTCGACGGATTCGCTTAGAACCTCTAGACGATCGCGCGTGAAAGCACAGATGACGACCGAGATGGTGGGCGGCTCGCTCGGCACCGGCGAGATTCTGACACGCCCAGCCCCCACACCCTGAGAGTCTTCTGCCATGCGAATCATGATGCTCGCCCAGTCCTTCGCCCCGATCGTCGGCGGCGAAGAGCGCGTGGTCGAGGACCTGACCCGCGAGCTGGTGGCGCGCGGGCACGAGGTCTCGGTCGCGACCCTGCAGCAGCCGGGCGACACCACAGTCGGCGAAGTGGCGGGGGCGGCGGTGCATCCCCTGCGCAGCAGCAGCTACCGGGTGGTGCGCGGCCGCGGCGACACGGAGCGTCGCCACGCCCCTCCCGTGCCCGACCCGGAGACGGTCCTCGACCTCGGCCGCGTACTGCGCCGCGAGCGGCCGCAGATCGTCCACGCCCACAACTGGATCGTCCACTCCTACCTGCCGCTGGCGCGCAGCTCCCACAGCGCCCTCGCGCTCTCCCTGCACGACTATGGGCTGATCTGCGCGACCCGGCGCCTGCGCCGCAAAAACCACCTCTGCTCGGGTCCGGCGCCGGTCAAGTGCCACCAGTGCGCGGCCGAGCACTACGGAATCACCAAGGGGCTGGTCGCCGCCTTCGGCACGCGCTCTCAGGAGTCGCGGCTGCGCCGCCATGTCGACGTCTTCCTCCCGGTCAGCCAGACCGTGGAGGAGCTCTGCCGGATCCGCGAGGACGAGGTCTCGCGGGTGATCCCCAACTTCATCGGCGAGCTGCCCCCTGCCCCGCTCGACGACCCCCGGCTGGCCGAGCTGCCGGACGAGCCGTTCATCCTCTACTTCGGCGACGTCACCGAGGACAAGGGTGCCTGGGAGCTGGCCGAGACCTATAGCGAACTGCGCGACCCGCCGCCGCTCGTCCTCGTCGGTCGCTGCTACATCGACGAGCTGAAAAGGCGGCCGGGGGTCCACGCGATGGGGGCATGGCCGCACGCGCTGGCGATCGAGGCGCTGCGGCGCTCGCTCTTCAGCGTCGCCCCCTCGCTCTGGCCGGAGCCCTTCGGACTCGTCGCCCTCGAGGCGGCGGCGGCGGGCAAGCCGATCGTCGCCACCGAGATGGGCGGGCTGCGCGACATCGTCGTCGACGGCGAGACCGGCCTGATGGTGCCGCCGGAAAACCGCGCGGCGCTGGGAGCGGCGATGCGGAGGCTGATTGAGGATGGGGGGTTGCGGGAACGACTTGGTGAGGCGGCGAGGCGGCAGGCGGCGACGTTCAGCCCGGCCGCGGTGTTGCCGCAGGTCGAACAGGCATACGAGCTGGCACTGACAACACATTCCAGGCGATGAACGGGCAGGCGCAACTGCGGGCTGGGGCCTACCTCTTCCTCCACCGGGCGAACGGCAGCAAGCTCGGCTCCTACTACCGCACGTTTCTGCGCCAAGACCGCGAACGCTCCTACCCCGCCCCCGACGAGTTGCTCGCGCGGACCTTGGTGCACGCCGTCACCACCGTCCCCCACTACCGCGGCGTCGTCTCCCCGCGGCAGATCGAGGCCGACCCCTTCGCCGCCCTCGCCCGCTTCCCGCTGCTCGACCGCGACGCCCTCCGCGCCGACTGGCCGCAGATGCTCTCCGAGCAGGGTGATCGCGAGAGCTGGATCGCGAACACCTCCGGCGGTTCGACCGGGGAGCCGGTGAAGCTGATGCAGGACCCCGACCACCTCGCCTGGACGGTGGCCGCGCGGGAGGTCTACTCGACCTGGGCCGGCGGCGGCCTCGGCGAGCCCGAGCTCTACATCTGGGGCTCGGTGAACGACCTCGAAGGGAATGCCTCGCTGCGCACCCGCGTCGGCAACCGGCTCCTGCGCCGCACCCTGCTCAACGCCTTCCTGCTCACCGAGGAGACGATCGAGGCGATCCTCGGGGAACTGCGCCACGGCCCGCCCAACCTCGTCATCGCCTATGCCCAGGCCGGCTACGAGGTGGCTCGACATGCGGCCCGCAACGGGATCGAGGTGCCGCCGCAGCAGGGGATGATCGCCACCGCAGGCACGCTCTACGACTTCATGCGCGATCAGATGGAGGAGACCTTTGGCTGCCGGGTGCTGAACCGCTACGGCTCGCGGGAGACCGGCGACATGGCCGGCGAGTGCGAGCACCGCACCGGCCTCCACGTCCTGCCCTGGAACTGCCACGTCGAGGTCCTGCACCCGGACGGGGCACCGGTCGCCCCCGGCGAAGAGGGCGAAATCGCCGTCACCGACTTCACCAACCGGGCGATGCCGCTGATCCGCTACCTGATCGGCGACCGGGCACGGCTGCCGGAGCGCGAGATCCAGTGCCCCTGCGGGCGACGCACGCAGATGCTGGCCGAGGTGACGGGGCGCAACGTCGACACCTTCATCGGCTCCGACGGGCAGATGGTCGGCGGCGGCTACTTCACCTCGCTGATGTACTTCCGGCCCTGGCTGCGGCAGTTCCAGGTGGTCCAGCAGGCCCCCGACCGCGTGCTCTACCGGATCACATGCGAGAGCCCGGTGCCGACAGACGACCGCGAAGAGATCGTCGCCAAGACCAAGGCGGTCCTCGGCGACGGCTGCGCGGTCGACTTCGAACAGGCCGAGAAGATCGACCCGAGCAGCTCCGGAAAGCTGCGCTACACGATCCGCAGCTTCTAAGAGGGGCTAAGAGGGGCTGGCGAGCTCGGGGCGATCAGGCCTTCGCTCGGGAGGGCACCCGCAGGATCCCGCCACCGAGCAGGAAGGCCATGGCGGCGATGACCCCGGCCACCTTGCCCAGGCCCCAGCCGAGTCCCGCCCCCTCGAGGCCGAGCGGGGGGAGCAACAGCCAGGCCGAGGCGATGGCGGCCACCAGGGCGACCCAGGTGACGAGGGCCGCCTCGCGCAGCCGGTGCTTGACCCGCAGCACGGCCATCGAGATCTGCAACACGGAGTCGAAGGCGGCGGCGGCGATCAGAAGCAGCAGCAGCCCCTCGCCTTCCTCGGCGTATTCCGGCCCGAAGGCGCCGAGGATCAAAGGCCCGGCGAAGATCAGCACCAGCGCCGGCGGCCCCACCAGCATCACCAGGTGGCGGACCGCCCGGCGCACGTCCTGGCCGAGCCGCTCGGGCGCATGGGCGCCCTCGGCGAAGAGGGCGTTGGCGATCGCCGGGGCGATGAAGAAGAGTCCTTTTGCGACCATGAAGGTCGTGTAGAAGTAGGCGTTCTGCTCGGCCCCGAGCCGGGCCGCGACGAGCAGCGGCAGCAGGTAGCTGGAGGCCTGCGCGCCGAGGTTGATCGACTGGTGGCCGGCGATCAGGCCGCGGATCTCCGCCAGCTCGGTGCGCCAGCCCTGCAGACGGGGACGGAAGTCGTGGCCTAGCTTCGGCAGTTCGTAGAAGAACGAGAACCCGTCGATCAGCAGGAAGGAGCCGGCCCAGATCGCGAGGATCCAGGTGGTGCCGTCGGTCGGGACGACCGTGGCAAGCGGGATCAGGGCGATCCGCAGCAGCGCCGCGACCACGTTGCGGACGAAGGAGAGTTTCGCCTGCCGCTCCGCGATGCAGGCGAAGTCGATGACCAGCGAGCAGGCGGCGCCGGCGACGCCCAGGGGCAGCAGGAAGAAGGTCCCGGGGCTGAGCCCGTGCTTCAGGGTCGGGATCAGGGCCGGCAGCACCACCGCCGCGATCGCGCCGCCGACCAGGCTCGCCAGCGCCGCCAGGACGATCGCGACGGTGACGGTCCGCGACCAGTCCCGGCCGGCCTCGCGCGAAGCCAGCCGCGAGACCAGGACCTGCCCCAGCCCGAGGTTGGTGAGGACCGAGACGAAGAGCATCGCCGAGATCAGCGCCGCCGAGCGCCCGACTTCGGCCACCGAGAGCGTCCGCGCCGCGACCAGCCAGAAGCCGAACCCCAGCAACGAGGTCGCAGCGGTCGTACCCATGATGTAGACGCTGTTGCGGAACAGCGACTGCTCGCGCAAGCGCCTCAGCCGCTGTCGGCCCCGGGCGAGGCGAGAGTCATGCATGATCGCGGGCGATTCTCGCAGTTGCCGCTGGCGGAACCGATGCCCTTCCTATGCTGCGCCCCATGGAGCCTCCAGTCGAGACGATCCGTCTCCAGCCGACCCGCGGCTTCAGCCGCGTGCTGGCGCCGCGGGAACTGTGGCGCTACCGCGATTTGGCTGGGCAGATCGCCGTGCGGGACATCACCGTCCGCTACCGCCAGACCGCTCTGGGCGGCGCCTGGGCGGTGCTGCAGCCGATCGGCTTCATGGTCGTCTTCTCGCTGATCTTCGGGCAGGTCGCGGGGGTCTCGTCGAACGGCCTCCCCTACCCCCTCTTCAGCCTCGCGGCGCTGGTGCCGTGGACCTTCTTCGCCAACGCGCTGTTGCTCGGCTCAGACAGCCTCGTCGCCAACTCGGCGCTGGTCTCGAAAATCTATTTCCCGCGGATCTTCATGCCGGCCGGAGTGGTCGCCGCCGGCTTCGTCGACCTCGGGATCTCGATCGTGATCCTGCTGATCATCGTCTTCGCCTGGGGCTTCGTCCCCTCGGTCGCGATCCTCACCCTGCCGCTGCTGATCGCGATCGCGGCGATGGCGGCGCTCGGCACCGCCTCCTTCCTCTCGGCGATCAACGTCCGCTACCGCGACGTCCGCTACGTCGTCCCCTTCGCGATCCAGATGTGGCTCTTCATCACCCCCGTCGTCTACGCCAGCAGCGCCCTCGACGAGCCCTGGCGGACGCTCTCGGCGATCAACCCGATGGTCGGGGTGGTCGAAGGCTTCCGCTGGGCGACGCTTGGCACCGGCAACGCCCCCTGGGACCTGATCGGGGTCTCCGCCGCCGCGGCGCTGGTGATCTTCGCCGCCGGGCTCGCCTACTTCGACCGCGTCGAGCGCGCCTTCGCCGACTTCGTCTGAACCATGAGCACCGTCGCGATCGAGACTCACGAGCTGGGCAAGCGCTACACCCTCGGCCTCAGCAGCCGCGGCTACGGGACCCTGCGCGAGGCGCTGGTCGAGGCCGCGCGCAAGCCCCTGCGACGTAAAGGCGACGGGCGCAAGGGCGACACCCTCTGGGCGCTGAAGGAGCTCTCGATGACGATCGAAACCGGCGAGGTCGTCGGCCTGATCGGCCACAACGGTGCCGGCAAGAGCACGCTGCTGAAGATCCTCTCGCGGATCACCGAGCCCTCGACCGGCTACGCCGACGTCAGCGGCCGGGTGGGGTCGCTGCTCGAGGTCGGGACCGGCTTCCACCCCGAGCTGACCGGCCGCGAGAACATCTACCTCAACGGCGCGATCCTCGGCATGCGGAAAACGGAGATCCGCGCCCGCTTCGACGAAATCGTCGAGTTCGCCGAAATCGAGCGCTTCCTGGACACGCCGGTGAAGCGCTACTCGAGCGGAATGTCGGTCCGCCTCGCCTTCGCCGTCGCCGCCCACCTCGAGCCCGAGATCATGCTCGTCGACGAGGTGCTCGCGGTCGGCGACGCCGCCTTCCAGCGCAAGTCGCTGGGCAAGATGAACGAGGTCGCCAAAGAGGGCCGCACCGTCGTCTTCGTCTCCCACAACCTGGCGATCATCCAGGCCCTCTGCACCCGCGGCATCCTGCTCGAGCGCGGCGCGGTGGTCACCGACGCCCCGATCGACGACGCGATCAACAGCTACCTGCGGACGCTGGAGAGCGCGGCCTCGGCCGACCTGCTGGAGCGGACCGACCGCGACACCCGCGCCTACGACGAGACCCTGGTACGGCAGCTGGAGATTCACAACCCGGGCGGGACGCCCAACGTCGTCGTCGCCGGCCAGCCGGCGACGATCGCCGTTGACGTCACCGAGCAGCTGCTGGGGATGGACTGCCAGCTGACGATCGCCAACAGCCTCGGGCAGCCCGTCTGCACCCTCGACAGCAAGGTCTCGGCCCCGCTCGACGTTCGCAACGGCTCGCTCGGCCCCCGCATCGAGTGCCAGATCGAGGAGCTGCCGCTGCTGCCGGGCCGCTACCGGATCGACGTCCTCGTGATGGCGAAAAACCAGATCCAGGACGGGCTCCAGGCCGCGACCTTCTTCGACGTCGAGCCGGGCCTGGTCGGCGAGCGCCCCACCGCCGGCGCGAGCTCGGAAGGCAATGTCGTCCTTCCCCACGTCTGGCGGTTGCCTGAGTGAGCGAGCCGAGCTTCGCGATCGTGATCACGGCCTACGAAGCCGCTGACGTGATCGCCGGCGCGGTCGACTCGGCCCTCGCGCAGACGCGCCCGGCCGAGGAGGTGATCGTCGTCGACGACGGCTCGCGCGACGAGCTGCGGGCGGCCCTGGCCCCCTACGGCGAGCGGGTCAGGCTGGTGCGCAAGGAGAACGGCGGCGGCGCCTCCGCCCGCAATGCCGGGGTCGCGGCGACGGCCTGCGAGTTCATGGCGATCCTCGACGCCGACGACGCCTACCACCCGCGCCGCCTCGAGGCGACCGCCGAGCTCGCCCGGCAGCGACCCGAGCTCGACCTGATCGCCACCGACGCCCGCTTCGTCGTCGACGGGCGCCCTGGCGACACCTTCCTCCAGCACAACCCCTTCCCCGAGGAGGATCAACGCACCGCGATCTTCGATTCCTGCTTCCCGACCGGCTGGCCGACGGTTCGGATCAGCGCCCTGCGGGCGGCCGGCGACTTCGACGAGGAGATGAGGATCGCCTACGACTGGGACTGCTGGCTGCGGATGATCCTGGCGGGCTCCCGCGTCGGCATGGTCCGGGAGCCGCTCTACGACTACGTCCTGCACGGCGGCAGCCTCGCCTCCTCGCGACTGGCGAGCCTGCGCGAGCGGGTGCGGCTGCTGGAGAAGGCGACGCGGAACCCCAACCTGCGAGCCGAGGAGCGCCCGGCGCACGCGCGCTCGCTGGCCTCCCACCGCGAGCAGGCGGCGCGCGGCGCGATCGAGGCGACGCTGTACGGCGGCAGGGGCCGCGCGCAGGCGGCGCGGGTCGCTCGCGCCGGCGGCCTCTCCCCCCGTACGCGAACGCTGGCGGCGCTGGCGGCGCTGGCTCCCCCGCTCGCCCGCCGCTACGTCTCGCCCACCGCCGCGCCCGAGGAGCGCTTGAGGTGAGCCTGCGGTGACCAGGTTCAGCGTCGTCATCCCGACCTACAGGCGCCGTGAGCTGGTCCTGCGCAACGTCGCCGCGCTCGACCGGCAGCAGGCGCGTGACTTCGAGGCGATCGTCGTCGACGACGGCTCGGGCGACGGCACCGCCGCGGCGCTGCGGGCGCTCGACCCGGGCTTCCCGCTGACGGTGATCGAGCAGGAGAACCAGGGCGCGGCCGAGGCGCGCAACGTCGGCGCCCGCGCCGCCAAGGGCGAGCTACTGCTGTTCCTCGACGACGACATGGAGGCCGATCCGGCCCTGCTCGCCGAGCACGACCGCTGCCACCGCGAGGGCGGCGGAATCGTCGTCGGCCACATGCCCGTCCACCCGGACTCCCCGCCCGGCCTGCTCAGTTGGGGGGTCGGCTGGTGGGCCGACTCGCGCCGGGACCGGCTGGTCGCCTCGCCGACCGAGATCGGCCTCGACGACCTCCTCACCGGGCAGATCTCGGTCGCGCGGGAGGACTTCTTCCGCCTCGGCGGCTTCGACACGACCTTCACCAGGGAGGGGCTGTTCGGGGGCGAGGACATCGACTTCGGCTACCGGGCCCTGAAGGCGGGCCTCAAGCCCGTCTTCGACCCCGACGCGATCAGCTACCAGTACTACGCGGTCGATCCGGCCGACTACCTGCGCCGGGCCCGCGAGACCGGCCGCTCCGAGGAGGAGCTGGTGCTGAAGCACCCCGAGCAGGCCGGTCGGTTCGACGCCGCTCCCGCCTTCCACACCCGCCGCAGCCGCTGGCTGCTCGGCCCCCTGAGCGCGGCGCCGCTGTGGGCGAGCTGGCCGCTGCGGAGCCTCGTGATCCGCCTGGTGCGCAGCGGCCGGCGCGACTTCTGGACCCGCCGCCTCTTCTTCGGACTGCGGACGATGGAACACAAGCGCGGCGCTCGGCTCGCCCGGCGCGAGCTCTCCACCGGCCGCGCCCACGTCCTCGCCTTCCACGCCGTCAGCGACCTCTCCACCGACCCGGTCCTGGCCGAGTACGGGGTCACACCCCAGCGCCTGGGGGAATACCTCGACACGCTCTCGCAGACGGGCTGGAGTTTCATCGGCCTCGACGAGCTGATCGCCGCCCTCGACGGCCGCGCCGCCCTTCCCCCCCGCGCCGCCCTGGTCACCTTCGACGACTGCTACGTCGATCTGCTCGAGTCCGGCTGCGAGGTGCTGGCCGCTCGCGGCGTCCCGGCCGTGGCCTTCGCCGTCGCCGGCCTGACCGGCGCCAGCAACGAGTGGGACCGTCACCTCGGCGCCCGCGAGCTGCCCCTGCTCGACGGCGAGGGCTTGCGCCAGCTGGCCGCGCGCGGAGTCGAGATCGGCTCCCACGCGATGACCCACCGGCCGCTGGCGCGGCTCGACCCGGGGGAAGCCGCGAGCGAGGCAGAGGAGTCGGCGGTGCGGCTCGAGGCGCTCGGACTGCCTCGTCCGCGGACGCTCTCCTACCCGCACGGCGAGTCGTCTCCTGCTGTGGAGGCAGCGGTGCGGAGTGCCGGCTACTCGCTGGCCTTCACCGTCACGCCGGGCGCGGTCGAGATCGGGTGCGACCGCTGGGCGCTGCCGCGGGTCGAGGTCCTGGCGAGCGATTCGCCACGCGGCCTGCGGCTCAAGCTTGCGACTGCGCGATGGCCGTCTCGCCCGCGGGAGCTGGCGTGGCGGCTTGCCCGTCGACTCCGCTGACCTTCGTATCGGTGCGCATCGAGTGTTTGCGGCGCAGGGCCGGCTTCTCGACGAAGTGGTAGGTCAGCGCCGAGAGCAGGCCGACCGGCACGGCGATGATCAGCGTGTTGACCAGCAGCCCGCCCCAGCCACCGAGGGTGAAACCGTGGTCCTCGAGCCAGACGATCAGCGGCAGGTGCCAGAGGAAGATGCTGTAGGAGACGACGCCGGTCGCGACCAAGACCGGCGACTCGAGTAGACCGATCACCCGAGAGGAACGAGGCGCCTCGGGATCCGGGATGACGATCGCGGCGAAGATCAGCGCCAGGGCCAGCGCCTCGCCGGTGTTCTGGAGCAGGTAGCTGTGCTCGCCCATGTGCATGGTCCAGGCGCAGGGTAGGAAGATCGCGAAGCCGAGGACGGCGGCAAGCGGGCGCCAGAAGGAAGGCAGCCGCAGGCGCCCGTCGATCACCTCGACGTAGGCGACGGCGACGACCATCCCGAAGCTGAAGAGGTCCGCCTGGGCCCAGAAGCTGCGCTCGACGACCGAGTGCCAGTCGTGCGAGTAACCGGCGGTGGGCGGCGCCGGCAGCACCGTGCCGGCGACGAACTTGCCGGTCAGGCCCAGCACCAGCAGCAGGAGCGGCGGCGCCAGCAGCGCGAGGACGCGCCCGCGCCGGTCGCTCGCCTGGCGGGCGATCCGGGCGGCCCCCCAGACCAGCACCGGCAGGGCGAAGTAGAAGACGAGCTCGACTGCGAGCGACCAGGCCGGCCCGATCCCTGAGCCGACCGTGGTGACGCGATAGTTCTGCAGCAGCAGCGCGTTCTCGAGCAGCGGCAGAGGCGAGAGCCGGCCGATGCCGCCGGGTTCAGGCAGATAGACGACGCCGAGCACCACCGCGCAGGCGAAGAGGATCACCCAGTAGGCCGGGGCGATCCTGAGGATGCGGTTGCGAAGGTAGGCGCCGACCGAAAGCGCTGGTGCGTTGCGGGCGATCGTCGCCGCGAACGGCCGGTAGAGGAGGAAGGCCGAGAGGGTGAAGAAGAGCGTCACTCCGACCGAGAGGGTGGAGATCGCGTAGTCGAGGCCGCTACCGGTGCCGAGAGGGGATTCGCCGGGGGTCGAAAACCCCCAGACGTGGACGAGGACGATCGAGCAGGCGGCGATCGCGCGCAGACCCTCGATCCCCTGCAGGCGCGGGGTCGTCGAAGGGTGGAAGGCGATCCGCTCCGTCGTCTCCTCGTGACTCATGTGGCGAAGTTATCGGCGAAATTGCAGCACCACCTGAGGGCTGGGCAGCCTGGGATGCGTCCGTCATCATGCCCGGCCACTCGATGATTGCGGCCCTTCACATCCCCTTCAGCCACGTCCGTTGAGCGACGGGGGCGCAGCGAGCTGGTGCGAGGCGCCCTGGCGGACGCGGCTGGCCCGGCGCCTGCCGTTCGTCGGGCGGCTGGCGAGGCTGCTCGCGCCACGCTCGCGGCGGTGGCGGGAGCTTGCCGAGGACGTCGCCTACTGGCAGGGCGTGCGCGAGTCGGTGAGCGACGAAGAGTGGCGGCGCCTGACCAGCTCCTACGTCGTGCTGGTCTACCACCGCTTCGCCGGCGAGCTGAAGCCGGGGCAGGAGCGAATCGACCTCCACCCACGCCGTTACCGCCGGCAGCTTCGCCTCCTGCGAGCGCTGGGGTTCAAGACGCTGTCGCTGCGGGACATGCTCGCCTTCCACAGCGGTGAGCGGAACCACCTTCCGCGTCGCCGCTTCGTGATCACCGTCGACGACGCGATGGCCGATGCGACCGAGCCGCTGCGGGAGACGGCGAGGCTGCAGCCGCAGCTGTTCGTCCCCACCGCCGAGGTCGGCAAAACCGCCCACTGGATCGACGGCGAGCCGGTGGCCGGCTGGGATGACGTGCGGGAGCTCGCGGCCGCCGGTGTCCTGATCGGCTCCCACACCCGCCACCACCGTCGCCTGACCCAGCTGGGCGCGGTCGAGCGCGAGGTCGAGCTGGTCGGATCGCTGGCGGAGCTGCGCGAGAAAGTGCCGGGCGCGAGCGCCGCGATCGCCTATCCGAACGGCGACCATGACGACGAGGTCTGCGCGGCCGCGCGCGAAGCCGGCTACGCCGTCGCCTACACCACCGAGAAGGGGCGCAACGGCGCCGGCACTGACCTCTTTCGCCTCCGCCGCGTCAGCGTCCACGGGGCCGACGGCCCTCTGGCCGTGCTCTGGAAGGTGCTGACGGGCGAGGCCCTGCCGCCCCTCTGGCTGCGCCTGCGGCGCTAACCGCGCTTGGCGCTCGCCAGCAGCGCGTTGGGCCGGCCCCAGGTGAGCCCCGCCCGCTCCAGCCGCACCGCGGCGGCGAGGACGGGGAAGGCGAGGAGGCGGACGAGGAGGCCGCGCCCTTTGATCCGGTCGCGAATCTCCTGGGCGGCGGCGGCGAGGCTGCGGTAGGTCGGGTGGATCTCGACCTCGGTGAAGCCGGCCTCCTCCAGGTAGGAGCGCAGCTGCTCGGCGGTGTAGCCCTGACGGACCTGTTCGCGCCAGGTGTCGGCGCTGCCGGGGAGCACCGGCTGCCAGTCGCGCTCGGGGACCTGGACGACGATGAGGCCGCCGGCGCGCAAGGCGTCGCGCATCATCCGCAGCGCCTGGCGGTCGTCGGGGATCTCGCTCAGGCACTCGACCGCCGTCACCGCGTCGCGTTCGCGCTCGGGCAGCGGCTCTTCGAGGTTGCCGGGGACGAAGCGGACGTTCGGCAGTCCGCGGGCGCCGGCCCGCTTGCGCGCGCCGTCGAGCAGCTCCTCGTTCAGATCGACGCCGACCAGGGCCCAGGTCGGGTGGCGCCTGGCGATCGCCAGCGCGAGCAGGCCGTCGCCGCAGCCGGCGTCGAGCACCCGCAGGCGGCTCTCGCCGCCGAGCCGCGCCGTCACCTCGTCATCGGCGAGCGCCAGCCGCAGCCGCCGCGCCGGCGCCATCAGCGCCAGCCGCTCCTCGAGAATCGCGCGCACGTTCATCGCAGCTCCTCTTCGACCAGACCGAGGAACATCCCTTTGCCCAGGTCCCGCGGTCGCGGCTCACCGCCGGTCTCGAGCTGGAGGTGACGGTAGTCGCTGCGAGTGTGGACGATCCAGCAGAGCAGCCGCAGGCGGGAGAGGTCCTCGGGGGCGAGCTCGAGCGCGGATGCGTACTCATCCACCGCGCGCCGGTAGACCCGGCCGTACTCGCCGGCCGGGTCGAGCAGGCGCGCGTGGGACTCGCGGGTGCGGCCGTTCTCGAGGGCGCCGTCGAGGACGAAGGCGCAGTTGGCGAGGAAGTAGAAGAGGTCGAGCCCCGGCAACCCGTCCGCCTCCGCCGACTCCCAGTCGAGCAGAACCGGATCGCCCGCAGGCGTGATCACGACGTTCCAGGGAGAGCAATCCCGGTGCTCGGGAACGACCGGGAGCCCGCTGAGATTCGCGAGCTCGGCGCGAAGCGAGCCCATCGCCTCCTCACCGACCACCGCTCCGAACTGCTGATCGAATTCGGCAACCGCCTCGTCGACGACCCGCCCGTCTCGACCGCCGGCGGCCTGGGCCAGGTCGATCAGGAGGCGGGTTACCTGAAGCGCTACGGGTTCGAAGTTCTCGGGGGTGAGCTGGTCCAGCAGCGTCTGGCCTTCGACCACGTCCTCGACGACGGCGAGGCGACCGGCGCGATGGCCCTCGCCGCGCAGGTGGGGCACGCCGGCAAGGCCGGGGCGCTCCTCCCCCAGCCGCCGCAGGACCCGTGCCTCGCGCTCCAGCCCCGGCTCGGCCTCCGGCACGCGGGCGAATTTCACCGCCGCCGTGGGACGGTTCTCGCCGCTCTCGAAGGCGAGGCCGACGACCTTGTTGATGCTGCGGCGGCCGCCGCTGAGCAGCAGCAGCGATGCCGAGGGGGGCAGCTCGACGTCTCGCTCCCCGCCTTTGTCGCGGCGCCGGCCGACGACATAGAGCGGGCCCAGCAGCCCCGCCCTCCGCGCCAGGCGCCAGGCGGCCTGCAGCGCCTTCTCGCCAAGGGAGTCGGCGCCGCGCGTCGCCAGCAGGTACTCGCTCGCCTCGTCCGACTCCACCGGCAGCCAGAACTGCGGCAACCGCTGGGGCAGCGGCCCGGCCCAGTAGGTCCGTACGTCCTCGAAGCCGGCTGCTTCGGCCCGCCGGCGGGCCCGCTTCGCCCTTCCTGGCCACGGCAGCCTCCAGCTCTCGACCAGCTCGGCGTCGGGCAACGCGAAGCGCCAGTCCTGCCGCCGCAGCACCGGGTTGCGCCGCGCCTCCAGGAGCGGCGTACCGGCATCCGGCGCCTCCCCCAGCAGCTCGCGGTAAATGCCTTCGACCCGGGTCGCCATCGCCTCGCGGGTCAAGCCGTCCTCGACCCGCTCGCGAGCGCGGGCGGTCAAGCTCCTCCGCAACTCCGAGTCGTCGAGGACCCGCCGCAGGGCCGCCGCCAGCGCCTCGGGGTCTCCCGGCGCGACCAGGAGACCGCTGCGGCCGTCGTCGATCAGCTCTTCGGTGCCGCCGATCGCCGAGCTGACGATCGGGATCCTGGCCGCCATCGCCTCCAGCACCGCCAGCGAGGAGCCCTCGTAGAGCGAAGGAAGGGCAAAGACGTCGCAGACCGCAAGCAGCTCGGGGATGTCCTCGCGGCGGCCGAGGAAGCGGACGCGGTCGGCGATGCCGCGCTCCGCCGCCAGCGTTTCGAGCCGGCCGCGCTCGGGCCCTTCGCCGGCGAAGAGAAACATGGCATCGGGGACTTGCGTGATCGCCTCGAGCAGGACGTCGTGCCCCTTCTGCGCGTCGAGCCGCGCCGGCGTCAGGACCAGCGGCCGCGTCTCGCTGCCGCCGAGCCGCTCGCGCAGGCCGGTCGGTGCCTCGACTTCGACCCGCGCCAGGTCGACGGCGTTGTAGACGACGTCGATCTTCGTCGCCGGCCAGCCGAGTTGCTCGACCAGCTCGCCGGCGATCTCGCGGGAGACCGCCAGGTAGCGGTCCACCCCCCGCGCCAGGCCCCGCAGCTGCCAGAAGGCAGAGCGGTCGGGCGGCTCGTAGCCGCCGACCTGCACGGTCCCCAGCACCGCCGGGACCCGCGCCGCGACCGCCGCCGTCAGACCCCACTTGCAGGCGACCGGCGAGCTCATGTGGGCGTGGAAGACCTCGGGCCGCTCGTGCCGCAGCAGCCGCACCAGCGCCGGCACCTCGCGTGCTCCGCCCAGCCCCAGCGGCAGCGGACCGACCAGGCGCACCGGGACCCCGAGCGCCGCCGCCCGCTCGGCCAGCACCTCCGCCCCGGGCCGGTCGTCGAGCAGCAGAGTCGGCTGCCACTGGCGCCGATCGAGCGATTCGAGCAGCATCAGCATCGCGTTCTCGGCGCCGCCGAGAACGCAGCTATCGGTGTAGAAGAAGATCGATCGGGCCACGCTGGAGCTCACGGGAGAGATTCGACAGCTCGCCGCTGTTGTCTGATTCGCGCAGCGCCGCATCCACCCCTGCCCAGAAGGCGTAGTCGAGGACCGGCCGGTAGAAGAGCGGGGATCGCCAGAGGCCGGCGCGCTCGAGCAGTGAGAAGAGCGAGAAGACGACGGCCGAGGTTGCCGGCAGGCGACGGGTCAGCCGGAGCAGCAGCGCCCGCGCCGCCAGCCAAGGGCCCGAGGCGTCGCCGGGATCGGCGAGCCGCAGGTCGCCGAAGAACTCGGGGTGGCTGCGCGCCAGCAGCACCGTCGTCCGCCCTTTCGCCAGCGTGTCTCGCTGCAGGCCGCCGAGGTCCTTGCCGTACTCCTGCAGCGCCTTCGCCTCCGGGTCGTAGCCGAGCTCGACCCCGGCCTTGCGCAGCCGCAGCGAGAGCTCGACGTCCTCGTTGCCGTAGATCCCGAAGGACTCGTCGAAGCCCCCGACCTCCCTCAAGACCTCCGCCCGCAGCGAAGCATTCCCGGTGAAGAAGGAGCGCGGCAGCGCGAGATGCTCCGGGTCGGAGAGGCGCGAGAGGTGCTGGTCGAACTTGGCCTTGACGTAGCGGGCGGCGTAGGCGCTCCCCTCCTCCAGCTCGACCGGGACCGCGCCGAGCACGCAGCGCCGCGAGCCGGGCGGATGGTGGCCGCGATGGCGCTCGGCGAACCCCGGGACGACCCGCATGTCGTCGTCGAGGACGATCGCGACCTCGCCCCTGGCCGCCGCGAGAGCGGCGTTGACGGCGGCCGCGCGTCCGCGTCCCCGCGGCTCGACCCGCCGCAGCGCGTAGGGCACGGCGAGCGCGTCGATCATCTCCTCGGTGCCGTCGCTACAGGCGTCGGGGGCGACCACGACCTCGTAGTCGTCGGCCTCGAGGGTCTGCTCCGCCAGCGACTCCAGCGCCGCCCGCAGCGCCGCCCGCCGCTGGTGGGTCGGGATCAGGACGCTGACCGCCGGGGCCTCAGCCATGGCGAGCACCCTCCCGCGCCGCGATCGCCTCCTCGAAGACGGCGGTCTGCCGTGCCGCCCAGGCCCGCGGACTGTGGTGGCGCTCGGCGAAATCGCGCGCCCGCTCGCCGAGCCGGCGCCGTCGCTCGTCGTCCTCCAGCAGCTCGGCGGTTGCCAGCGCGATCTCCTCCTCGCTCTCGCCCACCGCCAGCGGTGGCTCCTCGCCGAAGCCGGTGTAGCCCTCGGTCCCGCGCGGGGTCGTCACCACCGCCTTGCCGGCGGCCATCGCCTGCAGCACCTTCATCCGCATCCCGCCCCCGGTCCGCACCGGCGCCATCACCACCGCCGCCTCCTCGAGGTGCGGGAGGACGCTCGGAGCGTCGGCGACGACCTCGACGTGCGGACCGGCCAGCGCCCGCACCTCCGGCGTCGGCACGCTGCCGACGATCCGCAGTCGCGCCTCGGGCGCGCGCTCCAGCACCGCCGGCAGGATCTCCCGCGCCAGCCACGTCGCCGCGTCGCGGTTCGGCGGATGGTGGAAGGCGCCGACGAAGAGGATCGTTCCCGGCTCCT
>Ga0190273_10000257_pt1 | contig 23720 bp, 21 predicted proteins | sample Popmic504IS_FD_134513 | JGI IMG/M metagenome (GOLD analysis project Ga0190273, IMG submission 134513) | Populus adjacent soil microbial communities from riparian zone of Shoshone River, Wyoming, USA - 504 IS | ecosystem: Environmental > Terrestrial > Soil > Riparian zone > Trees stand | place... | reverse complement strand
GGCGCGGAACAGGGCGTCGTGCAGCATGCCGATGTGGCCGAAGGGGTCGTCCTTGTAGAGGCCCATCTCGACCGCCAGTTCCTCGGCATAGAGCGCCCAGCCCTCGCCGTAGCCGGAGAACCACATGTTCTTGCGCACCAGCGGCAGCTCGCCCGACTGGTTCTGCAGCGACAGCTGCAGGTGGTGGCCCGGAATGCCCTCGTGGACCGTGAGCGTCGACAGGGCGAACTTCGGCTGGTCGGCGGTATCGATCAGGTTGATCCAGTAGACCGCCGGCCGCGAGCCATCGAGCGAGGCCTGGTTGTAGTAGCCGCCCGGCGCGCCGGCCTCGATGGCCTTGGGCACGCGGCGGATCTCCAGCGGGTTGGACGGCAGGGTGTCGAAATAGGGCGTCAGCCGCGGCATGATCGCCTTCACCTTGGCGTTCAGGTCGGCGATCAGCTGTTCCTTGCCGGCGTCGGTATTGGGATAGTGCTGCTTGGGGTCGGCATAAAGGGCGCGGAACCGCTCACCGACCGTACCCTTGGTGTAGCCGACCTGGCGCATCAGCGTGTCGGTCTGGGCGCTGAGGCTGGCGACCATGTCGAGGCCGATCTGGTGGATCTCGGCCGGGGTGCGGGTGGTGGTCGTGTAATTCTTCAGCGAGGTCGCGTAGTACTCCGCGCCTTTCGGCAGCCGCCAGACACCGGCGTCGTGCGTCGCCTTGGGCCGCAGGTATTCCATGAAGCCGATCTGGCGCTGCAGGGCGGGCAGCACCTTCTCGGCGTAGATCATCGCCGCCTGACCGGCATAGTCGCCGGTGATGGCCTTCTCCTTCACGCGGCCGGCGATGGACTGGACCAGCGGGGACTCTGCCGGGGCGTTCCCTGCGAAGCTGCGCATCTGCACCAGCGCCTTGTCGATGATGAAGTCCGGCGGCACGACCCCCAGCGCCACGTCGTGCTGGGCGATCTCCAGCTCATCGTCCATCCGCCGGCCGAAGTCCTCCAGCCGCGACAGGTAGGCGTCGGCGTCGGCCCGCGTCTCAATGGTGTGCTGGGTGTCGAGGAAGTCCGGCACGTTCTGGTAGGCGCCCGTCAGCTGCGACAGCACATAGGGGCTGCCCGACCCGCCGCCGCCGTAGTCGTAATTGCGGTTGCCCTCGTCGGCCACGGCGAGGCTGAACTCGACGGTGTCATAGTTGACCTTGTCCATGCCGCTGAGCGCCGCGCGGGGAATGGCGCGCAACTCGGCCAGGTCGCGGGTGGTCTCGGCCTTAGTGTCCATCACCGACTGCAGCGAGAAGTCGCCGAGGTGGAACTTGGTCCAGGCCAAGTCGCCCTTGTCGATGCCCAGGCTCGTCGCATCCGCCGGACTGCGCCGCAGCTGCCGGGCCATATAGGCGTCGAAGAAGGCGTTCAGCCGGGCGGCGGGCGCACCCTGCGCCGCCGCCATCCGAGGCGCGGCCGCCGCCGCCCCCACGGCCACGGCGGAAGCAAGCAGTTGACGACGGCTGAGCACGGCGAAGCCTCACAGGTGGTTGTGGTTGCAACCAAACGCGTAAGACGCGGCTTTGGGCCCGGCAAGCTGGGTCGGGGTTAAATCGCTGTAATGCTCGGGCGCCTTAAGCCGCCTGCAGCTGCTGCTTCACCCGCTCCGCCAGAATCTTGATGTCCAGCGGTTTGGCCAGGAATGTCACCCCACTCTCGCCCTCCAGCAAGTCGCTGAACTCCGCCTCCGCGTAGCCACTGATGAACATCACCGGGGCCGTGCCGAGGTAGCCTCTCGCCTTCTTCAGCAGGGTCGGGCCGTCCATGCCGGGCATGATGACGTCGCTGATGAGGAGGTCGATGCCGCCGGCGTTTTGTTCGGCGAGCAGCAGGGCCTCCTCGCCGTCGGCGGCTTCGATGACTTCGTAGCCGCGGGCGCGGAGCAGGCGGGCGGCGACGCCGCGGACGGCGTCCTCGTCCTCGACGAAGAGGATGCGGCCGACGCCCGACAGGTCGCGGGGCACGCGCGGCTTGACCGGGACGGGCGGCTGGGCGGCGGCGAAGATCTGGGCGGCGGTGGGCACGTGCACCGGCAGGAAGATGCGGAAGGCCGCGCCCTCGCCCGGCTTGGACTCAAGGTGCAGCCAGCCCTCCGACTGCTTGACGATGCCATAGACGGTGGCCAGGCCCAGGCCCGTGCCCTCCCCCACCGGCTTGGTCGTGAAGAAGGGGTCGAAGATCTTGCTGGCCACCTCGGGCGCGATGCCGGGGCCGTCGTCGGCGACCTCGATGAAGGCCATGTCGCCGATCGGCGGGCCGGAGTAGCCCAGCGCCAAGGCCTCGGCGTAGGTTAGGCGCGCGGTGCGGATGCAGACGGTGCCGCCGTGGCCGCTGGCGCGCACGGCGTCGCGGGCGTTGACAGCCAGGTTCATCACCGCAGTCTCGAGCTGGCTCTTGTCGGCGCGCACCTGCGGCAGGTTGCGGCCGTAGTCGGTGACCAGCTTGACGTCCTCGCGCAGCAGCCGGCGCAGCAGCACCTCGAACTCGCTGATCAGTTCGCCAAGGTCGAGGACCTCGCGCTGCACGGTCTGCTTGCGGGAGAAGGCGAGCAGCTTGCGGACCAGGTCGGCGGCGCGCACGCCGGTCTGGCGGATCTCGTTGAGGCCCTCGTAGGACGGATCGCCGACCGGGTGGCGCTGCAGCAGCTCGTCGAGGCGTAGCTGGATGGCGGTCAGCAAGTTGTTGAAGTCGTGGGCCACGCCCCCGGCCAGCTGGCCGATGGCCTGCATCTTCTGGCTCTGGGCCAGCTGCAGCTCGATCTGCTTCTGCTCGGAGACATCGACGAGGTAGGCGACCAGCCGGGTGTCGCTGCGGGCCAGGTAAAGGTGGGCGATACGGCTGGGGTCGTGGGCCAGCCGCACCTCGATGGGGCCGCTGGCGCCCTCGGCCGCGCCGAGCGCCGCGTCGATGTGGGAGCTGGGGGCGATGAGGTCGCCGAACGCGGCCCCGACCAGCTCCTTGGCCCCGCCGGACATGGCCGAGAGGGCGGCGTTGACCTCCATGATGCGGGCGCTAAACACCTCCTCGCCCTCCAGCAGCGCGGCGCCGAAGGGCGAGGCGGCGGCGAAGGCGTCGAGGGCTTCGGGCGAGGTCGGCTGGCGGGTCTCGGGCGCGGCCTCGATGCGCAGCGGCTCGGCGGCGTCGGTGAGCCGCACGAGGAAGCGTCCGCTGCCCAGCGGGGCGACGGAGACGGGGCGGTCGGCGCCGTTGATGCGCAGCGAGGCGGTGGCGGGCTCACCCTTGCGTGCCTTGACCAGCGCCGAGAACAGGCCGGCGCCGCTCTTGGGCAGGCGGCGCATGGGGCCGACCGCCTCCTCCCAGACGCGGTTGAAGGCGATCAGGCGGCCGTCGGCGCCGGCGACGGCGGTGGCTTCCGGCAGGGCCTGGATAAAGGCTCCGGTGGGGTCGTCGTCCTCATTGGCGCGCGAGGAGGCGCGGAAGGCCATCAGACCGAGGAAGGCGACGCCCGCCAGCCCGACCAGCAGCAGCAGCCCGGCCAGCGTCGCGGGCCCGGTATGCAGCGCCGGCACCGCCGCGAAGCTGACGGCCAGCAGGAAGAAGACCGCGGCGAGCATGGCCAGGATGTCGAAGCGCTTGGCGCCGGTCTCGGCGGGCAGGTCGGCCATGGTCTCCCCGAAAGGTGAGATGCGAATCGCAGGCGTGAGGATACGCCACGAACAAGGGAATCGGTGCGGGTCGCCGTCCAGACTCCGGCCGCAAGTGTTAACGGCGGTTTACAAAGCCGATCACGATGGCGCGGCGGCGTTTCGAACCAGCGGGTTTGCCGGGCGTTCTACTCCGCGGAGGAGGCGTCCATGTCCCGTATCCTGTCCATCGTTGCGTTGGCCGCCGCCGGTTTCGCGCTGAGCGGCTGCGCGCACGAGGCGGCGGCGGCGGGCTACGCCTGGAGCTACCAGCAGAGCGCGGGCGAAGGCGTGAAGCTGGCATACGGGGCGCCGGCGTCCGACGATGTGTTGCTGATGATGACCTGCGCGCCGCACTCGGGCCGGGTGCTGCTGTCGGCCGTCACGGACGGGACGCAGGAGGAGATCGTGCTGGCGTCGGGCGGTGGCCATGACCGGTTCACGGGCGCCGCGATGCCGAGTGAGTTGGGTGGGGCGCTGGTGGAGGCCGAGGTTCAGGCCGGCTCGGCTACGCTGGACGGGTTTGCGCGGACCGGTGAGCTGTCGATGACGGCGGGCGAGGAGACGGTTAGCCTTGCGGCAAGCGGTGCGGATCGCGCCGACGTGAAGGAGTTCTTCGAGACTTGCGCGGTTTGATATTTACTCCGCTCATCCCCGCGAAAGCGGGGACCCAGGCTTTTTGTGAAAGCCTCGCGCTCTACGATAAAACACCTGGGTCCCCGCTTTCGCGGGGATGAGCGGACCAATTTAGGCCCTACGCCCCGCCACGCTCGCGTTGTCCATCCCCAGCGCCGCCAGCGCCCCCCGCACGATCCCGTCGGCGTCCAACCCCGCCTGGGCGTACATGGCGTCGGGCTTATCGTGGTCCTGGAAAATGTCGGGCAGGCACAGGGTGCGGACTTTCAGGCCTCGGTCCAGTGCGCCGTGTTCGGCCAGCGCCTGGAGGACGAAGCCGCCGAAGCCGCCGATGGCGCCCTCCTCCACCGTGACCAGCGCCTCGTGCTCGCGGGCGAGGCGCAGGATCAGGTCGACGTCGAGCGGCTTGGCGAATCTCGCGTCGGCCACGGTGGCGCTGATGCCGCGGGCGGCCAGCTTGTCGGCGGCTTTCAGGCTTTCAGCCAGGCGCGTGCCGAAGGAAAGGATGGCGACTGACGTGCCTTCGCGGACGATGCGGCCTTTGCCGATCTCCAGCGGCTCGTTGACGTCGGGCATGGAAAGGCCCGAGCCCTCCCCGCGCGGATAGCGGAAGGCGCTGGGGCGGTCGTCAATGGCGGCGGCGGTGGCGACCATGCGCGCCAGCTCGACCTCATCGGCGGCGGCCATCAGCACCATGCCAGGCAGCGCGCCCATGAAGCCGATGTCGAAGGAACCGGCATGGGTGGGCCCGTCGGCGCCGACCAGCCCGGCGCGGTCCATGGCGAACCGCACCGGCAGGCGCTGGATAGCCACGTCGTGGACGACCTGGTCGTAACCGCGCTGCAGGAAGGTGGAGTAGATGGCCGCGAACGGCTTCATGCCGTCGGCGGCAAGACCGGCCGCGAAGGTCACCGCGTGCTGCTCGGCGATGCCGACGTCGAAGGTGCGGTCAGGGTAGGCCCTGGCGAAGAGGTCGAGGCCCGTGCCGGACGGCATGGCGGCGGTGATGGCGACAATCTTCGGGTCGCGCGCCGCTTCCTTGACCAGCGCCTCGGCGAACACCCGGGTGTAGCTGGGCGGCCCCGACGCGGGCTTGACCTGCTCGCCGGTGACCACGTCGAACTTGACCACGCCGTGGTACTTGTCGGCCGCGTTCTCGGCGGGGGCGTAGCCGTGGCCCTTCTGGGTGACGACATGGACCAGCACCGGCTTTCCGGTGAACTCGCGGGCGTTCTGCAGCACCGGCACCAGCGCATCGAGGTCGTGACCGTCGATGGGGCCGACATAGTAGAAGCCGAGCTCCTCGAAGAAGGTGCCGCCGGTGACCATGCCGCGGGCGTATTCCTCGGCCTTGCGGGCGGCCTCCTGCAGCGGCCCCGGCAGGGCGCCGGCCATCCGCTTGCCGATCCTGCGCAGCTGGCGATAGCCGCCTCCGGACACCAGCCGGGCCATGTAGGCGCTCATGCCGCCCACCGGCGGGGCGATCGACATGTCGTTGTCGTTGAGGATGACGATCAGCTGGCCGGTGGTCTCGGCGGCGTTGTTCATCGCCTCATAGGCCATGCCGGCGCTCATCGAGCCGTCGCCGATCACCGCGATGACCTTGTGGTCCTCGCCCTTCTGGTCCCGCGCGGCGCAGAAGCCGAGCGCGGCGGAGATCGAGGTGGCGGCATGGGCGGCGCCGAACGGGTCGTATTCGCTCTCGGTGCGCTTGGTGAAACCGGACAGGCCCCCGCCCTGGCGCAGGGTGCGGATGCGGTCGCGGCGGCCGGTAAGGATCTTGTGCGGATAGGCCTGGTGGCCGACGTCCCAGATGAGGATGTCGCGCGGCGTCTCGAAGACGTGGTGCAGGGCGACGGTCAGCTCGACGACGCCAAGGCCCGCGCCCAGGTGACCGCCGGTGACGGAGACCGCGTCGATGGTCTCGGCCCGCAGCTCGTCCGCCAGTTGCCGAAGCTCGGGGCCTGACAGCCCGCGCGTGTCGGCGGGCGAGGCGATCTTATCCAGAAGCGGAGTGTCGGACATGAAAAGCGGCCGGTTCCCTTACGCGCGGCGGTCTAGCACGAAATCCACGCTGGCCCTCAGGTAAGTCGCGCGCTCGCCGAAAGGGTCCAGATGGGCCCGTGTTTGATCGGCCAGATGCTTGACCCGTTCGCGGGCTGCGTCGACGCCGAGCAGGGTGACATAATTGGCCTTACCCTTTGCCGCATCCTTACCGCCGGCCGCCTTTCCGAGCAGGTCGGCGTCGCCCTCCACGTCCAGCAGGTCGTCGACGATCTGGTAGGCGAGGCCAAGATCCTGAGCGAAGGCCATCAGCGCGTGGCGCTCGGCGTCCTGGGCGTGGGCGATGATGAGGGGGATTTCGAAGGCGTAGGCGATCAGGGCGCCGGTCTTCAGCCGCTGCATCCGCGCTACGGCGCCGAGGTCGTCACGCACGCCCAGCAGGTCGATCATCTGGCCGCCGCACATGCCCGATGCGCCCGAGGCGGTGGCCAGCTTGCGGACGAGGTCGATGCGGATGCCCGGGTCGGTGTGGGTGTCGGGGTGGGCCATGATGTCGAAGGCGGCGGCCTGCAGCGCGTCGCCGGCGAGGATGGCGGTCGCCTCGTCATACTCCTTGTGCAGGGTCGGGCGGCCCCGGCGCATGTCGTCGTCGTCCATGCACGGCAGGTCGTCGTGGATCAGGCTGTAGGCGTGGATGCACTCCAGCGCGCAGGCGGCCCGCAGCACCGGCCGGTCCGGCAGATCGAACATCCGCCCGGTCTCGATGGCGAAGAACGGCCGCAGGCGTTTTCCCGGTCCGAGCGCGGCGTAGCGCATGGCCTCGGTCAGCCGGGCTTCCGGGCCGTCGGCCCTCGGCAGCAGCGCGTCGAGGGCGACGGTGACCAGGTCAGCCGCCTCGGCGACGCGGCGGGCAAGGCCGGTCAGCGCCATCAGTTGAACTCGGCTGGCTCGACGCCCGTGGGGCCGCCCGATCCGAGCACGATCTTCTCCACCTTCAGCCGCGCCGCCTCGAGCTTGGTCTCGCAATGCGCCTTCAGCGCCGCGCCGCGCTCATAGATGTCGATCGACCGCTCCAGCGGCGCCTGGCCGGACTCCAGCTCGGAGACGATCTTCTCCAGTTCGGCGAGGGCCTGCTCGAAGGTCAACGCGGAGATGTCGGCGGCGGCGGTGTCAGTCATGCGGGCACCCTAGAGGCGACGGTTTGCGCGAGCAACGCCTTGCAGCCCACCTTACTTTCGTCATCCTGAGGAGCGCGTAGCGCGTCTCGAAGGACGCACCGCCGCGATGCCCTGCGTGGTTCGAGACGCGGACCTTAAGGGGTCCGCTCCTCACCATGACGAACCTATGAACGCCTGAAAATCCGCGCTTTCCAGTATCGAAACCCCTGGTCCTGGGTGCAGCGCCAGCCGCGGGCCTTCAGCGCCTCGCCGATCATGGTGTTGAAGAAGCCGTGGGCGACGATGAGCACGTCCTGGCCGTTCTCGGCCATCTCGGAGACCATGGCGGCGGCCTGCGTAGCCCGCTCCTCGGCCTGGACCCTCGTTTCCTGGCCTTCGTGGTGATTGAAGAACCACCACCAGAACCGCGCCAGGAAGCCCCACATGCGCGGCGACAGCTTGATCCAGGCCGGCCAGCGCGGCGGCGGCAGGGGCGCCTCAATGAACAGCGGATCCTGGCTGAAGGCCTTGCCGGCGGCGACGGCGGTGGCGGTCTCGACCGAGCGCTTGCGGGTCGAGGCGATGATGACGCCGGCCTTGTCGGCCATCTGGGCCAGCGCCAACGGCGGCGTCTGGCCCTCGCGCAGGCCGATCTCCTCGTACTGCGCCCACCACTTGCGGTAGCCCTCAGCATCAAAGCGGATCTTGCGCGACAGGCCCGGCTCGCCGTGGCGCGCGAGGATGATGGCCCCCGGCTGGGCGCTTCTGGCGACGGCAATGGGATCCCGGTCGGCGGTCAAGGCGCTCATGATCTGCCGGGAGTCGGCCCGCCGCGCACTTGCGCGGGCGTTTCCCCCCGTCATCCCTCCTGCAACGCCCGTACATGGGCCAGGGCCGAACGGCCCAGCGCCTCTAGGTCGTAGCCGCCCTCAAGCGAGGACACAATACGGCCCTGAGCACGGCTGTTGGCCACGGCGACCACCGCGCGGGTGGCCCAGGCGAAGTCCTCGGCCTCCAGCGACTGGTGGGCGAGCGGGTCTCGGGCGTGGGCGTCGAAGCCGGCGGAAATGAGGATCAGGTCGGGCTCGAAGGCGTCGACCTTGTCCAGCAGGCCCTCGAACACCGCCCGCCATTTCTCGCGCGGCGCGTGCGGACCAACGAGGCCGTTGGCGATGTTGCCGACGCCGGTCTCCGTGGGGCTGCCGGTGCCGGGGTAGAGCGGATGCTGGTGGATGGAGGCGAGGAAGAGGGTCGGGTCCGCCTCGAACGCGGCCTGGGTGCCGTTGCCGTGGTGGACGTCGAAGTCGACGACAGCGACGCGGGGCATGCCGGCCGCCTGAGCCGCCCGCGCGGCGATGGCGACGTTGGAGAAGATGCAGAACCCCATCGCCGTGTCCGGCTCGGCGTGGTGGCCCGGCGGGCGTACGGCGCAGAAGGCGCGGGTCGTCTCCCCCGCCGCGACGTCGCGCACGGCGGTGACCACGGCGCCGGCGGCCCTGCGCGCGGCCATGACGCTGCCGGGCGACAGCGCCGTGTCGGGGTCGAGTTGGGCAAAGCCCGAAGCGGGGCTCGCCGCCAGAATGGCCTCGACGTAGGCGGCGGGGTGGACGCGTTCGAGGTCGGCTATCTCGGCCTGCGGCGCCTCGCGGGTGTCGAGATCGAGGTCGCTCGCGTCGTTCAGCGCATCGGCGACGGCGCGCAGCCGCTCCGGCCGCTCGGGATGACCTTCGCCCGGCCGGTGGTCGAACATGTCCAGATGGGTGTAGAGGGCGACCATCGTCCACCGATGCTAGCCTGCATGTCCGACGCCGTCATCCGCCGAGCCACGCCCGCCGACGCCGGGGCTCTGTCAGCCATCGCGCGGCGGACCTTCACGGAGACGTTCGGCCATCTCTATCCGGCCGAGGATCTGGCGGCGTTTCTCGAGGACGCCTACGGGCTGGAGAAGACCCGCGCCGACCTGGCCGATCCGGCCAGGGCCTTCTGGCTGGTCGAGGCCGATGGCCAGGCGGTGGGGCATGCGCTGGTCGGGCCATGCGACCTGCCGCACGATGAGGTCACGCCCGCCGACGGTGAGCTGAAGCGCCTCTATCTCCTGAAGGCGCACCAGCGCGGCGGGCTCGGGCGGGGATTGCTGGCCGAGGCGCTGGGCTGGCTGGAACAGCGCCGCTGTCCGCGCATTTGGGTGGGCGTGTGGTCGGAGAACTACGGCGCGCAGCGGCTCTATGAGCGGGCCGGGTTCGAAAAAGTCGGCGAGTACGATTTTCCCGTTGGCCGAGTACGGGATCGTGAGTTCATAATGGCTACGCCGGTTCGGGCCTGAGTAGCGGGCCGGCAAGCGTTCGGGGGGACGTCGAACGCCAGCGGGGGGAGAAGCCCAGGCAATGACGACAACCATCGCGCGGCTGGCCGCGTCCTTACTGCTGGCGCTGGCCGTGGGCGGCGCGGCGCAGGCCAAGCCTTCGATCCTGAAACCGCCGGCCAAGCCGGTGAACGAGGCCGCGCGGCTTGAAGGCGAGAAGCTGATCGCCGCGGCGGGCGCGCAGGATCTGTTCCTCAACGAGACCCGGGACGGGGCCATCCTGCTGCGCCACAAGGCCAGCAACTTCCAGTGCCTGTTCAACCCCGGCGGCGAGAACTCGCTGCTGCTGACCACCGATGTGCCGCGCGGCGACGAGATCGGCTGCGACGGGCCGACGATGGTGTTCCAGACCACCTACTTCATCAGCAAGGCCGGCCCGGCGACGACGCTGGACAGCGGCTACCGCAAGGCCGTGGCCGAGGTGAAGAACCGCTGGCCGACCGCCATGACCATCAAGGTGGCCGAGGACGCCAATCAGGAGGTGCTGGCCAAGCTCGCCGCCAACGCGCCGCCCAGCAAGACCTCGTGGTTCCTGGCCAGGAACGGCGCCGGCTGGGCCTTCACGCGGGTGTCGGTGGCCAAGGTCGGCGACTGGCTGGTGACGATGCGGGCCGCCGGGCCGGTCGAGTCGCAGGACACCGCCGAGAGCCTGACCGAGATGCTGTGGCTGACCCGGCTGATGGTGATGACCGACCCGGCGCTGGGCCCCAAGCCCCAGGTCGCCGAGGCTGGACAGAAGAGACGCTGAGCCCCATCTTCGGCGTCAAACAACTGTTCGTCTGAAGGCCGCCCGCCCCATGTTCATGCGCTTCTTTACCGAGCTTCGCGAAGCCCGCGTGCCGGTGACGCTGAAGGAGTACCTCGTGCTCATGGAGGGGCTCGACAAGGGCGTGATCGGCCGCTCGGTCGAGGACTTCTACTACCTGTCGCGCGCCACGCTGGTGAAGGACGAGAAGAATCTCGACAAGTTCGACCGCGTCTTCAGCCATGTCTTCAATGGCCTGGAGACGGTGCAGGAAGGCATCACCGCCGAGATCCCGGCCGATTGGCTGAAGAGCCTGACCGAGAAGTTCCTCACCGACGAGGAGAAGGCGCAGATCGAGGCGCTGGGCGGCTTCGACAAGCTCATGGAGATGCTGCAGGAGCGGTTGCGCGAGCAGAAGAAGCGCCACGAGGGCGGCAACAAGATGATCGGCACCGGCGGCACCAGCCCCTTCGGCGCCGACGGCTACAACCCCGAAGGCGTCCGCATCGGCCAGGACAAGGGCCGCCATGGCCGAGCGGTAAAGGTATGGGACAAGCGCGAGTACAAGAACCTCGATGACAGCGTCGAGCTCGGCACCCGCAACATCAAGGTGGCGCTACGGCGGTTGCGCAAGTTCGCCCGCGAAGGCGCGCCGGATGAGCTGGACCTGCCCGGCACCATCAAGGGAACCTCGGAGAAGGGCTACCTCGACATCGTCCTGCGGCCCGAGCGGCGCAACAAGATCAAGGTGCTGATCTTCTTCGACATCGGCGGCTCGATGGACAGCCACATCAAGCTCTGTGAGGAGCTGTTCAGCGCCGCCCGCACCGAGTTCAAGAACCTGGAGTTCTTCTACTTCCACAACTGCCTCTACGAGGGCGTCTGGAAGGACAACCGCCGCCGGCACACGGAGAAGATCCCGACCTGGGACGTCCTCCACAAATACCCGCATGACTACAAGGTCATCTTCGTGGGCGATGCGACCATGAGCCCCTACGAGATCACCTATCCCGGCGGCTCGGTCGAGCACTGGAACGAGGAGCCGGGCGCGGTCTGGGTCGACCGGCTGACGCAGATCTATGAGAGCGTGGTGTGGCTGAACCCCACCCCCGAGCGGCACTGGAACTACACCCAGTCGATCGAGGTGATGAAGACGCTGGTGGGTGACCGCATGTACCCGCTGACCATCGACGGCCTCGACAAGGCCATGCGCGAACTGGTCCGCGGCTAAAACGCGCGTTTAATACGGCTTGCGCCCCGCGAACGGCGCCGTAAGCTTCCCTCAGGTAAAGGGGGAGGTATTGGGGTGAGTGCGATTCAGGAGATCGAGGCGCCGGAGGCGGAAGCCGCCACCAAGAACATGGTGTTCAACGCCGCCGAGCGGCTGTTCGCCCTGCACGGCTTCCAGAACGTGTCGGTGCGCGACATCACCGCCGAGGCCGGGGTGAACCTGGCGTCGGTGAACTACCACTTCGGCTCCAAGGACGCGCTGCTGTTCGAGATCTTCCGCCGGCGCACGGCGGAGCTGAACCGCGAGCGGGCGCGGATGCTGCACGAAGCCAACGACCGCAACGGCGGCAAGCCTCCGGTGCGGGAAATCCTCACCGCCCTGTTCGCGCCGCCGCTGAAGTGGCTGGCGCCCGGCCACGACCGCCGCATCTCGCTGCAGTTCCTGATCCGCGCGCGCAGCGAGGGCACGGCCGAGATGCGCGATGTGTTGCGGACCGATGTGTCCCACCTGCGCCGCTTCTCCGACGCCCTGATCGCCGCCTCCCCGCAGCTGCCGCCGGAGGAGGTCTACTGGCGCGTCCACTTCGCCCTCGGCATGATCCATCAGAACCGGTTCGCCGAGCTGGACAGGCTGAATGTGCTGTCCGAGGGGCTGACGCGGGAGGACGACGTCGACGGGCTGCTGAAGCGCATGGTCGACTTCGCCGAGGCTGGGTTCCTCGCCTAACGGGCGGCGCTGACCACCGTCATTGGCGTGATGTCGGTGAAGTTGGCGATGTCGGCCATGACCTCGCCGGCGCGTGGATGCGAGGTGCTGGTCGCCATCGTTTCGGGGCTCTCGAACCGTAAATGCGCCATGCAGACGTAGGGCGCGGCGCTGCCGTCGGCGGTAGATAGCGGCTGCTGCACTTCCACCGACGTCAGACCGGCGCCGAACACCTCGCGCACGAGCGGGATGTGGGTGGCCATGTAGTAGTCAAAGTCGAAGCGGGCGCCGGCCTTGGCCGGATAGAGGACGTTGAGGACGATCATGGTTCGCTCCTTGGGGGCTGGCGCGCACCCTCCCACCGTGCCGCCGGGGAAGCGCAAGCGCCTTAACCGGCCAGCTCCGCCGCGAACTTCAGGTCTTCGACGAACTCGGCGTAGGCACGGGCTTTGGTCTCGGCGTCCGGCACTCGGAGCAGGAACGAGGGGTGGTAGGTGACCACGCCTTGCGACTGGTCCGGCAGCTGAATGGCCTTCTGACGGTTGGCAGCGATGGGCGTGGGCTTGCCGAACACGCTCAGCGCCGCGGTTGCGCCGAGCGCCACGATCACCCGCGGCCTCACGATCCGTCGCTCCGCGTCGAGCCACCAGCGGCAGGCTTTCACCTCGCCGCCGTTGGGGGTCTTGTGGATGCGGCGCTTGCCGCGCGGCTCGTGCTTGAAGTGCTTGACCGCATTGGTGACGTAGGCGCGGTCGCGTGCGACGCCGGCTTCGGCCAGCGCCCGGTCGAGCACGCCGCCCGCCGGTCCGACGAAGGGGCGGCCGGCGAGGTCTTCCTGGTCGCCGGGCTGTTCGCCGACCAGCATCAGCCGCGCGGTGACAGGCCCCTCCCCCGACACCCCTTGCGTGCCGCAGCGCCACAGGTCGCAGCGGCGGCAGAGGTCGACGCCGGCCACCACCTCTTCCATCGTCGTCGGCGGAAACTCGTCGTAGCGGCCGTCGCGGGCGATCCGCTGGGCGGCCTTGAAGACACGCTTTGAGGGCGTAACGGGCGGCTGGGCGACCATCGTGGCGGTCCTGTCCTCTGCCGAAGCAATCAGTTCGGGAATGAGCCGCGCCTCGGGCAGGTTCCGCCAGTACTTCTTCGGCATCTCCCTGGTCATCGCCTTCACCTTCAGCCGCGCGGGGTTGAAGATCGAGGCGTAATAGGTGCGCCACAGGTCATCGAGCGCGTCGGCGGCGGGAGCCTGGCTGGCGTCGACGCCCGGCGTGAAGCTTGCCCGCTCGGTGTCCCAGTGCAGGCAGCCGTCCGGCGTCAGGATCGAGAACCGGATGCCGGTGAAGCGCTCGAGGAAGTGCGGCGCGGCGCGTTCGACCACCCGGTGCGCCGGCTCGAACCAGGCGACGTAGGTCTCCGGCTCCACGTCCTCCAGCAGCCGGAAGCGGACGAAGGCGTGCATCTTGTGGACGGCGAGGTTTACCTGCTTGGCCATCGAGCGGGCCTTCGCGACCTGCGGGTCGGTGGCGATGTGCATCAGGTCCGGCTCGTCCTTCATCCGCCACAGGAGCCGATAGAGCAGCGCGAACCGGTCGGGCGAGCGGTGGCAGATGACGGCTTCGGCGAGCTCGATGAAGTCCTTCGGCACACTAAAGCCCCTCCCCCCTGCGGGGAGGGGTTGGGGTGGGGGTGCTGGTGCTGCGTGCGTCGAGCTGACACCCCCACCCCCCGCCCCCTCCCCGCAAGGGGGAGGGGGAGAAGGATCGAACAGCTCCTTGCCCACCTGCCAGACGATCACCTCTGGCGGGATGTGCCGCGCGCGCATGTCGCGGGCGCCGGCGCGCCAGCCGGCGAAGTCGGTTTCCGAGGCCAGCCTGACGGTCTTCATCAGAAAAGGCTCAGCTGCTGCGGCGCCGGCTCCTTGGGCAGCAGGCCGCGCAGGTTGGCGCGGTCGGTCAGGGCGCCCGGCTGCCAGTCGGCCGTGACGATGAAGGGTTTGACCTTGGCGATCCCCCGGCATGTCCGCTTCACGTCTTCCAACGTCAGCGTCTTGTAGCGGCGCACGTCGATCAGGGTATCGACGCTGCGGACCCCCAGCCCCGGCACGCGCAGCAGCGCCTCACGCGCGGCGCGGTTCACGTCCACCGGAAAGGCGCCGCGGTTGTTGAGGGCCGCCGCCAGCTTGGGGTCGATCTCCAGGTCCAGCATGTCGCCATCGAGCGCGATCTCCTCGCGCGCAAAGCCGTAGCAGCGCATTAGCCAATCGGCCTGGTAGAGCCGGTGCTCGCGCAGCAGCGGCGGCCGCTCCGGCGGCAGCATCGAACTGGCTTCCGGGATGGGACTGAAGGCCGAGTAATAGACGCGGGTGAGGCCGTAGGAGCCATAAAGGCTGGCGCTGCGGTCGAGGATGTCGCCGTCGGAGGCGCTGTCGGCGCCGACGATCAGCTGCGTCGACTGCCCGGCGGGGGCGAACTTCGGCGGCCTGGCCTTGCGCGACTTCTCGCGGCTCTCCTCCAGCGACAGGCGCACCCCGCCCATGGCCTTCTTGATGACGCCGGAGTCCTTCTGCGGCGCCAGCTTCGCCAGGCTCTCGTCCCTGGGCAGCTCGATGTTGATGGAGACGCGGTCGGCGTACAGGCCCGCCTCCGCCACCAGCGCCGGCGAGGCCTCTGGGATCAGCTTGAGATGGATGTAGCCCTGGAAGTGGTGCTCGAGACGCAGGGATTGCGCCACCCGCACCATCTCCTCCATGGTGTAGTCGCCGCTCCTGATGATGCCCGACGAGAGGAACAGCCCCTCGATGTAGTTCCGCTTGTAGAAGGAGAGCGTCAGGTCGACGACCTCCTCGACCGTGAACCGCGCCCGGGGCGTGTTCGACGAGATGCGGTTGATGCAATAGGCGCAGTCGTAGATGCAGAAGTTGGTCAGCAGTATCTTGAGCAAGGAGATGCACCGCCCGTCCGGCGCGTAGGCGTGGCAGATGCCCATGCCCTGATCGGTCGAGCCGACACCCTTGCCCTCCACCGAGGTCCGCTTCACCGACCCCGACGAGGCGCAGGACGCATCGTACTTCGCCGCGTCCGAGAGGATCGCCAGCTTACGCTTGAGGTCGAGGACTGCCATGCCTCGACCCTATTGTTCCCTCTTTGTTCACACAAGCGGAGCCGTTCTTACGAACGCCTCATTTTGGGTTTGAGCTGAGCTGAACAATTGGAGTCTTCAATGCGTAATGCCGCCGCCCTCACCGTCCTCTGCGCCCTCGCCGCCTGTGCGCCCAGGCCTGCCGATCCGCGCGGCGTCGACCATGACGAGGTGCTGCTGCAGGTCGTCGCCACCGGCCGCACCGACACCCGGCCCGACCAGGCGCGGTTTACCGTCGGGGTGCAGTCCATCGCCCCGACGTCGGGCGCAGCCAGCACGCAGAACAACCAGGGCATGAACCGCGTCACCGCCGCGCTCGAACGGCTCGGCGTCAAGGCCGACGACATCCAGACCCGCCAGATCACCCTGCAGCGGATCGAGTACGGCAAGCAGAAGGGTCAGTTCCAGGCCAGCAACATGGTCGAGGTGCGCGTCCGCGACCTGGGGATGGCGAGCCAGGCCATCGGCGTCGCCACCGAAGCCGGCGGCAATGTGCTTTCCGGGCCCGACATGACTATCGCCGACCCGGAGGCGGCCAACCGCTCGGCCTACGCCGCCGCCTACAAGTCGGCGCGGCAGCGGGCGGAGACCTACGCCGAAGCAGCCGACCTGAAGATCAGCCGGGTGCTGGCTATCCGTGACGCCAGCGCCGGCTACAGCCCGCCGCCCTACTACGCCCGCGATGCGGTCATGGAGCAGGCGGCCGCCGTCAATGCGGCGCCGCCCGTCCGTCCCGGCATGACCACCAGCGAGGTTTCGGTGCGGGTCGACTTCGCCCTCAAGCCTGACTGACGCGAAGGGCCGAAGCTGGGAAGCTCCGGCCCTCGGTTCACACGTCAGGCGTTGGCGGTCGCCGGGTCGATCATCGTGGTGACTTCGCTGATGACGTTGGCCGGGAAGCCCGACAGCTCGGCGTGCTCGCGCACGGCGCCTTCGTCCTCGGCTTCGTAGATGCAGAAGGTTTTGTCGGGCGTGACGTAGGAGTGCAGCCACTTCACCCGCGGCGACAGCTTGGCCAGCGCGTCGTTGGAGGTCGCCGCGGCGCCCTGCAACTCGGCCGGGCCCATGCAGTGGACGTTTGGGATGTTGCGTTGGATGACATACTTCTTCATGGCCTGTTTCCTCTGGTTGGCATGACGGTTAGTGCATGCCGTAAGTCCTAAGCCGGGACCGCGCTTTCCGACATTCCCGCACCGCCGGAAGTCTTGACCGAAACCCCGGACCTGGACCGCCACTCACCCGGCGGGGCGCCGAACTCCCGGCGGAAGGCGCGGGTGAAGGCGGCCTCCGACGAGTAGCCGAGGTCGAAGGCCACCTGCGACACCGACTTGCCGCGGTCGGTCAGGTCGCCCGCCGCCTGCCGCATCCGCCAGCGGGTCAGATACCGCATCGGCGGCACCCCCATCACCGACGTGAACCGGGTGGCGAATGCCGAGCGCGACATGCCGAGTTCGCAGGCCAGGCTGTCCGCCGTCCACGGCTCCATGGCCCTTGCATGCAGCAGCGACAGCGCCCGGCGCACGAGCGGGTCGCGCAGGCCGGCCGCCACCGCGCGGTCCTCCGGCGGCGCCTGCATCAGGTGCCGGCGCAGGGTCTCCAGGAACAGCAGCTCGGTGATCTTGGTCACGACCAGCGACGATCCCGGCTCGGGCTCGGCCTGGGTCTGGACGGCGAAGCGGAAGCTGTTGGCGATCCACTGGCCGCTGGGCAGCGAGGCCACGTCCAGGACCAGCAACTCCGGCAGCGTCGAGACGAGGGCCTGCAGCAGCTCGTTGCCGGCCAGGAAACCGCACACCACTCGCGTCGCCTCCCCGCCGCCGCCGTGCCGCAGCTTGGCGACGCCCGGCCCGTTGGCCTCCACATGCGAGGCGCTGGTGGGGATGAGGCCCTTGCGGCTGGCCAGCACATGCATGGGATTGCGCGGCATCATCACCGTCTGGCCGGCGCCTACCCAGGCCTCGCCGACACCCTCGATGCTGACGTGGAAGCCGCCCTCGATTACGTAGTGGAAGCAGATCAGCTCGCCTTGGACCGCCATCCCCGTGCACAGCGACCGCGCCGCCTTGCCGATGAAGGCGAACGGCTCGGTGAACTCGGCATCAAGGAAGACCCCGCCACTGAGCGCAACGACACGCAGCACCTCGGAAAGATCGTCCATGGCGGCCCACCTCGAACCGATAGCGGAACACGGTTCGCTGGGCGCAGCCTATAACGCCGCGTGACGCTGAGGAACCCCGCCGCGCCGGAGCCTGTTTCCCCTGCGCATGACGCGTCTGAATATCCTCCACGAGACCCGCTACAGCTATGAGCGGGTGGTCCGCTTTGGGCCGCAGCGGCTGTTGCTGCGCCCGCGCGACAGCCATGCGCTGCGGGTGGTCGAAGCCTCCCTGAGCCTGTCGCCTCAGGGCGAGACGAGGTGGGTCTATGATGCGCTCGGCAACTCGCTGTGCTGGTTCACGCCGCACGGAGAGGCGAGCGAGCTGGTCATCACCAGCCGCCTGGTCATCGAGCGCTTCCCCGCCCCGCTGGACAGCTTGCGGCCCAACGACCCGCACACGGCCTCGCCGATCGTCTATTCGCCCGCGGACCGGCGGGTGCTGAGGCCGTTCATCTCGCCGGCCACTGACGATGAGGAGGCGGTGCTGATCGCCTGGCTGCACGCCCAGATGGGCTCGCCCGACGAGCCGGCGCTGGACTTCCTGCTGCGGGTGAACGGCGCCATCCACGACGATTTCAGCTACCGCGAGCGCAATGAGCAGGGCGTGCAGGTGCCCTCGGAGACCGTGCGGCTGGCCTGCGGGACCTGCCGCGACTTCGCCTGGATGATGGTCGAGGCGCTGCGGCGGCTGGGCTATGCGGCGCGGTTCGTCACGGGCTACCTGCACGACCCCAAGGGCGCGGTGCGCGGGGCCGGCGCCACCCACGCCTGGTGCGAGGTCTTCCTGCCGGACCTCGGCTGGACCGAGTTCGACCCGACCAACGGCCTGGCCGAGTCCGCCGACCTCATCCCGGTCGCGGCCACCCGCACGCCGGCCGAGGCCGCGCCGGTCTCCGGCTCTGTCATCGGCGATCCCGGCCGTTGCGAAATGCGGGTGCGGGTGGAAGTCACCGCAGATGGCCCGATGCAGGCCGCCGCCTGAGGTAGCCTGCTGCGACACTGACATCGCTGTAAGTTTCTTGACTTATCGCCGTTCACATACGACATGACGTAACGTCGCTCAGCGAGCCGAACACGCCCACTCCACGTCGAGGAACGAACGGCCATGAACGCTCCAGTGCGCTCCAAGAAGCTCGCGCCTGCCGTCCGGCCGGATGTCGACGTCGCCATCCTCGGGTCCGGCTTTTCCGGCCTCGGCATGGGCGTGGCGATGCTCAAGGAAGGCCGCACCGACTTCGTGATCCTGGAGAAGGCCGACAGCGTCGGCGGCACCTGGCGCGACAACACCTATCCGGGCTGCGCCTGCGACGTCTCAAGCCACCTCTACTCCTTCTCATTCGAGCCGAACCCCAACTGGTCGCGGATGTTCGCGCCGCAGGCCGAGATCCGCGCCTACCTGGACCAGGTGGCCGACAAGTACGGCCTGCGCCCTCACCTTCGCTTCAACAAGAAGGTCACGGAGATGCGCTACGACGATGCCGCCGGCTTCTGGCGCATCCACACCGCCGACGGGGCGACGATGACGGCGCGGGTGGTGGCGTCGGGGATGGGCGGGCTGTCGCGGCCGGTCTATCCCAACATCGAGGGCGCGAAGGACTTCAAGGGCGCCGCCTTCCACTCCGCCGAGTGGGACCATTCCTACGACTTCAGGGGCAAGACGGTGGCCGTCATCGGCACCGGCGCCAGCGCCATCCAGTTCGTGCCGCAGATCCAGCCGCTGGTCTCGAAGCTGCACCTCTTCCAGCGCACGCCGCCGTGGATCATGCCCAAGGCCGACCGGCCGATGCGCGGCTGGGAGAAGGCGCTGTTCGCCCGCTTTCCGTTCTTCCAGAAGCTGCTGCGCGGCTCGATCTACTGCGAGAACGAGGTTCGGGCGCTCGGCTTCAACGTCAGCCCCAAGATCATGGCGATTGCTCAAAGCGTCGCCGAGAACCACCTGAAAAAGCAGGTCGCCGACCCGGTGCTGCGCAAACGGCTGACGCCCGACTACACGATGGGCTGCAAGCGGGTGCTGATCTCCAACGACTACTTTCCCGCGGTCGCGCAAGCCAACGTCGAGCTGGTCACCGACGGCATCGACCGGATTACGCCGAACGGGGTGATGACCAAAGACGGCGTCGAGCGCCCGGTCGACGCCATCATCTACGGCACCGGCTTTGCGGCCACCGACGCGCTGAACCCGGTGCAGGTCTATGGCCCCGGCGGGCGGCATCTGAATGAGGAGTGGGACCCGGCCGCTGAGGCCTACCTAGGCATCAGCGTCAGCGGCTATCCCAACCTGTTCTTCCTGATGGGTCCCAACACCGGCCTGGGTCACAACTCAATGATCTACATGATCGAGAGCCAGATCGGCTACGTTATGGAAACCATCCATCTGATGGAAGCCCGGGGCGCCGTCGCCATCGCGCCGCGCAAGGACGTGCAGGACGCCTACAACGCCCGCGTCCAGGCCAAGGTCAACAAGACCGTCCAGCAACAGGGCGGCTGCGTCAGCTGGTACCAGACCGCCGACGGCCGCAACACGACCATCTGGCCCGACTTCACCTTCACCTACCGCAAGAAGACGAAGGCGGTGGACCCCGAGGCCTATGAGTACGTCAAGGCGCCCGTCACAGCGTAGATGTTGCGAATGGTTCGCAACTATGCGAACTGAACGGCTATGCTCCGCCAAATCCTCGCCGCCACGCTCGCCCTGACGCTCGCCGCCTGCGGACAAGGCGAGCCCGCGCAGGCGACGAAGGGCGTGGTCAACCTCTACACCGCCCGCCACTACGACGCCGACCTCAAGCTCTACGAGGCCTTCACCAGGGCCACGCACATCAAGGTCAACCGGCTGGAGATGGAGCCCGACCAGCTGATCGAGCGGATGAAGGCCGAGGGCGAGGCCTCCCCCGCCGACGTGATCCTGATGGCGGACGCCGGAGCCTTGTGGCGGGCCCAGCAGGCGGGGCTGTTCCAGCCGGTGACCACCCCGACGCTGGAGGCGCGGATCCCACAGAACGTGCGGGGCCCTGATAACCTGTGGTGGGGCTTTTCGCGTCGGGCGCGGGTGATCGCCTACGACAAGACCAAGGTGCGTCCGGACGAGGTCGCCACCTATGAGGCGCTGGCCTCCCCCCGCTTCAAGGGGCAGTTCTGCGTGCGCAATTCGGACAACGTCTACAATCTGTCGCTGATGGCCAGCTTCATCGAGCGCTGGGGCCGGGACAAGGCGCTGGCCTGGGCCCGCGGCGTGGTCGCTAACATGGCCCGCAAGCCCCAGGGCGGCGACATCGACCAGATCCGCGCAGTGGGGGCCGGCGCCTGCCAGGTGGCGCTGACCAACACCTATTACTTCCTCCGCGTCGCCGCCTCGAAGAATCCTGGCGACATGGCGGTCGCCTCGAAGGTGACGCTGTCCTTCCCCGAGCAGGCCACGACCGGCACGCACGTCAACGTCTCCGGCGGCGGGCTGGCGGCGCATGCGCCCAACAAGGCGGCCGCGGTTCAGTTCCTCGACTTCCTGGCGTCGGACGAGGCGCAGGCCATCTTCGCCGGCGCCAATCACGAGTACCCCGCCGTCCCCGGCGTCAAACCACCGGCGGACGTCGAGGCTTACAGCCACTTCAAGGCCGACCCGATGCCGGTCGCCATCTACGGCCAGCGTCAGGCCGAAGCGCAGGGCGTCTACGACCAGGCCGGGTGGCGGTGATGCGTGCGTGGTTCGAGACGCGGCTGCGCCGCTCCTCACCATGACGAGCGCTGTTGCAGCTCACCCCCTTCGTCATCCTGAGGAGCCCGCGCAGCGGGTCTCCCGAAGGACGCCAAGGGTCTCCGCCCTCCGCATCGCCGCCATAGCCGCAGCCGGCCTTGCCGTCCTGCCGCTGCTCGCCGTCGTCTGGCTCGCCATCACTCGCCCGGCCAGCGCCGCCATCCCGCCGGAGCTGATCCTCCGCTACGCCACCACCACCGCCATGCTGGCGGCGCTGGTAGCGGTCGGCGCGACCACGCTGGGCGCGGTTTCAGCATGGCTGGTGGTCATGCACCGCTTCCCCGGCCGCGATGTGTTCGCCTGGGCGCTGGCCCTGCCGCTGGCGGCTCCGGCCTTCGCGCTAGCCTATGCCTACGCCGACCTGTTCGACGTCGCCGGACCCATCCAGAGCTTCTTTCGAGCGACATTAGGTATCAGCGCCTTACCCATTGATATCAGAAGCCTTCCCGGCGCGGCGTTCGTACTGTCTTGCGCCTTCTATCCCTACGTCTACCTGACCGCCCGCGCCGCCTTCGTCAGCCAGTCGGTGTGCGCGCTTGAGGCGGCCCGCACGCTCGGCTCCTCGCCCATGGACGCCTTCCGCCGCGTGGCGCTGCCTCTGGCCCGACCGGCGCTGGCTGCAGGCGCCGCGCTGGCGGTCATGGAGACCTTGGCGGACTACGGGGCGGTAAGCTTCCTGGGCGTCCAGACCCTGACCACCGGCGTCGTTCGCTCGTGGTCGGTGTACGGCGCGCCCGGCTCGGCGGCGCGGCTGGCGCTGATCCTGCTGGCGGCGGCGGCGGGGCTGCTCTGGATCGAGCGGATGAACCGCAAGGGTGAGAGCTACGGTGCCCAGAGCGCCCGCTGGCGCACCCTCACCGAGGTTCCGCTTGTCGGTGCAAAGCGTTGGCTGGCAACGGCTTTCTGTATCCTGCTGCTGACGCTCGGCCTGTTGCTGCCGGCCGGCTGGCTGGCTTACAAGGCCTCGACCTACACCCCCGAATTGGACCGCGTCCTGCGGGCCGGCGGCGTCTCGCTCGGCCTCGGCCTGGCGGGCGCCGCCGTCACCGTCAGCCTCGCCGGCCTGATCGCCTTCGGAGCGCGCGGTGGGCGCCTCGCCAAGCGCATCGTCAGTCTCGGCTATGCGACGCCGGGAGCGGTGATGGCCGTCGGCCTGCTCGCCCCCGCCGGTGTGCTGTGGAAGAGCGGCGTCGGCGCGGGGGTCGCGTTCGGGCTCGGGCTGCTGGTCTTCGCCTACGCCGCCCGGTTGATGGCGGCGGCTCTGGAGCCCATCGACGCCGGGCTCGCGCGGGTCACCCCCTCCATGGACCGCGCCGCCCGCACGCTCGGCGAGGACGAGACCGGGGCCGTGCGCCGGGTGCACATTCCCCTTGCCCGGGGCGCGCTGTGGACCGCCGGCCTGCTGGTCTTCGTCGACGTGATGAAGGAGCTGCCCGCGACCCTGATCCTGCGGCCGTTCAACTTCGACACCCTGGCCGTGCTGGCCGACCGCTACGCCTCCGACGAGCGGCTTGCCGAGGCCGCCTGGCCGTCGCTGCTGATCGTGCCGGCGGCCGCGCCCGCCGTGATCTTCCTGTCGCGCAAGGTCGCCAAATCCAGGCCCGGCGCATGAACGCCATCGAGGTCACCGGCGCGCGGCGGCTCTACGGCAAGAAGGCTGCCGTGGACGGCGCTTCACTGACTGTCCAGTCCGGTCGCCTGACCTGCCTGCTGGGCCCCTCCGGTTGCGGCAAGTCCACCCTGCTGCGGCTGATCGCCGGCCTTGAACCGCTGGACGGCGGGGAGGTCCGGGCCGACGGTCAAGTGCTCAGCGGCCCGCACGTCCACGTCTCGCCGGAACAACGAGAAATCGGCTTTGTTTTCCAAGACTACGCCCTCTTTCCTCACCTCACCATTGAGCAGAATGTCGCCTTCGGCCTGACCCACCTGCCGCGCGATCAGCGCCGCGCCCGGGCGCTCGCCGAGCTTGAGCGGGTGCGCCTCGCCGACCGCGCCGGCGCTTGGCCCAGCGCCCTTTCCGGCGGCGAGCAGCAGCGGGTGGCGCTGGCCCGGGCGCTGGCCCGCAACCCCAGAGCTATCCTGCTCGACGAGCCCTTCTCCGGCCTCGACGGCCGCCTCAAGGCCGAAGTCCGCGACGCCGCCCTGGAAGCCCTGCAGGGC
>Ga0190273_10000256_pt1 | contig 23878 bp, 19 predicted proteins | sample Popmic504IS_FD_134513 | JGI IMG/M metagenome (GOLD analysis project Ga0190273, IMG submission 134513) | Populus adjacent soil microbial communities from riparian zone of Shoshone River, Wyoming, USA - 504 IS | ecosystem: Environmental > Terrestrial > Soil > Riparian zone > Trees stand | place... | reverse complement strand
CGCCCTCGGCGACGACGATGATCGAGAAGTCCTTGCCGCGGTCGTGGCGGCGGGTGACGTCCCTGCAGACGTCCTCGACCGTGGTCGTCTGCTCAGGGATGACGATGCAGTCGGCGCCGCCGGCGATCCCCGCGTAGGCGGCGATCCAGCCGGTGTTGCGGCCCATGACCTCGACGACCATGATCCGGTCGTGGGACTGGGCGGTGGTGTGGAGGCGGTCGATCGCGTCGGTGACCACCTGCACCGCGGTGTCGAAGCCGAAGGTGAAGTCGGTGCCGCCGACGTCGTTGTCGATCGTCTTCGGCACCCCGACGAGGGGCAGGCCGTGGTCGGCGTGGAGCTGGCGGGTGATCTCCATCGTGTGCTCGCCGCCGATCGCGACGACGGCGTCGAGCCGCTGCCGCTCGAACCCCGCCGCGACCTTCTCGACGGCGCCCTCGCGGATCGGCTCGAAGCTCGAGGTGCCGAGGATCGTCCCGCCTTGGTGGAGGATGCCGGTCACCCGCTGCATGTCGAGCGGCGTGATGTCGTCCTCGGCAAGGCCGCGGTAGCCGCGGCGGACTCCGACCGCCTCGTCGCCCTGCTGGATCGCCGATCGGGCGACGGCACGGATCACCGCGTTCAAGCCCGGGCAATCGCCCCCTGCGGTCAAGATCCCGATTCGCATTCGAGCGAGTTTAGGATCGGAGCCCGTGCCGCGCCTGCCAGTGATCCTGATCTCCTGTGCGCTGGCCGCTGCGGCGGTCGCGAGCGGCTGCGGTGAAGAGGGCGCGGCCGAGGGGGCGAGGGTGACCGTCTACGTGAGCGCGCCGATGCACGGACCCGAAGGGGCAGCCGGCGAGGGCCTCTGCGTGGAAGCGCGCGAGCAGGCGGCGCAGGGGAAAGGGGATTCGGAGTTGAAGCTGCGGGTTATCTGCCTCGACGCCTCGGAAGAGGGCGGCGACTGGAGCCTGGCCCAGGTCGGGGCCAACGCCCGACGGGCGACTGAGGACTCGACCGCGATCGCCTACGTCGGCGAGCCCGAGGCGGAAGCGCGGCGCCAGTCGGGCCCGATTCTCGAGGCGGCTGAGATCGCGCAGCTGGGAAGGATTGGCGGCCGCCAAGCGATCGCGCAGGTGCAGGCGGCGCTGGACGAAGGCGACGCGAGCGACCCCCGCGCGGCGGTCTTCGACGCGGTGGAATGACGAGCCGCCGCCGAACTGCATCAAATTTCCGGCCTGCTGGGTGGGGAATTTGATGCAGTTCGAGTCGGGTCGCGTCTCGGTAGTGGTGCCGACGCGGGGGCGGCCCGACTTGTTGCGGCGCTGCCGTGCGGCGCTGGAGCGGCAGACGCTGCCGGTGGAGATCGTGGTGGTCGAGGACAGCAACGGGCGGGGACCCGCCTGGGCACGCAATGAGGGCGTCGAGCGGGCCCAGGGCGAGGTCGTCTGCTTCACGGACGACGACTGCGAGCCGACGGCGGGGTGGGTCGAGGCGCTCGCCGCTCCGATCCTCGCCGCAGAAGCCCGCGCGGCCGCCGGCCCCACCGTGGTCGGCCCTGAGGCCACCGCCGCCGACCGTGCCTGGGAAACGATCCTCGCCTACCTCCAGCAGCAGGCGGGGACTCCGGGAACCGCCTCGCCAGGATTCGCGGCGACCGCGAACCTGGCCGCCTCGAGAACCCTGCTGGAAGAGCTTCCCTTCGACGAGTCCTTCCCCATGGCCGCGGGAGAGGACCGCGACTGGGCAGAGCGAGCGGCTTCCCGGGGGGCGGCGCCCCGCTTCGTCCCCGCCGCGGTGGTCGCCCATAGCTCCGGCCTCAGCGGGCGCTCCTTCCTGCGGCAGCAATACCGGTACGGCAAAGGTGCGGCGGGTTATCGGAACGCGAAGTCAGGCCGAGGTCGCGGTTCACCCTCCTTCTATGCCGGATTGCTGCGAGCCGGCTTCAACGCCGGCATCGCCCCCGGGTTCCTCGTCTGTGCGGCTCAGGCAGCCACCCTCGCGGGTGTTCTCAGCGCTCGAGCAGCGGCTCGCCGCTGAGACCCTCGAGCGGGACGCCGTTGAGGGCGGCGACGGTGGCGGGGATGTCGGTGACTCGGGCGGGACGGGTGAGGGCGCGGACCTTGCCGGCGGCGGGGGCGAGGATCGCCCAGGCGTCGCCGTCGGTGTGGTTGCCGGTGCGGCCGCTGCCGTAGCCCTGGCGGTGGACGGTGCCGAAGCGGGGGGAGTGGAGGGCGTCGACCGCGATCGAGGAGGTCGGGCGCCAGCGCACGATCAAGTCGGGGAGGCGATCGGCGGCGGCTCCCTGCCAGCGCTCGCCCACCTGGTCGACCGCGATCACCGCCGGCTCCCCGTCGGGGTCGCGGAAGTCCAGCAGGCCCTCGCGAATCTGGGCGATCAGCTCCGGCGCCTCGTCCTCGCTGACGATCCCTTCCCGCTCGCGCCCGGCCCGGTTGAGGTGGATGTAGCCCTGGTTGTCGGCGGGATGGGCGAAGGCGCGGGTTTGGGACCAGTCGATGCCCCGCAGCTCCAGCCGCGCCGTCAACTCCAGCGCGAGGCGGTCCGGCATCGCTGCGGCGACCTTGGCACGGAGGCGCCCGGAGAGTGCAGCGCGCAGCCGCCACATCGCCCCGGAGTCGGAGTCCTTCCCGTTCCGTGGTTCCTTTTGCGCCGCATCCGCCCGCAAGGAACCAGGCGATGGCTTCTCGCCTGCGAGGACCGAGGTCAGCATTCCGGGCAGCAGGTCGGCGCGGCTGGTGTTGACGTCCATCCCGAGGACTGAGCAGGCGATCACGTCGCAGTCGTCTGGAAGCGCCTCGAGCACCCGCCCGAGCTGGCGGTCCACCTCCTCGTAGACCTCGGCCAGGGCCCCGTCCAGCTGGGCCCGCTCAGCCTGGGCGATGCCGGCGTCCTCCAGGTACGGCGGCACCTCCCAGAGCCGGTGTCCGGCCAGGTGCGGGGCGGCGAAGACGATCCAGGCAAGGTCGAAGCTCCCCTGCCGCAACCGCTCGATCGCCAGGTCGGCGACCCGTTTCGGCGCCGCGAGGAAGCGCTCGCGCAGGCGGCGCAGCTCGCGCGGGGTCTGGGCTCCGAAGACCTCGGTCACGTCGGGCGGCCGGCCGTGGCGGCGACGGATCTCGCGGTCGCTGCCGGGTACCGACCAACGCTCGAGCACGACCCGCTCCCGCATCCCCCAGCCGCAGATCAGCGCACCCTGAGAGTCCTGGGGCCGGTGGCACTCGTAGGGGTCGATCGCGAGCGTGCTGTGTCCGTGCCGGCCGAGTCGGTCCCAGATCGGCGGCGGCGCCTCGAAGGTCCCAGCGAGCTTGATCCGCTGCTCTCCGGCTCCCCACTGGAAGGGGTAGAAGAGGCCGTGGTCGCCGACCTCGACCCCGCGGTAGAGGTCCTGGTAGGCGCTGGCGGGGAAGTGCTCGGCGGGGGTCTCCAGCTCGATCTGAGTGCCGCGGCGCCGCAGCGCTTCCAGGTGCGGCAGCCGCCCCTCGCCGCCCAGCCGCTCCAGCAGGCGGGCGCTGGCGGCGTCGAACTGGATGACCGCGATCATCGCGACATCTCGGCCAGCGGCGCGACGGTTACCTCGGCGCCGTCGAGCGTGGCCGACTGCCGCGCCGCTTCGACGATCGCCATCGCTCTCACTCCGTCGGCAGCGGTGGCGATCGGGGTATCGGTGCCGCCTAGTCGATCGCGCGCGGCCGCCAGCTGCCGCTGCAGCGAGAGGAGCAGCGGCTCGGGTCCGCCAGCGGCCGCCTTCAACCGGCTGCGGATGCCGCCCCAGACCCAGTTGGCGAGCACCTTGCCGCCGCGCTCCCGGATCATCACCGCCTCGCGGTGGCCGCGGTCGGTGGCGCAGCTGATGCGAGCGCGACCGCGGCTTAGCTCCAGCTCGAAGGCGGCGCGCTCGGGTGAGATCGTCGCCGCCCTGACGGCGATCGGATCGGCGCCGCTGAGGTGGCAGGCGAGGTCGATCAGGTGAATGCCCGCATCCAGCAGCGCCTCGTCGTGGGCCTCGTGGGACCCCCAGCCGTCGCGGCGGAAGCGAAGTTCCAGGTCGAGCTCGAGCCAGCCCTGCACCGGCACCGCGGTGCGGAGCTCCTCCCCCTGCAGGAAGCGCCGATTGAAGGCGAGCAGGGGTTCCGGGGCGAGGCCGGCGATGTGCTGCGCACACTCGAGGTCAGGCGCCGGCGGCTTCTCGATCAAGGCCGGGACGCCGGCCGCGGCGGCTGCCTCCGCCAGGCCGAGGTGGCTTGCGGCAGGGGTGGCGACCACGAGCAGGTCGAGAGCCTCGGTCTCCAGCATCGAGCGGGCGTCGGCAAAAGCAGCGGCTTCCTCCGCGCCGCGCCCGCATAGCTCGCGGCAATGGCGCAGCCGAGTGGGGTCGGGGTCGGCCAACGCGGCGACCGTGACCTCCGGAGTGGCCAGCGCGGCGGGGATGTGGCCGCGCTCGGTGATGCGACCGCAGCCGGCGATGCCGATCCGCATCATCGCCGCCTCTCCAGCGCGTGCAGGGCGATCGCGGCCGGCACCGAGGCGGCCGCGGTCAGCTGGTGCAGCTGGTGCAGGCCGATGCCGGCCAGCAGCAGCTGCGGCCCGCCGCGCCGGGCGAGCAGCGCGTAGAGATCACGGTCGAGGACGAGGTTGGCCGCGAGCGCGGCGGCGGCGAGGCGAGGCCGGCGGGCGAGCAGCGCAGCGAGGAGCCCGATGCTGCTCGCGGCGCTGGCGCGGTGGCGCCAGCCGAGGTTGAGGGCGGTGCTGCCGCCCCGTTGTTCGAGCAGCAGCCGTGCCCACGGGAGCCCGCGGCGGGCGAAATCGGTCCGGACCATGCTCCAGGGGGTCCAGGCCTTGAGGTGGCGGCCCCGGATTGAGGGGTCGAGGACGATCCGGCCGCCGCGCCGCCGCAGCCGCGCCCCCAGCTCGATGTCCTCGATGCTCGGCTGTTCGTAGCGCTCGGAGTCGAAGCCGCCGACGGCTTCGAAGGCGTCGCGCCGGACCGCCCCGAGCCCCGCCCAGAAGGTCTCCGCTTCGCCTGCACCGGCGACGTGGACGCGATGGTGGAGGAGGTTGCGATAGCGGGAGGTGAGGCCGGGGTGCCCGGGGTCATCGTCGTAGGCGCCGAAGACCGCGATCAGCTCCGGGTCCTCGGCGAAGTGCCGCTCGATCCGCGACAGCGCCTCCCCGTCCACCTCGACGTCGGAGTCGACGAAGACCAGGACTTTGGCGCCGCTGCTCGCCGCGGCGCGGTTGCGGGCCGCCGCCGGGCCGCCCGCTGCCGGATCCCGCTGCACGATCGTCTCGTCGGGCCGTCTCTCACCCGCTCCCAGAGCCGCAAGGCAGGCGTCCAGCGTCGCAGGCCGATTGGTCGCAGGGACGATCGCGGCGAGGCTGGGGGAGGGCCCACGGAGGGGGCGCAGGCCCGGGGAGGAGGCTGGCATTAGGGATACCTAATACCATCTCCAACCTCGATGGCGGAGCCACCCCCAAGCCCGGCGGAGATGCCGGTTGCCGTGCTCGGCGCCGGACCCGCCGGCCTCACCGCTGCCTACCGGGTGGTCCAGCGCGGGCTTCCCGTGATCGTCTTCGAGGCCGGCGAGCAGGTCGGCGGCCTGGCCCGGACGGTGGTCAGGGACGGCTACCGCTTCGACCTCGGCGGCCATCGCTTCTTCACCAAGAGCGCGGAGGTGGAGGCGCTGTGGGAGGAGCTGCTGGGCCCCGAGCTGCTGGTGCGGCCGCGGCAGTCCCGCATCTACTGGCGGGGGCGCTTCATCGACTACCCGCTGCGTCCGGCCGACGTCTTCGCCAAGGTCGGGCCGCTGGAGGTGACCCGCAGCCTCGCTTCCTACGCCCGCGCTCGCCTCACGCGCGGCGGAGCCCAGGAGAGCTACGAGGACTGGGTCAGCTCCCGCTTCGGGCGCCGCCTCTTCGAGCTCTTCTTCAAGACCTACACGGAAAAGGTCTGGGGGGTCGGCACCGACGAGCTGCGGGCCGAGTGGGCGGCGCAGCGGATCTCCGGGCTCTCGCTTTGGTCGGCGCTGCGCGCCGCGCTTCCCGGCAGCGGCGAGAAGCCGAAGAGCCTGATCGAGGAGTTCCGCTATCCGCGCCTCGGCCCCGGGCAGATGTGGGAGGAGATGGCGCGGCGGGTCGAGAGCGGAGGTGGCGAGGTACGCCTCGGAGCGACAGTCGAAGGGATCGAGCACGAGCACGGCAAGGTGACCGCGGTCCGCGCCGGCGGCGAGCGGGTCGAGGTCGCGGCGGCGATCTCCTCGATCCCGCTGCGCACGATCGCCGGCGTGGCCGAGCCGGCCCCGCCGCGAGAGGTGACGCTGGCCGCCGCCGGCCTCCGTTACCGGGACTTTCTCACCGTGGCGCTGCCGCTGGAGGGGGAGCCGCCCTTCCCGGACAACTGGATCTACGTGCACGACCCCGAGGTTCGGGTCGGGCGCATTCAGAACTTCCGCGCCTGGAGCCCGTGGATGACGCCCGATCCGCGCCGCTCTTGCCTCGGGCTCGAGTACTTCTGCTTCGAAGGCGACGATCTATGGAGCAGCAGCGACGAGGATCTGGTCGCGCTCGGCCGCCGCGAGGTGGCGGCGCTGGGGCTGGTCGATCCGGAGCGGGTCAGGGGCGGGCACGTGGTCCGGGTCCCGAAGGCTTACCCCGTCTACGACGTCGAGTACGCCGAGCGGGTCGACCGGATCCGCGACTGGCTCGGCGGCCTCTCCAACTTGCAGCAGATCGGCCGCAACGGCCTCCACAGGTACAACAACTCGGATCACTCGATGCTGACCGCGATGCGGGCCGTCGAGAACCTCTGCGACGGCGCGGGGCACGACGTCTGGGCGGTCAACGCCGACAGCGTCTACCACGAGACGGTGGCGGCGGATGAGCAGCCCTACCGGGCGGCACCGGAGACGCCGGCTATGGCGCGGCCGCTGGTCGAAATGAGCGAGTAGAGGGACAGGGAAAGCGGGTGGCTCGCCAGCGCCCTGAGGAGGCGATGACTTCTCCGCCGGGAAGGGGTCTGGTCGAGAGAGCCACCCCGTAGCGGGGTTTCCTGCGGACGGGGACGAATGCGATCGGCTCGTCGAGCTTCCAGGCCAGGGCGGTTTGCTCGCGCACCTGGGTCATGCGGACGGTGCCCCCGCAGGAGAGGAGCCGGGCCTCGCCGGTCTTGTCGACCAGGTCGAAGAGCTGATCGAGGGACCGCGTCTGCCGCTCGACCACCCGCACGTCTCCCGGCACCTGCGCCGCGCGCCAGCCGAACCCCGCCACGGCCATTACTACTGCGGCACCGGCTAAAGCTCTCAGCGTAGGCGCTCCGGTCTTTTGTTCCGGATAGCGGTGCAAATGACCGGAGCACCTCGCTATCCCCACCCCCCCGAGGACGGCTATGACCGCGGTGGCGGGGGCGAGGAAGCGGGGGAGGCCGGCGAAGCCGGCTATCGCCATCAGCGCGACGATGAGGATCCAGGCGGCGGCGCCGGCCAGAAGGATCCGCAAGGGCCGATCCAGCTCCGCCCGCTCGCGCCAGAGCAGGAGCGCCAGGCCGATCCAGGCGGCGGCCAGGGGGGCGGCGAGGGCACGTCCCAGGACCGCGAGGCCGTCGAGGGGCTCGATGCCGCCGGCGCGGGCGGTTTCGCCGCCCTCCAACGGAGTTCCGGCGCCGATCAGGTCGGGGACGAACCAGAGGACGGTAACGAGGATCGCGACCGCGACCGTGGCGATCCGCAAGCGCGGGTGGTGTTTCACGCTCAACCCGAAGAGCGCCAGGAAGGGCCAGCATTCGGGACGCAGCAGCGCCGCCGCGGCTCCCAGCCCCAGCGCCACCTCCGGCCGCTCATCGAGGGCAGCCCAGATCGCTCCCAGGACCAGCGCCACCAGCAGCGGCTCTGAGAGCCCGCCGGTGAACTGGCGGAGCGGCGGCGTGAACGAGTCCGCGGTCAGCGCCACCGAGGCGGCGGCTACGGCGGCCGCGACCCAGCGCCAGCGGCCGGTCTCCTCGCCGCTCAGCCGCGCCGCCAGCAGGCCCGCCAGTAGCGGCGCCAGGAGCCAGCCGGTGCGGGCGATCAGCAGCCACGCCTGCGGCGCCGCGTCGCCGAGCAGCGAGAGCGGCGCGTCGATCAGGACCGGCAGCGGCTTCCACGAGGGCCCCGAAGCGGTCTCCAGGCCGCCGTCGAGCAGCTCCCGCCCCCAGACCAGCCAGGCCCAGGGGTCATAGACCGGGTGGTAGGGGAGGGCGAGCGAGGCGGCAGCCAGCGCCAGCGCCGCCGCCAGCGCCAGCCGCGGCCCGCGCAGCGTCACCGGATCACGGCGGCGCCGCGCCCTGCTCGCTCAACAGGTAGACCGGCACCGCCGCCACCGCCAGCAGGACCAGGGCCGGGATCGCGCTCGCCTCATAAAAGCCGTAGGTGGTCTGCGTCCAGATGTCCGTTGCCAGCGTTTTGAACCCGATCGGCGAGAGGATCAGCGTCACCGTCAGCTCCTTCATCGCGTGCAGGTAGACGAGGGCCGCCCCGGCCATGACGCCGCCGCGGGCGAGCGGGATCGTGATCGTGCGGAAGACCTCGGCCTGGCCGCGCCCCATGCCCCGCGCCGCCTCTTCGATCCGCGGCGAGAGCTGGACGAGCGAGCTGGCGATCGGACCGATCGCCAGCGGCAGGTAGTGGATCGTGATCGCGAAGACCAGCAGCGCGATCGTCTGGTAGAGCGCCGGAACCGCGCGGGTGGCGAAGAAGACGAGGCCGAGGGCGACGAGGATGCCGGGCAGGGCGTAGCCGCCATGGGCGAGGCGTTCGACCAGCCGCGTTACCTTCGACGGGTAGCGCACCGCCAGCGTCGCGACGACGAGCGCGGCGATCGCACCCAGCGCCGCCGCCCAGGCGGCGACCAGCAATGAGTTGCCGCCGAGGGCGGCGATCGTGTTCAGCGAGGTGCTGCCGGTCGAGATCCCCTTTGAGGCCCAGTAGACGAGGACACCGACCGGGAGCACGAAGGCGACGAGGACGACCAGGGCGCAGAAGGCCAGCGCCGGCCAACGCCAGCGCCCGAGCCGATAGGGCTGCGTCGGCCGCAGGGTGCCCGGCCCGAGCCGGTGGACGGCTTTGGCGCCGCGCACGCGCGAGCTCGCCAGCAGCAGCGCCAACATCGCGACGACGAGCACGGCGCCGAGAGCGGCAGCGGCGACGCGGTCGAAGCTCGACTGGTAGGCGACGTAGATCTCGCTGGTGAAGGAGTCGAAGCGGAGGATCGAGACGGCGCCGAAGTCGCTGATCACGAACAGCGCCACCAGCAGCGAGCCGGCGGCGATCACCGGCCATAGCTGCGGCAACACCACCGTGCGGAAGACCTCGAGCGGCCCGCGGCCCATCGCCCGTGCCGCGTCCTCGAGCTGCGGGTCGATCCGCCGCAGGGTCGCCCGCAGCGGGATCAGCAGCAGCGGGAAGGTGAACAGGGTGAGGACGAGCCAGGCGCCGGTGAAGCCGTAGATCGAGGGCAGCCGCTCGACCCCGAGCGCGTCCTGCAGCATCCCGTTCGGCCCCAGCGCCGCGACCAGCAGGTAGGCGCCGACGTAGCTGGGGATGACCAGCGGCAGCGTGCAGAGGACTGCCCAGAGGCGGCGCCCCGGCAGGTCCGTGCGGACCGTCAGCCAGCCGATCGGCAGCGCCAGGGCGATCGAGGCGAGGACGACGGCTGCGGTCAGCGCCGCGGTCCGCAACAGGGTCTCCAGCGCCCGCGAGGAGAGCGCGACCTCCAGCGCCGCCGAGAGGTCGCCGCCGATGACGACGACGAGGTAGGCGGCGGGGAGAACCGCGGCGGCGGCCACCAGCGCGCCCACGCCCAGCAGCCAGGCCGGCGCCCGGCGCGCCGCCGGCATCAGGCCCGCCGACTCCGCGCGATCACTAGAGCGCCCCGCTTTCTTTCATCAGGTCGATCGTCCCTTGCAGCTCCTTGAGGTCGACCAGGCTCGAGTCGGAGACGGGGATCTTCCCGATCGGCACGCTCAGGGACGGATCGGGCGCGACGCCGCGGGCCAGGGGGTACTCCTTCGAGCTCGAGGTGAAGAAAGCCTGGGACTTGTCCGAGAGCAGCGAGCGGACGAACTCGAACGCTTCCGGCTTGCGATCGCTCGATTCGAGCACGCCGACGCTGGTCAGCAGCATCAGCGAGCCGAGGCCGCCGGGCGGGAAGTAGACGGCGACGGGGTAGTTGGGCCCTTCTTCGGCGATCGCCTGGGCGACGTAGTAGTGGTTGATCAGGCCGACGTCGATCTCGCCTTTGGCGACCGCGTCGCGGATCGTCACGTTGTCGGGGAAGGCGACGGCGCCGTTGTCGACCATTTCCTCCAGCCACTGCCCGGTCCGCTCGTCGCCGTACCTGGCGCGCAGCGCCGTCACGTACTCCTGCATGCTCGAGGACGCGGGGCTCCAGCCGACGCGGCCCTTCCACTGCGGCGCGGTCAGGCCGAACGGCGAGGGCGGCAGTTCGGCCTCCTTGACGACGTCGCGGTTGTAGGCGATCACCCGGGCGCGGCCGGTGACGCCGACCCAGCGGCCCTGCGGGTCGCGGAACTGGGGCGGCACCCGATCGAGGATGTCCTCCGGCAGCTCGGCCAGCAGGCCGGCTTCGGCGACGGCGGCGATCGCCCCCGGCTCCTGGGCGAAGAAAACATCGGCGGGGGAGGCGTCGCCCTCCTCGACCAGCGTCGCGGCAAGATCGGCCGTTTCGGCGAAGCGGACCTGAACGTCCCGCTTCGCTTCGGTCTCGTAGCTGTCGATGGCAGGGCCGATCGCAGCCGGGATCCGGCCCGAGTAGAGGGTGATCCCCTCGGCGTCGGGCTCGTTGGAGCCGCCGCCGCTGTCTTCGGTGCTGAAGCCGCAACCGGCCAGCAGCGCGGCGGCAAGGAGGAGCAGGGCGGCGAGGAGCCGCGGGGGTTTCAGGGTGGGGTGAATCACAGAGGGGAGGATTAGGTTGCCCTAATCTTATGGATTCCCCTGCTCATGGAGTTCGAAGAGTCCAATCCCAAGCTCGGGCTGCGCCTTCGCGGCCTGCGCAAGACGTTCGGAGAGGTCGTCGCCGTCGATGGCCTCGACCTCGACGTCCCCGAGGGCTCGACCTGCGCCCTGCTCGGGCCCAGCGGCTGCGGCAAGACGACGACCTTGCGGCTGATCGCGGGCCTCGAGCGCCCCGACGCGGGAACGGTCGAGATCGGCAGCGAGGAAGTCGCCGGCCCCGGCCGCTCGGTGCCGACGGAGCGGCGGCGGATCGGCATCGTCTTCCAGGACTACGCGCTCTTCCCGCACATGGACGTCGCCGCCAACGTCGGCTACGCGCTCGGCCGCCGGCCTGACCGCGAACGGGTCGAGGCGGCGCTGGAGACCGTCGGCCTCGGCGGTCTCGGCAAGCGCAATCCGCACGCGCTCTCCGGCGGCCAGCAGCAGCGGGTGGCGCTGGCGCGGGCGCTCGTCGCCGAGCCGCGGGCGCTGCTTCTCGACGAGCCCTTTTCCAACCTCGACGCCGGCTTACGGGCACGGGTCCGCGAAGAGGTGCGGGAGATCCTCGCCGAGCAGAAGCTGACCTCGGTCTTCGTCACCCACGACCAGGAGGAGGCGCTGAGCGTCGCCGACGTCGTCGCCGTCGTCAACGAAGGGCGGGTCGAACAGGCCGGCACCCCGGAGGTGGTCTATTCGCGGCCGGCCAACCGCTGGGTCGCCTCCTTCCTCGGCGAGATCGAGGTGCTGCCGGGGAAGGCGAACAACGGGACGATCGAGTGCGAGCTCGGCAACCTGCCCAACCGCGAAGGCCACACCGGCGAGGTCGACATCCTGGTGCGTCCCGAGTCGCTGGCGATCGGCACGATCGAGCCTCCCGATCGCCGCAGCCAGAAGGCAACCGTAGTCTCCCGCAGCTTCTTCGGCCACGACCAGATGGTCGAGCTCGAGCTCCCCTCGGGCAGCATCGTCAAGGCCAGGCGCCTCGGCTTCCCCGCCTGGCACCCCGGCGATCGGGTGCGGATCTGGATCGAGGGCCCCGCGGACGTGCTGGCGCGGGACGCCTAGAGGAGGTCCTGCAGGGCCTCGTCGAGCTCCGGGTGCTGGAACTGGTAGCCGAGCTCCTGGGTGCGCTTCGGGATCACGCGCTGGCCGCCGCGGAGGACCTGGCCGAACTCGCGGCCGAATTTGAGGTCGAGGACGAGGCCGGGGACCGGGGCGATCGCCGGGCGGTTGACCGCACGGCCGAGGGCCTTGGAGAAGTCCTTGTTGGTGGCGGGTTGGGGCGAGGCTGCGTTGACGACGCCGTCGACGCTCTCGTTGTCTAGTGCCCAGAGGAGGATTCCGATCTCGTCCTCGAGGTGGATCCAGGAGACGTACTGCTTGCCCCCTGCCAACGGCCCGCCGACCCCGAGCTTGAACGGCGTCAGCAGCTCCTTCAGCATCCCGCCCTTCGGCGTCAGCACCTGGCCGGTGCGGACGATCGCCAGGCGCACGCCGGTGCCCTCGGCCTCGTGCGCCGCTGCCTCCCAGGCCTGCGTCACCTGGGAGTCGAAGCTGCTGCCGGGTTTGGCATCCTCGTCGACCGCCTCGTCGTCCCGGTCGCCGTAGTAGCCGACGGCGGACTGGCTGACGAGCACCCGCGGCCGGCGCGCCTCTTCCAGTGCCGCGATCGCCTGCACCAGGTTGTGGGTCCCCTGGCGACGGCTCTCCATGATCTTCTGCTTTGCCTCGGCGGTCCATTTCTGGTCGATCCGCTCGCCGACCAGGTTGACAACGGCATCGACGCCCTCAAAGGCGGCCGGGTCGGGCCGTTCCAGCGTCGGCTCCCAGCGGTGCCAGGTGACGCGCGGGTTGGACTGGCGGGCGCGGGTGGGGTCGCGGGTGAGGCCGACGACGTCGTCGCCGCGGCCGAAGAGCGCGTCACACAGAGCCGCGCCGATCAGGCCGCTGGCGCCGGTGACGAGGACCCGCACCGGCTAGCTCGCCTCGATCGTGGCGAAGGTCCCGGTCTCCTCGTCGATCCGGGAGATGCCCTCGCGTTTGGCCTCCTCGACCACCGCTGCGGCCACCTTGGGGGCGACCTCGCGGTTGAAGACGCTGGGAATGATGTAGTCCTCGGAGAGATCGTCCTCGGTGACCACCTCGGCGATACCCTTGGCGGCGGCCAGCTTCATCTCGTCGGTGATGCTGGCGGCGCCGGCGTCGAGGGCGCCGCGGAAGATGCCTGGGAAGCAGAGGACGTTGTTGATCTGGTTCGGGTAGTCGGAGCGGCCGGTGGCCATGATCCGCACGTAGGGGGCGGCGTCCTCGGGCATCACCTCGGGCGTCGGGTTCGCCATCGCGAAGACGATCGCGTCGTCGTTCATCTTCGCCAGCGAGTCGGCCTGGATGATCCCGGGCCCCGAGAGGCCGATGAAGAGGTCCATGCCCGCGATCGCGTCGTCGGGGGTGCCGCTCACCTTGTCGGGGTTGAAGCTCTCGGCGAACCAGCGCTTGGTTGAGTTCATCTCGCCCGCCTGGTAGTCCTCGCGCTCGGTCGAGAGCGCGCCTTTGCGGTCGCACCCGATGATGTGGCTGACTCCGGCTTCTTGCATCATCTTGGTGACCGCTACCCCCGCGGCGCCGAGGCCAACCACGAGCACCCGCAGCTGCTCGATCGGCTTGCCGACGATCTTCAGCGCGTTGAACAGCGCTGCCATCGTCACTACGGCGGTGCCGTGCTGGTCGTCGTGGAAGACGGGGATGTCGAGGCTCTCCTTCAGGCGGTCTTCGATTTCGAAGCAGCGCGGGGCGGAGATGTCCTCAAGGTTGATGCCGCCGAAGGTGGGGGCGAGCAGTTCGACGGTGCGGACGATCTCGTCGGCGTCCTGGGTATCGAGACAGATCGGGAAGGCGTCGACGCCGGCGAACTCCTTGAAGAGCATGCACTTGCCCTCCATCACCGGCATCGCCGCCTCGGGGCCGATGTTGCCGAGCCCCAGCACGGCGCTGCCGTCGGAGACGACCGCGACCGTGTTCTTCTTGATCGTGTACTCGAAGGCTTTGCTGCGGTCGGCGTGGATGTCCATGCAGACCCTGGCGACGCCGGGGGTGTAGGCCATCGAGAGGTCGTCGCGGGTCTTCAACGGGTACTTGTTGCGCTGCTCGATCTTGCCGCCGCGGTGCATCTGCATCGTCCGGTCGACGTAGTCGAGGACGCGGGCGCCGCGGGTCGACCCGATCGCCCGCAGGATCCGCTCCCAGTGGTCGCGGTCGGTGGCGTCGATCGTGAACTCCCGCACCCGCTTGCCCTCCGGCCCGGCGCCCGGGACGAGGTCGACCCCCTGCAGGTGCCCACCGGCCTCGGCGATCGCCGCAGTAAGCCGCCCGAGCGGCTCTTTCCGCGCGTCGAGCTCGACCCGGATGGTGACGCTGTATTGGGCGCTGACAGCCATGGGCGGCTATCGAATCAGATTGGGGCCGCGGGCCAGCATCTTCTAGGCGCGGCTGGTCCCATAGCATCGCGCCCGGTGAGGAGGGGGTGGAACAGAATCGTCGTCTTCGCTGCGGTTCTGGTGGCGACCGTGGCCTGTTCCGGAGGCGCCGCGCAGGCAGTGGGCGAATTCGACACCGGCGGCTTCGGGTCCTTCCACGCAAAGGCGAGCAATGGCTACAAGATGACCGTGTGGGCGGGCTCGGAGCCCGAATACCGCAGCGGCCAGATCGTCATCTGGTTGGTACGCCGAGGAGCGAGCGTCATCTACGTCGCACCGGCCAGGGTCACCGACACGGAAATCGAGGCCGACCTCGGGGAGTTGGGACGGATCGACCTTAGGTTCGAGCCGACGGGACGGATGATGAGGGCGGCTCCCGTCTGCGAGCCGGATTCGAAGCAGCGCATCGAGGAAGGCTCATATGTCGGCGAGTTCGAGTTCCATGGCGAGGAGGGCTTCAGCGAGCTTCGCGCGACCAGCCTTCGCTTCGATCTTCACCCGTTCATCGACTTCGTATGTGGCGGCGCCGGGACCGGGGAAACCCGTGGACCGGGACTGCCCGGCGCGCGGCTGCTGGCGAAGGCGGCTCGCGATGGCGCGAAAGTGCTGTTGCGGGTGATCCAGAACCGGCCTGGTGCTCCAGTTGAAGTCGAGGCCTCTCTAAAAGAAAAGCGCGGCCGCATCCGAATCTGGCGCAGCGTCGGAGGCACCTATTCCGGAGCCGCCTTCCACTTCCACCCGCGGCTTCGCTCTGCCGTCCTCAGCCCGCCCGCACCGTTCTCGGGCTTCGCCGTCTTCCGGCGAGGAGCTGCTCCCGCCATGCGCTGGACCGGCAACCTCGCTGCCGACTTCCCCGGCAACTCTGACTTCCCGCTGGCGGGGCCCGGCTTCTCCATCGGCCTGGTGCATGCCCAGATTTATCACGAAGGCCGGTTCCACCCCGAACCAGACGCGCGCCCCTAACCTCCTCATATGGGAGCGGTGGGATCACGCGGGCGGTGGGCAGCGGTACTGACCGTTGCCGCCATGGCCCTGCTTCTCGTTCCCGGTCTAGCCGCCGCTGACGAAGCCGAACAGATCTATCGCTCCGATGCGGTGGTTGAAATCGACCTCGGTCTCTCCGCGGAAGCGGAGAAATCGCTCGAAGACGAACCCGACGAAGACGTCGATGCGACCTTCACGGCTCGTCTGACCGACGGCACCCCCGGTGGCTCCACCGTCACCCTCACCTCCGGTCACCCGGTCGAGATCCACCTCAAGGGCAGCGTCAAGGGCTCGTTTCGTCCGTTTGCCGACGGCAAGTCCGCCTTCAAGCTCAAGTTCCCGAAAACCGAACGCTTCCTGGGGCTGCGGAAGATGACCCTCAACAACATGGTCGAGGACCCTTCGATGCTCCACGAGACGCTCTCCTACGGCCTCTTCCGTCAGCTTGGCGTGCCGGCGCCGCGGACCGGGTTCGCCTACCTGCGGATCAACGGCGAGGACTTCGGCACCTACCTCAACCTCGAGACCATCGACCTGGTGGCGCTGGAACGGCTCTATCCGACCGCCGGGACCCTCCACCTCTACGAGGGTGAGGATGGGGCCGACGTCGATGTACCCGGGATTTCGGAATACGAGATGGACGAGGGCGACGAGCCCCGCGCCGACCTCGAAAGCCTGGCCGCTGCGATCGCCGCGGCATCGCCCTCGTTCTCGCAGCGGCTCGCCGGGCTCGCCGACCTCGAAGAGATGACGAGGATGTGGGCGGTCGAGAAGTACGTCTCGCATTGGGACGGCTACTCGGGCGCGGAAGGCGAATTCCTGCCCAACAACTACTACCTCCACAGCGACCTCGCCGGGGTCTTCCAGATGCTCCCCTGGGGCACCGACCTGACCTGGCAGACCGACGAACGGATCGGCTTCAACGGCCCCGGCGGCCTCCTCTTCAACGGCTGCTACGCCGACCCTGCCTGCAACGCGCTCTTCGTCAAAGCTCTCGAAGAAGTGCAAGACGCGGTTGAGGCGCTCGATCCCGAGGCGCTGGCGACCGCGACCGCGGCGCTGCTGAAACCATGGCAGGAACTGGAAGTAGTCGAATCGACGCGAACCGAGCACAGCCTCACGAGGATCGACGAGGAGGTGGCCGACGTTCACCGGTACATCACCGAGCGTCCAGCGGAACTGAGCGCTTGGCTGCAGGCTGTCGCTCCGCCGCCGCTTCCACCTCCGCCTCCAGGACCGCCGCTACCGCCCTTGGCAGAAGGGGCGAAATCAAGCCCGCCCCAGGCGCCACTTCCTCCGACCCCCGTGCCGGCGCCAACTCTGGAACGGATCGCCGTGATCAAGCACCGGCACTCGTTCACGATCCGCCTCACCATCTCCGGCCCTGGCTGGGTAAGTGGCAAGGCAACGATGCGATGGGCAGACGGCGAGCAGAAGGTCTGCGCCGACGGCGCCGCCGCGGACTCCGCCGGAACCGTGTCCCTGCGCTGCGATCTCTCGCCCGCTGCCCAACGCCGCCTCGCCCGGCGCTGGCTCCGCTTCAACTTCTCAGCTCACCTACGAAGCGCCGACGGCCAGGTCGCCGACCTCGGCACTGTGGTCCGAATGCCGCGAAGCTAGAGCGCGAACTCGACCGTAGGGGGAGAGTTACCCAGGCCTGTCGCTTTATGCGTCCATATGGACGCAAAACTCGACACGCCAGACGGACGGGCGGCCACTGTGGCCGCACGGCAGCACGGGGTGGTGACGCGAGAGCAACTCGAAGCCGCTGGTCTTGGATCCAAGGCGATCACGATCCGCGTTCGCAAAGGGCAATTGCACCGCATCCACCAAGGCGTCTACGCCGTAGGCCACCAAGCCCTGAGCCTCCACGGCCAGTGGATGGCCGCGGTCCTCGCGTGCGGACAAGGCGCCGTGTTGAGCCACGGCTCTGCCGCCGCCCTTTGGGACCTCCTGAAACCAATCGACGGCCCTGTCCACGTCTCCGTACCCACGACCTCAGGCCGCTGCAAGCGCCAAGGCATCCACCTCCACCGCTGCAAAACCCTCCAAGAGCCTTCCTCCTCGCCCCCCTCACAAGCAAGTAGAGGGGGGCGAGGAGGAAGGCTTATGACCACCTACCGCGACAACATCCCCGTCACCACGATCCACCGCACCATCGACGACATCGAAGGACTGCTGCCCTCGCACCTCGTCCGCCGCGCGAAGCGTCAAGCCGAGCACAGAGGCATCCACCTCGAAGGAGCCGAGGCGAACCGACTCCGCAGCGACCTCGAGGCTCTCTTCCTCGAAATTCTCCGCCGCCACGCCCCTCACATCCCGCCACCCGAGACCAACGTCAAGCTCGGCCGCTACGAGGTCGACTTCCTCTGGCGCCCTCAGCGTCTCGTGGTCGAGGTCGACTCCTTCCTCTATCACCGCGGCTCGATTGCCTTCCACGCAGACCGCTCCCGCGACCTCGACCTCCGCGCTCGCGGGTTCACCGTCCTGCGGTTCGATGAACGACAGCTGGAAGAGGAACCGGAGCGGGTGGCGGCTGATGTTGCGCGAGGGCTGGGGCGCTCCGTTCACCTACGTGGTTAGAGTCGCGTGCCGTGTCAGCCGACGCCCCGCAGCTGTTCCTGATCGACGGCAACAGCCTTGCCTACCGCGCCTTCTTCGCCCTGCCGGAGTCGATCGGTACCAGCGACGGCCGCCCGACCAACGCCATCTACGGGCTGGCGTCGATGCTGGTGAAAATCATCGACGAACACCATCCGCAGGGGGTGGTGGTCGCCTGGGACGCCGGCTACAGCGGCCGCGAGCAGACCTACGACCTCTACAAGGCCCAGCGCAAACCGCGCCCGGACCTGCTGCGCGAGCAGTGGCCGCACCTGATGCCGCTGGTCGAGGCCTTCGGCTACACCAATGTCAAGGTCGACGGCTACGAGGCCGACGACGTGATCGCCTCGCTGGTCAAGCAGGCGCGCGAGCAGGGGATCGAGGTGATGGTCGTGACCGGCGACCGTGACGCCTACCAGCTGGTCGACGAGGGGGTGAGGGTGATGAGCACCTCGCGGGGCATCACCGAGACCAAGATCTACGACCGCGCCGCGGTCGAGGAGCGCTACGGCGTGCCGCCGGAGCTGATCACCGACTTGATGGGGCTGCGCGGCGACACCTCCGACAACATTCCCGGCGTCCCCGGGATCGGCGAGAAAACGGCGACCCAGCTGCTGCAGCAGTTCGGCTCGCTGGAGGGGGTGCTGGAGAGCGTCGACCAGGTCTCCGGCGCCAAACGCAAACAGAACCTGGTCGAGCACGCCGAGGACGCGCGCCTCTCCAAGCAGCTGGCGACGCTGCAGTACGACATCGCCACCGGCGTCGACCTCGGTGAGGCGATGTCGAGCGAGCCCGATCGCGGCGCCCTGCGCGAGTTCATGCGCGAGTTCGAGCTGCGGGCGGTGATGGAGCGGCTGGAAGAAGCGCTGCCGGAGGGGGCGGCCGTGCCGGGGCGCAAGGTCGAGACCGAGCTCGAGGTCGAGGCGGTGGCGGGGAACCCGCAGGACCTCGGCTCCGGGCCGGTGGCGCTGGCGATCGCGGGCGATCGCTGGGCGGCGGCGGAAAGCGACCGCATCCTCGCCGGCACCTCCTCGCTCGACGAGCTTGCGGTCGCGCTCGACGGCAAGCCCTTCGCCGCCCACGACGCCAAGTCCCTCGGCGGCGGTCGCCACGGCCTGCTCGCCGCCGCCGCCCGCGAGGGGGTGCGCCCCGAGCTCGAGCACGACACCGTGATCGCCGCCTATCTCCTGGAGCCGCAGCGCCGCACCTACGACCTCGTCGAGCTCGCCGCCGACGCTGGCATCGGCCTTGCCGAGGGGGCCACCGCTGAGAGAGCGGAGGAGGACGACGGGCAGTTGGCGCTGGGCGAAGAGCTCGAGCCAGGGCTGGAGCCGGCGGAGGAAGCGCGCCTCGTTGCTGCTCTCGCCGCGGTGCAGGCGCCGCGGATCGAGGAGCTGGGGCTGAAGGACCTCCTGCGCAACGTCGAGCTGCCGCTGGTCGGCGTCCTCGCGGCGATGGAACGCGAGGGCCTGAAGCTCGACGACGAGCGACTGGCGGAGGTCGGCGCCGGGTTCGGCGAGCGGATCGACACCCTCGAGAGAGAGATCTATGACCTGGCCGAAGAGGAGTTCACGATCGGCTCGCCGCAGCAGGTCGGTCGCATCCTCTTCGAGAAGCTCGAGCTGACCCGCAAGCGCCGCGGCAAAACCGGCTTCTCGACCGATGCCCGCGTGCTCGCCCAGATCCGCGACGAGCACCCGATCGTCGAGAAGATCGAGCAGTGGCGGGAGCTGACCAAGCTCAAGAACACCTACCTCGACTCGCTGCCGGAGCTGATCGACCCCGATACCGGCCGCGTCCACACCACCTTCAACCAGGCCTTGACCACCACTGGCCGGCTCTCCAGCACCAACCCGAACCTGCAGAACATCCCCATCCGCACCGACCTCGGCCGCCCCGTACGCGCCTGTTTCGTCGCCGAGGAAGGCATGCAGCTGCTTTCCGCCGACTACAGCCAGGTCGAGCTCCGCGTCCTCGCCCACGTCGCCGACGAGGAGGTGCTGAAAGAGGTCTTCCGTGAGGGCGAAGACGTCCACGCCGCCACCGCCGCCGAGGTCTTCGAGATCGAGCGCAGCGAGGTCGACGTCGGCCAGCGCTCGAAGGCGAAGATGGTCAACTTCGGGATCGTCTACGGGCTGACCGGGTTCGGCCTCGCTGACCGGCTCAACATCCCGCGCAAGGAGGGCGAGGAATTCGTCGCCCGCTACCTCGAGCGCTTCCCGGCGGTGCGCGCCTTTCGCGACCAGGTGATCGAGCGCGCCCAGGAGGAGGGCTTCGTGACGACGCTGATGGGGCGGCGCCGGCCGATCCCCGAGCTGCGCTCCGGCAACCCCAACACCCGCCGCCTCGGCGAGCGGCTGGCGGTCAACACGGTGATCCAGGGCACCGCCGCCGACATCATCAAGGTGGCGATGGTCAACTGCGACCGGGCGCTGCGCGAAGCCGGGGGAGAGACCCGCCTCGTCCTCCAAATCCACGACGAGCTCCTCTTCGAGGGGCCGCCGGGTGAGATGGAGACCGCCACTCGTCTGGTCGAACGCGAGATGTGCGGCGCCTACCCGCTCGACCCCGAGCTCGAGGTCGACGTCGGCGTCGGTTCCGACTGGCTCGGCGCCAAGTAATCGTCGGAGTCGCCTGAGCTGCCACTGCCACTGTTGCTGTCGGTCGATTCGACCGGCGCCGGTTCGACCTCCTCCTCGAACTCGACCTCGCCGCTGCCGGGGCCGGAGCTGTCTTCGACGAGGTCGTCGCTGTCCGAGCCGGAGGAGTCCTCGTCGACCAAGCCATTGCCACTGCCGCTGTGGCCGCCACCCGAACCCGAGCTCGATCCCGACCCCGCGCGGGATCCGGAGTCTCGGCCAGCGCCTCCGTGGTCGTCGCTGTCCTCCACCTCGGTCTCGATCTCCGGCTCGGTCTCAGGCTCGTCGCCGGATCCCTCGCCGCGGCTGTCGGAGTCCTCGATGTGGCCCGAGCTCCCGCTTGGCCCACTGCGGTCGCTCGGCCCGCTGTTGCGGCCAGGCCCGTGCCCGCCGCCGTCCTCACCGCCGCCCCCGGAGGAAGCAGACGCTGGAGAGAGGGGGGAGGATTCGGACTGGCCGATATGCCCGCGGTCCTCACCCGCTCCTCTCACCAGCGGCGCCGCCTGGGCCGCTTCGGGGCCGCGGTTGCCCCGCTCGCGCTCCTCCACCGCCACGCCGGCCCCGACCGCGCCGGCGACCAGCACCGTCGCCGCCCCGGCTTTGACCATTTCGGCGCCGTGCTCGGTCAGCATCCGCAGCGCCGGCAGCGGCAGCAGGAGGCCGAGGCCCTCGCGAAGTGCCGCCCGCGCCCGGTAGATCGCCTGCCGCGCCGCGCCGCCGCTGACCCCCAGCGCCGCCGCGATCTCCTCGTGGCTCAGCCCTTCCAGCTCCCGCATCACCAGCGCCGCCCGCTGCGGCTCCGGCAGCGCCCGCAGCCGCTCCATCAGGTCGCGCAGCTCCTCCCGCTCCTCCGCCTCGGCGGCGACGCCGCGGCCGCCGGGCAGCGCCTCGGAGAGCTCCTCCGCCGCCGGCGCCCGGTCACGCAGGTCGTTGAGTGCCGTGTTGCGGACGATCCGGTAGAGCCAGGGGCGCAGCTCGATCTCCGCCTCGGACCCCCGCAGCGCCAGCAGCGCCTTCGAGAAGGCGTCCTGGGTGACGTCCTCGGAGCGGCCGCCGACGATTGCCGCCGCGAAGCGGTCGAGCGGCCGCCGATAGCGCCGCACGATCTCCTCGAAGGCGGCGTCATAGCCGGTGCGGACGAGGTCGACGAGCCGCCGGTCCGGCTGTGCCCGCAGGGCCGGCCCGACGAAGATGCGGGCGGCGAGCTGCTCTGCTGGGGGCGGGGGAGTCATGCGAGTCGGACCTCGATTCGAGGGGTAGGCCTACTGCGTTACTGATATGAGAGCGGAAAGGTTCAGTCCCGCCTCCCCTGCAACCCGCCGAAAGCCAGAAGATCACCCGATCCGTCAAAAAGAGAGCGACGCAGAGCGATGGATAGAGGCCTCGCCGTCGCCCTTACCGCCGTCGCCGGCGGCCTGATCGCCGCCCAGGCGCCGATCAACGCCGAACTCGGCCGCACGACGGGGAGCATGGCGGCCGCGCTCGTCTCCTTCCTGGTCGGCACCATCGCCCTCGCCACCGTTGTCGTCCTCAGCGGCAAGGCCGGTGGGCTCACCGCCACCTTCGACGTCAGCTGGTACTACCTGCTCGGCGGTCTCCTCGGCGCTCTCTACGTGCTCAACGCGCTGATCGCCGTCTCGGCGATCGGGGCCGGCGGCGTCGCCGCGGCGACCGTCTTCGGCCAGCTGACCGCTTCGGTGGTGATCGACCGGCTAGGCCTGTTCGGCCTGGACCAGGTCGCGCTCTCGCCCGAGCGGATCCTCGGCGTCGTCCTGCTTCTGGTCGGGACGGTGCTGGTCGTCCGCTGAGCCGCCGCCCCCGCCGGTGCCGGCGAACTCGGGCGGGGCGATCTCGAGGTAGTGCCCGAAGGACCAGTCGACGAAGCGCTTCGCCCCCAGCAGCTTGATCAGCGGCCCGAGGATCCGCGGCGGCACCCGCGGCACCAGCTTCTGCGCCCGCAGCATCCAGCGGAACTTCCACTCGTGTGAGTCGTGGAAGGAGGCGTAATTGGCTTCCGCCTCCGCCCGGTCCTGGCAGCCCTCGACCACACCCCGCAGCTCGCGCCCCAGCGCGATCCCGAAGTAGAGCGCGGTCCGGATCCCCTCCGCGGTCAGCGGCAGGCAGTGCCCGGCCGAGTCGCCGGCGAAGAAGACGCCGCCCTCGGTGCCGCGGCGGATCTGGTGGGGGATCCAGTTGCCCTGGTAGCGAACCCGGTCCTGGCCGAGGTCCTCGGCCAGGAGCTCGGTCGTGGCGCGGACGTGGAAGCCGGGGTCGAAGGAGCCGACGCCGATCCGCAGCTCGTCGCGGGCGGGGAACGACCAGCCGTACCCGGCGGGGACGTAGCGGCGGTCGATCCAAATCTCCAGGTCCTCGCCGCTGCCGTGGGGGTGCACCTCGAGCCCACGGGAGAGCGGCGCGTCCGGCGGCTGGTAGCCGTCGCCCGTCGCCAGCATCCGCCGCCAGCCGAGCGCGTCGACGACGAGCGGGGCGGAGATGACGCCGCGGTCGGTCTCGATACTGATCTTGCCGCCGCCGTTGCCCGCGGAGCGGGCGCTGTTCGTCGTCGCCCGCCCGTTCACCTTGGCGGTCTCGAAGCTGGCGTCGCAGTCGCGCCAGAGCAGCTGGCAGAGCTCGCGGTAGTCGAAGGTCGAGAAGGTCCAGGGGAGCCGGTAGCGCGCGTCCCCGTGGGGCGTGTGCATCACCAGGGTGTCGAAGCGCTGGCGCTCGGCCTCCATCAGCCCGAGCCGCTGCAGCCACTCGGTCGGGATGCCGCAGGCGGAGGTCTGGCGCTCGCCGATCTCGTAGCGATCGAGAATCAGGACATCGGCCCCGGAGCCCGCAAGCTCGCGTGCAACGGCGAGCCCGGCAAAGCTGGCGCCGCAGATCAGAACGTCGTGCTCGCCGTTGAGCGGCGTGCGTTCGTCGCCGCGCTTGGTGGCTCGGACCGGCATCGACGCGGATTCTGCCATCATTCGCGCCCGTGTCCGCGACCGAGACCATGACGCCTGCGCCCAGCGCCACCCCTGTAGAGGGTTCGGGCGGCCTCCTCCTCAACATCGACGGCAAGATCGTCCCGAATTACGCGGCGACGATGGTGTCCTTCGAGGAGGGCGATGTCGTCAAAGGCAAAGTCGTCCGGATCGACAAAGACGAGGTGCTCGTCGACATCGGCTACAAGGCCGAGGGCGTCATCCCGTCG